>Ga0163150_10000592_pt1 | contig 66817 bp, 85 predicted proteins | sample OliLakLV19P2IB_FD_148628 | JGI IMG/M metagenome (GOLD analysis project Ga0163150, IMG submission 148628) | Freshwater microbial mat bacterial communities from Lake Vanda, McMurdo Dry Valleys, Antarctica - Oligotrophic Lake LV.19.P2.IB | ecosystem: Environmental > Aquatic > Freshwater > Lake >...
TCTTTATCGCTCTCTGGGCTTTTACTTTTTCTTCAAGAAGGGTAATCTCTTTAGAGTCTTTTTTTAGTTTTTTAATTTCTCTATCTATTTCTTTAATTTCTAGCTCTAGGCCTTCTTTTACGTCTTCACTCCATTTATCCAGTTTCTCAGACTCTTCCTTTAAGGCTAAAAAGCGATCCTCGAACGGTGTTTCGTCATCTATTGCAATCTCTGCACCGACATATCGTCCCGGCGTAAGTACGTACCCATACCACTTGATCTCAACCGTCTTTAAGGTTCTTCACAAATTCACTTAAGTCAGATTGACAGCTAGGACAAAAAGTTTTTTTAGGTTCAGAAAGTTTTTGTTCATATTCTTCAGGCTCCTCAAATGAAAAATATTCTTCTTTGAATTTATGGAATTTAATTTCAGGTAAACTATATGATTGAATGAGATCGTCAACATCAAATTTATTTTCAATCGTGTATTGATAAAGCCCATCAGAATTTATTTTTCCAAATTGAGATGCGTGATATAGAACATTTTTCTTAGCATCTTCAAATGTGTCAGCTTCGACTATATTGATAGGAACATTTGGTACTTTCACTCCTTGATTATGTAACTCAATCAACACTCTTAATCTCTGATGACCATCAATTACAAAATGATTTTCACCATCAACCCACACGTTTATAGGCGAGGTAAAGCCCATGGTTAAAATACTTTTTCGTAACAACTCGAAATTATTTTTATCTAAATCTTTTAAGTTGCCTTGAAATGGTTTTAGTTTATGAATGGAAATTTCTTCGTGCCCTTTTGATTTAATAATTACTTCCATATATTTCTCCTTTAAAATTTTTCTGTGATTATCTGCCACTATAATAAATTCTTGGTTCACATTGCGAATATAATACCGAACAGTTCGTTACTAAAATATCTTTGGAGGAAAAATACGGGGAAATAACTTTTTTAAAAAGTCTCCCCAACTAAATCAAGCCAGAGGGAAAATATCTGGCAAATGCCGACGTGCCAGGTTTTGCGGACAAAGAGCTGCTATCTGTCCCACAAAATAATCCAAACAATGACACGTCAACAGACCAACTAAATGTTAGTTTTTAAATGCCGATTACTCTTCGGGTAAACACACTGGTAATATATTACAATGGAAAATGACACGACAAAACAAAACGAAATGCAACACATTGACGCACCGGAGCAATCTATCTGGGATAAGTTCTTCGATCCTACTTTAGCAAATAAACTCGATGACATGGCTATACGTGTCTTACACATTGAGATAGAAAATCCTGCCATCAATCAAGACGAAATAGCACAGATGATCGGAGTTCACAGGTCAACAATTTGGGAGCGCAGGAAGACTTTGGTCTATAAAAAGATGCTTGCCCAGGCCAGGAGAACAGCATTTCAAAAGTTCTGTGACCTTCAGGATGAGGCGATAAAAAAAATGAAGGTCCACCTAAACGGAACCAGTAAGAGACTCTCATTTGAGGCTTCAAAGTTTATTCTTGGCCAGATGAGTACAATGGCAGTCGAAAAAGCCAAGGCCGAGACGGCACTAGAGATGCAGGACAGGGCTAGAAAAGTAGTAACCAAGCACGAGGTAAGGGTTATATTTCCCGATTCAATGCCCATTCTTGTAGACTCCGGACAGGTTTCGGACGTTTCAGAGGGGGTTATTGAGCAAAATCAGATAGAAGAGGACAAGTCTGCACCGTTCGGCGGCGGGTTCGCAGGTAATAACGAGTAAAAAAAGGTATGAGAGTAAAGCACACATTGCAGTATGCCGGCGCAGTTAGCAATTGATTGCTGGATGGCTCTTGGGCCACAGATAGACGCAGGTGCTCCAAAAGGAAGGGTTGAGCTAGGTGTGGGTTATCTATGGATCGAAAACTCTACCGAATCAAACAAAACAATCCACTAATGGAAAACAAATGAGCAAAAACAAGTATAAAAACTTTGTGAATCCCGCCAATGCCCAAAAGGAGCTTGTTAGTGTCAGATAATTTATTTCAACGGATTTTTGGCAATAGTCGTGAAATTAAAAAACTAGAGACAGAACTTAAATCTTTGCGCGGTGAGATGGAAGAAAATTCGATTGATTCATATATTGAGCAAATTAGCGCATACGACAAAAGCACTGATGATTCTGGATTTCCTGTAAGTAATAATTACAACTACCACAGCGCAATAGAGCAGGATATAGCCAAAGTTACCCTACATAGACTATATGTGTCTGAGGGCTGGATGTATATAGCTGTCACGGCAATAGCAAAGACCATCGCGTCATTGCCATTCGTGTTAGAAAAACAAGTTGTCACGACTGAGTATGTTGACGCGTCAAATCCAGACGCGGGAACCATAAGAGCTGACTCATGGGTTGACGCTAATGGTGAGCCTGAGCATGAAATTTTTCAATATCCAAACTCCACAAGCACAGCAATTGAATTTTACATGATGATCATAATTGACCTGTTAAGTACGGGAGAGGCGTTCATATATATTGACCGCGGACCAGACGCAGCGGAAGTTAAAAACGCAAAAAAAATCCGACTAAAACAAAATCAAAACGGAGTTAAGGGACTTTACAGGATGAACTCTTCGGCAATTGAGCCGATAGTTGAGCCTGGAGAACTTCACATCCAAGGATACGCCGCCAATACTGCGGGTGGATATTTCAAGTTCGAGACTGAAAACATTATCCACATAAGATTACCAAATCCCGTTGATCCAACGAGGGGCTTGTCTCCAATTGTGCCAGTAATGAAAAACATATTGCTTGATCGGTACACAACAGAACACATGATCAGGTTTTATAAGCAAGGCGCACGACTCGGCGGCGCAATTGAAACCGATAAGAAGCTTTCTAAAGACCAGATCACCAGACTGCAACGATCATTTGAGCAGGACTTCACAGGCCGCCAAAACCATCACAGGACGCTCATTCTTCCAGAGGGCATGAAGTATCGGACCATCGAACAAAACCCCGGTGAAACGTCTCTAATTGAGTTTAACAAGCAAAATAGAGAGCCAGTGTTATCAGCTTATGGACTTCCCCCGATCAAGGCCGGAATATTAGACGGGGCATCATTCGCCAATGCGCTAACTCAAGAGAAATCCTATTACCAAGATACTATTAAACCACTCTTAGAAATATTACAGCAATCCCTGAATCTATCAGAGAACCTAATCGCAGCAGACAGAAAAATCAGAATCAGATTCGACATGTCTGGGGTCGAAGCACTACAAGAAAACGAAACAGAAAAATCCTCAACAGCAGCGTCAAAACTTTCTTCTGGAATGACAATCAATGAAGTTCGAAGAGAGGTGTGGGGCCTACCCCCGGTTGATGGTGGCGACCGACTTCATCCGTCCCTATCGGCTCCAGAACCTCCTCCCATGCTTCCAATGCCACCACCTCCTGACACGTCGGGTAAAGGGATAGGCGTAAGCAGTTCCAAAGAAATAATGGACATAGTTAAGGCATTTATCAAGGGTGACATTACGCTAGATGCGGCGGTGATGATTCTTGGACAAGCTTGCGGCATTGACCAAGCGGCTGCATATTCTATGTTGGGCCACAAAGAAAAAATTAACATTCCACAGAACACTACTCCATCGGACGTTGTGCCAACTACGGACACATTCGAGGCTAGGGTTGCACAGTTGATTTCAATCATGGTTCAAGATGGGGTTGAGGTTGCGGTAGCTACTAGGGCAGCAATTGAGCGCGCTATACTTGAGGGATTTGTCCCATCGGCTCCTATTGAAACCGTTGGAGACGACGGGGATAAAGACGGGGAATGGAATCCAGTTGCCGTTGGCGATAACGTGGTTAAGCCTCCAAGGCTTCCATCTTATGATGATGAGGATGATTCAGATTTAAAACAATCCGAGATCCCAGAACGATATGCGCCAATTAACTTTGAGCCAAGCGACGAAATATCCAAGGAAGCAAGCCAAGGGCTAACTTGGGCTGGTGAGTATTCATTGGGAACAGAATCCCAAAAAGCCAGGGCCACGAAACTAAAAGATAAAGCAATGATGACTCCACAATCCATTAAGACAATGGCTTCTTTCTTTTCTCGCAATGATGAGAACAGAGGATATGAGGAGGATGACAAGCCAAAACCAGGCGAAATTTTATGGAAACTGTATGGCGGGGATTCGGGTCAAGCGTGGGCTAATGAAACCTACGAGTCCATGCTGGTAATAGATGACGAGGAAATCAAAAGTCTTAAGACCGAGATCCCGTACACAAAAGAGTTTCTTGATACATATAGAAAAGGTCTAACCGAGGAAAATATTAAGGACATACTTGAACTACGAGAGGAAGAGGTTGTTTCTTTCTTTGAGAGAGTGTCCAAGCTATTCCTAGACCAAGCAAGAAAACACTTTAGACTTAAAGGTGGCAAATACATAATCAAAGCCGAAGAGAGTCCTTTTGATGCGGAAAAAATCAATAAGTTTATTGAAGAGGAAGCCAAGAGAAATCCAATCGCATTAAGACGGGCGCATGATCTTGGATATGATAACACATTAGAAAAATATCCAATAGATATTGACGAAAAGAAAACAACGGCAGCTTTGAAGAATTTAGCCAGATTAAGCATCCTCTCTGTTGTGGCGACTACAGAAGACGACGTTACCCGAATGATATTTTTAGGAACATCAGAAGGCGACTCCGCAGGAAAGATGAGAGAAAGACTTACCGAATATTTTCAGGGAAGCAAAACCCTTTCAAGAATCCAAACAATAGTAAGAACAGAATCATTAATGTCGGTGTCGTTAGGGCAGGACTTAAAAACACAATCACTTAAAAAAGAATACCCAGAATTGGCGACCAAACTTAGAAAGGTTTGGATTACCGCTCAGGATGAAAGAGTCAGAGGAAATCCTGGTGGAATATATCCCGACTCAGAATTTAACCATTTCGTTTTAGACGGCGTTGTCATTGACGAAACAAAGAGATTCCCAAGTGGCTTAAGGTATCCAAGAGATCCTGGTGGAAAAGCTGGTAATATTATTAACTGCTTTCTTCCTGGCACTGAGGTCTCAGGAATATTTATAGCAGGGGTCAAATCTGATTACACTGGACCTGCCATCGAGATAAAGACCGAGTCTGGAAGGAAACTTAGGGTCACGACCAATCACAAAATACTTACCAAAAGAGGTTGGCTTGCCGCCAAAGATATTAATGGATTTGATGAGGTTATTTCTTACAAAACCCCAATCGACTCCGCTCTTGTGGTAGGAGAGATCAACAAAGATAATAAACCATCCCTGGTCGAGAATGTATTTAAGTCTCTTCTTATAGATGGGGAATCTTTGCGTAGGGATTTGAGAGCCAATGATCTCAATGGCGATTCTGAGTTTATCAATGGAAGCGTCAATGTTGTAATTTCCAATAGCCTTTTGTTCAGTGACGGTAAATCCGTTGTTCGTCAAAAAATTAATGATACTATCCTCAAACAAAAACTTATGAGTCTTTCTAATTTGTCTGGTTTTAGCTCTAGCAATTTTAGTGGAGACAAGATCGACCTGCCCGCGCCTAGCGTTCCAGGCAGAAGAGCATTGTTGAATGACTCTCTTTCTATCGTGTTTGATTCTGGACCACTTCAAGGACTCGGATTCAGAAGAACCTCGCTGTTGGAATCCAAGTTTATTGAAGTGTCGGACGATAGAAATCCTGCTGATCCCGTATTTATTCGAGAGTTCGTTAACAGAGAATCCGATTTTATGTTCTTCGATAAGGTCATTGAAATTAATCTTTTTGACTATTGCGGCCATGTGTACGATCTCCAATCTCTAAGTGGTTGTTTAATGTCTGATGGCGTATTAACGCATAATTGTCGATGCACACATCTTGTTTTCGTATCAGAGGATGAGGATGACGTATTGGATAGTCTAGGAAGATCACCAGCTAAAGGTGGTCCAGGAAGCGGTTGCAGGGGTCCAAGCTGCGGAAGACCTCGCGGATCGGGAAGCGGGGATAAAATAGAAGAGGTATTGGAAGCCGTTGGCGCACCAAATCCCAAGGGTGGATCATCACAAGCGGCGTGGCAGTTATGCGATCCGGCTTGTCGCTACACAGAAAAAAGAGCAGCACTACACAATCAAACTGTAGCCAGAACATTAAGAGATGGAAAAAAGGGAAATCCACCAATAGCTATATTAACGGCTGGTGGCGGTGGGGCTGGTAAATCCACAACCATGCAATTAGTTCTTACACAATTTCCTCAAAAATTTGTACATTTGGATTCAGACAAATTCAAAAAAGAATTGCCAGAATATCGTGCGTTGACAAAGGCGAAGAATCCCAAGGCTGCTTCATTTGTTCACGAAGAGTCCAGCGACCTAGTTGCTAAGGCGTTTAAAGAATCAATTACAAAAAACAAAAACCTAATTTATGATTCTACCTTCTCTAATCCAGATAAGGCGACTAACATAATAACCAGACTAAAAAGCGAAGGATATAAAGTTCACCTTGTTTATACTGATGTGCCAGCTGCCACGGCAATTGAACGGGCGGCTGGTAGAGCAAATAGAAGCGGTCGGTCTGTTCCTTTGGACGTGCTTAAAAAAGCTCACGCTGGAGCTATCCTCACGCTTAATAAGGTTAACTCTTTACCAGATACCGTTACGGTTTTTTCCAACATTGGAAAGACACCTAAAATTGCGTATCAAAGACTTGGTCCATCCGAGACAGTTATCAATAATCTACTTCTAAACGAAATGAAAGTTAGGGGCCACTCAATCAAAGCTCTTGGAAACAATGAGGATGTATTCGAGATCGATCCTTTATTCATGGAGTTTATGAATACTTGGTATGAAACCGAAGTCCAAGAGGATGACGACATACTTGATGTTTATGACGAGGGTGTGGACATTGACCAGTATCCAGAGGCAAAAGAAAACGCCGAATCTGGTGAAAAAGGAGAAATTTAACATGGATCACAAAATTAAAGATGCAAGTAAAACCGTACAAAGGGGAGCGACATGAAAGATAAATCCGTAGACGTAAGCAAAATGAAGACATTGGATTTCGATGCTACGTGGAAAATTTCAGATACTAAAGCCGCCGATGGATCTTGTATCATAGAGGGCTACGCCAACACTGTTGATAAAGACAGGGTTGGAGATGTGGTTTTACCTGAAGCGTTTAAGAATACTCTCGAAACATATAATAAGAATCCCGTACTACTATTTCAGCACAATTGGGAGAAGGTAATCGGGCGAGTAAGTGAATGTGTAATAGATGAAAAAGGATTAAAAATTAAAGGAATTATTTCCAAGGCAAAAGATGTCGAGGACGTAAGAACAAAGATCAACGAGGGAATCCTAAAGACTCTCTCTATTGGTTACAACGAAGTAGTAAGTGAGTACGACGAAGCGAAGTGCGCCAAGGTAATCAAGCAATTGGAACTTCTTGAAATCAGCGTTGTCACGATCCCTGCGAATGTTGAAGCATCTTTCACCGTAGTTGGTGGAGGTCAACAGGAACCAGACGAATCAGGTGACAAAAGTCTATCTCTTGAAGGGAAGTTTGAGGAATTGGCAAATGAGTTTAGAGGTATGTCAGACTGCGTAAAACAAATTATGAAGGAGTCAAAAATGTCATTGAAAGATAAAAGCGAAACTCCTCCTGTATTAAACGAAGAACATCCGAAGCCAGAGGGCGACGTTCCTGCGGTTGATAAACCAGCAATGGACGACGAGATGAAAGGCCACATGAAAATTATGGCTGAGAAAACAGGGGAAATGCTTGAAGTTATGAAGGAAATGCTTGAGGTTCAGAAATCTGCTAAAAAAGCGGACGAAAAGCCTAAAGAAGAGGAAGAATTGGAAAAACCTGAAGAGGAAAAACCTGAAGAGGAAAAACCTGAAGAGGAAAAATCCATTGAAGCCTTAACTGATGAGCAAGCAGAAATTGAACTAGAAAAAACAATAAACGAATTAGAAAATTTAGAAAATTAATTGGAGGAAAAATGTCATTAATTAAGAACAAATTATTAGAAGCAAAAGCATTATTAAAACAAGAAAAAGAAAAGCGTTTAGCGGCTGGTGTTAATGGAAAGCCCATCACAGTTGATAAGGGTGCTTATGCTCCTGAAGCTAAAAAACATTTGGCTCGATGGGGTGTTAAATCTTTTGATGAATTAGCAGTAGTAAATACCGCTGATTCTAAATATTCTTACATGTCCAAAGAAGATAAAGAGAAAGTAAAATCTTTCAAAGAACATATCGACGTCGCGGTTATGTGTTCCAAGATCTTCAAAGTGCCAGTAAAAGAAACCAAAGCATATCAAGACCTCCTGTCTTTTGACATGAAGGCTTTCGGTATCGCCGGCGGAGATGACGGCTTTGAGTGGATTCCTACAATGGTAGCTGAGTCATATATTGATGAGTTCAATCTTGATAGAAAAGTATCTGGAATGTTCGCAGAAATCAAGATGCCTTCTAACCCGTATAAATTTCCAGTGTTGTCAAATGGATCAATCGCTCGACGAGTTGGTGCAATTACGGCATTGTCCCCCGCTCAAGCATTCAAAACAGATAAAACTATCTTGTTTGATGCTGTGAAGTTAACAAATCAATACGAGTTACCCGAAGAACTAAACGAAGATAGCGCAGTTGATATGATCAAAGCTATCCGACAAGAGTTAATCGAAGGTCAAGAAAAAGCATTAGAGATCGCTATTCTTGAAGGTGATGCAGATGGTACTCATCAACATCATTTCTCTCAGTTACCAGACGTTGTTGCTGGAACAACCATTGCATCAATTCTGGCCGAAACTCCTGAAGCGGTGTTTGATGGTTTGAGAAAAAGAGCGTTGGGTGCTGGTGCTGCGGGAACTGTTGATGCTGGTGGAAACTCAATTACTGAAGCAGAACTTTCTCAAGCGCGTGGCAAATTAGGAAAATTCGGAGTTGATCCAAAAGGATTAGCCTGGATTCCTTCTCCAAAAACTTACAACCAAATGTTACAATTAGATGACGTTCGTACTCTTGAGCAATACGGCCAACAGGCTACAGTGTTGTCAGGTGAGTTAGCAAAATACGAAGGCGCACCAGTCGTTCCTTCTGAGTGGTTACGTGAAGATTGCGCTGCCACAGGTGTAAATACTGTTGGTGGACCAAACGACACTGGATCAATCATCCTAGTAAACAGAAAACGATTCTTCGTTGGAATGAGACGCGGAATCCAAGTGCTAGTTGAGAAAAATCGTACTCAGTATGATGTACTAGACATGGTGTCCTTCTGTAGAAAGGCTTTCCAAGGCGTATTGAAGCCAGATGCTTCAAACTATGCTTCTGAAAGTTCAGTTGCTCTAGTTTTTAACATCGGGCTATAGAGTTCGGTTAATATTTTAGGGGTGGGCCTTTGGGCCTACCCCTCGTTATGTTAGGAGGATAAATGAAGTTTAAAATTAAATCGGAACCAGAAAAAGTTATGGAGTTCTTAAAAACAAACAGGCCACTAAAGGTCGGTGATGTACTAACAAGCCCAGACGATTTCTCAGTAAAGAAGTTTTCTCAGGCACATCCTGACTTGGTAGAGTTAATCGAGGATGACAATAGTGTTATTCCAAAGCATAACAAAATGTTTCAGAAGTCCGATGTTAATAAATACGGCAGTAAATGATAAACCGTGGCAGAAATTGATAAATATTTAAACTTATGGGAGACTCATACCCTCATCCAAGGCAAGGCTTTCGCGGGAAGTTCCACGAAACTTTACAATGTGGTGACGGGGTCAAGGATAGTCTTTACCCTTTACGTTTTTAGCATATCTCTTGGCGCAAGCATTGAGATAAAGGTAAAGAATCAATTTGCCAAGGACATTCCAACAGACGAATTATTATCAATCGTAGCCAATGCTCCAGGATCTACAAAAAGAGTCCTGGCAGACTTTCATAACTACTTTGAAATAGAGGCCACCGTTACCGGAGGAACGGCCACGTTTGCATTTGGCGGAAGAATCATAGACAATGCCCTGGCAACTAAAATAGAAAACGCAGTAATAGAAGTTGATTTATCTCACACTCCAGGAATAGACGGGCGTTATGATTCGGTTAGGATAGGCGACGGGATTGATTTATTGGGGGTTAACCCCGATGGTTCACTCAATGTAAACATAGTTAGCTCAACATCTACACCATCAGAGGTTATCAGGTCAGAATTTGACACAGCCGTTGGGGTTATTGCAAATACTGAAACAGAGATTGTTTCATACACAGTACCTGTCGGTAAGTCCGCGCTACTACAAAGAATTACCTACGGCGGCGAGAATGTTGCTGAATACGACATTTACATTAATAATATTATTAGGGAGCGTCGAAGAACCTATCATGGAGAAAATCTTTGTGGTGTTGCAGACTTCATTGGCGGTTCAGAGGAGGGCCTTCCACTTGATGATGGTGACATCGTTTCGTTGAAATTAACCCACATCAGAACATACGCCTCGGATCACGAAGGAAGAATACAGGTTTTAGAAATTGGATAACACGGGGGAAACATGAGCTTAGAAATAAAGAAACTAGAATACCAACTTGCACAAGTAGCAGCGGCAAGAATGGGAATGGAAATTAAAATTGAAGAGCTGCTTCAACACATAGAAAAAATTAAGGGCGACATAAATAAGCAACTTGAGCGCGAAGATGAATTAAAAAAAGAACTAATAGAAACGAAGGGAGTTTAAGATGGCTGGTACAGATTATGAAAGTGGTTTACCGATCAGATCGGAAGCAGACGGGCTTGACGAACGAGTCCAAACGAAAATAGTCGGAACTACAACGGGCGGGTTGGGAGATACTGCCAGCAATCAGATGATTGTTGACAACGACAAAAACGCACATGTAGAGGTTCACGGAAACGATCCAGCGGGATTAGATGTTCCTGAAGCTCTTACCGAAGAGGGTAGAAGTACCGCTCGCGGAGATTACGATGCCGTTACAAATACAAAACCAAGCTCAAACGGACTGGTCATTCATGAACGAGTTGTAAGTCCAGATGAAACCAATCAGGTTTTTAGACCAACAGGGGTTAACTCTTCTGTCAACAGTGACGTATGGGTGCAAGACGTTGGTATTCGAGACGAGCAAGGAAATCCTTTTACAGACGAGAATCCTCTTGCTGTGACTTTTGTTGATTCAGAAGGAACGGAAATAAATGATCCAGATTTAGTGGTAACAACCGTGGCTGCCGGTGGGTCTCAAGCCCACATTTACACTGTGACCGCATTAATGAAATTTGTTTTCACAGCAATTAGAGCGTCGGCTTCAGGTAAAATGAAAGTAGAAGTAGAAATTGAAACAGGGGTGCTGACTGGGGTTTACACAAGAAAGTTTACTTTCTTTAACTCAACAGCGTTTACAAGTGTTTCAGATGATCTTCGTGAGCCAATTAAAGTAGCGGCTGGTGTTCGGGTGAGATTGACTAAATACAATTTAGATAATCAACCTCAAACTCTTTACTCTACAATTTCTGGACATGAGATATTAGCGTAAGGATAAAAAATGGCGGGTACAGATTTAAGTGACATAAATTCAGCGGAGTCGGTTAAAGTAATCGGCTCCGACTTAACTGGTGTAGAAACTTTTCCAATAAATTCTACTCCAGAGGGAGATCAGCACAATTCCCCCGTGAACAGAAGGTTAAATGCATCTGCGTCTATTTCTGCATTGAATGGAGATCTGTACTCGTCTACCGATGTTTCACAATATAAATCAGCTTGTATCCAACTAACAGGAACTTGGAGCGCGACGGTTACTTTCCAAGCATCTAACAACAATGTAGCATTTGTAAGCGTTGGGGCTTTGAATCTAAATGATCCAGCAAGCTCCGCTGGTAATACAGCAACGGCGAACGGGATGTATCACATTCCAGTCTTCTTTAAATTCCTAAGAATAAGAGTTACCGCTTACACTTCAGGAACGGTGGTTGGGACCACTTTAATAAGCTCCATGCAACCGTTTGATTTGAGCGCAAGATTTGTAGACATCAAATCCGGTCAATTAGTACCAACGATCACGAATAAATTTAGAATAAGATCAAATGTTGGTGACATAAACATAAATCCTACCTATACGACAATGTTTACTCGGCTTGGAGTTGGATTGTTTTTTGGTTTTCAGGCATCATTTAATCACGCGGAAATAATAATGAAGCTGACATTAGATGGCGGTGTTGTTTTTGAATTAAACCTTAATGACATAAGACAATTCAAATTCAACGACACAACAACCACCAGAACTCAAATGGGCGGTTTCCTTACTACCATAGGAAATGTTTTAGATTTTAGCTCTAAATTTGCAATCCCTTATTCAACCGATCTAACAATTGAAATGAAGTCGGTAACGGGAACAAGAAAAAATACTAACTGGATTGTGTTTTTAACAGAGGATTAATAATGGCATCTTTAAACACGGAAAGCATTAGTGCGTTAAACGCATCGGTAGCCGCAAGACCTCTGGATAATTTCGGAACAGCGGGAATTATCATATCTGGAACATGGGTGGGGACAATTTCGTTTGAAGGTTCCTTGGACGGGATTAATTTTGTTTCTATATTTGCGATGAGGCTTTCTGATAGTTTTTTTCTAATAAGCGCAGCCAGCAACGGACAGTTTCTAATAAATGTATCTGGGATGGTTGCTATAAGAGCGAAGCTGACCGCTTACACTTCGGGAACGGCAGATATTGTTATTCAAGGTAATGCGGCAGTTTCAATAAATAGAGCTCTCTCCACAATAGTTGGAGCGACAGATGGAACCCAGATCGGAAATGATTCAAACGCCCTTAAAGGGTTTATTTCAGGAAGAGATTCTTTATCTGTTTTAAGAAGCGTACAAACAAAAGTCAGGGGGGATGGGCTTACGGCTTTAGTCACGGACGCCAGTGGAGTTGTCGAGTCTACGCTTGGATTTGATCAACAGCCAGATTCGTTTTTTCAAATTATTAATACAGGTGCCGCAGGAAATACGTGGACAATATTTATTGCAGGTACAAGCGCCGATCCTACAGGCCCAGATAGAGATTTACCAGACTACACAAAAGTTTTCACGGTTTTAGCTGGTGAGGTTGGCGACGAATTAAAACTAAGAGACAGAATAGTTCAAGAGTTAAATTCCGATCCTGTTTTTAAGAGTACAGTATTTTTGAAGGCTGCTAAGGCTACCGACAGGGCGATAGTTCACATTCAAAGCCAGAAGTTTTCAGTTAGTGGTGACTTTTATGAAAGACCTTTTTCTGGAAACTTTAATGTAACAGTGACAGGAACAGCGGTAAGGATTGTAGGATTCGATAATTTAATTTCAAGATCAAAACCGGTTACTATTTCGAGAGATAGAGATAGTCCACACAGATTAGGACTTTTCGGGGTTACTGGATCGGTTTCAGTAACAGCCAAAGAATTGTCAGGTTTATTTGTAGCAGAGGCTACGAACGCAGGATCAAGTGACATGAGGGTGAACGGATCACTCGCTAGTCCGATTGACTTTCTTGTTCCCGCCAGCACAACGACAGATATTTTTATACAAGATTTAATATTTGATGCTGGTGGAAACGGTATGAAATTTGGAAAATTTTTATCAAAAAGCTCAGCAATTGTAAACGGAGTAGAGGTTCAGATAAAATCAGACGATATTATTACAACATTTCAGCCAATATTTACAAACGAAGAATTTAAGAACAAATGGGCAGCACTTTCTGGAAGTGGTGCGGCTTTTAGAATTGATGTCCAGGATGGTGAAGACGAGCTGCTTGCAATTTTACACCTTGATAATCCATTTATACTGAGGGTAGCCGGATCGTTTACAACAGATGACTTTATAAGAGTAAGAATAAGAGACAATCTTTCAAGTCAAATTGCACGTTTTAATTTCAGAGCTAAAGGATTCGAGAAGGAGCCATAAAATGACATTTGATCTATCTAGGTGGGAAGAATTTAAAGCATTCGCTGCCACCAGAAGTTTATCAATTCAGTTCAGAGAAGACGCAGAATTTTATTATATGAAATGCGCTGACTCTTGGTTTTCACTGAGTTGCAACTTACTAAAGGCTGCGGACACCTCTGAAGTTGCGGACTTTGAGGCAAATTTTAAAGCTTCAGGAAACAAACCTATTTATTCCTTGGCCTCCCCGTTTGCATCTAAATCGTATGGGTCTAAAAAACTCTATAAAAGAGTTCACGGGGTTAAGTTGGTTTGTATCGCAGGGTCAAATGAATCAATTTACGAAATAACCTATCCTTGGGTCAAGATCACGGGGATTGAGTTAACGTGGGGAGAAGCCGGAGATACGGTTTCGTTTTATGTTTTGGACTCTACTACGGGACTTTTAACTACCGTTCCAAATTTAGTTTTAAATCAATTTGGTTTTAATGTAAATGTTGCAAAAGACTACTATCATCATAAATCAGAGTTCGATGCAGACATTTATCAAACACTTCAATTAAAAACAATTTACAATTCTGTGTCCGCAAAAACCGTTGGAATAAACTTCATACTGAATGAGCTAAAATGAAAATACTTATAGCCTACACCGTCCCGATTAATAGGTTTCCTGTGATTGGGTATTTGTTCAGTTGGGCCATTAGGAAATTTGACAAGTCACAAGCCTCTCATACTTGTGTGATTTGGTACTCAAACACGGCCGAAGAATATATTGTTTATCAAGCCGCCGAGTTTAGTCTTCATTTTGTAGGGTATGAGTTGTTCAGACAAAAAAATAAAATGGTCAGGTTGTTTGAAACAGAAGTAACCGATAACGCATACAGGGCCGTGATGAAATACTGCCTGAGAAAAGCAGGAACACGATACGGGTTAAAGTCGGTGATTGGCGTTGGCCTAAAAAAGATATTCAAATTAAAAAACAATCCATTTGCCGACGGTGAGAAAACTCAATTCTGTAGTGAGACAGTGGGATATATCATCAAGGATGTAATTGGTTTTAGGATAGATCAGGACTTCGAGGCTATTGGCGTAAGGCAGACCTTGGACATCATGATCGAGTACAAAGAATTTAGAGAGGTTCAACCGTGGCTTTAAAAGAATACACTTTCATAACGCTTGGCGAGATGTCAGATTACCTCAAAATAGATCATCGAGTTGTGGGTCTTGACGGTCTTGTGAAGGCTACAAAAACAATACAAAATTTGATTTACACAGCAGTTGCCGGCGGACCTGATGGAAACAACATCCAGATAGAATATACCTCTGGGGGAACCGCAGGGTCAGAAGTCGTTACCGTGACCAACGAATTAATCTCAGTTCAGATTGATGACTCTGTTTCTACTGCTACCCAAATAAAAGATGCAATAGATTTAGTTGCTACCGCTTTGGTTTCAGTTGCGACTACCGGATTGGCATCGACCGCTCAAAATATAGTTCCTCCCACAAATTTGGCTGGTGGAGCATATAGTCAACTCCATGACGCAAGACTGGTAAGAGTTCTCAGTGAGATAATAAACTCAGCGTGTCAGAAGATTGAAAAAATGATTGATGGTCCAGTTTTAATCAGAGAGTTCACAGAAGAACAGGATGGATCTAATTCAAATTCCCTCAAGCCACATCATCATCCAGTGGTTTCGATCACTGAAATAAAAATAGATTATAATAGGAATTTCGTAGCAGGAACAGAGATCAATCCAGCGCAATATTTTGTTCGAGGTGGATCTGATATTCGTCAAACTGGCACAGATCCAGAGATCAGAATTGTTGGAAATGACGTTGTGTTACGAGACGACAATGAACAGTTTATCCTGGGTCGAATTTTTGCGGGTTCGGTGCTTGGATCTATCAGAATAAAATACAAAGCGGGTTGGGGTAAGGACTTAGACGACATTCCATCGGATCTTAAACTAGCTTGCTATATGCTTGCGAAATACTTTTGGTTTCAGCGAGAAAACAATGACGTGGGAGTAACATCAAAATCAGTTAAGGGTGAATCCTATACTAGAATGAAAGACGGTGTTCCAGAAGCGGTGTGGGAAATGACTAGTCCGTACCAAGACTTGAGCTTGGGAACAAGGCCAGTTCCCCAAAGGAACTATTTTAGTATATGATTATAAAAATCACCGGTCAGGGGACTATAAGTGAAACTGAAAAGAGACTAACCGTTGGTGTTGCTAGATATAAAAAAGCCCTTTCCTTAGAAATGTGGAGGTCCCTTACTTTAATTGAGGCCGCAATTATTCAAGAGATAAGAAAGAACTTCAACACAAGGACTGGAGGCCTGTTAAATGCAGTAGAATCCACCGTGGTTGAAACAAAAAACGAAGTCATAGGTTTGATCAATGTTAACAAGGTGTACGCAGCAATACACGAATTTGGAGGGATTATAACCCCCAAGAGAGCGCAGTATTTAAGATTTCCAGTAGCATCAAATATGAAACCCGACGGCTCCCCAATTGTGACAGATAGCGGCATATCTCAAAAGGTTATGCTTCCTTTGAGAAAAGGCGACGGCTGGTTGATACTGGACGGGGCAAGAAATGCCCCAATGTTTTTGTTAAAAAAATCTGTGACCATACCAAAAAGACCATACGTTGCACCAGCTTTTGAAAAAACTAGAGATCGAGTCTTTGAAAAGTTCGGATTCATCATACAATCGGAGTTCTTAAAATGATAATCCCACCACCAAAAGTAGCAGAATTTCAAGCATATATAGAAACAATTGATTCAAAAAGGATGAGGATTCTTGAGGCAATGAGGCTTTTACTTCGAGAGGTAAAAGTAGAGAACGGATACAAAACTGAGATTATGGAAGTTTCCTATGACGTTAAAATGTGGCGCGACAAGTCAATCGGTCAAACTCCTGTAGTTTACATTATAGATGACACGTCAAATTTGGTAACTCATGCTGGACATATTAGAGAATATGTCTGGAATATAAGGCTTTTTGGCGTTATCAGAGAAAAGACGATTGTTGAATTTGAGGAATTTATCTCAGATATGGAAACGGCAATTTACGATAACAACACTCTATTTGGCCAATGTAACCTTGTGAGAGTTCGAGAAATATCAACAGATAATCAGTTGTTTTCAGAATTGGATGGAACGCATCTATTTGAAATGAACGCCGAAGTTCTATACACAAGAAAATTTGATAGACCAAAGTGAGTATAGATACTGTGTAGACCTTAATCGGGAAGCCGCATGGTGCGGTTGAAAGATTAGGAAGGAACAAATATGTCTTTATCAAAATCCCTTTACCGTACTTCTTTAACCCCTGCAAAAAAGACTGCTCTTTTAAAAAAGATCAGAATTTATGCGGCGGCAAAAAATTCGAGATTCAGTGTCCGAAAAGGACGGTCAGTTTTCAAAGGAAACGAGCTTGCAGACTTCACAATAGATGAGAACGCGACTTTGAACACTCTGATGATTGACACAGGAGATGTCGCAAAAGGCGTAATCCCAGCAAGTGCCATTGTTCAAGACCTAACCTATACAGCAAAACAGGTTGGTCAATTTTATGCCAACGACGCAACAATAGAATACATCGATCCAGGAACAGACGGGGTCATTTCTGTTGGTGTGATTGGAAGGAAAATTTCTGTTACCTTGGCCTATTCCGTTGGTGCCGTAACATCAGATGCCGACCAAGTAAAAGCGGCCATAGAAGGATACGCACCAGCGAACGCTTTGGTTTCAATGGTTGTTAGTGGAGTTGGAGTAACCGTACAGTCAGCCCAAATAGAAACTGGTTTAGCTGGAGGGAGTTCCTCTCAGAATTTTGACAAGGCTGATATATTAAAGATTCGCAGATTGCGGTCTAAAAAGTATCAAATAGTAATCGCTGAAGGCGCGGATATTGCATAAAAGGAGAAAAAAATGGCACGTAATTTATTAAATAGATCATTTGAAGTAATAGGACTAGACCAAAGAATCTGGCTATCTCAAGAAGTTGGGGGATACGGTGAAGACGCTACTGCTGGACTCGTGCCAGTGGCGGCGGGTGCTGCTGAACATATCAGTGGTAACGTAACTTTCGACATTCCAAGAGATGATTCTGCCGCAAGGTCAGGACGATCACTTGTAACTAGATTGTCTGGAAAGAAAACGGTTGAAGTAGCTTGGGAGTCTTACATTATCCCAGGAACACCAGATGGGTTAGGAAATCCTACCCTTCCACCACTTCATCCTATTCTCTTATCAGCTTTCGGCGATACTGATTTGTCCGATCCTACAAAAATCATTTACAAACTTTCAAGATTGAATGACAAAACATTCAGAATGTTGGAAGAGGCTTCACACTATAGCCGACTGGCTACGGGTTGCGTTGGCGAATCTGTCACATTTAATCTTGCTGGAGACGATAAAGCACAGTTTACAATGGAAGGTTTTGGACAGGACGTTTTAGTTGCTGGATCTTCTTTCTTAGATCAAGCACTAACTGGATCGCCCGTTGCGGCCACGCTAGTAGTTCAGGACTTAACCTACACTTCTGTGTCGCTAGACTCTTCAGGAAACCTAGTAACCATCCAATATACCGCTGGTGGTGTTGCTGGATCAGAGGCTGTTAACGTAATTGGATCAGCTATATCGGTTCAAATTGAAACAGGAGTATCAACTGCCACTCAAGTAAAAACAGCAGTAGATGGATTCCCCGCAGCGGCGGCACTGGTAACAGTAGCTGTAAGCGGAGTTGGTGCAAATGCTCAGGGTGCATACGTTCCAAACAATTTGTCAGGTGGATTAGGTGCAAACGAGTTAAAAGTTTCACTAGATAACGGGCAAAAATTTGAAGTCGGTGCATACATTGACACAATTGATGTTGCAGATGGAAATACTTACACCAACACAGCGAAACTAATCGTTGCGGTTGGCGCAGGTGTGAACAAAGACATTATTCAGGTAGGTTCAGCGCTAGCGGCTGCTCTTTTTGGGGATTTTGTAGTTGGTCACGCGCCATCGGTGTACGAGCCAATAACTTCAGAGAACGCTTTATTGGGCTTAAAAGGATCAATAATCTTTGCCGGTGTGTCAGGTACTCCATGTGAGATCATTAGTGCAGAAATTACACTTACAAACAACTTCACTAAAAAAGACTTCCTTTTTGGAACATCCAAGAGTTGCGGATATATTCCCGATAAGAGACGAAGCGTAGAACTAAAAGTATCCATGTTGTTAAATAAGGATAACTTCTCTTTCTTCATGAGAAATAAAAGATTTGTTCATGAGAATGTGACAATTACCCTTGAGCCGCAAGATATTCCTGCTCCAAGTTTTACAACTTCTACTGGTAGAACATTTAAGTTCGAGTTTCCAAAGGTTGAATTTAACATTCCACCGATTGAACAGCCGGCGGACAGTTATGTGACATTGGAACTAGAGGGAGTGGCTCTTGCTGATGACATTAATAACACAGATAATGAGATGGTTTTAACGATAGAATAAACTCGTCGGTAATATAAATGTGGACTCATATTAAAGTGGGTCCATAAGTTTTTTTATGGGGGTTTCATGGCAATTGTTAGAATTAATCCAAACGCTAGGTTCAAACTAGTTTCATCTACAGATAGTGCGATAGATCGGGACAAGTGTCCAAAGATCAAGAGCGAGGCTTCCGGAGAGCAATTGAAGTATTCCGAATCTTTGAGCCTAGAAGACCTTGTATTTTTTGAAGATAAAAAGCCAACTTACTTTGTTTGCAGGAACTTAACTGCGACCGAACAGGTTGCGCTTTACAAAAACCATCAGCAGTTTGACGTAGAAAAAAGGAAGGTCGTTCATAATGATATGCAAACTCTTCTACTTAAGATCTTTGAAGCTTGCTGCAAAGAGGTAGAGGACGATGGTGTTAAATCAGCAATAGGGGTGGACGAAGTTCCATACGAAGTTGTCCAGGAATTAGGCTCATCTATATTGGTGAGAATGTCTCTTGGGGATACAGAAAAAAAAAGTTCCAAGTGATTATGGACCTACAGTTAGATCCAATTAAAGGAAATGCTTTTAATTGCGCGAGCTGTAGTCCTGGTTTACAAAAATTAAGAAATTGCACTGGTGATGGTCCTGCGGGAAAAAATCTTATCAATGGCAACCACTACCCGCGATGCCCGAGAGCAATGGCAATCGATAGCCCAGAATTTGAGCATATCGTTTGGCTATACGGGGAATCAAGGGACCATCACACCTTACCCTTCGGAGAAAGCCCAGGTAATCAAACGGTATTTTCCCAACATTCGTTTGCTTATCTGGACTATTTAGTTGGTAAGCACAGAAAGAAACAAGAGGAAGAACACGGTAAAAAAATGGATAAGTTGACGAAACAATCCAAGAATAAGTCTAAGGGGAAAACGTAAGTGGGAGACGTTCGAGTCAAGATTGAAGCCGAAGACGATTTAAGCCCAGCGGTTTTGAAAGCCATTGAGTCGCTTAAAAGATTTGAGGCATCCACTAAAAGCGCATTTGGCAATGTCACAAAAGCGACCGAAAGTGCTGCAAAATCTACACAACAATTAAACGAAAAAATCGAAACCACCCAAGGGTTGTCCGTGGGATTAAAAAAACTAGGAAACGAAGCCAAGTCTGTAGAGACCGATTTCGCTTTTTTTGGTGGTGCATCCGTTGGTCTATTCGCTCTGGAAAAGACATTTGGAATTTTAACTATAGCGGTACAAAAAACCTCAGCGGCGGCTGCTGCATTTTCAAACAGAGCGGCTGCGATTTCTCCAGATATTGGTAAAGTTGGCGCAGCGTTAAGGGGCACATCCTTAGATACTGCGAGCATGATGCGGTTCATGGATGTGGCAAAACAAAGCCTAAATGGATTTGCCGCCTCTGCTTCCCAAGCTATAGCTCAAGGACTTACGCCTCTTAAAAACGCATTGGGATCAACCGCGGGCGCATTAAAAGCGATAAACACAGTTACCTTACAGGCTACCGCAATGGCAGTGTCTTTAGGCAAGGTCGCGGTTCAATCTGTTACGTCTTTTGCTAAATACGAAACCGGACTGGCTGGATTAGTATCAAAATTAGGACTAGCATCTGCGGCGACTGGAATTTTGGCAATCCATATGCTGAAATCAGATTCTATTATCGGAAAACTTGCAGGGGTGGGATTGCTTGCCCTAACCGCAGCTTTGGGTGGAGCTATATTTCTAATCCAACATGCTTTGGTTGCTGTCGGGGGGCTGATAGTTGCTTTGGGTACTGGCCTTGTAAACGCAGCAACAGCCCAAATACAATCATTTGAAAAAGCAGAGATTAAAACTTTAGCGTTTACTCAGACAATCGTAGCGATGGCGGCGAGCGCGGAAGAGGGGTCCAACAGTTTACAAAAATGGAACACATTCCTTGGTGAAATGTCGTCAAAGACCGGAGAAACCCAAGCAAATCTTCAGGTAATCACAGCGGAATTTATAGGAGCCACAAAAGCTCTTGGGTTTACCGATGATGTTCAAAAAAGATTAATCAGTTCGACTGTTGACGTTGCTTCAAAATTCAAATTGAATCTTGTGGACGCTGCTCAACAGGTTTTAGGGGTTATCAATGGGAACTCACAGAGTTTTCTAGCCCTAAACCTTCACATGAAGGATTCTGAAGTCGGCGCAAGCAAAGCTGGCGGTGCATTTAAGGACACTTTTTCAAAAATGGAGGATGGTAATAAAACTGCCGTTCGTACCAATGTACTCTTCGAGAAATTAGGCAAGACAGGAACCACAGGATTTGCCATAGCTGCGGCTGATACCTATTCCAGATCACTAGAAATTCAAAAAAATGCTCAAGACCAACTTAACTCAGAGTTGGGTAGAGGGGCCAGGTTAATCGAAGGGCAAGTAATCTTTGGATTAGCGGAGGCGACTAGGTGGTTTACGGAAATGACCAAGCCTTTGTTGCCACTTGTGGGGTTCTTAGAGGCATTATTTGGTAGATTATTACAGGGTGTTGGAACAATCGCTCAACACGCAGTTCAGATTTCGTTATTGATAGCCGTATATAAAACACTTCAAACAGTTTTGGGGGGAAAGTTCTTTCAAGAATTAATCACAAAACAAATACCGGTGATGAACAAAAGTTTCGTTCAGCTTGCGTCTCAATTGGGGGCGACTAATGTCAGCTTTAAATCATTAGGAGACGTTGGAAAATCATCACTTCAAATAGTCAAAGCTCAAGCCGTGGGAGCAATAGGTGGTTTAACGGGAGTCAAGGTTGCTGGTCAGTCTGCAATGAGGGCAATGATGGCGATAACCTCGGCTGCGGCTCCTTGGCTTGCAATAGCGGCAGCGGTGTTTATTTTGGTTAAAGCCGTTCAGTTTATTGAAGAGGAAACAGGAATATTCTCAGAAATTTGGGGTCAACTTGTTGGTGTCTTCAATGAAACGTCGGCGGCACTGTCTTTTTTAGGCCCGATCTTTCAAAGAATAGCAAATTTATTTCAAGGAGCATTGTCTGGATCTATAAGAATTGTTGCCGGTTTATTAACCTCCCTAGCTTCTGGCTTTATTGTTTTTGCACTAACCGCCGCCAAAGCTACAAACGCATTAGCTGGACTCGCAGGCAAAACATTAATTGCAAAGGAAACCATTCAGTCATTAGAGCAAGCGTATTTAAAAACAAACGAAGCCGCTGGAAAATTTGCGGCACAGGGTATAGCAAATGTTGGGAGTGGTATTGCAGGAACATTCAAAACTGCCGATAGGGCATTGGCTTCAAACCAAGATGCTTGGAAAAACTCCACCGCTGCCGTAACCAAAGCAGTAGAAGAGCAAAAGAAAAAAGTAGATGAGCTTAAAAAGGTTTTGGGAGCCTTCGGAGGAGTTGGGGGACAAGCAGAATTAACAGCACAACTTCAAATGGTTCAAATAACCGAAGACGAGAAAAGAAAAATCATTGTTGATGGTCAAAAATCTGGAACTATTGATGCAAAATTAGCTCAAGACGGTTTACTCGCAATAAGAAGAGAATCAATCACAAAACAATTAGAACTAGAGGCTGCGTTTGCACAGCAAAAAGCTGATATATTAGCAAAGGATGTTCAATCTGGGGGCGATTCTCCCGAAACAGCACTACAATCTAAGTTTGCTGCTCAAGCTGCGGCTGAAAGCGCAAATCAAGCAAGGGCAGCGCAATTCAGAGGCCAAGAAATAACCGCACAGCAAGCTCATGACCAAGCATTAACAGCACTGGCTGCTCAGGGAATAACTCAGAGGACAGTGATTGAGCAATCATTAATGCAGCAAAGAGCCGACCTATTGGGAATATCAGATGCCGGACTCCAGGAAAAATTAGCTCAAGAGGAAGAGAGATTTCAGTTAGAGCTTGAGCAAACAAAGATGCGATCAGAGCAGATTTTACTGACAGATGCCGAAAAGAAAACGGCTATAGAAGAGGCTGAGTTAAATCATCAGGCCAACATGGAAACTATTAAGCAGGAAAATCTTGAAAAGGACATACAAAGAAACGAGACGTTAGGAAATAATAACGCCGCTTTTATGAAAAGATTAGAATTGTCTCAACGTAAACACGGTGCGGTAATGGGAACTTTAAAAGCAGCTCAGGCTTCCGCAGAATTTGGAGCATTACAACAAGGGTTAGGCGCAGCATCAGAATTGATGGCATCAGAAAATAAGACGCAGTTCAAAATTGGGAAGGCTGCCGCGACTAGCCAAGCCCTAATAAATACCTTTTTAGCTGCAACAGGAGCTTTTGCGTCATTATCTAGTATACCAATTGTTGGCCCATTTTTGGCAATTGCCGCCGCTGCGGCGATAACTGCAGCCGGTATGCTTCGAGTCAAACAAATTAAAAATACGCCACTTCCTGGCGGTCAGGCCGATGATGGTATGACTGAGATTCCAAAAAGTCTCACCGGAAGATCGTTTATTATGGATGGTGGAGAACGCGTTATCAAATCCAGACAAAATAAAGACTTAACAGAAGCATTGTCAAAAATTAATTCTGGGGATTCTAATAAAACAAATAACATAAGCATTAATGTTCAGGGTAATGCTACCCAAGACACGGTGCGAGACATAAGAGAAACTATTATTGACGTGATACGTCAAGAGTCTGAGAGAGGAAAGCCGGTAATTTCTTCTCGTGGGGTGACTGGATGAGCGCGAACACTCAGGGAATAAGTTTTCTTCACAGATTTGACCTTGGAAACAGGGACTTAGTAGATCCGGGGTCCAATATACTCTACGTTAGCTCAACCGCTGTCGGTGATTTTGACAAGGCTAATCTAACCACAGAATCCGTTAGAAATGTTTGGAGATCCGCGGATATTTTAACAGAACAAGAAATAATAATAAGGGCAGAATTGCCTTCAATAATAGACACCTTTTCCATAATAGGACACAATCTAACGCCAATAGCCGTAGTTAGGCTAGAGGCTAACACGTCGAACAATTTCGTAGCTCCTCCGGTTCAGGTTGTTATTCCGTGGGCAAAACACACGATGGTAATGACGCAGAATCTTGGTCAAACATACGAGTATTATAGGCTAAGAATTTTAGATCCTGCAAATCCGTGTGGATATATTGAGGTAGGCAGAACTATCGGGGGGCGAGCTTTTACATTCACTAATAACGAGGACATGGAAGATGATTTCGATATTGCAAAAGACGATAATTCAGAAAGAATGAAGTCCGAGGGATTCTTTAGGGTGTCGGCTGAAAGAGTTAAAGCCAAATCTTTGAGATTTAGGTTCTCTAAAATAAGAACAGATGCTCCCAATGACGACAATTACAACGGTCTTGAGGATTTATTCGACCACGTAGGAATAACAAAACCATTTTTGACAATAATAGATAGGAACGATCCTACTTTTAACCCCATTTGGGGCCAAATGGACAGAATACCAGGATTCGCATACACGGTGAATAGGTTTGCTTCGACAAGCATGACTGTCCAAGAGGTATTTTAGAGTAAATAAAGGATAGGATGAGCCAGGCCATATTTTTTAACCCATTCGTTTCGTCTGCACCAATCCTAGTAGGGGCTGGTAACGGCACACTTACGGTTAATAGGTTAACACACTTCACCGTAACCCAGACATATACCGCGGTGTGTACCGCCATTGCGCCATTCGTCGTGTTTCAGGTTATCGGATCTCTTGACGGTCCCGTAGGTGTTGCTCAAGTAGGGCAGGAATTTTCAGACGAAGACTTAAAAATATTCTTTACGATTAATCAGGGGCCAACGCTTTTCGATATTGGGGACACGTTCACACTATCTGTTACGCAAGGCACCGATGTAGAGCAGTTAAACATAGATTTATACGATGAGTTACCACAAAAGAATTTCGGTGACGGTGTAATTGGGGATTTCAAGGGCGATCACAACGTGAGATTTGAGAATCTCAACAACGAAGCCGAAAGAACCATACAAGATTTGACGTTTACCTCTCTATTAGACAATGAAGAGGGTAACGGAATCCTTATCAGGTACGCAAATGCTCCTGGAAACGTCAACGCTACGTTAATTTTGCAAGACCTAACCTACGAGGCGGTCGCAACAGGGACTCCTGGAAACGCCATTACGGTTGAATACGAGGATTATGATCCAGCGGTCAACGCGACGGTAACAATTCAAGACTTGTTGTATGCTGCTAGCAACGCGGGAGCAGATGGAAACAATATTTCTATCGAATACACTACGGGAGCAACGGCTGGACTTGAAGTTGTAGTCGTAACGGTTGACGCTATATCGATTCAAATTGAAGCAGGAGTATCAACTGCCGATCAAATAAAAACAGCAATTCAAACAACTCCCGCAGCCATCGCTTTAGTAACGCCATTCACAGCGGGAACAGGATTAGAAACTCAAACGGCTCCAGAGGGTCCTACATTTTTGTCAGGTGGCCTTGATGCGGTAGGCGATGCTGGGAATGAAGTCGTAACGGTAGTTTTAGATGCGATAAAAGTAAAACTTCAAACAGGAGTATCAGCAGCAACACAAGTAAAGGCTGCGCTTGACGCAAGTGTTCCTGCTTCGGCCATAGTTACTGCCACAATAAGCGGAGTTGGGCCTAATGCTCAAACCGCTCCAGTAGTTCCAACTAATTTAGCCGGCGGTGTAACGGGCAGCGGCGGTCCGGGGTTTGAAATAGTCACTGTTAATGGGACTTACATATTGGTTGAGTTCCAATCATTAGCATCTAACGCAACACAAATAAAAACAGCAATTGCCGCTAACGTAGATGCTGCGGCAATTGTAGCTATAGACATTAGTGGGACGGCTTCAGATCCACAGTCCGCTCCAGCGATTAGATTCCTTAGAAGTGGATCACCAGTAGATTATTTTTCGTTTAACAAACGAGAGTTAAGCGTTCCTCTAGAGTTTTACGAAGGTAACGCCAATTTATTAGGCAACAAAGGGATATTTCAAAGCGATATTTGGGGATTTGGAAACACTACTCTTCGGGGAATTGTTAAACTCGACGACATTAGGTCGGTAGATAACATTTCGGGCGATCCGATATATAATCTTCAAAAAGAAACAAACATATTAATACAGTTCAAATCACAGCTTCAGATCACTTTAGACGAAATAAACCCCAAGAGGGTTAAACTATCGGGTGCTGACATCGAGTTACTTGATGGCAGGATCCTGAGACAAGAGATTTCAAAAAAGATCATGAAGTTCGAGGGTGCCGTCATTGATTTGGAGACAGGTGATGTTTTCGAGTCGGACGGCATAACTCCATACCCCGATAGCTTCTTGCCATCTGCAATTCCAATTGCAAATTATGGCTGGTATTCAATTGGTCTAATTCCAGACATTGCTGATTCCGAAAACAGAATGACCGTAAAGGTCAGGGTTGAGCCGGCAATCGGATTTAACGTAACAAGTGAGTCGGCTCCAAGAGCTAACTTTGTTGGATCCAAACCAATCGGTGAGGTTTTCGTACAGTCTGATGGTGTAACAATCGAAAACTTACTAGAAGAGAACATTTCTCAAATGGGATTTGGTGCTGGTGGTGGCGGTGGGGTAGGTTATCAAGAAATCCCGACGGGTTTGGTAAACGGACTCAATGATACTTTCGCATTAACAAAAGTTCCAAGCGATAATAATTCGGTTCTATTGTTTATAGACTTTGTAGCAGTAGACAGGGCTGCTTATAATCTTTTAAATCAAGTAATAACAATCACTGATCCAACTTGGGTTCCCCAAATTGGGCAGCAAATGTATGCCTTCTATCTTATTGATGGATCTGGTGGCGGTGGCGGGCCAGCTCCTACGGGAACAGAGTATGTAGAATATAGAACATTAACGGCTCCAGAGGCGACGGCAAAACAATTAGTATTAGCTGCCACTCCCGCGTCTATTTTAAAGGTCAAGGTCGATATAATCGGCGGGACTTCTCAGGAGTTTGGAATTGATTTTACGGTAATTGGTAATGTTTTAGGTTGGAATGGGTTGGGAATGGATTTACAAGGAATTGCATTAACAGGTGATAAACTAAGAGTAACGTACTTTAACTAACAGGGAGAACAAATGGCACAGATTAATAAACGTAACATACTAGACAACGCGGTCGGGGCTGCAAAAATAAGAATAGAAAACAATGCCTTTCTAAGAGCTAGAAATTTCGCTGATTCGGCTGATGTAAACATCGCAAAAGTCAATGCGTCTAACGTAATTGAATTTGCAAGTTTACCTCAAGCTGCGGGAACTCCAGCGGCAAACAGCGACTTAGTAAACTACAGCTTTTTACAATCCTTCGTAGCTGGAATGAGAGATCCAAAAGATGCGGTTCAGTTAGCAACTGCGGCTGCACTACCAGCTTTTACTGCCGCAGGATCGGGCGTAGGAAAGACATTAACTGGAAACGTGAACGGCGCTCTAACGGTGGATGGAGTTTTAACAATAGCTGGATACAGAGTACTTAATAGAAGTTCTGGAGCCACTCACATTGATAATGGTATTTATGTTGTTACACAAGTTGGGTCTGGTGCTTTACCATTTATATTAACAAGAACAACAGACGCAGATGAAAACGCCGAAGTCACAAATGGTCTTTGGACTTGGTCTGTATTTGGAACTGCCAATGCAAGAAAAGGATGGTTGTTAAATACTGCCGATCCTATCACTGTTGACACAACTGCTTTAGGATTCGTAGAAATTCCAATCCCAACAGATCAACTTTTTAACAAAGAATCAATCACTCTTGTTGCTGGTGACATTACAAACCAATATGTAGATTTAGCTCAAGAAACTGTAGCTAATTCTTTAATTCTACAATTCGGTGGAGTGGTACAAATTGAAGGTGTTGATTACACTTTATCTGTAGTGAGTTCAGTAACAAGAATAACCTTCGCTGGTGACTTGGCAACTGCTGGAGCGTCTGAGCTTATAGCTACTGATATTTTACGAGCACAATACGCATATTAAGGAATTAAATGAGAGCAATTAGTAGAAACCTAGATTTGATATTCGTTCAGGAAGTTCCTACTGGAACAATCAATGGGTCGAATGTGACGTTTAGTCTAGGTTTCGCTCCTGCTTTTCCTCTGGGAGTAATGGGTTACTGCGATAGGCTACCCCTTATAAACGGAGTGGACTACACGATAAGCGGAGTCACTATAACGATGGGTGCGGCTCCAGCTTTGGGACAAGACTTGTTTTTTTCATACATGAGGAGGAACTAATGGGCTTAGGTAGAATACAAAACGAGGACTTAAAAACAGTCGCCCAACTGATAGCCTCTGGTGCGAGCGCAGCCAGTCTTCCGAATGATGATAAGATTTGGGTTACTGCCAATGGGATTTTAAAAACTCTAAAGCAAGCAATTGAAGATGGTGATTTAAGCGGTGGCGGTTTAGAAACTTATACCCAAGAAATGCCATCCGGTACCGTTAACGGTGCAAACGTAACTTTTACTGTTGCAGGAACTCCGTCAGCCGTTAGAAGATATTTTAAAGAAGTTCCTTCAGGCACAGTCAATAGTTCTAATACGGTTTTTACCTTAGCAAACATTCCAGTATCTAGTTCTTTAAAGTTAACTGTGAATGGTTTGCTAAAAAGATTGACCACTGATTACACTTTGGCAGGTTCTACAGTTACATTTGTTGTTGCGCCGACTACTGGTTCTAATTTATATGCCGATTATGGAAACGATGATTTAAAAACATTCTATTTATACAGAAACGGTATTTTAGTTCAACAAGGCTCCGGTTTAACGAAATATACAATTTCAGGATCAACAATTACATTTGGAACCGCGCCTCTTACTGGAACAGATCTTTACTGTGAATATAACACGAACTTCAGAGAGATACAGGAAGTGCCGAGCGGTACTGTAAATGGAAGTAATGCTGTGTTTATCACAAGCCTATCTCCGGTTGGATCCTCTATAATGAGAGTTTGGTTGGATGGGTTAGAACAACGATTAACAACCGATTATACATTCTCAGGAAACACAATCACTTATATGCCTGCACCAAGTATCGGACAATTGCCTTACTGTGGATATGAATTTTAATAGGAGTATAAGATGAGTTCAAGAATATTACAGGGTAGTGATTTAAAAACGAGCGCGGAAAGCGGCGGCGATGCAAATCTAAATCCAGATACTCAAATTTATGTCACCGGAAACAGTTTGAATAAATTATTTAGTGCCGCCGTTATAGCTCAAGATTTTTCCGCATCAATACCGCAAGTCATCACAAATGCCGCCACTCCGTACAGCATGACTTCCACAGTCAATAGAGCAGTTTTAAAAAATACAGGAACGGGTATTATCATATATCAGCTTCCCACAGCCGTTGCTGGAAAAAATTTTACGTTTATACAAGGTGCCGGACAACGAACAGATGAGATCCAAATACTTCCCGAAAGTGGTGCTTCGATCTCTTTAGGTAATAACGTAACGGTTAACCCCGGTCACGTGAAAATAATAAGACGTGGAGTTCAGGTCACGTTGGTTGCGCTTAATTCTACAACGTGGATTGTGCAAAAAGTAACATCCGTACAGCATCAAAAAAATACTTCAATCGGAGTTTCGGATAAAGAACTCTCATTAGTTGGCAGGAATACTTGGGTGGCCAGAGCTACCGGAGGAACCGCCAGGGAAGAGTTGGCGGGATTTTCACTAAACGGCTACGGATACATTTGTAGCGGGACTACTGGAGCGAATACAAGCGAAGCCAATCAATTTAACGACTCAACCAATGCATGGATAGGTAGGGCGGGAGCAGGCACAGCTAGAACAGGACCGGCCGGATTTGCACTAAATGGGTTTGGTTACAATTGCGGCGGTTTCGTTGGAGCGCAGGTAAGCACAGCAGATCAATTTAACGACTCAACCAATGCTTGGGTTGGCAGAACGGGCATAGGTACAGCTAGATATCTCCTGGCCGGCTTTTCACTAAATGGGTACGGTTATGTTTGCAACGGAAATGCTAATACCAATGAAGTTAACCAGCATAATGATTCTGCAAACACGTGGACAATCAGGGCTACTGGAGGAACTTCCAGACATGGAATCCCGGGGTTCCAACTCAATGGATACGGCTACATTTACGGAGGGTTTGCGGGAGCGAATACAAGCGAAGCCAATCAATACAATGATTCATCGAACACATGGGTGCTTAGGGCGGGTGCGGGTACAGCCAGAAGCAGATCAGCCGGATTTTCTGTAAACGGATATGGTTATCATTGCAATGGACAGAACCCAACAATCACAAACGAAGTTAACCAGTATGATGATTCTACAAACACGTGGATAATCAGGGCTACTGGAGGAACCGCAAGGACTAATCCCGCTGGATTTTCTGTAAACGGATATGGTTATCTTTGCAACGGGAATACCGGAGCGGTTACAAATGAAGTTAACCAATATAATTAAAAGGGGAATAAATGCCTAATCGTATTCAGGGGAGTGATTTTAAAACACTAGCAGAGCTGGGCGGCAGTGGAAATGAATCTAAATTTATTGGCGATGACCAAATTTTTATGACCGCCAACTCTTTAAATAAAACTTTAAAACAGGCTATTATAGATGGAGATATGGGCGTTATCGCAAACTTAGCTGTAATCAATAATTCTACTCCAGGAAATTACAGCATGGCCGCTACCGCGAGTGAAACGCAAATATATCATACGGCCAATATCAGCGTAATATACCAATTGCCGTCAGCTCCAGGGGACACTAGAACATTTTCCTTTTATAATGGCGGTATAAATTCAACCAATTTACTGAATGAAGTGAGGATTCAACCAGCCTCAGGAGCAATAATTAGATTTAGAAATCAGGTGGTAGGATTTCCGGGATTCGTAGCTGTTGCAAAAAGGGGTGGCTCGGTCACTATAATTAATATTAGCCCGACCGTATGGGTAGTTACAGACGCTTCATATCAGGATCATCAAAAAAACACTTCAATCGGAACAGTGCGGGACATATCGTTAGTCGGTAGAGACACATGGATAAGTAGAGCGGCAATGCCCGTGGCGCAATTTGCGCTTTCATCGTGGATTCAAAACGATTTTGCTTATCAGTCCAACAACGCTGTTTACCAGTACAATGGTTCCGCAAACACCTGGGCGACAAAAACTACGCAACCAAATAACCCAATATCTAATACGATGGCTTATTTTCTAAATGGTTTCGGGTATTCTGTCGGGGGATTTTTTGCCGGAGCAAGAAGGTCGTACAACGATCAATACAATGACGCTACCAATGCTTGGACTTCAAGAACCGGAACAATTACTGCACGAAATTCCGGAGGGGGAATTTCACTGAATGGATATGGATACGTATTCAATGGTTTCGACCCAGGTGGGCCTATTAGTCTCGCAGAACGATATAACGATTCCGCCAATAGTTGGTCGGCTATGGCTGTTACCGGGACCGCAAAATACAGCCTCGTGGGATTTTTACTAAATGGATACGGCTATGGTGCGGTAGGTGCAGGACCCGTTAGTGATCATAATCAGTACAATGATTCATCTAACACTTGGATCGGTAGAAAAGCTTATCCCCTCTCGTTAGAGGCCGCAGGCGTGTTTGCTAACAATAATTATGGATACGTCCTTGCCGGCACAACGGGAACAGAGGTGAGCTCAGTGTACGAGTACAATGATTCATCTAACACTTGGTCTTTAAAATCGCCCGTAGATGCCGCGTATGACGGGCAGGGAATGGGTTTTGCTGTTGGTGGTTTTGGATACAGATCTGGGGGGCGTGATGGAGTGGCACGCAGTTCAGTTCAACAATATAACTAATAAAGGATAATTTATGAGTAAAGTGAGTGGTGGCGATTTTAAGAACTCAACGGATCTCGCTGGCAATTTAAGTCAATTACCAAACGATACGAAGTTCTATGCAACGGGACAGGTGAAGACAATATTTCAAGCGATCACAGATGGAAATATTGGTGGATCGCCCGTTCTTCCTAGTATCGTTACAAATTCCGTTGGAGGAAATTACAGCATGTCCGCTACGCCGGATAATACGTTAATTAGACATACAGCTACCACTTTTTCGACTTATCAGCTCCCTACTCCGGGTTCGGCAGCTAAAAAGTTTTATTTCATGAACGATGCGTCCACTATTCTTCCGAGATCTAGTGTTAGGATTCAGCCAGCATCTGGACATGGAATCCGTATGGGCAATGAAGTAGTGCAATTTCCAGGATATATTTCGTTGGATAGTAATGGGCCCATAGTATCTATTCAATCCCTGGATTCAACAAATTGGTTTGTAGTAAACAACACTAGTCAAATGCACACCAAAAACACAACAATAGGATATCCAAAAGAGGTCGCGCTAGTTGGCAGAAATACTTGGGTTCAAAAAGGTAACGATATAGCAAGAACAAGTCAGGGCGCGTTTGCACTAAACGGCTACGCGTACGTTGCGGCGGGAGGAGCTTTCCTCTCTACCGTAAATAGATACAATGATTTGGCCGACACGTGGCTAGGCAGAACTGCTATTCCGGTTGCAATCTCCCAGACTAGCGGAATGGCTTTTAATGGATTTGGTTATATCGTCGGCGGAACTACAGGAACTGCAGTCTCAACTAACTATCAATACAATGATTCAGCTGATACTTGGGCCACTAAACTGGCAACATTATCAGCACTAGATTTTCTGGTTGGTGTTGGTTTTAACGGCTACGGTTATGCTCTAGGCGGGCGTAATGCAGCCGGCACACAACAATCCGCTGTGTACAGATACAACGATTCCGCGGACACACAATTGGCGATGGCGGCTCTAAGTCTTACGCGACAAGCGGCTGGGGTTGGGGTATTAAACGGTTACATTTATCACGGGACCGGCGCTTCTTCACTGAGCGTTATAGAACAATACAATGATTCATCTAACACTTGGATAACACGAGCAAACTATCCAATAAGCGTGAGCGATACTTTTGGCGGTTTTGTCAATGGCGGTTACTTTTTACTAGTAGGAGGCACCACAACTTCTTCTAGTAATTCCTACAATGACGCTACTAATGCCTGGACCGCAAATCTTAGTTTTTCAGGGAGTCCCACTCCAACAAATACTGGATCAACGTGCGGTAGTTTTGTATTAAATGGTCAGGGGTATGTGTCGGGCGGGCAGTATGCGGGCGTTTCAGTAAGCTCAACGTATGAATATAATTAAAGGAGATTTTTTATGACAATTCTAGAATTTAAATATGATGCAAACGGCGAAGGAAATTCAGTAATTCCCAATTGGGCTAATCATTCAATTGCTCCTATGTTTTACAAAGCGGCGAATCACACACATGTCGGCATTAGGCTTTCTGATGCTATTAAAGTTCCAGATGCGGTTTTGAGAATTGCAGACAGGGCGGCGCTCAAAACTAGAAATCGAGGTGCTGGTTTGCAAAAACTAGATGTAGATGGAGTTACTTTAATCGCAATGACAAATGCTGAGTGTGATGCTGCTACTGATGTTTGGTGTAACTTGGTGGGAATTGCTTAATGAAAATTGGATTCTTTTCTGGGAGAGCATGGGAAAGTTGGGACGCTACTTCTCCACTTAAAACAGGGATCGGCGGATCTGAAACGTGCTTAGTATATTTATCTAAAGAGCTTGCTAGGTTCGGTCATGATGTATCTCTATTTATAGATACTGATAAATCTAGCGTGGTGGATAATGTAAAATACTATCCTTTCCCAGATATTAAAGAATCCAAAGAAGAGTTTGATTTCTTTATTCATTTTAGAACTATTCAAGCATTAGAATTTGCTAAGTCGAATGTTCATATAGGATTTGCTCAAGATACTACTCTGCCAACTCCCGACGATAAAAAGGATCTAAGTAACGGTAAATTAAATTATTTATTTAGTCTCTCGAAAGCTCATACTGATTACTTATCAGAACAACACAATTTCCCAATAGAAAAAATTAGAATGACGGCTAATGGGGTTGATCCAAAACGATATGATAAAAAAGTTGATAAGATTAGAAACACAATTTTTTATTCGTCTTGTCCTTCCAGAGATTTAGATAGACTGCTTTGGTTGTCTCAAGACATAGCTAAATATGTTCCTAATTTTAAACTTATTGTAGCTTATGGGATGCAGACTTGGGAGGGCTTACTAAGGCAGGGCCGTGGGGATTATAAAAAACATTTCGGCACTACGGACATGATGAAGAATTTTCCATGGGTTAAATACATTGGTCGGCAAAATCAAAACGATTTAGCGGATTTACAAATGGCTTCGAGGGGTTGGTTTTATCCAACATCATTCCCCGAAACATTTTGTATCACGGCTGTCGAAGCGGGATTTGCAAGATGTCCAATTCTAACCTCAAATTGTTTTGGCTTGGAAACTACTGTAGGTAGCTCTGGTATCATTATTAAAGAAGAGCCGGAATTTGGGGAGAAGTTTATAGCGCACGCAATTAGACTATTGACCGATGAGCCATACTGGAGAGAATGGTCTGAAAAAGCCCATAGTGGAATGAAAAAATATACATGGGAAAATGTGGCACTTCAGTGGGATGAGTTTTTCAAAACTAACAACTGGGAGGATATACAGTGAGCGACATTAAGTCAGAATCAACGGAATTGGTTAGGGATGAATTAAATAATAACCTTATGGCTTTATTGCCCGAAGAACAGATCAAATTTGTTCAAAATGTGGCAGCTAAATTTATGCCTATAAATATTGATGGTAATGGAAAGCAATTCTGGAAAGATGTAATCCTTTCCTCAACAAAAGATTATCCGACGGACTCCACGGCGTACTATCAAGTTATTCGAGAGGGCAAAGGCAGAGTATCAAGATTGCTAGATGAGGCGATTGCCCATCAGGAGCTGCTTTTAGATGTAGAAGAATTGGAAGTTCAAATTAATTGTCTAAACGAATCACTGCTAGAAATGGTGGTTGGTAGTTCCCAAGAAAAACTAAAGACTATTGAAATAAGACGAGCAGAATTAAAACTAAAACAAAAGAAAATACGGATAGAATTTTCTAAAAATTCAGTGGCTTCTACGCTCGACGAAATTAAAGATTTTGATGCTCTTGCTGAAGATTACAAGAAATCTGATATTAAAGAATTCAAAGAAGCTAGAGTGGAAGAGATGCAAAAGAAAAAGGTAGATAGATACTTACACTTTATTTTAACGGGAACTGCGCTATCAAATCCAGAATGGGCATATTATTATAAAGATGGATTTGTTGTTCCACCAGTTGAAGTTATTCAGCGATTAAAAGATATTGGACATTTTGAATTAGCTAACCAAGAACAGAATAAATTAACGACCTATCAAAATTGGAAATCTGGAATTAAAGTACAACCAATTAAACAATTACCCTTGAATGATGATCTGGGCATTAAGATTGTTAGTAAAGAAGAGGCTATGAAGCAATGAGCAACATATTCATGAGCCAGCCTGGATTTTTGGGATGGACACATCAAAAAAATGTAAACTCCATGCTATCAATGTCGAAGGAACACCACATAAGATTTAGATTTATCGAGAACTGTTCTTTAATTACTCTCGGAAGATCAGATCATATAAGTCTTTTTTTAAAAGAAAAAGAGTACGACTATTTCCTTTCTGTTGACAACGATATGTTAATTCATCCTCCTGGGTGTTTAGATTTAATGATTAGAAAATTAAAAACATTAGGTGGATTAAGTATCATAGGAGCAGTGTATGCAAAAAAAGCTCACGATGTTAATGGTCACTGTCCCGTAAATGGGACTAGATTAGATGAATCTGAACCGTGGGTCATGGACGGTCGTTTAGTTGAGATGGAAAATTTACCAACTGGATTTATGCTTGTACCTCGTGATGTTGTTTGCGCAATGGTTGAGTCATATCCTATGCTAGAATACAAAGCTAATGACGGAAATCAATCGTGGGCTTTGTATATACGAATTGTTGAAAATAAAATGTTTTATTCAGAGGACTTTAGTTTTTGCAAACGAGCTAGAGATATTGGAGTTAAAATTTGGGCTGATACAGGTATATCAATAGGACACGTCGGTAATTTCCTCTATACGTTACAACATTTAATACCAAACGAAAACGAGAAGAGTTAATGAACGACCTACTAAGCCAGGCCTTAATGAGCCTCTTTAGTGGAAGTGTAGTTGCTGGAGTGATGACGTTTTTTATGAAGCGAATGATTTCAGAATATGACTCTAAACACAAAAAGACCGAGGACAGTCTTGGTTTAACCACAGCCCAATATCATGAATTGGATAAAAAACTAATATCAATTCAATCTGACATCAGAGATGTGGCAAAAACAAAAGACCAAATTGCAATTCAGGAAAAGTCTATTTGGGCTTTGGATTCTCAAATGAAAGCAGCGTGGAGGTATATAGATTCCGCTGATAAAAAAAGAGCGTCTGACCGTGACGAATAGGGGGGCTGGTGGAAAACATATTCTTCTTTTTTTGGAACCTGAAAGCAATAGTAGTTGGATATTTTAGATATAAAGAAATAATGAAGGGTCCTCAAATCATGAAAACAACCGTAGGGGCCTGTATGCCTAACGGTGATGGTGATTTTGAAAAAGCAAACAAAATGGGTGCTGCGTTTTATCGTTTTGGAATAAACGAAGCTAAAAAAGTTAAGAACATTAGCTCCATGAGTGGTCCATACGCTCTTTTGATGGATGGAGTGAGCGATAAAGAATACTTGGCGTTAGCTGAAAGAATCAGGGACGCTTGGAATACCCTAAAGATCAAACCTGAGATAATACTTTGCTCAAACGAAAACAACCATATTTCATACACAACACCCAAAAACGTACGGGCTATATTAAACAATACAATTCACGTTCCAATCGTAAAGGGTCCATTTAGATGCGCGGTTGAGAGTGATGCAAGAAAGAAATACTATAGGCTTTTAAAAAACAAAAGTGAGCTTGATAGTCCTAGGCTCCCAGAGGTTTTCAATTATTATGAGAAGCCGCATTGGGAGGGAAACAAACGCGAAAACCTTCGCAGAAGATGTGTTTTCACATATATAGTCACCGAGCTCAGGAAATATGGAATTACAACATTCTACGTTACCGAGTTCCACGACGGCACAAAAGAAAAAGTAATAGTAATTCCAAAAAAAGAATTAAGACCTTTCACCATAAATACAGAGGGGTCAAAAGACGGTGACGAAATAGTACAGGATTATGGGGTTGTTTACGCGGTGAAAAGACATGAGGGTGATTTTGTTTTTGCATCTAAAGACGGAATTGAATCGATTTTGAATTTTTTCGGTCGCCTTGAGATCAGGGCTGCCATGTATTATTGCGCTCCGTTTATCGGTAGAAATGGAAATACGGTAGCATGATAGAAAAGTTTGAAGAATTTATCTTTGATTTAACTTGGGATCTTAAGTTTAAGATAAGGTTTTCTCATTGCGAGCAAGAAAAAGAATATTCCATGAAAATGTTAGGGTTTATAGAACAATTATTACAAAAGCATGGTCTTGAGGAGTTGCTGTGAGTTGTGGGAATGGCGGCAGGACGCACTGGATTTATTCTGGAAATCAAGTTGGATACTTAAACTTTGTTGGACTAATGAATTTCGTGGCTGGTGGTCCAGATGGTTCTGGAATATCGGCGGGAAAATTAGTTTCACAATTTATTAGACCTCCGATTTCACGGGAACCGTGGAACGATTCAGACGCTCAACTTAATCAGCAATTATTAGACGCTTCTTTTCCTTTTATTCAATTAAATTGGATTGCAAATATTGACATTGGAAATGGTGTCCTCTTTAGGGTTTCAGATAAAAATGTTTACGTTGAAGATTCCGATGGAACTCCTAGATTTTATGAGGCTAGGGCTGACAGTGGTCCAACATTATTGCTAACCAATGGCGAATGGCTTGCGCCTAGTTTTGAAATAGGTGATTTGAGTCTTAAATTAAATAATCGAGATGGCTTCTTTAATAAATATCTTGCCCAGGGTGATGAATACAATCAGTGGATGGGCGGGAGAATTGATGTCTTAGTGGGCTTTGGTGAAAAAATATCAAACTACTTCAATGTTTTCACCGGCTTCATAGCTTCCAAAAAAGGAATCACAGTAACAGATAAGGACATTAGCATAAGGGCTTATGACCTATTTGAAAATGATGAGGTGCCAATACCTGCAACAGTTTTCGATAATATAAGCTATCCAGATATTCAGGAAGGGGCTTCAGGAAAGTCAGTTCCTCTTGTTTATGGGGACTGGAGCGAAGAGGTTGGGGACTTTGGAGAAATTCCAGGATTTTGCACTAACGCTTTTGCGGACATTCCCGCAAACTTCATATTTCAAATATCCCAAAATCAATTATTTGAGATCGGGGATGTTTATTTGCACCGAGGGGACAGAGTTGCTGGGTCTATTGAGGGTCCAATTCTTTTAGACGACACTCAGTTTACAAAGAGTCCTGAATTTGGGCAAATAGTAATCCCTGCAAACGCTCCAGCACTTACAGATTTCGCTGTGGTAATAGATAACTCACAAGCGGGGTCTGGATCTGGATTAAATGAAATAACTTCAAACACAGCGGAATTAAACTTTATCATTAAGGGTGTTAAGGCTAACGATAAAGTTTTCAAAACAAAAACATCAGAGGTTGCTGTTGTATTTTCAGTGGCATCAAACCAATTAATTTTAACTGGTGGAATAACTTTTGATGAAAATGACGAGTATTCCATAAGAACAAAAAACTATTCTTACTTTAAGGGCGACAAGCTAAGCGTGTTTTGCAAAGGAAAGAATGTAAGGAACATTTCACTTAATCGCTTGTCAGATGCGGGTCTTGGAGCTTCTGTTCCAAGGGGTCTAACGGTTGGTCTTGATGGAACATATTGGTTCTGTGATAATGACTCCCAAAAAATATACCAAGTTACGTTTAAAAACGAATTAGTTAAACAAATCAACTACTTAGACATATCTCCTGAGATAACTTCTATCTCAGGATTCAGTATTCAAACAGACAATACCCTTTGGATATTCGACGATCTGCAAAGCAAAATATATCGATGGTTAATTGATGATCAGGCTCTGGGCCTTTCTTTTTCTACGGTTGATATTTTTGGCTTGGGAACCGCTCTAACAAGTGGCTCTGGTCTTACGGTTGATACTGGAAATTTAATTTATATCGTTGATAATTTCAGCGGTGAGTTTTACGTAATAAATCCCTTTGCCAATCCTGCTCCCACGCTTGTTTATCAGTGGAACAGAAGCGCATTTGAGGCTTCGGCAGTAGACATTTATGACCTTTCGGTTGATGTGAATCTTCAGGAGGTATTGGTAGCGGACAGGAATAATCAAAAGTATTATAGAATAGACGCTACTAATGGCTCATTTATAACAGAATATGCGTTTTCATTAATAGCAGATAACGCCACTTTCATAGTTGGAATAAGTGCCGCGCAGGACGGGACAGTGTTTCTGCTAAACAGAGAAAACAATACGCTTTATAATTTCAACGAAGAGCCGGATGCTTCAAACAATGCTGGATTCATTTGCAGAGATTTGGTTCAGGCATATACTGGCAAGGTTTCGAGCGACTTTGACCTTAACTTCAATCAAACCAGTAGAGAAGATTTATCTAAATACAAATGCAGAGTCTACATAGACAGTAAAACAAATGTAATAACTGCGGTAAATAAAATCCTACAGCAATATAATACTGTTCTTTACATCAAGTTCACAAGATATGCCCTTTTTCACATTACGTTTGATAACTTCAGAGAAGACGGGGGGTTAATAAACGAGGGTGACATACAAGAAAACTCATTCAAAGCCAATAAAGAGTACGGTCAATATTTCAATTCTGCGTTTGGAGATTATGCCGATCTTCCTTTTAGTCAAGGAAAAACAAGATCAGACACATACGTTTCACCAAAGGGCATAGAGTTCGCAGGAAAAGAAATATCTAAGCGAATAGATATGCCCAACGTGTATTTGAGAAACGATGTTGATAAGCTAATGCCTTTATTTGTAAGATTAGCCGCTCCAGAGCCGGAATTTTTGACATTTACCACTTCGTGGAGATTCATATTTACCCAACTAACTCAATTTTTCAGAATGAACTTCTACGAAATGCCAGATTGTGAGACTGGATTAAAAAAGGGTGGTAGAAGGTTTGAAAAAATACCCTGCTTCATAAGAGAATTAAGTTTTGATTTAACTTCATTCACAATTCAAGTAAAGGCATGGTCTTTGGGCACTACACAGTTTGGAACATTCATTCCTAATGGTCCTTTTGCTGGGGGCGAAAGTGATAAAATAGTTTTAACCAATCTTGGAACCGTAGGATATATTGCGCCTGTCGGATATATTACTGCCGCTACTGTCAATTCAATAACAATCGCAGATGTTGGTGGAGATAACGCAGAAAACAGAACCGCTCCCGTTGTGGGTAAGGCCTGGCTTCCTGGATACAGGGTTGCCATAATAGATGCCATCACTCAGGCGGCTGTTGAACACCCAACAATTAGCTCGGTGGTTGGTCAGGTAATAACTTTTACCGAAAACTTAGCGGCTCCTGTTGTGCCAAGCGTTTTAAACTCGGCGGGATTCGTCGTTGGCGGGTACTATGTTAAGTATGCAAATTACGAGTTTACTTCAGCAGATCAAAAAGATGATTACGCTTATTTTGGCCGTCCCGAAGTCGGTTACCCAACGTCGGGTTCTCAAGAGGTGGAGGAGCAACGTGCTGGACTTCACTCGTTTGAAGATGATCGGCAACCGTACGTCCTCTTCCCCGCAGGATTTGTCCCGTGAAAAAGTGTTTGGCTTACGGACTGGTGAGCCTGTTAAGAAAAGAAAAAAGGAGTTGATTCCATGATAACAATTCCAGAAAAAAAACCAGAGCTACTAAAAAACCTTGAGGTGGATTTTGGAACAACTATTGCTCAGTCAATTTGGCAGCGGGTAGCTTGGCAGTTAAATTTCATGAGCGCGTCCGTTCCAATTGGTCTGATAATGTATTTTTATCAATCTCAAACTCTGGCTGGTGGGGGCTCGATTCCCGCACCAGTAGGTACTTGGCAGTTTTGTGATGGGGTTTCTATTACAGATGCAGACTCTCCTTTATTTGGACAAAACACCCCGGATTTTAGATTGCTTATTAAGAAGCAGGATACTCCTATTTTAACTACTGGTGGGGTTGCCACTCATGACTTGGCTCATGATCACGAGGGGTTCACTGGATTTACAACAGATCTTGAGGCTGGAAATTTTCGAACGGATTTTGGATTCGATAAGGCTCAGGGGAATAGCCATCGACACGCAATTTTAAGTGCGCTTGGAGACATCAGCACACTTCCGCCTTATGTTGAGCTTCAACCGTACATGAGGATAAAATAATGCCCGTAGAAATAATAAACGATGACCTTGGAAACTTTGGGGACATATCTTCTCAGGAGTTGGCGTTAAAATTAAAAAATTCTTTGGACCTAATTGACAAAATGCTTCCCGTTGGGTGGATTGCTCCCATCATGGTGAACATGGCAGGGGTGTTACCAGATCCTAATATTTGGCAATTATGCGACGGGTCCGAAATAACAAATCCCAACAGTCCTCTCAGGAGCATTCCTGGCACGCCCAGGTTCTCTCCCAATCTATCGGACAGGTTTTTACGGATGACTACTACCCTTGGTCTGGTTGGCGATTCTGGGGGCGTTAAGGCGCATAGTTTTCAACATGATCATGGCGGTCGAACAACAGAGCATGAATCACAAGAGGGCGCGGACTCTTCCAAGAGTGGTTTGGAAAATACTGCGTTTACCCATAAGCACACTGTTGTAAGCTCTCTCCCTGGAGACAAACAAATGGAGCCGCCGTTTATACAAGTTCAATTTTATATAAAGATACAGTGAGGAAAAATGGCACAAATAACACCACCAATTTTTACATATATTCATGACGAAGAAACCAACTATAAAATAAGCAAATCCGAGGAATTGGCCAGAAAAATTATTCACGATACTAACTACATGAGCGGGGTACTTCCGCTTGGTCAAATAATGACCGCGAATATAAATCAAGTTGGTGCTATACCAATAAATCTAAATGTTTGGCAGCTATGCGATGGCTCCGAAATAGTAAACCCCGCCTCCCCATTGAGAAGTATAGGGGTAAATATAAGGTTTACGCCAAATATGCCCGATACTTTCATGCGAGGAGCAAACACAGTTACGGGAAATCCTACGGGAGGTTCTCAGAACTTTAATTTAGCCCATGATCACTCTGGGGGAACTCAGGGAGACGATCCAAGCGGATTAACAGCGTATCAGGATGACGGAGATCCTGGTGCGAGAAGGTACAGGGAGAGTCACGGGCATGGGCTTGGTCCTCCAGCAATAGGAAATATCGTAATTGATTTTCCAAAGTGGTTTAAGGTTGCTCCATACATGAAAATACAGTGAGGGAGTTATGACAGGAACATATAATTTAAAAGCTCAAATATTTGTAGAAGCTGCTTTAAAGTTTGTTGGAGTAACCGAGAATGGCGGCGACAACAGGGGTCCAGAGGTTGAAATGTTTCAAAAGGCTGTTGATGGAAAGGCGGCTCAAGAGGCTTGGTGTCTTGGGTTTTCTCAATATTGTGTAAGGGAAGCAGATAAAAAATACTCAGAACTTTTTGAGGGGACTACTCCAAAAAACATATTGTTTCAAACCGAACACGTTCTTACGCTGTGGAATAAAACTCCAAAAGAAAACAGAATAGAAAAGCCGCACGTTGGTTGTTTGATTTTGTGGAACTATTACAAGGATGGAAAACAAACGACGCTCGGACACGTTGGAATAGTATCAAAAATAATTGATGATACGTTTTGCCAATCAGTAGAGGGTAACACGTCGCCATCAAACTCAGTGCAAAGAAATGGTGACGGGGTGTACCTAAAAACCAGAGCATACAGTAGCACAGCGTCAAACATGCGCATACTTGGATTTATTAGCTGTTGGGATGTAAATTTTGACCACGACAGAAGATTAAGACAAATTATTCCGCTGGTGTAATAAAAAAGGTTTGTAATATCTTTGATTATCAAACAGAATTTATTACATAGTGCAATTACAACTAATCCAAACCGAATCGCGCAAGTCTGTTGCTAAAAAAAAACCAAGCCGGGTTGGGTCTTTTAAACGAGTTTGTGTGCAATCTACTCTGTGGAACTACCTTGACATAAAATCCAAGAAAAAAAAGTTAGCGCAATCACGGCGGGTAAAAGAATATGAAAAAATGGTGCTCTCATTTGTCAACGACATGATGGCAAAAAAAAGAATACATGACATTTCAATAGATCGAGAAGACTTAATCCAGGTTGGCATGATGTACGTGTGGGAAGCTATCAATCAATACGATCCTAGTCGTGGGGCCAAGGAAAGCACGTTCGTATATCTAAAGCTACTAACCAAGTTCATTAACCTAACAAAAAAATCTTCAAACAAAAACAGGATTACAAAAAACTTCTCTGAGTTTTCAAACATGGGAAGCATTTGCGACTCTTCAGAATACGAAGGGGATCTTTTTTCGGGACGTATTTCAAAAGACTTTATCCAATCTTTGGAGGTGGATATGTTTGAACACATAGATTTGAGCTTATTTATGGAAAAAATGGGAGGTCCAGAGCGGTATGTCCTTCAAAAGCGTCTTGAGGGATGTAATTTATTTAAAGAAATCAAAAACGATGACATTAGTTCGGTAAAATCCCTAAGTGTTTCAATGAAAAAGATAAGGGAAGGTTATGGAAGATTTACAGAAGGACATAGAGAACGACCTGAAAGGTGTCGGAATAAGGGTCATTGAAAAAGAAGAGTTCGACTTGCCAAAAGATACCAGCATGAAAGTAAACTGCTTTGTTGATATAGAAAATAACCCCGGTCTTGAGGGGTTGATATTTGAAAAAACCACCAAGAGAGGTAGTAAGGTTTTTGTTTATAGTTTTTCTCATGCTGATGGGTGCCTTAAATTCAGCGTAGGAACAAAGCCACACAAATCATTCCTTGAAACCTACGAGTTTAAAAATAATTCAATTTGCATGGCTTTTATGGACTTTTGTTGGGTCTTGTCTGATGGAACAACCAACGAAAGTGCGCAAGAAAACAAAACCAGGGTAGATCCATCGTTAAAGTTGGGTGACTTAACTTGGTGCTTACCCTCTAAATTTGCAGACGACGTTATAGATGTAATCGGTCTTTTAAACGTATCTGTTTTATCAGGAATAATGGAGAACTCATTTTTATATGGACCAATTTTTGAAAAAAATATTGCTGTTGTTTAAAAAAAATGACGAAACTAAAATTTTAGACGCTGTTATATCCACCCTTATCATACAAAAGTGGGAAAGGTCCGGATATATGCACGGATTTTGTGATGGAATTATCCATGCAAGATCATTAATGAAAAAAGATGAACCAAAATATCTTGAGGATATTGGAAAAACAAAGGAGACATAATGTTAAATGGAATCAAAGGAGCCTTAATTGGCTTGATAGGATCAAAGAAAATACAATCTGCGGCAATAGGAGCTTTAACCGTATTGGTTCTAAAAGTTATCCCAATGGATCAAGCACTAGCGGCTGAACTAGCTAACGGTGTGTTCATTGTATTCTTAACGCTCATTGGAGCTCAGGGGTTAACGGATCTCGGAAAGGGTGACTCTGATAAGCCTAGCGGTCTTGTGGACGCATTAAAGAAATCTTTCGGTGGGTTGATGCAATCAAAGAAGTTTTACACAGCCATAGCTGCTGTTTTGGCTTATGGGGTTGTTAAAATTCTTAAATTAGATTCTGAATCTGCTCAGAAAACATCTGAGGGGATCTTGGCTGTTGCTGTTGTTCTTTTGGGATCTCAGGGCCTAACTGATTTAGGTAAAGCTAAGGCTGAGTGAAAATGTTAACAGCATTGTTATTATTTGGGTGCATGACTTCAAATCATAACAAAGACCATACTCTTCCCACGTTTGGGCTAAACTATCCTTCCGTGGAGTTTTTGGCTTGTGGGGAGCGTTTTGTCGGCGTTGGAATCTGCGCGTTGAAAAACATTAGTGATCTAAAATTAAAAATATTGGGTCTTCACAAAGGATCTATTATTGTTACGTCAACGTGCGGATACAACTTTTCAGTAATGTATTCAAAGACAGAAGAAATAAACATTCCAATAGAAAAACTTAAGACGTGTTGGTATTCGTTCATGGTTCAGGTGTTGGTTGATGGCGTTCTTGTTCATCCTATTGACGGTCATTTGTGGGTCACAACAGAGGATGATGGTAGGACGTTTGTAAGCAAATACCAAAGAGAGTACGACCAAGTCATCCAGTTTGTTGCTGATCGCCCAACGATAGTCACTTTCATTGGTTGCGGAATAAAATACCATAAACTTAGAATACCCGAAGATGGTAACATTTCAGTTTCTACTTACGAAGTTAACGTCAAAGAAAAAAAATGTATCCTATTTGGGCAGTTTGATTCTGAGATGGTTTACTGGCTATTGTGGAGACACGAAAAAGGGACATCTACGCTCCCAGAGCCAACGGTAAAAAGAAATATGTTTTCAACAAGTGTTTATGCAGACGGCTCGGTTTTGATGATCGCGGTAGATAATGAAGTAAAATTTGGAAACAGTGTAACATTTTGGTTTAAATCAAAGTGGGAATACATAAGACTTTTCACTACAAGCGGAAGGGTTCTTGTGGGTAAAAAAACAGGAGATGATATAATATGGATGAATTAAAAATTATAGACACATTCCTATCAATAGTAAATTCACAAGACGGGGCAATTGGAAGCATATCAAAGGCAGCTCTTCTAATGATCGGTGCCGTAGCCGTGTGGTTCATAACAAACAAACGAAAACAAATTGAAATAGAAAAGGTAAAAGAAAACACAGCGTTAGGATTAAACTCCGCAACAGAGGAGTTAAGGGAATCTAACAGGATATTAACCAGTGGGACCAAAGCAGATCTTGAGGAATTTAAAAGATTTAAGAGAAAAAGATGACTGTGCTTAGTCTGGACCTTGCCACTAAGACGGGTTGGGCCTTATTAGAAAAGGCAGAAGAAAAAATAAAACTTCGACAATATGGTCTAATAGAAACACCATTGGAAAAGTTTGCATATCCATATCCCAAAAACCTTGTATTGTGTGCCAATGAAATGTCAGAACAGCTGATAGGAATTTACAACTTATTCAAACCGGACATGGTTGTAATTGAGGAAACAAACATCCCAAGGGGGGGATATGGGTCAAGATACAGTCACAAAATATTAGAGTTTATTCACTTTGCTTTCAACGATTTATTAATTTCTAAAAACAAAATCGCTCACTATATCAGTACAAGTGAGTGGAGGATGATTTCTGGGGTATCTCTAGGAAAAGAGCAGCGGGATCTCAATAAGGAGATTGCAAAAGATCGGGAGAAAAGAAAAGACATAATATCAGAAGAATTGATGGGTCAAATAAAAGAGCGGTATGGCTTGGGTATTATTGACAATAAGGAGGAACAAAAAAGAGTTAACAAGCTAATTAAAGAAGAGTTTAAAAAAAGAATTAAAAAAAGGGTTTCAAAAATGTCTAAAACTAGAGTTGGCGGGGTCGTTACTCCAAAGGTAACCATTAAAGACGCTTCTGTTATTAGGGTTAATGAGATGTTTGGAACTTCGTTTGGTAAAAAAAATCACGATACAGCCGAAGCCATTTTGCTTGGGGTTGCATTTATAAAGAAGGGGAAGCTATGAACCAAGAAACAATACAAAAACTTAGCGAATATAATATTCCAGAGCTTGAGCATCTAAAAACAGAGTTCGCTTTAACGATGGAGGAACACAACGACCTTAAACAACTTCATCCTGCGGTTAGCGGTTTGGTCAAGACCTACATGAATAAGTTCGTAGACGAGCAGAATAAAATATTTACAGCATATACCCTTCAAATTGCCACTACGCTAAACGGCGTGATGGGGAGGGAGTTTTCTTCATTAACCCAAAAGGTTAACGATTTGTTCGCTATTAGAAACGCCATAAAATACTTGCTGAGCGGGGTTAATTCTCGGCTTGAAAACATGGAGTGTTTATTAAGGTCCCACATGGAAGAAATGTGCAGAGAATTTGGGGTTGGTAAAACAGACGAGGAGTCTCTTGAGTTCTTTAAAAAGATGGATGAGAGAATTTCTGTCAGAACACAGGAAATAAAAGCGGATCTTATACGGATAGCCAAAGAAGAACTATTGACGGCTAAACAGGAGGGTCCGGGTGTTCAAGAAAAAGAAAACACTGAAGACAGCAACGGATGACGATATTGCCTACGCAAAAAAGGTCGTAGACAGTGTCTTTTATCCAGTTATTAAGAAGCAAATTGATTTGATAAACAAAACTCTTGAGAAGAGAAACATTAGAGCAGGAATAGAAATTAAATGGTTTTTTGACAGGTTCGAGGGGGAACAATGAAGTCAGAAGTTTTTGAATTTACACGGTCTATGAAGACTCCAAACAATATTGAAAGCACAATGAACGAATTTTTGAAAAAGGTGTCTTTAAAAAAGGTCATTCAGGAAGAAAACGCATCCTCTGGGAAAATTTATTACACTTTATTTTACACAGATAGCTCCGAGGGTGATTGCGAGGTGAGGGTTGTAAGGGCTATTGGTGCCAAGGCAATAGCTAAGTCTATAAACGAAAGTATTAAGAACGCCGATCTTTTTGAAGTGACTCAGACTTCACAGAATAGCGGTCACACGGTTCTAACGGCTCTCTTCATTAAAAAGAAGAGAAGTAAAAAAGATGAATTGGAAAATTGACAATAAGCTGTTGAGTCTTAGTGAAAAAGAAAAGCACAGAATCGGATTAGAAGTAGAGCATTTCTTAAAAAACGATCTGGGATATTTGGTGAACAAAAACATAATGTACTGTGAGAAGCTGGTGGGTGATGTTTTTGGTTGGGATAGAGATGATCTATTACAGCAGGTTCGTATTCAACTATGGAGGGCTTTAGCTGTGTTTGACGAAAAAGCCACCGCTTCAAAGAGGACGTTTCTTAGCGTTGCGGTATCAAACTACTTTATGACTCTTGTCACCAAATCAAAAAGAAAAAAGAACATCAATAATAGTTTGGTTTTGTGTGGTGAAGACGACCTCTCAAGGGTTATCGACGACCAAATAATTTGCCCTATAGATTTATATGCTGGTGAAAAAATGATAGATGATTTAATTGAAAAAATGAACGGGCATCATCTTGAGGTATATTACCACATGATGATTATGAAAAAGGGAAGGTGTTGGGTGACCAAGCGCCTTAACTTAACGAGAAAAAAAATGACCGCGGTTATTCGGGAAACAAGTCAAATAGTAGATGATCATTTAAAACAAGTGTCGAGGGGGTCTTAGTGTTTCAAGAGCAAATGTATTATAAGAAGAACGATAAATATGCCATACATATTTCAAACGATAATGACAACAATGCGGTATTTCAGGTTGTTAGATTTTGTGAGCAAAGGCTTTTGAAAGATAGTGAAAAATACCACACAAAGATTGTTCTGGTGTCGGTGTGGGAAAAAAAAGTGCCAACAGAAATGCAAAATAAAAATCCAAAGAATCCCGCTGACTTCAAAAGGGAGTTTCAATCAACTTTAAAAGAAGCCAATATTGAATTTGAAAAACACAACATTAAACGCACGATCATGGTTGGTGCTTTAACTGACTCTTGGTCACAGTGCAAGGGTTTAAATGAGTCAAAGTGTATTTGAAATAAACTATCAGAGGCACACTGGTCAACAAGAGGTTATTAGCGAGCTTGTAAGAAGAAAAAAAGAGTGGGACATTGCCACTATTGTTTGTTCTCGCGGCTGGGGTAAAACTCTTTTTGGAACGTGTGATATCCTGGTTCCCACCATGCTCAGTTTAAAAAACTCGCAGTCTATGTGGGTTGCTCCAACATATAAACATTGCGGAGCTATGTTCGACGACGTGTGGAAAGGCATAGACGAGAATACAGGGAAAAGGTTTATTCCTGATACTTGTGAAAATACGGGAATAAAATTCTTTGAACATAAAAAGGGTGTTTATGAGCTTCACTTATTTAACGGCTCAAAAGTTTTTGCGAGATCCACACAAAATCCAGACAACATTGTCGCCAAGGGATTCAATCTAATTATAATAGATGAGGCTTCCCTCATTAATAAAGATATATTTTATCACCAGATTCTAGGAACCGCTCGACGAAAAGGAATCAAGATCATCATAATCACTACTCCAAGGGGTAAGAATTGGGTTTATGAGCTTTACCTAGCGGGACAAGAAAAAGGCAACGGGACCTATATTTCGTTCAGGCAGCCGTGGTGGAAGAGGCCAGATTATCCAGAGTTCCTAAAAAAGATAATGCTGGATATTCCAGAGCATATTAGAAAACAAGAATTTGAGGCTGAGTTCATTGATGACGGGTCGGGGGCATTTACCAATTTTTCTAATATCTTTAAGGGAGATTCAATTGATTTTCCAGGACAAAATCAACACTGGGAGCGTCCTTTAAGCCAAAAGGAATTGGACGAGGAAACATTTGTCCTGTCGGTGGACTTTGCAAAATCTGTGGATTATACGGTAATAGTCGGGATGACGCAAAACACAAGAAGAATGTTTTATTATAAGAGGTTCAATAAAATGGACTACAAGCTGGTGTTGGAAGATTTGAGAAGAATAGCCAAAAAATACGAAGCCGATATAATATTCGATGCAACGGGAGTGGGCGCAGGATTGCAGGATTTCCTGAGTGGCGACTTCAATGTCCATCCATTTAAATTCACCAACGAATCAAAAAATGAGATAATAAATAAAATGATATTAGCGTTTCAATATGTAGAAATAGAGCTTCCAAACATCACCACGATGCGGAATGAGTTTGAACTATTCACCTACACTATGAGCAAAACAGGAAAAATACTATATTCTGCTCCAGACGGAAAGCACGACGACACTGTGATAGCTGTGGCTATGGCGAACTGGTATTGTTTAGAAAACGCTGGTGCTGGTCAGGTTAGGGCTGTTGAGGATTATTTTAGCGTAATTAATGATATATATTCACCAAGATCTAAACTTCAGCAGTTAATGGATGAGGATGACTAGGGTATAATAAACCAGGAGGATTTATGGCAAATAGCATAGAATCAATAGAAAAAGAAATGTCTGGAGTTCTGAAAAAAATATCGGACTCTAAGGCAGAGCTTGATCTAGCAAAGAGAGATTTTCTATCAGCAAAAAGCACTGGCGACGTTGAGGCTTTAGCGGTTTCAAAGGTAAATCTTGCCAGGATACAAGAGCATAGAGACAGATTAAAACAAGACTTCTACGCTTGTAACGCGGAAATTATGGAAATCGGGAAACGAGTATAAAAAGGGTATGAGCTTGTTTAATCAATGGCTAAAAGAAACTAGGGTTCGCCTGGGGATGACTCAAAAAGAACTTGCCGTAGCGGTCGGCCTTAATTCATCACAGTCAATTGCAAACATTGAACGCGGAGCATCTAGGTTTCCTATGAAAAGGATTGCCCACTTGTGTGCATTGGCAAAAGTAAAAAAGGGAACCGTTATTTCAATTCTTGTTAAAGATTACAAAACTCACCTTGAGTCCAGGGTTTAACGTGGATGTTTCAAACAAAATAACTTGGTGGAAAACTGGTAATGCTACGTGGGAAACAAAACAAAATCAGCGTGGATATACTGGCGAAATAACCATAGGGGCCAAGCCGTCTCCTTATCAATTACAAATAAATCCTGGTGCGCTAGTTAGCCAACACGAAACCCTCGGAATAGCAAAAAGTCACTTCAGGAAGTTTCTCTTCGATAAGCCCGTATAGATTCCTTAAGTGTTTCAAAAGTTTTTTTCTTGCAAAACCCTACTGTGCTTTGAACGTCTTCAGATTTACTAGCTGCAACAATACCAACCTTGGTGTAGAGATCCTGAAAAGAAATCATTATTCCCGAAAGGGCCTCTTCTGCTCCCCTTTTGATTTCCCAAGAAATCATTTTGTCTAATTCTTCGAGAGTTGCTCTTATTCCCATGTCTTCTAAATCATTCAGCCATCCCAACACTCTATTCACTCATCCTCCCTATTACCCAAAGCAAAATCATTGAGTTAAAAAGTAAGTTTGTCATCAACAAAAACAACCTCTTCTTGATAATCTTTCCGCTGTTTTTTCCATTTCTGCCTCATCCATAAAACTATAACTTTAATATTATACTTTTAAAGTTATAAGTTTAAGGTTATACTAAGGCAGCAAGAAGGCAAGGGCAATATGGCTGAAAAGAGCAAGAAGAACGCTCCAAAAACAAAACTTAGATTTTCGGAGCTGCTGGGCGATCTTTCGATTGGACGGTTGGCCAAGGAGATAGGCGTTACCTATACCCAGCTCTACCCTTACAAAAAAGACGGAGCCAATCCGACGCTTTTTGTTCTGGAGCAGCTTGCCGAAGGACTCTCAAAACTTAAAAATCAGGATGTCTCGGTTATTGATTTGATCGAATCACCGAAGCAGAAAGGGAAGAAGAGAAACTTCCTGAAGTGACTTTTTACTGTCCGCTGGACGGTTGCGTAGGGAGACAAAATGCAGAAGCAAAGACTTGAACTAGACTGGATCGGCAAAGACGAAGAACCAAGACTTGAGCCACGTATTTTAATCCAAGATGGTGAACTCTCCTTCGGGGACGCCGACGGAAATAAGATTATCAACGGCGATAACCTGCTCGCTCTAAAGGCACTAGAGCAGGAGTATTCTGGCAAAATAAAGTTTGTCTATATTGACCCTCCCTACAACACGGGAAACACCTTCGAGCACTACGACGACAATCTTGAGCACTCAACTTGGCTCAATTTGATGAAACCTCGGTTACAGCTTTTGCGAAAACTTCTACGAAACGATGGCTTCATCTGTGTTCACATTGATGACGCGGAAGGAGCATACCTAAAAGTTCTACTCGACGAAGTTTTCGGCAGACCCAATTATCTAGCCACTTTCTATATCCAAGTCCGTTACCCTGAAAAGACACTCAAAGAGAACATGGCATTTCACAAGGGAATCGAACAGGTTCATATCTACCGAAAGACGCCAGAGGCCCAGCCTATACGGAAGGCAATCACGAAGACCCTTGATAAGTTCTGTTGGTATGTGGAGGAACTTGGCAAGGGCAAGGAACTCAATCTGGGCGGGAAGTCAGTAAAGGTTTTCAAGCCAGGAGAGTTTCGACTCACTGAGGGCGATGCCAATGTCGACGGCCTAAAGGAAATATGGGCCGCAGGAACAATCCTTGATGGCAATTCTAGCGGTCGTTTCTTTCGGGATTTCCTGACAAACCGGAAGGAAAAAGACGGATTAGGAGTCCTCTATAAGGTTGAAGGAATTGGCGATGACGGACTTGGGCACCGTTACTTTACTGGACCAGCGAGAGCATCAGCAACAAGGGGAAAATACTTTCAAGGTGTGCCGGTAGACCAGAGGGAAACTGGACCCAAGACTAGCTTTGTCCCTATTGAGAACTATTATAATTTGGCAGCTGACTTCGGCAATTGCCGACATGAGGGTGGAGTCGAGTTTCGTAGCGGAAAGAAGCCTGAAAAACTCTTGGCAATGCTCTTGGAACACTTCTCTGAAAAAGGTGATTGGGTGCTCGACTCATTTAGTGGATCGGGGACAACCGCCGCCGTCGGTCACAAAATGGGGCGAAAATGGATTGCGATAGAACTGAAAGACCATTGCATCACGCACACCCAGAAACGCCTTCTAAATGTATGCACTGGACAGGATAAAACTGGTGTTTCAGAACAGTTCCAATGGACGGGCGGAGGTGGATTCACGTTCTATCGCCTAGCACCTTCGTTGTTGATGAAGGATTCCAAAGGAAATTGGATCTTCCCGCCGGCATAGTGCGGTGGATGATTTACAGGATCTTTTTCCATTAGAAAATTATTATAGATGAGCTTTAATTTGGCAAGGGGACTGCCATTGAACGCACTATATAGTCCATTCTGCGTTAAAAGCCCCGCAATTCAAGGATAAGATAAAGATATACTTCACTATATATCATACAGTATATGTAGTGAAGTATAGGGGGGATTTAGATGACCAGCAGAGAATGCCTAAACGAACAAAAGTTCGGAACAAGGATTGAGTACTGTCTTGAAAATTACCACGTTCCAGCATGGCGATATGAGAAGGATACTGACCACCCAGGATCAAATCGTCTCAAGCATCCAGGTAACTGCGGATGCGGAAAGTGCGTTAATGGACAAAAGTGACAAAGACATTCTCCGTGATGTCAGGCTTATCCAAACAGCTCTTGATAGGCTGTATGATAAAGTTCCCAAGATTGCGTACATGAATTGTTATTGTCTAAGGCAAGCTTCTAAAGATTTGCAGCATTACATTGATGAGCTGGAAGGGAAGATTAAAAAATGAACATAGAAAAAGAAATCAACCATATAACGCACTAAGATTTCTTTGGCACATCGCTTGGCTTACAAGGGGACTGCCTGCTTGCCCTTTAATCTGTTCTAGACTCTAGAAGGGAGGGCAAGTATGGGCTGTGGCAGTCCCAATACGATTATCGGCGATCCTACGTCTGAGAAGAATGGGAAAAATAGCCCTACTTCCTATTTATTTTTCTGGAAATCTTTTGAGTTTTAATCAATTTACGCCTCTTAGCTTTCTTCTTATTCGCTTGGAGCCACCTGTTCTTGGTTTTGTTTACTTTAGAAATGATGCTACCTCGACTTCGTAAGTAGAGAAGTCCTTCGTCCCATCGACAAATTCAATCCTTGGAACCATTACTGTGTGATAAGTTGATCCCATTTCTTCAATTAGGATCCATGAACGATTTCCGCCGTCTTCTTTATTTAAATCAATTACTGCGGCCGCAGTTGTCCCCGATCCGCCGAAATAGTCCATCACACGCGCGTCCTTTTTCGGAAACGCTTTGATCAGTTCTTTGATGAATGCGACAGGCTTGGGAGTAGAGAATTCGACTCCGGGCGGAAGATCCTTTTGCCCACCGTAACCGGTTTTAATCACCGACGGCAAGCTCTGTTCCATTTTCTCGTCTAGATATTGCAACTTGCGAGGTACGGTTGTTTCGTTGGAACCATATACGATTTGTCCAGCAATGACGAACCCATCACCAACTACAATTTCTTTTTCTTTGTAGTCGGCCATCCTAAGAAGTGTTTCTTCTGACCACTTCCAGCCCTTTGCAGGAACCTCACAAGATTTCTTGGTAACCGGATGTTTTAGCTTGTAGTGCGATCTGCTTTTCGGCTTATCGTGTGCGCAGCTCGGCGTAGATTGAAAAGGTCGAAAGGTCTTAGGGTGCAACATCTTGTATGGAGATTCACCCGAGCTGATCAACCCGGCTTTCTCGGATTCTGAAATCCATTTTTTGAAGACTTTTTGCGCTTCACTATATGATAGGCCGAACTTTTTAAGTTCCAGCGCTTTTTCGATCATCATTTTTGCTGCTGGTTTTTCTTTCACCAACGAATGTGCTTCGCGCGCATTTTTTCCGTAGACTAGAACGTATTCATGCACGGCGGTGAGGTGTCGGCCCGCGGAACCTTGGCTTTTATCCCAAATAACTGTGCCTAAGCAGTTATCTTCACCAAAAATTTGGTCCATTAAAATTTTGAGACGGCAGAATTCGCCATCGCAAATATTAATCATCATTACGCCATTATCGGTGAGAAGCTGACGTCCTATTTTCAAGCGAGGCTCCATAAAGTCGAGAAAAGCACCATGATCACCAGCCCAGTCACGCTCTTTTTCAGACTGACCTTTCCACACATTTCGATACCCCTGATCACCACCTACGTTGTAGGGAGGGTCGATCACGATGAGGTCAACTTTTAAACTATCTTGAGCAGTTCCGAAGCCTGCTTTAAGCGCAGCGAGAGCCGTGAGATTTTCGCCGAAGATCGCCATATTTTCGCTGCTCTTACGTCCACCTGTTCGTCTAATTAAGCTCATTTTTGCTTTCCCCTTCACAAATTCCGTTAAACTTTCGCGTGGCTTAAATTGAAGTACAGCATCACCCATTTGCGACCTCCTTGGTTTCGTTGACTGAAATCAGTATACCCTTTCTTATTAACTCCAAAGCATCTGAAACCATGAAAGACTTAGTGCAGAATATGTTTCCTCTAACCGAACACGCCGCCACCATTTTACACGCAAAATGATCCTCAAACGATTGTCCGTAGGTTCTTTTAAGTAACTTTGCAATATCACCTCTGGGAGATCCTGCAATTATGCTGTCTAAATGCCTCTGTAGTGCGCCTTTAATGTCCTCCCCTGCGTGTCTGTTGATTGCAATTTGAGCAAGCTCTAGGGCTATTTTAGAGCATATTTCGGGTGGCATAACTGATCTGGCTACCCAAAATCTATCAATCTCAGGTATTGACGCGTCGTTTATTATGTCAACCAGGTCTGAGACTTCGCCGTATTTGTCCCATTTGCTGGTGTCATAGCAAGAATTTTTTAGTTGCTCTCTGGTAACCTTCATTGTGTTTCCTTCATATTTCTAAAAACTGGATACTCTCCATCCTCCCTTGGATAAAGATGGACTAGCTCTCCCTGATGAAATTTGAATACAGGATTTCTCAAATCATAAACAAAACATTCAGACATGTAAACACAATGTAGCCCTGCAAGGGTTATCGCATCAATAAAGTGTAAACCACCGTCTATTTTACTACAAACCATCCCGGGGTGCAAAACGTATCTTTTCAATAGCCTCATTTGTTTTTATAACCAAAAGCCCCACCTACTGCTGAATATCTCGCTGAGTGGGCGTGAAGAAGGTAGGTCCACGCAATGTTCATTGTGATAATGAAGAGTTCGGCTTTGAACTGGATCGTCGGATTATTATAAATCTGCACGGCTGCAAGGGCGGCCTCGCGGGATTTCTGGAGCAGCTCATCGGCGATAGATTTTACCCTGCGCTTGCGTGCCGTCATTACGATATCCCCGCAATGGAAAGTTCACCGGATAGGAGACGAGGCAGCAGAAGGTCTCTTGTATTGGATAGAGTCTTACTCTCCTCTAGGTTTTGGTGAAGCAATCGGACATTCTGCTCCCTCCGATGAAGAGGCAGCAAGCCGAAACAGAAGGCGAGGGAGAAGTAGGTCACGCGCTTGCGCTAGAGTGGTAGATTCGATTGAGTTAGCGCGCATCATTTGAAACATCGGCTTTACCAAAGTACCGAAGGCCGTCGCGACAGCTTGAGTTGGCTTTGCAAATGAAAAGCGGCTTAGGCAACTCTCTGGCACTCTCTGCCTGCCAGAGGAACCGGACATGTTGGTCATTAAGTGGGTACGGAAACTTTCTTCCCTGGCTAGTAGATACGATGCCTCAAGTGGGAGTGGATCTCTTGATCTGAGGACGATGAACTCAGTAGAGCCCCAGCCGACCTGGCTATCATCCAAGTAATCGACGAAAGCTGTTTTGCCGTTTTCGAGGCATGGAGTGATGCGCGCTATCAACGTATCACCATTTGAGAAGCGGGAACCAGACGTAAACTCTCTGAGTCTGCCTCCAGAGACGCTCATCGAACCCATAGGCAGATCGGCCATCTCGGTATATGGAAATTCTGCGCCTTTGGTCAAACTATACCTCGGGTTTACCTCGAATAGTTCGCTGACGACTCCAGCACTCCACCCTTTCGGAATCTCGCCCATCTCCGACTTCTCGAAACTGTCGGGGAAGAGCGCGGTGGCGTCATCCATGCCGAAGGGTTTCTTGACTTGTCGCTTGGCGTGGACCGGGTCGAAGTCGATGAACCAGGACTTGAAGATCGCGCGGGCCATCTGCTCCAGCGTCTCGTTCATCTTGCGGTTGAGTTCGATCTTGTCGTCGAGCAGCTTCAGTGCGCGAGCTACTCTCTCTTGGTCTTTCAATGTTGGAAGTACGAGAGGCATTTTCTTAGCAGACTCAACATTAAAGTGTTGCTGTACGGCGCCCACTAGGTGACTGGCCACATGATGTGCCCCAGTGCAGTTAATAAAATAGGCTAACCAATAGGGGTTTACTTTTTTCCCAGGCCTTATAACCACCAAATCAGAACAGTTTGCATCGTTGAGCCATTCCGGGATTACAACTGCAGCACCTGGCTTTCCAGTTCTTACAACAACTACATCACCAGGCTTAAGCTGCGATTTTTTGAGTTTTTGATGGAACTCTTGGCTAATGTACTTGAGGCCATTCTTCTTTATGTTTAGCGGTTCAATATTTAGAGAGCGAAGGAACGGAACCCCAGTGTCGACATATTCACTTGCCATTGAACCAACGAAACCAACTGTGATCTCATCGACAACTTCGCCAAGAGTGGTGCTTTTTTCACTGGTCACTTAATCAGCTCCAGAGTTTTAGTGATTTGATTGCCAAGCGTTTGGCCATCTTTTATTAGAGAAATTAGTGAGCCTTTTAGGGCCAAAAATCGCTCTTCAAATGGGCCCCCGTCATCAATGATGTCCTCTGCTCCTACAAAGCGCCCCGGAGTAAGTACATATCCATGGCCCTTGATCTCCTCTAGCGTGGCACTCTTGCAGTAACCCTTAACATCTTCATATTTGCCAGCACCCTTGTCGCCACGCCAAGCATGATAGGTAGCGCCGATTTTCTCGATCTCTTCCGTTGTGATCTCTGCATGTGAGCGTTCAACCATCTTCCCCATCTTGCGGGCATCGATGAACAGCGTCGTGCCTCGTCGATCACGGAACTTGTGGTTCTTGCGGTCACGAGCCAAAAACCAAAGACACACGGGGATCTGGGTCGAGTAAAAAAGCTGGCCTGGTAGGGCTACCATGCAATCGACCATATCGTTCTCGATCAACGATTTTCTGATTTCGCCTTGACCTGACTGGTTGGACGACATCGAACCGTTCGCCAGAACGAAACCTGCCGCGCCTGTCGGCGATAGGTGATGAATGAAGTGTTGGACCCAGGCAAAGTTGGCGTTTCCAGACGGAGGCGTTCCGTACTTCCAACGGATGTCTCCCTTCAGTCTGTCGCCGCCCCAGTCGCTGTCATTAAACGGAGGGTTTGCGATCACGTAGTCGGCTTTCAGATCAGGATGTAGGTCACGATGGAAAGTGTCGGCATTCTCACTCCCCAGATTGGCTTCGATGCCACGAATTGCGAGGTTCATCTTCGCGAGCTTCCAAGTTGTTGGGTTCGACTCTTGACCGAAGACGCTGATGTCGCCGAGCTTACCGCGGTGAGCCTCGACGAACCTCTCTGACGACACAAACATCCCGCCTGAACCGCAAGCGGGGTCATAAACACGACCCTTGTACGGAGCCAACATTTCGACGAGTAGCTTGACGATGCAACCAGGGGTATAGAACTGGCCGCCGCGTTTACCTTCGGCGCTCGCAAACATCGAGAGAAAGTATTCGTACACGCGGCCCAAGAGATCCTTCGACCTTGACTGCTTGTCACCCAAGCCGATGGAGCCGATGAGGTCCATGAGTTCTCCGAGCCTTGTCTTATCGAGACCTGGCCGTGCGTAGTCCTTCGGGAGAACTCCCTTCAGCGTCGGGTTCTCCTTCTCGACCGCGATCATGCCATCGTCGATGAGTTTTCCGATGTTAGGTTGCTTGGCTTTGGCTTGCAGATCCGTCCAACGGGCGCTTTTGGGGACCCAGAAGATGTTCTTGGGCTTGTACTCGTCACGGTCTTCTGGATCAGCGCCCGACTTTGCGTTGGCCTTAAGCTCGGTGTGAAGCTCCTCGAATGCGTCCGAAATGTACTTGAGGAAGATAAGTCCCAAGACGACGTGCGTGTATCCCGCCGCGTCCATATTAGCGCGGAGCTTAGCGGCGGCAGCCCAGAGCGTTGCCTCAAACCCGAGCTGTGCGTTTCCGTTTGCTGCTCTGCCGTTCTTCTTCGGTTTTGTCTCAGTCTTGCTTTTTTCTGTTTTTTTGGTCTTCGCCATTATTCACTTCTCCGTTGCAAATTCACGTTGTCCGTCAGGGGAGGCACTGCCACGCAGGACCCACGCATCGATCTCCGACGCCCGGAACTTCCAGAGCTTCCCGACCCGATGGGCTGGGATCTTTTTCTTTTCCAGCCATCGGTACACGGTTTCTTTAGAGACCCTCAGATAGACGGCAATTTCCTCAACCGAGAGCCAAGATTCTAGTTCCGTCATTAGTTCCTCCGAAATGGATAATATTGCATCAATCGCGTGTGCCGATTCGTACACAAAGTCCTCCTAGTTTGGTTTTCGTTTCTTATTTTTTAAAAACTCTGTGTTCCTTGCAAATGAAATCGGTTCATTCGCCTTTGCAAAATCAATGGGCTTCGCTCTTTCGGCTAGAGTCTGCCGCACGTTCGATTCTCTATACGTTTGATATATGTGTGCTGAACAAACAAGGACGGCGGCTGCCGTAATAGCTGCCAATCCGTGCTTATTAATCTCAAGTTCTATTTTCATATTATCTTTCTATATTAGAGCAGTTTTAAAACGCACTCAGGTTATTTGTTTTATTCCAAACCCAATTGATCTGCTGCGGTTTCGTTTTTTATGTTTTTTATTTCTTTTAATAGATCCAGCCTTCTTGTTTTTCTGTGTAGCTCATGGTGATGATCTTTGCAAAGCCACATTACGTTCAGGTGATTAATATAATCTTCGTGGTGCGCCTGAACCTTAACTTCCCCACAAACCTCACATGGTTTTTTTATTATATCCCCTGCGCCTACCGCCATCTTTGTTTTCTGTCTTGTTAAATATTTTGATCTGTGTTTAACCCTGTTGTTTACGCTTCTTTTATTGAGGGCGGCCCTTCCCTTGTCTGTATTCTGGTTTTTTTTTGTTCTTTTCAAAACATTATCTTTGTTAGCCAAATATCTATCCCTAGAGTGAAGCCTTCTTTCTAATCTGTTTTTTTTGCTGTATTTGTTCCAGCTAATTCTTTCACTAGCATTTACGCAATAAGGAGAACAATATTTAGTTCTGCTGTGATAAGAAACGAATCTGACTGCACAAATATGACAACTAATTTTTTTTATCACTCTTTATCTCTCCGTTTTCTATGTAAATGGAATTAGCATCAGGGCCGTTCCCAACAATCTCTATCCAAACTTGAAAATCATTAGTCTCTGATATTTTCTCTATCTCTTTCATTGCATCATCATCTAATAGAGATCCGTTTTTAATCATAGCAACTCTGAGCCTTGGGTTCATTGCAATCGCTATAGAGAACGAAACCCTAATTTGCTCCGATGTGGATAACTGCGAAAATGGAATCCCATTAAAAGTAATCTCAGCGTCTCCGAATCCCAATCCTTCTATGGGCATCGTTGCGTTAGACAGCATTTCCCTTTTGCTTTCGTTTATTTCCTTGAGTGATTCATCCAATGAACTCCACTTGCTTCTAAGTTCGGTCACTTTAGATTCTGCGGCCCGCTTGTCTTGAAATCTTTTATAGTCGGCCTTTATTTTCTGATATTTTTCTACTTCAGAATCAAATCCACTAACGTCAATCTTTTCTTTTTGAGCCGTTTGTAAAAAATCTGCCTTAACGACCCCTTGATTAGCTACTTCTTTTTGGATTGATTCCTTTTGGCTTTGGAGCTTGGCTATCTCATTGTTTATGTTAGAAATGTTCTTATTAAAGAAATCTATTTTGGCTGTCACGGCACCGGCATCGGCCAATGCCTTGTCAATGTTTCTATTAATTTCCTGGGCGGCTTTTCTTTCTTCCCTGACCTTTCCTATGGCTTCGTCGGACGGGTGATCTACGGCCTCTATATCAGCGTATTGCGATAACATGGCCTTTGCTTGCTCTCCGTCCCTTCCGGTGTCCCTTCTTTGTTCGTAAAGCACCTTATGCTTTTCGTCAAGATCGGTGAAGTCTACTTTTGTAATCGCCCGAAGAGTTTTCAAACGCTTCCCAGGCTCCATAGTAGCAAACTCAAGGGGGTCAAAAGTAAGATCTCCTATGAGCTTGTCTAAGATGGTTTGAGCGTTAGTAACCTTTGCGCCGTCTTTGGTTTCCAACTTAAGATAGGACGCTAACGGGCTAGTCCACCATCTAGTTACTAAGTAATCGCCTAGATCGACGGTTATCCTAGCCTCCTCTTGACCTTCTCTGACTGGCTTTTCTGGAATTAGTTTAGCTCCGCCAAGGGCCATAGCTATAGCATCCATTGTTGAAGTCTTACCGTTTGCATTTTTGCCAGAAATAATCACTGAATTTCCGCTTGGTGTAATGTCCACCACTTTTATTTTTTTAATATTTTCAACGTGTAGATTTAATATTTTCATTTCTTTTCTCCTTGTAGCCTAATCCATGTGTTTTTATAAATATCTGCGTATTCTGCAGAAAGTCTTCTCTCTGTGGCTTTCCACGTCGCTGTTGTAGAAAAATATTTCCAATCATAGGAACCCCCTTTAAGTTTTAGGGGCAACCATTTGTGTTGATATAACCATTTCAAGTCTTTTTTGATCTTCTGCGACTTTATGTAAACAGTTTCCTTGCATTTTGTCCTCGCTTTTTTGCTGTTCCTAGCTCTTTTAAAATACATTCATCCATTTTTTTATCAATAATACGCTCCCAAGCCTTGATGGTTAAAGGCTTGGGAGATGTAAAAAACTTTTTAATTTGCTTTCCGGTTTCGGGAATACTAAACTTAACAAATATCACCGAGGACTTAACTTGTCTTGCCACTTACCCTCCTAATAACCGTAAAAGAAATGTCAAAGCTATCCCTAAAAATTATGAATACCAAGCAGCTCAACGGTTTCATCATGCGCACACACAGCCTCTTTTACCATCTTGTGAATTTTTTCAACTTCTGCTTGCTCTAGTATGCTCATGAGACAATCTAAATAAACCTGTCTTTCGGCACTACACCTTTCAATCATTCGTCTAAGCTCTGGGTTTTCATCATCTGTAAATGACTTATCCATTGTTCGCTCCTTTTAACTTTGCTAAAATTGCGCTCTTATCGTGATCCTCATCTGGAAAATTAAAAAAATCACCCCGCTTGGATTGCTTGTCTTTTATAGAATTATGAATACCAAGCAGCTCAACGATTTCATCAACCGTTGTAAGATCCATTTTGTGACCAAGCTTCTCTTCCATCATTTCTTGTGAAACTCCTAAGTCCTTAAAAGCCAATACCATTCTTTTAATTCTGTCTGAAATCGGCTCTCCCGTTCCCTTTGCAATTGTTAGCTTGCATTGGTTTACTGCGGCCTCCACAATATCGCCTGGGATGACTCCTAGTATGCACGCTCTCATCCTGCGCGCTCCGTTGTTAGCAACTATTTCATACAAATCTCTGGGGTCGGTTAACCGTTTTTTTTGACCACCCTTTAACTGTATTTCGTGCGGAACTTCAAAAATCTTTACTTGTCTCACGTTTGTTTCGAGATCCAGACAATACGCTTCCGCAACACTCACTCCATTCCGCCGCTCAATTTCTTTAATTCCAAAATCTAGGTTCCCGTAGTTTTGAGCCAAGACTTCGGCCAATCTAATCGATGGACCGACGACCGTCGCACCACCCCTTGGGTATCTATACATCGCCTGGCTTGCTAATGAAGACCGTTTACACGCCTCCATAATCCTTGTGTAAGCCTGATTAACGTCCCGCGGGAACTTCTTTGCTATCACATAGCCAGCCTGAACTTCCTGAATGGCTCTGATTTGTTCAACCGCAGCCATCACGGTTGTTTTTTGTTCAACCACTTCTAAATTTGTAAATTCTTCGCTCATAATCCCCCCGCGCTATTTGAGACAAACCACTGCGGAACAAAAATTCTCTCAGCCTCAACCTGTCTTTGTTGCCATTTATTTTGATCTATACACATTTTTAATTTGTCTAAACTCATTCTATAATCTGAGTGAGCTTGTCCTAAGTCCTCATCGAGAAAATAATACACCCCACACTCGTATGGTGGGTTTTTTTCAACAACTACATGAACGTGGATGTCTGGTTTCTTTCCCGTTATGTATTTAATACCCTCAGAGTACATATACATTTGGAAGTCATATCTATAATCATAAGCCGAGCTTCCGTATTTTCTATTATCTGCCGACCTTGTAGATTTAAAATCTATCAACTTAGTTCCATCGAACGAAAGAAAGTCGGGCCGTATCTTTAATTTTATATTGGTTTCAGGATCAACAAAGAATCCCGATATTTCTGGCTTGCCGTCTCTTAAAAGAGAAGACGCATATTCGTGTTCCATTACGGACTCAACCACTCCCCTAATCGTTTCTTTTTCTTTTTCTGTAACAACAATAGTTCCTGCTGGAAGGTCGTTTTTCCACTCGTCTCTTTTGTCTCTATTTTTAGAAGATCTAAAATCGCCGAAGTCAGGCATTTGGACATACTTGGATAAAAACTTCGATCCCTCTAGTACGGCAGAATGTAACATCGTTCCAATCTTCATGTCGTCCGTTGGCTCCTGATATTCCCCAATGAAAAAATCGTGATAAAAAGCCTTTGGAGACGAGAGCATTTTCCTCAGACTGCTTGAGCCAACAAACCCTTTATTGACGTGATAGTCCGCATCGCTTAATCCCTCCACCCAATTTGGCTGGTAGTGCCCTTCTGATAATATTGATCTTGTGTTTGCGTCCACTGTTTCCTCCTTTTATTTTGTATCGTATTTGCTACTTATTTGTTACATACAAAAAACAGAAATGAAACAAAAAAATTACAAGGAGGTTAAAATGTTTAAGCTGTTTAATATAAAGACAAAAGAAGATTTGAAAATGTTTGCGTCAATATTTTTTAGTGTTATTTTAATAATGTGGGTTTGTTATTTGTTCTTTGGGATGAAATCAAAAGTCGCTCTTTATGAAAAAATGAACTCTGAAATAATAATGGTCGTTAAGGATCTCGTTAGGCCAGAGTGTCTGGTAAAATAATATGGTGAAGAAAAAAAGAATTGTAGATAAAAAACTGTTGCAGGAAGTTTCTCAACTCCCATGTCTTGTGTGTGGTCGTGGCCCATCGGACTCAGATCATTTAAAAACAAGAGGCGCGTATGGTGACGACACAGAAAACAATGTGTGGTCATTATGCAGAAAACACCACGTTGAGAGACATAAGACTGGAATATTAACTTTTGTAAAAAAATATCCGACGTGTGAGTCTTGGCTTTTAAAGCATGGCCGAGAAGACATTTTGGACAAATTATGAAAAAAAACAATTTGGCTAACTTAAGGTCAGGGGAGAAATTATGGATTTAAACCGTGTGCAAATTAAAGGGAAACTTGGTGCAGATCCCGAAGTCAAAACCACGAAAACTGGAAAGACTGTTTTAAATTTCAATGTTGCCACCGGACAAGAGTTTATAGATAAAAAAACAGGGGAAACACGGGGTTCTACAGAATGGGTCCGGGTTGTGTTTTGGTGTAACAAGCCAGAAAGTGCCGTTGGTTTAAAAAAGGGAACACAGGTTTATTTAGAGGGAAAGCTCCAAACAGGAATGTGGCAAGATGACCAAGGAAAGAAAAACTATACCACCGAGGTAGTGATAAATAGCATAGATGTAATTCAGAAAAGACCATCGGCTTCTGAAGGCACAGAATATGTAAACCCTGCCGACGACATGCCGTTCTAATGAATGTTCAGTTTCAAGACGAAAAATGTCTTATTATATCCACTAAAGACTTGGTTGTCCCCCCGTTCATAGGAGCAGCCTTCGCTATTAGTGACGAGAAAAAGAAAAACACTCAGGTCTATAGAATCATAGATGTGATATTTGTAGATTACAGGCCCGTTGACTTCTATTTGGTTAAGATGCAATGGGTAGGAGAAGAACCATACTTAAGAATAGTATAAGGAGTAAATCATGCCAGAAAAAATAATAACAAGAACGCCGCCAAAATTGTTAGTGCCAATTTATTTGGATCTTGAGGGGAACATAACGGGAACCACGTACGCTATCGATATTCTCGATATATGTAAGGATAACATTATATATATCGTGGACGCCGTCAAAGCTCTGGAATCTGGAATGTAGGCCACGACTTAGAAACAAGGACCGGCCACCAACCGTCATTAACAAAAGACTCAAGGGTAAAAGAAAACCCGTTTGATAGGTCGTATTTAATTCTATAAACCTGCGGGGACTTCGCCACCAAGTCCCTACAGGCTCTAAATGCTCTTATTCTGCTTATCTCTCTTGCAGCCATGCCTCTATTGTCCTTTCTATAAACTCCCTAATTTTAAGGTTATTCTTTTTTAGTTTGATTTTGAAACGTTCAGCCGTAACCGTGTCAACGTATACCATTATTGGGGTTTCCTGTTTTTCTACAGGCTTATCTCTGTTTAATAAAATGTTGCTAATTGGCTTTTTCATGATTCTAAATTTCCTTTAGTTGTTTTGTATTGTTTTGATTAGAGCATTAGACTAAGCCTACTGCTAGGGTCTAATGCTAAACCAATTTGAATCCTTCCATGGACTAGCTTCATTGTAGCTGCCCACAAGAGTTTTTGTATCTCATTTTACACCTTTGTCTGAGTGTTTCGGGTACACTATGTAGCCCATTCCCATTTGGTCCCATTGGCATTTTATTTTTGTATTAGATAATACGTCTTGAATATCTTCAACTCTAACAGCAGGTCCCTCCCACATAAATCTACCTCTGTAATGGTCAACTTTCATTCCTGCTCGCTCCATGTCTTGCACAAACTCTATACAATCTTTTTTTGAATATTTCATAAGTACCTCCTATTCTTCAAACATTTTTCCAGTTATGTCCTCAATAGAACACATTGTTTTTAAAATTTCTTGAGCAAAATATCTTGCTGTGTCGTATCTTGCTATCATAATACCTCCACAGTGGTACTTCCACTTTTTTGATGAAGCTCAAATTCAGTAAATCTTATTTCAGAAGTAAAAAGAAATTCTCCTGCATGGGTAAACCATTTGTTGTTGTCGTATTCATCTTGGTCTCCTCTTTGGTAGGCTTCTTTTATCAAAGCCCTTGCTTCTAGTTCGTTATGAACTGTTTGCTTTTTTTGATACATATTATCTCCTTTGGCCTTCTGGCCTATTAAATTTTTAATTAGGTTTTCAACCCCAGGCATATAAGTTTTTTCATAATACCTCCACAGTGATGCAGCCGCTGTAAGATCCGTCGGCTCTATTGGTATGAAGTTCAAATTCAGTGAGTCTTATTTCAGACCTAAAAAGAAATTCTCCACCATGAGTGAACCACTTGTTGTTATCATATTCACGCCCTTTCCTTATAAGTTCCATCGGCATTGAACCAATAGTTAAAAGATTTTTCTATTTCCTCTGGAGTTCTGTCAAACAACTCTGGGAACGCCTTCATTACCTTCAAAGCCTCACAGTCCTCTTCGTACCATCCATTGTGATTAACTAACCCAACTGGCATTTTTGCTCTAAGAGCTTTCTTCACAAAGAATCCTCCATGCCCAGGAGTCCCGTAGA
>Ga0163150_10000593_pt1 | contig 66752 bp, 63 predicted proteins | sample OliLakLV19P2IB_FD_148628 | JGI IMG/M metagenome (GOLD analysis project Ga0163150, IMG submission 148628) | Freshwater microbial mat bacterial communities from Lake Vanda, McMurdo Dry Valleys, Antarctica - Oligotrophic Lake LV.19.P2.IB | ecosystem: Environmental > Aquatic > Freshwater > Lake >...
GGCACGAACGCCGACGCCGACCGCGACGGCGTTCGTGCCGCCGACGCCGACCGAGCCGTTCGTGCCGCCCGAGAAGTGCCCGGCGTTCACCAGCCCGCAGCCTTGCTGAGGCAGGGATAGGTCGGGCGCCGCCGACCCTAACGACGCAACGCCCGCGCGACCATCGCGCGGGCGTCGTCGTTTCTGGCCGGCCCGCACGGATGCTAGCTGCTGTCGACGATGCGCAGCTGCCACGCGCGACGCGCCGCTGCCGCCCGCAAGGGCGCGGCGATCCTCGCTCTGCTCGGTTGTGTTGCTGCGTCGTCCGGCCTCGCCGCCTGCGAGCGACGCTTCGCGACGACGACGATCGCTGCCGCACCTCGTAGAACACCGGGTGGATGTCGTAGTGGTCGCAGAGCTCGCGGAAGCGCCAGACCAGCTCGGCGCGCTCCGCGAGCGGCCCGACCGGATTGCCCATGGCGACCCAGCAGCTCCGGCTGGTCGCGTACATGATGAACGCCTGGCCGCTGTCGCTGAACAGGGAACGACTTGTCGCCGAGCAGCGCGACTTGCGCCAGCGTCGCGTAGCCGAGAACGGTCAGCGCCAGCGCGGCGAGGCTGGTCAAGGGGGCGACGCCGCGAAGCCAGGCTGTGCTCAACCGCCGACCTTTCGCGCATCGTTCGCAATCGTCATGGGTGGACCGCACCGAGCTTGGCGCACCGGGGTCGCGCACGTCAAATCGGCGGCAGCGCTTGGCGCACGCCTCGGGCCGCGCTAGAGGCGCTCCCCATGAGAGTTGCACGAGGTATCGCAGCGGTCGTGGTGGGCGCGCTCCTGGCCTGGGGCTGCGTCTCGGTGGACTACGTCGGGAAGAGCTATCCGCCGACCGCGTCGGTCGACCTCTACATGACGACGGCCGACGTGAAGCGTCCGTACGAGGTCATCGGCGACGCGCGCGCCCAGGTCGAGGCGTTGCCGTTCACCAACCCGGCGCAGCAGCTCCAGACCAAGCTCATGACCGAGGCGCAGAGCCGTGGCGCCAACGGCGTGATCCTGAGCCCGCTGTCGTCGCGCCAGGTGGCGGCGACCTCGACCACCACTGGCCAGGCCACGTCCAAGAAGAAGGGCGACAAGAAGAACACCAACTACGTCGACACCACGACCACCAACGTCGAGGAGGTCACCGAGCTGCGCGGCACGCTGATCCGCTACACGGATCGAGCGTCTCAGTAGAGCCCGTCGTCGGGATCTGGTGCGCTCGACGTGGCGCCCGCGGTCGATGGGGCTGGTGTGGCTGACGCGCTGGCCGTGCCGGCGGTGGCCGGGACGGCTGAGTGGATCACCGCCGGACGGACCGCGGCGCCGAAGGACGCGTCGCCGCCCGTCAAGTCGGCGCTCTCGAAAGCGGTGTCGTCCGGCAGCACCAGCGTCAGCACGCGCGTTTCGTCCAGGGCCGCGAGCAGCAGCCCCGCGCGGACGTCGAGCACGTGTCCGCCGAGACGGCGCGCCTCATCCACGAAGTGGAAGTGCCAGCCGCCGGCATTCACCCCGGCCATGTAGGCCGTAAAGCGGAAGCCGACCAGGGTGCCCTCGAGCTGCGCTGCCTCGAACACGTTCTGCTCGCGGACGACGTCCGCGAGCGGCTGATCGAGCGGACTGGTGCCGCCGAGGCCGAAGTCGCCGAGCCGCAACACATCACCGAAGCGCGTCGGTCCCTCGAACAGGCTGGCGGCGAACGCGGCCGACGGACCGAACTGTTAGATCGCGTCCGTCGCGCAGTACGACGCGACGCAGCCCTCGCGCGCTGCTTCCTCGGCAGCGGCTGCCGCGTCACCGCCGAGCAGCAGCGCGAGCTGCAGGGCGCCGAGGATCGCGCGCTTCATCTGTTCGTGGTCCAGCGCGTCTGGTCAGCGCCTGGGCAGCAGCGGCGGCAGGTCCCCGCCACCGAGCGGCCGGCGCGGCCCGTGGTCGTGGTCACCCGGGACGCGAAAGGGCGCGGTTCTCGCGAACTGGCCAGCGCAGGAGAGGCTCGAATCGATCGCGGCCAGCGTCTCGACCGCGGCCTCGAGCACCGTGGTCACGTCGGCGTTGCCGAACGCGGCCGGGCCGCGCGCGACGATCGCAGCGACATCGTCGACGACCTTCTGGACCGCCAGGCGATCCTGCGTTGTGAAGCGGTTCAGGTCGGACCGTGAGCGTTTGAAGATGGTGTCGAGAACGACCGCGTCCGCGTAGACCGCGAGCGCCGGATTGGGCGGCACGAACGCCGGCACGCCCTGCGCCTCGGCGAGCGTCGCCGTGACGCGAAACGCGATCCGGCTCTGCGAGGCGAGCTTTCCGAAGTCGACGAAGCGGGTCTCGTCCTTGACGGTGTGGTAGCAGGCGCCGGTGGAGTCGCTGAAGAACACGGTCGGCACCTCGGCGGCGACGAAGCTCGCGTAGTCGCTGCGCAGCTGCCCGAACAGGTAGCTGAGCTGCATGGTGTCGACGCTGCTCGGAAACGACTTCGCGTCGGCAGCAACGGCCGCCGCGACGATCTCCGCGAGGCGGTTCCCACCGGTCTCGGCGCCCACGGCGATGCTCGTGCGCGCGAGCGTCGGCGCCAGGTTGGCTCCCTGAATGTCAAGATTGACGTAGGCGACGGTCTTCTCGATCGGGATCGCGGGTGCGTCGACGTAGGCGATCGAGCCCAGCAGGCCATCCTCCTCCGCGTCCCAGAGCGCGATCACCACCGAGCGGCGCGGTGCCTCGGGCAGCGCACGGATCGCGCGCCCGACCGCGATCGCCACCGCCGTGCCGGTCGCGTTGTCGGTGGCGCCGTTGAAGACGTCGCCGCTGCTGGCGACCCCGAGGTGGTCGTAGTGTCCGCCGATCATCACGTACTCGTCGGGCAGCTCGCGGCCCGGGATCACGGCGATCAGATTCGTTCCGGCCGCGAACGGGTGCTTGTAGTCCTCGTCGCCGGTGCCGCCGCCGACGCCGGTGCCGATCTCGCGCAGGAGCTGGATCAGGTAAGCCTGTGCGATCTGCGAGCCCTCGGTCAGGTTGTTGCGGCCGAGGAAGGCGTCGCTGGCCAGCGCGGTGGTGGTCTCGCGAGTGCCGACCGGCGCGCTGCGCGCCCCAGCCTCGATCTGGAACGGCGTCAGGGCGGAAGCGGGGCGAGCCCAGCCCACCACGAGCAGGAGGCTGGCAAACAGGACCGCGAGCGAAGCGCGAGCAAGGATGATCATGCCCTTCAATAGAGCGAACTCGCCTGCGCCGCCAAGCCATCTTCTCCCCGTGTCCCGGGTGGGGCACCGCCCGGACCGGGCTTCTGGGGTGCTCCGGTGTGCAACTCTGTTAGGCTGGGAGGCCAGCGCAGCCGCGCGAGCGCACCATGCCGACCGAAAACGACGAGAAACTGGACGACCGCATCGCGGCCATCCTCGCGAGCTACCGCAAGCACACCGGCCTCGCCCTGCTCGAGGGACGCTGCCTGCCGAGCCGCGAGACCGTCTGGGCCGTGGTCGAGGATTTGCTGCGGATCCTCTTCCCGGGCTTCCTCGAGGTCGCGTCCTCGCCCGAGGACTTCGCCGACCGCACCGAGGCGCGGGTGCGCTCGATCGCGCAGCGCCTGCGGGTCGAGATCGAGTGCGGCCTGCGCTTCGAGGCCGAGTGCACGGCCGACACCTCGATCCGGGCCGAGCAGGCGACGCTCGAGCTGGTCGACGCGATCCCCGCCGTGCGCGACGTGCTGGCATCCGACGTCGCCGCTGCCTACGAGGGCGACCCGGCGGCGCGCTCGCTCGAAGAGATCGTGCTCGCCTACCCGGGTCTGCAGGCGATCGCCGTCTACCGCATGGCGCACGTCCTGTACGCGAGCGGCGTTCCGATCGTGCCGCGCGTGATGACGGAGTACGCGCACTCGCGCACCGGCATCGACATCCACCCCGGCGCGACCATCGGACGCAACTTCTTCATCGATCACGGTACCGGCGTCGTGATCGGTGAGACCTGCGTGATCGGCAACGGCGTCAAGATCTACCAGGGCGTCACGCTCGGCGCGCAGAGCTTCCCGCGCGACGAGCGCGGCCGCGTGATCAAGGGCACCAAGCGCCATCCCGACATCGAGGACGGTGTGACCGTCTACTCCGGCGCGACCATCCTCGGCCCGATCCGGATCGGTCGAGGAGCGATCATCGGCGGCAACGTGTGGGTGACCAAGAACGTTCCGCCGGAGACCCGCATCGTGGTCCGTCCGGGACAGCAGGTGCAGGTCGATCGGCCGGTGCAGGACTATCAGATCTGAGCCGCGCGGCGACCGATCGCCGCCGAGGTGAGCGCAAATGGCACAAATCTTCGAAGACAACTCCCGTTCGATCGGCAACACGCCGCTGGTCCACCTGCGGCGCATCGGCCGCGACGCGAAGGCGCGCATCCTCGCCAAGGTCGAGGGTCGCAATCCCGCCTACTCCGTCAAGTGCCGCATCGGCGCCTCGATGGTCGACGACGCCGAGCGGCGTGGCATGCTCACGCCCGGCGTCGAGCTGGTCGAGCCGACCAGCGGCAACACCGGCATCGCGCTCGCGTTCGTGTGCGCCTCGCGTGGCTACAAGCTGACCTTGACGATGCCCGAGTCCATGAGCCTCGAGCGGCGCAAGATCCTGGCCGCGTTCGGCGCGACCCTCGTGCTGACCCCCGGAACCGAGGGGATGCGGGGAGCGATCGGCAAGGCGGAGGAGATCGCGGCGTCGGATCCCAAGCGCTACTTCATGCCGCAGCAGTTCCGTAACCCCGCCAACCCCGCGATCCACGAGGCCACGACCGGTCCCGAGATCTGGCAGGACACCGACGGCGAGATCGACGTGCTGGTCTCGGGTGTCGGGACCGGTGGCACGATCACAGGCGTCTCGCGCTACATCAAGAACGTCCGGCGCAAGCAGATCCTGTCGGTCGCGGTCGAGCCCGCGAGCAGCCCGGTCATCTCGCAGACCCTCGCCGGGCAGCCGCTCAAGCCGTCGCCGCACAAGATCCAGGGCATCGGTGCGGGCTTCGTGCCCGAGAACCTCGACCTCGCCATGGTCGACCGCGTCGAGCTCGTGACCGACGACGAGGCGATCTCGTTCGCACGCCGCCTCGCGGTCGAGGAGGGCATGCTCAGTGGCATCTCGTGCGGTGCCGCGGTGGCGGTGGCGCTCCGTCTCGGGATGCTCGACGAGTTCGCCGGCAAGACGATCGTCACCATCTTGCCCGATTCGGGCGAGCGCTACCTCTCGAGCGTGCTGTTTGCGGATACGCCGTAGCCGCGGCGGCTACCAGCTCGCGGTCTGGGAGGTCTCGCTGGCGATCGATCCGGCGAGCTGCGCGGCGAGCTTTGCGTCGAGTGGCTCGAGGCGGGCGAGCACGTTGCGGGCCTCGTCGAGCCGGCCGAGCTCGACGTAGGTCTCGCCCAGGTATTCGAGCGCCTGCGGGTAGTCGGGACGCAGGCGCAGGGCCTCGTCGTACGCGACCAGCGCGGCGTCGTAGCGCGCCTGCTTCTTGAGCGCGTGGCCGAGGCCGTTCCAGGCTTCGGGGATGCTGCGATCGGCGCGCAGCGCCGATCGGTACTTGTCCTCGGCGCCGCTCCAGTCGCCGCTGGTCGCGAGCGCGAGCCCTTCGTTGGTGAGCCGCGGTGCGGTCGCGGCGAGCGCGGGCGAGCTCGTGGGCTTGGGCTCGGGAACGGGATCGTCACCGGCCGGGTGGGCCGTCGTGGCGCCGAGCGCGAGCGTCAACGCCGTGGCGAGCAGCACGCGCGGCGCGCGGCCGCGGCGGGTGCGATCGAGTGCGGGTGCGAAGCTTCTCATGCCTGCAACCGACCACGCGCAACGCGAAGAAACAAGTGCCGCCGCGTGGTGCGCGCTGCCCGCGACACCGGCAGCGCGCCCGTTCCGCGGGCAGTCACGCGCCGCGGGCGCGACGGCGGCCGCACCTCGCCGGTGGTCCGGTAGCGCGATTCCTGGTGGTGCGAGGCTCCGCGGTCCGGATCGTCAGTCGAGCCTGGCGAGCGTCGGTGACGCGCTTCGCGAGCTACCTCGAGCAGAGCGCGCGCTTCTACGCTTGACGGCTCAGGTGGTGCACGCCGCGGCCAGCTCGGGCCAGAGCTCGAGCGCCGTGCCGGCGAGGAAGCGCTCGCGGTCGTGCGGGATCAGGTTCGCCGCCGCGAGCCGCGCGAGCGCGACCAGCTCGGCGTAGCTGCGGTCGTGTGTCTGCGAGTAGTCGGAGCCCCACAGCAGGCGGCTGGCGCCGAAGTGCGCGGCGAGGTGGTCGACGAACGCGGCCGGACCCGCAGGGTCCTTCTCGGCCTGGCGCAGGACGTGCGAGCTGACCTTCAGCTTGAGGTTCGGGAACGCGACCAGCTCGAGCAGCGCGCTGGTACGCTCGTACGGCGGGCCGCCGCGCAGATCGGGGAAGCCGCAGTGGTCGAGCGCGACCGGCGCTCCGGGAAAGCGCTGCAGCGCGGTCACCAGCTTCGCGACCTGGCGCGCCAGGATCGTCACCACGACCGGGATGCCGAGCCGCTGCGCTTCCTCCCACACGCGGCATCCCGCCGCTTCGTCGAGCCACGTCGACTCCGGGTTGGTGACCGTGAACAGGCGCACGCCACGCGCGCCGCGCTCTCGAACGAGCGTGCGCAGCGTGTCCGCGGCGTCGTCGCGGCTCGGATCGACGATGACGACGCTCGCGAAGCGATCCGGGTGCGCGCGTGCCGCGTCGACCGCGTACGTGTTGTCGTACGAGTACGCGCCCATCGCCTGCACCAGCAGCGCCGCAGCGACCCCGGCGTCGTCCATGAGCTCGAGCAGGCGCTCACCCGAGACGGGCACGTCGCGGAACCAGACCGCCTGGCGCCGCTCGCCGCCGACGCCTTGATCGAGCCCGTAAGGCGTCAGCGGGTAACGATCCTCGTCGTGCGCAACGATGTGCGTGTGTGAATCGACGATCACGCGTCCGCGTAGCGCGGGGGGCCCACGGGGTCAACGGCGTGGTGGGTGGAGCGTCGCGATCGCGCGCAAGGATCTGCTCGCGCGCATGACGGCCTTCGGGGCCGGGGCGATGCCGGTGACCGCGATGGCCGCGGCGCACGCCATGCTCGGCGAGCCCGAGTTGATCGCCGCGCGCAAGCGCGACAACGCCGCGCGCCGTGCCGACCTGATGCGCTTCTTCGACGAGAAGGGGTTCCGCTACACGCCGTCGGTCAGCAACAAGCTGATGGTAGACGCGCGCATGCCGACGCAACAGATGATCGACGGCCTGAAGGAGCGCGGCGTCTGGGTCGGCCGGGTGACGGCGAGCACGGGGTGAGGCGACGAAGCGAGCGTTGACGCAGCGGTGCACGCGGCGGTATCCCATCTCCATGCCCACCATCGACATCCTCGACCCCCGCGGCGAGCTGCGCGTCACCGAGCAGCCGCTCGCGCAGCGCACCGGCAAGCTGGCGCGCACGCGCATCGGCTTCCTCAGCAACAAGAAGGCGAACGCAACGCTGCTCCTGCAGGAGATCGAGCGCCTGCTGCACACGCGCTTGGGTGACTTCGAGGCCGTCTACGGAGAGAAGGGCGCGGCCGTGCCGGTGCCGGCGGACTTCCTCGCCGAGCTCGAGACCTGCTCCGCCGTGGTGACCGGGATGGCCGACTGCGGATCGTGCACGTCGTGGAGCCTGCACGACGCCGTCGTGCTGGAAGGGAAGGGCATTCCGAGCGTGCTGCTGTGCACCGACGAGTTCGCACCGCTCGCGCGCGCCGAGTCGGTGGCGAAGGGCATGGGCGGGCTGCCGCTGGCGGTGATCCCACACCCGCTCGCCGACAACCGGCCGCACGAGGTGCGCGCCAAGGCGGAGCGGATCGCCGACGAGATCGTCGCCATCCTCACGCGCGACGCACACGAGCTCGACGGCAAGTATCGGCCGCTCTACCACCGGCTCGCCGAGACCCGGCTCTCGGGCGGCGTGGCGTGCCTGGACGACGTGTGCGTCGCCGACCCGAGCGGCGCGCAGGCGTCGCCGCCCGCTGCTTGACGTGTCCGACGCGCGCCGCATCACGCTCGCCGACGACTCGCTCGACGCGATCGAGGACTGGTTCCACGAGCAGGGCCTGACCGACGGGCTGCCGATCGTGCCGCCGACGCCGGAGCGGGTCGCGCACATGCTGGCCGCGACCGACTACCCGCCGTCGCACGAGCTCGGCACGGTCGGGCCGAAGTGGGGTGTCGCCACCGTCGAGGCGCTGGCGATCAACGCGGTCATGGCGGGCTGCAAGCCGGCGTACTTCCCGGTCGTGATCGCAGCACTCGAGGCGATGCTCGAGGAGAAGTTCAACCTCTATGCGGTGCAGGCGACGACGCACCCGTGCGCGCCGCTGCTGATCGTCAACGGTCCGATCGCGCAGCAGCTCGGCATCAACGCGCGCTACAACGTCTTCGGCCAGGGCTGGCGCGCGAATGCCACCATCGGCCGCGCGATCCGGCTGGTGCTGATCAACGTCGGCGGCGGCGTACCGGGCGTGCTCGACCGCGCGACGCACGGCATGCCGTCGAAGTACTCGTTCTGCATTGCCGAGAACGAGGAGGAGAACCCGTGGGGCCCGCTGCACGTCGAGCGCGGCTTTCCGCGCGAGGTGAGCACGGTCACGGTGAGCGCGTGCGAGAACCCGCACAACCTGAACGACCACATCTCGAACACCGCCGCAGGCATCCTGACGATGATCTGCAGCTCGATCGCGGCGATCGGCACGAACAACGCCTACCTCTACGGCGAGCCGATCCTCTGCATCGGCCCCGAGCACGCCTCGATCCTGGCGCGCGACGGCATCGGCAAGAAGGAGCTGCGCGAGCACCTGTTCCGCCATGCGCGCATCCCGCGCGCGCAGTGGCAGAGCGCCGGCATGTTCGGCATGCCGGGCTCGGGCAACAACCACTTCCCGGACGACGACGCGCTGCCGATGTTTCGCAAGCCCGAGTACCTGATGGTCATCGTCGCGGGCGGCGCCGGCCGCCACTCGGTGTGGCTGCCGACCTTCGGCGCCGGCTCGCGCTCGGTCACGCGCGCCATCACGCGCCACGACGGCACTCCGCTCGGAACCTAGGAAGAAGAGCGAGATTGCTTTCCTCAGCTCTCCCCGCGACGCGCAGAGCTGACGCCAAGGCCGAATCTAAAGCCGTCACCGCCTTCGGACGATGAGCAGGAACCGGGCTCATCGTGGCCGGGCGAACGGAGGGGGCGGGTGATGGCGGCAAAGGAAGTTCTCAGCATCCTGCGGGTCGGGCTGCTGCTCGCGGTCGTGAGCGTTGCCGGCTGCAGCGATCGGAAGAGCGACGATTCGTGTCCGCTCCCCGAGCCGTACTGCGGCACGGAGTTTCCGCTCAACACGGCGGAGACCACACCGTACGGTCCGCCCTGGGCCAACGTCAGCTACGGCGACAACAAGTGGGCGGTCTGCTTCGGGCCGTACGCGCTCTGCTATTACGCGAATTGCCAGCCGGCAGAGGACGGCCTGGTCTCCGATTGCCCCTGCTACGACTGGTTCGGCACCAGCTTCGTGCAGATCGACTCGATCCTGAACGCCGACGCCTACCAGGAGACGCGCCAGTACTGCGACGCCAACCCGGGCGCCTGCTTGACGCCGAACACCGCGCCGGTCTGCGAGTACATCAACAGCGGCACGTTCATGGCCGGCACGACGCGGATCTCGACCTTCAGCCTCTACCGCGCGACCGTCGAGCCGATCGGCGTCACCGACTGCAGCGACGACCCCGGTCCCTACTCGGGCTGCATGACCGCGGCCTGCTTCGGCGAGCCGGTGATCGACCCGGTGACCGGTACCGCGACCCTGAGCTGCGAGTGCCCGAACTTCGACGGCCCGTTCCAGGCCGGCATGAGCGGCCTGTCGTGCGACGACGCGCCGATGACCTGGTCCGCCGCCTACAACCCGGCCGGCGTGCCGACCAGTGCCTGCGACATCCTGCCCAGCTGCGTCCCCGACGCGCCCGCCGCCGAGTGCGGCTGCCCGCTCTACGTGCCGGGCACGACGACCCTGCCGCCGGACAGCGGCATCGACTGCGGGACCGTGTGCGAGCAGTACGCGAGCTGCACCGGCAAGGACGACATCGAGCTCGGCTACACCTGCGACGCGACCATCTGCACCTCCGACGATCGCGACCTCGTGCTGGCGGCGTGCAGCGGTCTCCAGGGCTGCGATCTCTCCGTGGTCTTCGCGGCCGAGAAGGCCGCCGGTTGCAGCTGCTGCGCGACCCAGCTCTGCGGCTGCGACGCGAACCAGCAGACCGACGTCGCCGTCGCGGCGAGCAACGCGGCGCAGCGCGCCCAGGGCGAGACCCCGCAGTGCGACATCAACGGCACCCTGTGCGGGCTGCCGCAGTGAGCGACACGCGCGCTCGCGCGTGATAGCTCTCGATCCACAGGGCGATCGAGCCCGACAGACGGAGAGGACGAACATGGCCAAGGGACAGATCAAGAAGGCGAAGACCAACAAGCCCAAGCTCACGGCGACCGAGAAGGCGAAGAAGAAGGAGAAGAAGAAGGCCGGCAAGGCCTGAAGCAACCCTAGCGCCCGGCCACGTCTCCGCCCGGATCAGCAACCGCTGGGCCGCGCGCCTCCGCGCCGGCGGCCGACGTCACCGCTGCGCGACCGCGCGGTGCGCTCGGCCGCCCCGGGCATCGCCCCAGTTCCTGCGGCGCCGCTGCGCGCGCCGGTAGCCCGGGGCGGGTCTCGTGTGATTCACTTCTGCCATGGAGTGGATGGATCGATGTCCGAGCAGCCAGTCGACGTATTGATCATCGGGGCAGGCGCGTCCGGGGCGGCGCTGGCGTGGAGCCTGTCCGACACGCGCATGAACATCCTCTGCCTCGAGCAGGGTGACTGGGTGCGCCCGGACGACTATCCGAGCAACAGCACCGACTGGGAGCTGCGCCGGCTGTCCGACTTCGGGTTCAGCCCGAACGACCGCAAGCTGCGCTCGGACTACCCGGTGAACGATTCCGAGTCGCCGATCGCGGCGTCGATGTTCAACGGCGTTGGCGGCAGCACGATCCTGTTCGCCGCGCACTTCCCGCGGCTGCACCCGTCGGACTTCCGCGTGCGCGCACTCGACGGGGTCGGCGCCGACTGGCCGCTCGACTACCGCTATCTGGCGCCCTGGTACGATCTGAACGAGCGCATTACCGGCGTCTCGGGGCTGGCAGGGGATCCGGCCTACCCGCAGGACCCGCCGAAGCGGCCGCCGCTACCGCCGCTGCCGCTCGGCAAGCTCGGCGAAACACTGGCGCGCGGCTTCAACCAGCTCGGCTGGCACTGGTGGCCGTCGGACAGCGCGATCATCAGCGAGGACTACCAGGGCCGCGGCGCCTGCATCAACGCCGGCACCTGCATCACCGGCTGTGCGCAGGGTGCGAAGTCGAGCAGCGACGTGACCTACTGGCCCCTGGCTCTGCGCGGCGGAGTCACGATCAAGACGCGCTGCCGCGTGCGCGAGATCACGCTCGGCGCGAACGGGCTCGCCGACGGCGTGATCTACTTCGACGACGACGGCGTCGAGCGCAGGCAGAAGGCCGAGGTGGTGGTGCTCGCGTGCAACGGCATCGGAACGCCGCGGCTGCTGCTCAACTCGAAGTCGAAGGACTTCCCCGACGGGCTCGCCAACCGCAGCGGCCTGGTCGGCAAGAACCTGATGTTTCACCCCTACGGCATGGCGACCGGCATCTTCGACGAGCCGCTCGAGGGCTACAAGGGTGCGATCGGCTGCTGCATCATGAGCCAGGAGTTCTACGAGACCGACCGCGCGCGCGGCTTCCTGCGCGGCTACTCGTTCGAGATCCTGCGCGGCCTGGGCCCGATGTTCACCGCGCTCATGGGCATGGGCTGGGGGACGATCCCGTGGGGTGCTACCCATCACCGCGCCTACGCCGATCTCTTCGATCGCACCGCGGGCATGGTCGTGATCGGCGAGGACCTGCCCGAGGAGTGCAACACGGTCACGCTCGACCCGGATCTGAAGGACGCGCACGGTATCCCGGCGCCGAAGATCACCTACCGGCTCGGCGAGAACAGCCAGGCGCTGATGGCGCACGGCGTGGCGCGCGCGCGCCAAGTTCTCGAGGCATCGGGCGCGCGCAAGGTGATCGAGGAGCCGCTGCTGCGCGTCGCCGGCTGGCACCTGATGGGCACGGCGCGCATGGGCAGCGACCCGCGCACGTCCGTGGTCAACGAGTGGGGCCGCTGCCACGACGTCAAGAACCTGTTCATCATCGACGGCAGCGTCTTTCCGACCGCCGGTGCGGTCAATCCGACCAACACCATCCAGGCGCTGGCGCTGCACGTCGCCGATACCATGAAGAAGAACCTCGCGAACCTGTTCGACTGAGCGGAGCGGCCGAATGAGCGCGACCACCAGCGACACCACCAGCGACACCACCACCGGGCACGCGTTCTCGGCGGACGAGCTCCGTACCCTCGCTGCCGCGCTCGACGAGATCATCCCGCCGAGCGCCGACGGCAAGCTCCCGGGTGCGGGCTTCCTCGCCGGCGGCACGCGCTTCGCGAGCGTCATCCGGCTGATGCCGGGCCTCGACCTGGCACTGGTCGGCGGCCTCACCGCGTTGAACGAGCACGCGCGCCAGCGCGGCGGCGAAGGCTTCGCGGCGCTCGCAGGCGTCGATCGGCTGGCCGTGCTGAACGAGGTCGCGGCGGTCGACGGGGGCCTCGTGCCGAGCCTGATGTTCGTCGCCTACTCGACGTACTACGTCGAGGATCGGGTGATCGAGGCGATCGGCATGGAGGCTCGTCCGCCGCACCCGAAGGGCTTCGTCATGGCTGCGAGCGACCCGGCCCTGCTCGAACCGGTGCGCGCGCGCGGCAAGCTGTACCGCGACTGCTGAGGACCGTGCGCGCGCCCGCGTGACCCGGCGTCCGCCGGTCTGCGACCTCGCGGGTGAACGCTTGCGCAGCCACATCTCCCAGCCCGCCGGCGGGGTCGGAATCCGCACCATCGTTCCTGCCGGCGCCGCTGCGTAGCGCGCCGCGTGGGCCGGGAAGTCGAGGTCGACGCGGGCGGGCACGCGCCAGTCACGCGGCACGCCGATCAGCAGCACCAGAATGAGGAGGGTGCGCCCGCCCCACCGCCAGCGCGGGCTGGGATCCACGCACGCGCTCCACAGCAGCACCGCGAGCCAGGCGAGGATCGGCGGCGCGAAGTAGCGCCCGCCGGCCCAGGGTAGGCGCAGCGCCAGCCAGCGCGGCGCGGTGTCGATGGCCGGGTTCAGCAGCGCCGCCGTCAGCGCGAGGGTCGCGAACAGCACGAACATGCGCAGCGCGAAGCTGCGCGACACGGCCAGCGCGCGTGCGGCGAAGGCGAGACCGGCGATGCTGGCCAGAATGCTCACCACGGCCGCCCAGGTCGCGCCCGCCGACGTCAGCGCTGCGTAGGCCTCGACGCCGAACGTCCCCGCGAAGAACACCTGGCCGCCGACGATCTCGAGCAGGCGTGCGACGCTGGCACCGAGCGGCGTGGTGAAGCGCGCCGCGGTGCCGGTCGTCAAGTAGGTCAGCGCCTGCACGCTCGCGGGGAAGAGCAGGGCGATCAGGATGGTGCGCGGCCAGGAGCCGCCACGCCGCCACCAGGTCAGCAGCGCGATCGGCACCAGCAGCACGCAGGTCGGTCCGCTGAGCCCGCCGAGGATCACGAAGAAGACGTCGAACACGCGCCAGGCGCGCGTCCGCGGCGGATCCGCGAGCACGATCAGCAGCGCCAGCAGCGCGAGGTGTGTCTGGACGTTGGTGACCGCGATCTGGATCTCGAAGGCGTTGGGCAGGCCGATCCAGAGCAGTGCCGCGAGCACCCACACCCGCCGGTCGGGCAGCGCCTCCGCCATGCGTCCCGAGAGCAGGAATAGCGGTGCCAGAGCCTGCGCGAGGATCGCCGCGACGGCGAATACCAGCGGTGCCCGCGCTAGGTCGAAGGCGAGGCTGAGCGCGGCCGTCAGGCGCGAGAAGGTCTGGAAGTAGCCGGTCCAGGGCGTGAGCGCCGCCTGCCACACGCCGTCGTTGTGCGCCTGCTGGTAGAAGACGCCGCCGCCCTCGGCCCAGAACTGCGGGTTGGAAAGCGCGTCGGGGCGGCGCGAGACGATCAGTGCGACGGTGACTGCGACCGCGACGGCGCCGAGGACGGTCGCGAGAGCAGCCGTGGGCACATCATGCGCCGCGGCGCGTGCCACGCGCGTGCCGTCGGCTTGCATGTTGGTCGCGTCCGCCACTCGGCCCTCGCGCGGTGGATACCTCGCGCCGGACGGAACGTCACCCGCGAGCGGCGAGCGCCGCGCGCGCCGCGGCCGGCGCGCGTTCTAGGGATCCTTCTGCCACTGCGGGATCGCGACCACCTCGTTGGACGGGAGGATCGGCCGCAAGACGACGACGCGTGCCCCGCGCGGTCGCTCCGTCGGCCGGACCCGCAACGTTCCGCGACGGGCGGCCCGCTTCTGGTCGAGCTCGCTCGGCGGCGGCCGCATGCCGCGCACGGCGAGCCGGCGCGCCCACTCCGATGCGGCGAGCAGGCCTGCGATCAGAAAAGACACGATCCAGAAACCGTCGGGCACGGCGATGCTCCTTCCTGCAGTGCTTCCCAAGCCCACCCCGACTATGCGCGCTCGCGGGTGTCGTGGGTAGGGCGTAGTCACCATTTGCTGAGGGACTTGAGGGACTTGAGCCGCGACCCATGCGCCGCAGTTCGAAGCTTGCACAGCCTGAAGGGAACAGGGATTACAGCATGGATCGTCGCCTTCCCTGACGGCGCCACCTCGCGAAACCATGGCTCGATCACCTCGAAGCCGACATCGACGCCAAGCTCCTATCCGCGCGTGCCCTACGCCAGTCGATCCTGAGCCGCGCCTTCTCCGGCCAGCTCGCGTCGCAGGACCCGAACGACGAGCCCGCGTCGAAGTTGCTCGAACGGATCGCGAGCGAGCGCCGGGTGCGATCGCAGCAGGGAGACGCGACGGATCACAGCAACGGCGCGCGGAGAAGAGCGCCGACACGACGCGATCGCACCCGAGGTGAATCCCGCACCGTGATGCAGGGCTGTTTCATTGTCATCGCTGCAGCAGCGGTCGAACGCGTGGGATGCGACCGATGGGTGATGCGAAGTGGAGCGCGCACCAGAGGCCAACGGGAAGTCCTGATGCGCGCAGCTCGCGATCGGGTCGCCACGGAGCCTCCTCGATCCACAACCGTGACGAGGAAGGCAGGTTACTCCCGGCTTCTCGCGTCGATCGAAGCGGTCAATCGAGAGATGGTCGGTCGTGCCGCTGCGGCGGTGAATCAGGCGCTGGTGGTGCGCAACTGGCTCGTCGGCGAGTTCATCGTCGAATACGAGCAGAGTGGCAGCGCTCGTGCAGGCTACGGCGAGCGTCTGCTGGAGCGCCTCGCCCAGGATGTGAAAACGCGTCGCATCAAGGGGTTGGACGCGCGCGTCCTGCGCGATTGCCGCCTGGTGTACCAGGCCTATCCGCAGATTCGCGGGACACTGTCCCGCGAATCCAAAGCCCTGACGCGCCGGGCGCAGATTCGCGGGATGGAGTCCGGGAAATCGACCGCGCGCCGCCACGGCGGGGGCCGGCCGACCGCGTTGACGGTGGCGCTCCTCGGCCGGCTGTCATGGAGCAAGCTCGCGCTGCTCGCCCGGCTCGACGATCCGTGGAAGCGGGCCTTCTATGAGAACGGCTGCCTCGACGGAGATTGGTCGGTGCGTCAGCTCGAGCGGCAGGTCGAGTCGTTGCTCTACGAGCGCACGGGCTTGTCGAGGAACAAGACGAGCGTCATCGCTCGCGTGCACGCGCAGGAGTCGCCGGAGACGATCGACGCACTGATTCGCGACCCGTACGTGCTCGAGTTCACCGGTCTCGCGGAGCGCCCTGAGTACTCGGAGAGTGATCTGGAAACGGCGCTGCTCGACCACCTGCAGCGCTTCCTCCTCGAGCTGGGAAGCGGCTTCTGCTTCGAGGCGCGGCAGTTCCGCATCACCGTCAACCGGAAGCACGATCGCGTCGACCTGGTCTTCTTCCACCGCAAGCTGCGCTGCCACGTGCTCCTGGAGCTCAAGATTCGCGCCTTCCGTCACGCCGATGCGGGTCAGATGAACTTCTACGTGAACTGGTTCAAGGCGCAGATGATGGGGAAGGGTGACAACCCGCCGGTGGGCATCGTCTTGTGCAGCGACAAGGACCACACCGAGGTGGAGTTCGCGACCGCGGGAATGAACAACAAGCTGTTCGTGTCGCGTTAACTGACGGCGCTACCGTCGGCCGAGCAGCTCAAGAACCTGGTCGAACGAGATCGCGAGCGCATCGAGGCACAGACGCGGCGGCGGAGGTCGCTCACCACGTGATGGATGCATCCCAGATCGGCAAGCGTGCCTGGAGCTACGCGGGCGTCCTCCAGGACGCTGGTCTCTCCTGCTTCGAGTACGTCGAGCAGCTCACCCTGCTGCTCTTCCTCAAGATGGCGGATCAGCTCACGGAGGAGCCGCACAGCAAGCCGGCGATCATTCCCGCGGATTTCGGCTGGCAAGCACTGCTGCGGCTCGACGGCAGCGACCTCGAAAAACGCCGGGCAGGTCCGGGACACTTTGCCGGAAGTTAACCCGAGGACGACTGGGGCGAGGTCGAGGTCGCACCGTGACAGCGGCGACGGTGCTCGCGGAACTGTGTGTGCGCGGAGTTCGACTCGCACCGAGCGTCCCGCGGTGGCGCACGACGGCGTCGCGATCTCGTGCGATCCGCGACGCCTTCCCCGTGCAGCTCAGTTCACCTTCGACGCCTGGCGCGCCAGCTTCTCGCGACCGGCCTCGCAGTAGTAGCTCGTCCCCGCGACGCATTGTCCCTCGCCCTCCGCGGTCGACGAGGTGCAATACAGCGAGTCGGCGCACCGGACGTGCCGGCCGCAAGTCTCTCCTTCGCCCGACGGCGCCGCACACTCGGCGGAGACGATCTTCTCCTGCCGGCAGTTCTGCGTGACCGGATCGCGGTCCACGCACACGACGTCGTTCGGCCGGCAGTAGAGCTCCCCGTCGCAGTCGAGCTGCGAGGTGCAGGTCTCCCCGACGGGGCCCCCGGGCGCGCACACGCCGCCCTCGCAGCGCAGGCTGGCGCAGTCGAGGAACAGGCCGCACGCGTCTCCGACCGCCGCCAGCGGCGCGCACACGCCGTCCGCCGAGCACGTCAGGCCGTCGGCGCGATCGCAGTCCGCGAACACGATCGACTGCGCCGGGTCGAAGGGCTGGACGGATCGGTCCTTGATGCACGGGTCGCCCGCGACGCCGCGCCGGTGCAACGACATCGGCTCGGGACGCGCCGACGCGCGCATCATCGCCATGCACCAGGCCGAGCGCGTGCTCCTCGATTCCTTCCGCGCCGGCCCGGAGGCGAATCGCCTGCGTACGCCGAGCGGCAAGATCGAGCTGTTCTCCGAGACCATCGCGGGCTTCGGCTACGACGACTGCCCCGGGCATCCGACCTGGCTCGAGAGCGTGGAGTGGCTCGGCGCGCCGCTGGCGCGGCGCTTTCCGCTCGCCCTGGTCGCGAACAACCCGGCGACGCGAGCCGGTGCGCATCCACCCGAGCGACGCAGCGGCGCGCGGCATCGCCGCCGGCGACGTTGAGCGGCGGCATCGGGGTCCGTGCATACAACCGCGAGTTCGATTCCCCGACCTGATTGCGCCTGCGGCGTCGCATCGATAGGATCATCGTCATACGAAGTATCGATCGATAGGAGCGAGCCCATGGAGACGGTCACGATCTCGCCGAAGTTTCAGGTCGTCATCCCAAAGGAGATTCGGGAACGGCTGAAGCTCAAGCCCGGTCAGAAGGTCAAGGCGATCCTGTTCGACGACCGGATCGAGCTCGTGCCGGTGCGGCCGCTGCGCGCGATGCGCGGCTTCCTGAAGGGGATCGATACGGAGGTGCCGCACGAGGATGATCGGCTTTGAACGTCGTCGACTCGTCCGGTTGGCTCGAGTACTTCGCCGACGGCCCGAACGCGAAGTTCTTCGCGGCACCGATCGAGGCGGTCGCCAGCCTGCTGGTGCCCACCATCAGCATCTACGAGGTGTTCAAGCGAGTCTTGCAGCAGCGGGGAGAAGGATCGGCTCTCCAGGCAACCGCGCTGATGCACCAGGGAGCGCCCGTCGATTTGACGCCCAGCCTTGCTCTGTCCGCGGCACGGCTGAGCCTCGAGGAGAGTCTCCCGATGGCTGATGCGATCATGCTGGCGACTGCGCGCTCGCACCGCGCGACGCTCTGGAGCCAGGACGCGGACTTCGAACGGATCGCCGGAGTCAAATTCGTCGCGCGCCGCAGCCGCTGACGTTCTCCTAGCGACGGCTCGCGCCGCCCTTCGCCTCGAGCTCGGCCCAGCGCGCGTAGAGCTGGTCCACCTGCTCCTGCGCCTCCTGCAGCGCGCGGTAGCGCAGCGCGACCACGTCCGCCTGGCTCGCGACCGCGGGATCCGCGGCGGCCGCCTGGCATTCCTCGAGTGCGGTCTCGGCGGCGAGGATCTTCTCCTCCATCTGGTCCCACTCGCGCTGCTCCATGTAGGACAGGCGTTTGACGGTGGAAGCCGTGACTGGCCGGTCGCGCAACGGCGCCGCCTCCGCCTTGTCGCTGCCCGCCGCGGCAGTGCGCGCAGCACTCCCGGCGGCCCGGCGCGCCGCCTCCCACTGCGCGTAGTCGGCGAAGCGCTCGGCGCCGCCGCGGCCGTCGAGCGCGAGCACGCCGGTCGAGACGCGGTCGAAGAGGAAGCGGTCGTGCGTGACCAGGACCAGTGCTCCGGTGAACTCGAGCAGGCTCTCCTCGAGCGCTTCGAGCGTGTCGAGGTCGAGGTCGTTGGTCGGTTCGTCGAGGATCAGCAGGTCGGCTGGACGGAGCATGAGGCGCGCGATCAGCACACGTGCGCGCTCGCCACCCGACATCTGCCCGACCGGCATCTCGAGCTGCTCGCTGCCGAACAGGAAGCGCTTCGCCCAGGTCGCGACGTGCAGCGGACGGTCGCGGTAGATCACCTGGTCGCCGTCGGGCGCGAGCGTGCGCCGCAGGGTGATTGCTTGATCGAGCTGCTCGCGATCCTGATCGAAGTAGACCACGCGCAGGTCGTCGGCGCGCGTGAGCGTGCCGGCGTCGGGCTCGATCTCGCCGGCGATGATGCGCAGCAGGGTGGACTTGCCGCTGCCGTTCGGGCCGAGCAGGCCGAGCCGCATGCCGGCGCCGATGGTCAGGTCGAGCGAGTGCAGGATCTCCTTGGCGCCGAAGCGCTTGGCGACGCCGTCCGTCACCAGCAGGCGCCGTGTCTTGCGGTCGGACGCGGTGAAGTCGATCGCGGCGGTGCGGACAGTCCCGCGGTCGCGCACGTCCTTGAGCTCGGCCTGCAGGCGTCCGGCCTCGTCGATGCGTGCCTGGGCCTTGGTCGAGCGCGCCTTCGGGCCGCGCTTCAGCCACTCGATCTCGCGCCGCACGCGGTTGGCGAGCGTCTCCTCGTGGCGCTCGAAGGCCTCGAGCAGCTCCGCCTTGCGGGTGAGGAACTCGGCGTAGCTGCCGTTCGAGTCGAGCAGCCCGCCAGGATGGCGGCGGTTCAGCTCGAGCACGCGGTTGGCGACGTTGCTGAGGAAAGCACGGTCGTGGCTGACCACCAGCCAGGCGAAGGTCTCGGCGCGCAGCAGGCGCTCGAGCCAGAGGATGCCGTCGAGGTCGAGGTGGTTGGTCGGCTCGTCGAGCAGCACGACGTCGGGCTCGCGCACCAGCGCGCACGCGATCGCGAGCCGCTTGCGCCAGCCGCCCGAGAGCGTGTCCACACGCACCCCCGGATCGGCGAAGCCGATCTTGCCGAGTGTCACACGCAGCCGCTGGTGGCGCTCGACCTCGTCGATCGGCTCGCTCGCGAGCACCTCCTCGACGACCTCTTCCACCGAGCGGCCGGCGGGAAAGTCCTCGTGCTGCGCGACGTAGGCGAGCCTGGTCTGCCGGCGGAGCGACACGGTGCCGGTGTCCGGCGACTCGAGCTCGGCGAGGATCTTCATCAAGGTCGACTTGCCGCTGCCGTTCGGCCCGACGAGCCCGGCGCGGTCGCCGTCGAACAGCCCGAACGAGAGCTCGGTGAACAGCGGCGCCGCGCCGTACGCCTTGCCGATCGACTGGCAGCTCAGGAGCAGGGACATGACAGGAGATGCGAAGCGGAATCGCACCCGGGTCGCAACCGCGAACCCCCTTGCAACAGCGTTCGGCGGTTCCCGTAGATGGGGGCGCACGAACGGCGTTAGCGCAAGGAGGGGTGATGGCGATGGATCTGCTCGATCTCGACACCCCGCCCCAGCGCGGCTGGACGAACTTCGATACCGTGCGCGACGTGGTCGAGCGCGAGCTCGGCCGCGGGCCGTTTCTCTTCGGCGACTGGTTCACGGCCGCCGACGTGATGATCGGCTCGATGTTCATCTGGAAGCGTATGTGGGGTGGTCCGCCGGACCGGCCCGCGCTCGAGGCCTACGTCGATCGCCTGCTCGCCCGGCCGGCTGCGCCGAAGCTCGCCGCTGCGGCGGCTGGCTGAGTCGGGCGCCGATCAGCTGAGGTAGTGTCGGGAGACCTCGGCGAAGCGCTCGCCTAGACGGGGCAGGAGGTCGTCGAATGCGGCCTTGGTAACGCGGAGGCGTTCGGCCGGGCCGCGTTGGAGGGCGACGTCGAGCGGTGCGCTACCGGCGGGCATTCCGATCCGTGTCGCGGCGACGTCGGCAACATGAACGAGGTCGCAGACGAGATCTTCGGCCTCGTCCGGAAACGCGTGGTAGGCGATGGCGTGCACGATGGGCTCGGGCAGGCGCCACTCCTGCGCGACCAGCGCGCTGACCTCGCCATGGTGCACACCGAGCACCTCGCGCTCGGCGCGCGTTCCTTCCTCGGGCCCGAGGGCACACGCCTCGGCGAGAAAGCGCAGCGTCTCGGCGTCGAGGAATCGGACCATCACGATCTTGCCGACGTCGTGCAGAAGCGCCGCGGTGAAGGCTTCCGGCGGGATGGGTACGCGAATCACGCCGGGCAGGACTTCGATCGCCAACGCAGACGCCACGAGATGGCTCCAGAGCGCTCCCTCGGAAAGACCCAGCTCGGGGAGTGCGCGCTGCGCGCGACTGCGAACGCTGCCGGCAACGGCGAGCGAGAACACCCGCCCGATGCCGAGGTGGAGGACCGCGGCTTGAACCGTGCCGACCGCTGTCTGCCGCCCATGCGCCGCCGAGTTTGCGACGCGCAGGAGTTTGCCCGTCAGAGCGGGATCGAGGGCGACGGCGCGCTCGATCTCGCGGATGCCGACGTCCTCACGAGCAATGAGCGCCGTCAGGCGCGAAGCCGTCGGGGAGAGCGGCTCGAGGCTGGCGGCCGCCCTGGCGATGACGTCGTGATCAAGCATCGGGCTCGGCCACCACACGGACTACGAATGGGCGTCCTTGGCAGGTGAAGCCGACTTCGGTCAGGCTGCGGGGCTGCGTCAGGGCGTCGAACTCGCTCGTCTCTGCAGGCGACACCGCGGGCAAGCCGAGCTGGCAGGGCTCGGGCAGCAACGCCTTCAGGTTGCCGGCGGTGATGTTGATGATCTCGGCCAAGGCCTCGCGCGATTGTGTGTCGCTCGCTTGCTCGGGAGGCCCGCCAAAGATCGCCGCCGCTGCCGTGCGCGCGAGATCGCCGGAGCAAACGATGAACACGGATCCTGTCCAGGCGCCGGTGATGTGCACCCTGCCGACGAGCCTTGCGGCATCGGTCGGGCGCGTCGGCGCGGGGCAGGGCTCGACGCCGAGGTCGAGTGTGGAAGCCCACACAGCTTCGGTCACACAGCTGATGTCTTGCTCGCTGATCACCATCGTTCAACCCTCGTCGCGCGCCGAGCTTGGCGGGCCCCGATCCAGCATACGGAGATACCCCCTCTAAGCTTTCATCCGGTAGCAGCTCGCCTTGCCGACCGGGACGCGCAGGAATGCATCGTCGAGGTTGATCGTCGTTTCCGCGCCGCCGAGGAGCATGACCCCGTCCGCGCGCAAAGTCGATCGTACCTGGGCGAGGATGCGCTTCTTCGTTTCGACGTCGAAATAGATGAGGACGTTGCGCAGGAACACGATGTCCATCGTCGGTATGCCCGTCCAGGTCTTGGCCAGGTTCAGCTCGCGGAAATCGACCAGCTTCCGCAGCTCGTCCGAGACCAAATACGTCAGACCATCGCGCTTGAAGTACTTGACAAGCAGCGCGGCCGGCATCCCGCGGTTGACTTCGAGCTGGCTGAAACGACCCTCCTTGGCCTTGGCGATGACCTCCTGTGAGAGGTCGGTGCACAGAATGCGGATCTTCCACGAAGAGCAAGCCGGGAAGTGTTCGCGGAGCACCATGCCGATCGTGTAGGCCTCTTGCCCGGTCGAGCACGCGGCGGACCAGATGTTGATCGTCTGCGTTGCCTTGCGCGCCTCGATGAGCTTGGGCAGCACCTCGGTCTTGAGCGCCTCGAAGGGGTGGATGTCGCGGAAGAAGCTGGTCTCGTTGGTCGTCATCGCCTCGACGACCTTGTTTTGCAGGCCTTCGGTACGCGTCGTGCGCATTCTCGCGATGAGATCGCTCACCGTCTGCAGGCCGATTTCCCGTGCTACCTGAATGAGCCGCGTCTCGACTAGATAGTGCTTCGATGGCTCGAGGACGATCGACGACCCCTCGTAGACGAGCCTTCGGACATAGTCGAACTCGGGATCGCTGAGCGCCATGGTCATGCCAACCTGGCCTGCGGCGTGACGGCCGCGGTACGGCGCTGTGCGCGGAGCCGGCGAGTGAGCTCCGGAGCAATTTGCTCGAGGGGGAGGAGTGCTTCGGCGATCCCCGCCTCGGCAACCGCCCCGGGCATTCCCCAGACGACGCTCGTGGCCTGGTCTTGGACGAGCACCCGGCCGCCGGCATCGCGAACCGCCTCGGCGCCGCGGCGGCCGTCGTAGCCCATGCCTGTCAGCACGACTGCCAGGGTCCGCTCGGCATACACCTGGGCTACCGAGCGAAAGAGCGGATCGACCGCCGGGCGGCAGGAGTTCTCGGGCGGTTCTTGGTTGAGCTCGATCCGAACGCTCGTACCGCTACGCTTGACCACCATGTGGTGGTCGCCAGGTGCGATCCACACTCGCCCCGGTACCAGCACGTCTCCATGCCTGGCCTCCGAAATGGGGAAGGGGCAACGTGACGCCAGCCGCTCCGCGAGGAGCTTGGTGAAGACCGGCGGCATGTGTTGCACGATCAGGATCGGCACCGGCAGGTCTGCGGGCATGCTCGGTAGCAAGACGCCGAGCGCGTTGGGACCTCCGGTCGAGGTGCCAATCGCCAGCACGTCGACCGGTGCGACGGCCTGCTGCAGCGCTCGGGCGGGCACTGTCAGCCGCACCGGGCTTGGTGCGCGTGCACCGAGGTCGATACCGCACGTCCGTGCGCAGAGCGACTTGATCTTGGGAATGATTGCCTCGCGGACCGCCTGCATGCCCGCGGCCACGCTGCCGACGTTGGCGGGCTTGGTCACGTAGTCGGTCGCGCCTGCCGACAGGGCGTCGATCGTCGCCCCAGCACCGCGCTCCGTGAGGGTGCTGAACATGATGACGGGAAGCGTCGGATACTGCTTGCGGATCTCACGTACCGTCTCGATCCCCGTCAGGCCTGGCATCTCGACGTCGAGGGTGACCACATCCGGCGTGAGCTGCGGGAGCTTCTGCAGCGCGATCGTGCCCGAAGCTGCGGTGCCCACGACCTCGAGCTCGGCGTCTCCGCTGAGGATGTCGCTCAACAGCCGGCGAACGACGACGGCGTCGTCGACGATCAGGACTCGGATTCGTCGCATGAGTCAGGCACCGCCCCGAGGATCAAGAGCTTCTCGATGAGCCCGCTCTCGGTGAAGGGTTTCATCAGGTACTCGTTGGCCCCGGCGGCGAGAGCTCGAACAACCTGGTTGGTTTCGCTCTCCGTGGTGACCATCATGATTGGCAGGTCGCGCTCGCCGAGCTCCGTCCGCACCGCGCGAATGAAGTCGATGCCGTTCATGACCGGCATGTTCCAATCGACCAGGACGAGCTTGAGCGGGGTTTGGGTGCGCAGGATATCGAGGGCGTCCTGGCCGTTCTCTGCCTCGAAGACCTCGTAGCCCACGCCGCGCAGCATGCGCACGAGGATGGTGCGCATGGCGCGCGAGTCATCGACGACGAGGGCCTTCATGGCGTCCCCGTTCCCCTCGACGCGGCGCCAGCAGTACAAAGACGCGCATTCGTATCGTGATCAGTGTTCCAAGAGAGAGTCATTGGCATCCCATGCGAGAACCGATGCTGCTGAGTGTCGTCGTGTCTCGGGCACACGTCCGTGACACCGGGCCCGAGCTGCGTTGTCGCCACACGGTGATGAGGCAGTGACCTCATCATCTCCGTCCGCTGGTTCTATCGGCGGTGTACCCTACAATCTTGAGGGCGTGTGAATCGGATCGGGCGAGGGCCGGCCGAGGCCCGGAGCACCGTCTGCATCGTCGTCGATCGCCCTGCCCGCGGCCGCTGGCCTAACGCGCGAGCGCCCATTCGTAGGTCGCTTCGGGAAAGCACTCGAGGGTCGACGTCGGGCTGCAATTGTAGACGCGGACGCCGGTGGGGCGCAGCAGCTCCGCAGCGTCGGTGAGGCATGCCTTCATCTTCGGGAACTCGGTCGACTCGTGGTTCGCGGAGCGATGGTCGTGGCCGAAGAAGTGGGTGTGGTGTCCGGCAAGCTGAAGGTCGAGACCGAGAAAGAAGATCTCGGCGAATCCCATGTAAACCGCGAGCTGCAGCGCGAAGTGCGCGATCGTGTAGCCGGAGTAGATCCCCTGCTCCAGATCGAAGCTGAAGCCTCGTGAGCCGAGCAGCGTGATCGGAATACCGAACGGCCGATCCCGTACCGTGAAGAGGTATCGCGAGTGCCGCAGCTCCTCCGGGTAGAGATCGAATAGCCGCTGATCCATCACACAGTGATAATGGGGCTGAGCGAAGGCAAGAAACGAGCGATTGAGTCCGATCACGATTCGCCGCGTTAGCGGCGCCAGGTCGAGCTTCGCCAGCGACGGGCCGGACGCCAACACGAAAACTCGCTTGTCGCGGTGCAGCCCCTTGAACTCACTCACCCGATCCATCTCAGTCCTCGTTCAACCAGGCCGAGTCGAGCGTCACGTACTTGATGAAGCGGCGGTTGTAGCTATAGACGCCATGCACGTCCCCGTCGCGACCGACGAGGAAGCAGGGATAGGATAGCTCGAACGCAGCGGTGTCGATGTGCCGCGGGCCGACCCACGCGTTCAGCCCGGCGCGAGCCAGAGAGACGCTCAGCGGGAACCGCTCCTGCCCCTGCGTGGGGTTGTGCACCACGGCGAGATTTCCGTTCCACCAGAAACCTCCGAGACCACTCGGCGCGCTCTTGAGCGACGTCGGTTTTGGCGTCGACCACGTTCGGCCCTCGTCGCCGGATTGCGAGCGCCACACCACGCGCTCCGCGTCGGCGGGGCGGAGCAGCATGATCAGGCGTGACGCGTCGTCTCGCACCAGCGCGGGCTGGATCAGCGGCGTGCCCGAGAGTCGTGCGACCGGCTCCCAGCGGTCGAACGGAGCCGCCGCTGCCAGCAACACCGGCTCGTGCTTGCGCTCGTCGTATGCGGGGAGCAGGAGGCTCCCGTCGGCTCGTTCGATGGGCGCGTGTCGCACCATCAGACCAGTTTCCGGCCGGAGCTGGCGCGGCTCCGCCCAGCTGCGCCCGCCATCGTCGCTGGTCGAGCCGATCATGACTGCATCGGTCCAGTAGAAGCCCCGCACCAGGGCACAGAGCAGGTGCAGTCTGCCATCAGGCGCAAAGAAAAGGACGGGATTTCCGAGTGAGCTCTTGACGTGGTCGAAGAGCACGACCTGCTCCGCCCAGTCGTGCGCGCCGCGCGGGTGCCGGGCGACGACGATCTTCCCCGCCTCGTACTCGACGTCGGGGTATCCGTACCAGGCAACGACGAGGTCACCCTCGGGGCCCTCGGCCAGGGTCGGCGCGTGGGCGTGGTGAAGCTTGGCAACAGCAGAGTGAATGAACGTTGCGTCGAACATAGAAGCGTCAGCCGACGGCCGTTCCGACCAGGTTGACGCCGGCCGCGATGACGAGCGCCGCGTCGGCGGTAGCGTCGTTCAGAGAGTCGGCAGTCGCGACGACGGGGTCTCGGGTCTCGGTTTCGGGAACGACCATCAGGCTGCGGAGTCTTCAGAGACGACCTCACGAAGGCGACGCACGTGCTCGTGTACGAGTGGCCGGAAGCACCGTCGAACCAGCCGCTCAGCGTCGTTCGCGCTGAGCCCCGCGCGGCCCACCAGGACGTCAGCCGCCTCCCGTGTGTGCGTGTCTACGTCCCGATAGAGTCTGCGAACCAGGTCCTCGATGCTGAGACCACGGCACCACCGCGTCCACGCGGCGAGCTCGCGGTCGACGATCTCCTCCACCACGGGGACCGCCGCCCGCCTTACTTCGAGCGCCGCCCCCTGCCGCTCACGAATGGCGTCGATGTCGATGACGGCGAGTCGCGTTCCGGCCTCGACGTTGCGCGGCACACCGGCGTCGATCACGAGTGGCGGGGTATCACTGCACTTCGAGGCGATCTCATCTAGGAGCGCACGGTCGAGAATCGGGGCCGCTGCGGCGGTAGCTGCAATCACGACTGCCGAGTACGCCAGCAAGTCGGCGAGCCGCTCCCAGGGGAGCGCCTCGCCGTGGCACTCGCGAGCTAGTTTGACCGCGCGCTCCGGCGAGCGGTTCACGAACAGGAGGGGGCCGAGGTTCTTCTTGGCGAGATGGCGGCCGACGTCGCCAGCAATCTTGCCCGCACCGATGATGAGCACCGGGCCGAGCGTACGTGGCTCGAGCATCGCGGCAATCGCCGCACCGATGCTCGCGCCTCCGCTGCCGATCGCGGTCTGGGTCCGCGCCTGCTTCGCCGCGCGAATCGCGTGGATGGCGGTGCGCCGAAGGAACGGCCCCAACGTACCCGCTGCGGTCGCGACGTCGACGGACTCCTTGATCTGTCCGAGGATGTGGACATCTCCCAAGATGGCCGAGTCGAGGCCAGAAGCCACCCGGAGGAGATGGCGCGCCGCTGCCGCCCCCCCGAGTTGATAGCGCGTGCACTCGTCGCGCAGTGCCGCCGTCTCGCGTCGTTCCGCACACAGGATCTCGAGCAGTCTTTCTTGAGCAGCGAGTCCGTCATCGGTTCCGAGGTAGAACTCGGTGCGGTTGCAAGTAGAGAGCAGGAGGACCTCCGTGGTCGGCAGCGCGGCGCGAAGCGAGCGCAGGAACTCCCCGGCCGAAGCCGGGGAGTACGCCACGCATTCACGCACCTCGAGCGCGGCCGTCCTGAAGTTCACCCCGAGGCAGGATAGGTTCATCGTGAAGACCTCGCGGGTTCGCTGGAATCGCGGGTCAGTCGTGCTTCAGGGTTGCGAGTATCTCCTGGAGTGTCGCCGCCATGCGGGCGAGCTCGCCCGTCGCCGACTGAGCATCGTTCGCGCCCTGCGTCGTGCCCGCCGCAGCGGTCGCCACCGAGGAGATGTTCTGCGCGATCTCGCCGCTGCCTTTCGCCGCCTCGGCAACGTTGCGACCGATCTCGTTGGTCGTGGCCGTCTGCTCCTCGACCGCACTCGCGATCGTGTTCTGGATGTCGTTGATCTGGTTGATGATCGCGCTGATCTGGCCGATCGCCTCGACGGCGCCCCTCGTATCGGTCTGGATCGCCTCGACCTTCTGGGTGATGTCCTCGGTCGCTTTCGCGGTCTCCTTGGCGAGCTCCTTGACCTCGTTCGCCACGACGGCGAAACCCTTGCCCGCCTCGCCGGCACGCGCAGCTTCGATGGTGGCGTTCAGCGCCAGCAGGTTGGTCTGCTGCGCGATCGAGGTGATCACCTTGATGACCTTGGCGATCTCGGCGCTGCTCTCACCGAGCTTGCCGACGGTGACGTTCGTCCTCTCGGCAACGCCGACCGCCGTTTCGGCTATCTTCGCTGCCTCGCTCGCGCTCTTGGCGATCTCTTTGATGCTCGCGCTCATCTCCTCGGTGCCCGTCGCGACCGTCTGGACGTTGCTGCTCACCTGCTCGGCCGCTGCGGACACCACGTTCGCCTGGGCCGCCGTCTCCTCGGCGTTGGCGGCCATCTGCTGCGTCACGCTACTCAGCTCTTCGGCCGACGACGCGAGTATCTCCGAGGTCTTGCCGATGCGCTCCACAGCCACGCCGAGGGCGAGCCGTCCGCGCACCTGCTCCGTAACGTCCGACGCGAACTTGACGACCTTCATCGGCTTCCCGCTTCGGTCCAAGATCGGGTTGTAGGACGCCTGGATCCAAACCTCCTTGCCGCCCCTTCCCAATCTCAGGAACTCGCCGGCCACGAACTCGCCTTGGTTCAACTTCGCCCAGAACTCCTTGTATTCAACGCTCGTGCGAAACTGGTCGCCCACGAACATCGAGTGATGCTTGCCCTGGATCTCGCCGAGCGTGTAGCCGACGGTGGCACAGAAGTTGTCGTTGGCGGTGATGATGGTGCCGTCCAGATTGAACTCGATCACCGCCTGAGAGCGGCCGATCGCCTCGAACTGCGCTTGGAAGAGCTCATTGACCGTTTCGAGACGGAGCTTCTCGGTCACCAATTCCCAGGTGAGCATGGCGCCCAGGTAGGTCCCGCGCTTGTCGTTGATCGCGCTCACCAGGAGGTCCAGCTTCTCAGGTCCGAGCTGGATGATGGCCCTGCGCGGCAGGCTCTTCGGATCGGCCAGGATGCGCCGCTGGTGCTCGGGGTTCTTGTGAAAGATGTCGATCGACTGGCCGATCATCTGGTCGACGGGAACGGCGAGGTACTGCTCGAGTGTCTTCAGCACCTTCTTCGATGCCGGGTTCATGTAGCGGATCTTGAGATCGGTATCGGCGAAGATGAGGTTGGTCGGCGCGTTCTCCACCATGTTGTGGATGCGCGTCATCTCCTCCTCGAGACGGAGCTTCTCGGTGACGACCGACCAGGTCAGCATCGGGCCCAGGTATTTCCGTGACGAGTCGTAGATGGGGCTCACGAGCAGATCGAGCTTCTCGGGGCCGAGCTGGATCACCGCCTGATGCGGCAGATTCTTGGGGTCAGCCAGCATGCGGCGCTGATGCTCCGGGTTCTTGTGGAAGATGTCGATCGACTGGCCGATGATCTCCTCGGCCCGCACCGGGAGATACTGCTCCAGACCCTTGAGGGTCTTCAGCGACTCCGGGTTCATGTACTGGATTCGCAGCTCGGTATCCGCGTAAATAATATTGACCGGCGCGCTGTTGAGCATCGCCCGGCCAGCGTCCGCGTCGAGCTGATCCTCGATCTTCGCCGCCGCGAATGACTCTTTCACCTTCACTGCCCCTTTGAATCTCCCGTTGCTCATGACTCGAACGCCTCTCTGCAGCTCCCTCGCTGCAATTGGTTGTGTCCCCAAACGACCCGATAGACTGTTCATGCCGCCCGGGCGGCGCTTACGATCTCCGTCTTGAGTGACCCCGCAATGCTCAGAACCTCGCGAATCAGCTCCTGGGCTACGCCAAGGGCCTCGAGCGTCGCGGCAAGGTGGTTGGCTACGCGATCGAAATGACGCGGTTCGATTTGCATGGCCGCGTGCACCTGCTTCATCGACGGTCCCTTGTAGGTAGCGGGTCCGCCGAACGCCTGGCCCAGGAACTCGGTCTGCTTGCGCTCGAGGAGCGCCATGTCGGCTCCCCGGAAGAACGGCGCCAGCTCTGCGTCTGCGAGAACGCGTTCGTAGAGGGCCGCCACCACGGCTTCGATCGCGCCCTGACCGCCCAGCCGATCGAACAGCGACTCCGTCTCGATCGCGTTCGTCTTGACCGAGACGAGGTCCGGCGAGTGATCAATCCTCATCGCGACGGCCTCGCCGCCGGATCCTTCCCCGACCTGGACGGCCTTCTGCGTGTCCAGCACGAGCAGGAGAGCGTCCTTCATCTTGTAGACGCCCTGGATGAGCTCGCGCGCGACGCCGGTGACGGTCTCGGGCGGCCGCTCGAACGCATCGGCAGAGACCTCGACCACATCGCCGATCTCGTCCACGAGGAGGCTCACCGCACCTTCGGGGGTGCGAACCACCACGTTCATCGGCAGCCGATCGGGTGCCCGCTGCGGAAGGCCGAGCCGGCGCCGCAAGTCCACCGCCGTGACGATCTGACCACGAAGGTTGATCAGCCCCTGGACGACTGGCGGGGCAAGCGGCACGCGCGTCATCTCCTGGAAACGAATGACCTCTTGGACCTGCTTCACTTCGACGCCGAACAAGAGGTCGGCGAGATAGAACGTCGCGAACTGTTGAGTTTCCATCATGACAAACCTCTCAGGCCGCCTCGTGCTCGAAGAACGATGCATCGGCGGCTCGGATGATCGCCGGGACGTCGAGGAGATCCGTCACCCGGTTCTGAATGACCACGGAGCCGGAGATGCTCTCGCGGCCGACGTCGCGTCGGATCGTCAAGGCTTCCTCGACGATGTCGACGATGCGATCGACCACGAGCCCGACGCTGCGGCCGTTCTCCGTGTAGACGATCACTTGCATGACGTCGGACGCCGGCGCGTCGTCGGTGGCGTCGGGGCACAGCACCTCGGACAGGCGGAACAGCGGCATGATGCAGCCCCGGTACTGCACGACGTCCTGCTTGCCGGACTTCTCCACCACCTTGGCGGGGAACTCCTCGAGACGCGCCACCAGAGAGAGCGGGATCGCGAGCCGGCCGTTCTCACCGACGGAGAAGAGGAGGAGAGTCTGCTGCTCGCCCGCGGTCGACGACGTGTGAGCGACCGGGTGGTCGCCGAGACTACGATCGCGCACCTCGGAGATGACCCCGGCGCGCTGGGCGAGTCCGACGACGTCGAGGATGAGAGCGACCTTGCCGTCCCCCATGATCGTGGCGCCGGCGAAAGTCGAGATGCCCTTCAGCTGCATGCTGAGCGGCTTCACGACAATCTCCTCGGTATCGTTGATCGCTTCGACGACCAGGCCGAACTGGCGATCATCGGCCTGAAGAATGACGATGTTCACAGACTCGCTCGCCGCCCCCGAGTTGCGCAGCCCGAGCTCGCGATTGAGATCGACCAGCGGCAGGAGGTTGCCGCGCAGGCGGTAGACGCGTGCGCCGTGAATCTCCTCGATGCCCTGACCCGCGTGATCTCCCTCGAGGCGAACCAGCTCGAGAAGGTTCACCTGGGGGATCGCGAAGCGCTCCCCACCTGTGGTGACGACCAGAGCGGGGATGATCGCCAGCGTGAGTGGAATCTTGATCTTGAGAGTCGTTCCCTTACCCAGTCGGCTGTGGATGTCGACTGTGCCGCCGATCTTCTCGATGTTCGTCTTCACGACGTCCATTCCGACGCCGCGTCCCGACACGTTCGTGATCTTCTCTGCGGTCGAGAATCCGGGCAGGAAAATCAAGCCGAGCACGTCACGCTCGCCCATGCGTGCGAGGCGCTCGGGGGTGACGAGACCGCGCTCCAGGGCCTTCGCACGAATCTTCTCGGGGTCGATGCCGTGGCCGTCGTCCGAGATCTCGATGTTGACGTGTCCGCCTTCGTGAAAGGCGCGCAGCAGCAGCCGGCCCTCTTCGGGCTTGCCGTTCGCCAATCGAGTCTGCGGCGGCTCGAGTCCGTGGTCGACCGAGTTGCGGACGATGTGCGTGAGCGGATCCTTGATGGCTTCGAGGATGGTCCGATCGAGCTCGGTGTCCTCTCCCTCCATGTCGATGCGGACTTGCTTGTGGCACAGGACGGCGAGATCGCGCACCACCCGCGGGAACTTGCTCCAGACGGTCTTGATCGGCTGCATGCGCGTCTTCATGACGCCTTCCTGCAGCTCCGTCGTGATCAGATTCAGACGTTGGGTGGTGCCGAGGAACGATGCATCCTGCTGCCTCGCGGCGAACTGCAGGATCTGATTGCGCGCCAGTACGAGCTCGCCCGCCAGGTTCATCAGCTTCTCGAGCAGGTTCACGTCGACCCGGATCGTGGTGTCGGAGATCGCGGTGGTTCGTCCCTCCTGGGGCTCAGCGGCGCCGACCGGGGTCTCCGGGGTGCGCTCGACGGGCACGCTCGCGATTTGTGCCTCGTCGGGCTCGCGTGCCTGGAGCGGTGTCGCGACTTCGACCGCCACCGCGGTCGCGAGTGGGGCCTCGGGCTCCTGCACCGGTTGCGGCTCGGGCTCGGGTTCGAGATCGGCGACCGGTGCACGCGCCGTCGCCGAGTCCTCGTCGTCGGTCTCTTGCGGCCCCTCGAGCGCATCCTGCAGCAGGTTCAGGCGCGCGATGAGATCGGCATAGTCGTGCTCGCCGTCACTGCCGGTCCCTTCGATGTTCGACAGCATGCGCCGCACGGCGTCGACCATCGCCAGGAGACCGGTCGTGATGTCGGCATTGAGAGCCAGACGGCCGTCGCGCAGACGGCTCAGCAGGTTCTCGCCGACGTGCGCGACCGACTCGAGCTTGCCGAAGCTCAGAAAGCCGCAGGTTCCCTTGATCGTGTGGATCGTGCGGAACACGCTCGACAGCCGATCCGAGGAACTCGGATCCTTTTCGAGCGCGACCAGATCACGGTCGAGCTGGTCGAGATTCTCGTAGCTCTCGACCAGGAACTCACGGACGACCTCGTCCATTTCACTCGCTTCGGCCATAATCACCTCGCAGCGGGCTTTGCCATGCCGATCGCTGTCTTCGTCTCTACATTTGTCGGGTCGACCTTGAGAATACTTTAGTGTTGTCGTAAGCGACTGCCCGGGATCAGGCCGCCTCGGCCTCGACGCGTGCCCTCAGGCCGGTCGAGAGACGCGAAATGACCTCGTCGTCGAGTCCGAGCAGCGAACGGCCGACCATCAGGAGCGACTGCGCGTCCTCCTTGTCGACGGCGCCAGGGTAGATTCCCTGCAGCTTGGCGACGCCGTTTGCGAAGCACACGATGTTGCCGAGGGATTGGCGATTCGTGACGTCGTATTCGCTCGATTCGCGAATCGCCTGCGCAACCGAATCCGGCAGGCGCCACTTCTCGACCAAGGCGAGACCGATGGTCCGGTGCACGCCCTGCACCACGGCGAGCCAGGAATCGGCCGTGAGCGTGAAGCGCGTTTTGTCGCTCGCGCGCTCGGCTTCGAGCAGGATCGCCGCCGCGACCGGCTTGCCGACGTCGTGCACCAGTCCCGCGAGGTATGCGGCCTCTGCGTCGAGTCCGCCCTGGATCGCGGCAAGGTCACGCGAGAGCAGCGCGACCGCGAGCGAGTGCTCCCACAGCTGACGCGCCGTACCTGCGATGCGCGGGTCGCGCGACCGGAACAGCTGCTGCGCCGATGCGTCGAGAATCAGCGTACGCACCGCGCGGGACCCGACGCGCGTGGTCGCCTGCTGGATGTTCAGCGTGCCATCGCCGCCGCCCGCCGCGCTGTTCGCTTGCCGCAGCAGCCGGGTCGCGAGCACTGGGTCGCGCTCGATGAGCTTCGCGACCAAGCGTAGATCGACGTCTTCGCTGCGCAGCAGCTCGAGGCAGCGGGTCGCTACCTCGGGCATGCTCGGGATCACCAAGTTGTCCTTCTCGACGCGCTTCAGCACGATGTCGCGCAGAATGTCGACCAAGGAGTCGGAGGCCACGGGTCATGCCTCAGGTGGCGGAGATGGTCAGGATACCGCTTCGAACGGAATGCTCGCCGTCTCGGCGAGGCCCGACAGCAGGGTACCCAGATCGCTCGTGCCGCGTAGCTTCAGATCGATGCCGAGCTTGTTCGCTTCCTGGACCACGTCGACCACCAGCTTGATGGCGCGCTCGGGACGGACCGGCATCTTGGCCGTGTCGATCTCCACCTGATCGAAGCAGGCTTCGGCGAACTTCTGCAGATCCGAGCGAACGCGCTGGGAGAGCTTCGTGTAGTAGCGATCGAGACCGTCTTCGCGTCCGGTATAGGCGCTGACGCGCATCGAGCTGCCGTCGACGATCAGGATCTCGCTGGTGTCGAAGTACGCCGTCACGAGCTCTTCCACCAGCTCCTGCGTGAGGGGCTTGAAGAGCACCCCGTCGTAGCCGTCGCGCTTCGCTTCCTCCTGCGCGTTGCTGGTCGTTCGCAGGCCGAGGCTGATCATGGTCGCGCGCGGCTGCATGGCACGGATCTGGTTCATCAGCGCGGCGCTGTTCACGTCCGGAATCTGGTTGTCGATGATCACCAGGCGGTAGACGCGCTCGCGGACCTGATTCAGCGCATCCTGCGCGCTGGTGCACCCGTCCATCGACACCGTGTCGGGCAGCAGCGAGCGAAGGCGCTTCTGGACGTTGTCCATGTCGTCGACGATCAGCACGTCGACGAAGCGCCGCGAACCCGGCTCGGACGAGCTCGACTGCGAAGGTGCTTCGGCGGAGAGCCCCGCCACCGCGGCTACCGCGCCGCCGCCAGAGGATGCGCCGGCGCCCTGGCCGAGGTCCTTGAGAACCTTCGACACCTTGGCCTTCAGCTCCTCGGGCTTGAAGGGCTTGAGGATGTAGTCCTCGATGCCGAGCTTCATCACTTCGCCGACGATCGACCTCTTCGCCTCGGAGGTCAGCATCAGGACCGGAGTCTTGTTGCCGAGTTCGCGCATCTTGGCGAGCATCGTGGGGCCGTCCATCTCGGGCATGGTGACGTCGAGCAGGACCAGGTCGTAGACGACCTCCTCGAGCTTCTCGAGGCCCTTGATCCCATCCTCGGCCTCGTCGGTTTCGACGCCCCACTCGTTGAGCTGGCGTACGATGATGCTGCGCACTGCGCGGCTGTCATCCACTGTCAAGACGCGTGCCATAGACTTCCCCTCAGCAGATTCGTGTTGCCACTGCGAGAACCAGATTGAGGTCTCCCGCGCGCAAAAAGTGTTGCGACCAACTCCCGTCAGTGTCTTGCAGAATTTCTGAGTGTCGCATGGTCGGCAGACCCAGGGCCTGATCGATCCGGAGCGCGGACTTCAGCAGGCCGGCGGTCATGTTGACCAGCTCGCACAGAGCATCGTCGACCATGGCGTCGTCGACGGCCTCTGTCGGCGTGGCGAACATCGTCGCGCCCAGTTGCCGACCGCAGCCTTCGTCTGCAGCGACTGCAACGGTGATCGGGTCGCCACCGTGGATCGGGAGCGCCGCGGTCTTCCAATCCGCGCCGACGTTCGCCTGTGGGGCGCTCGCCGCCGTGAACGTGATGCCGAGCACCGGCTCCGTGATCTGAGACACGATACGGGCCACCTCGGCAGTCTCGATTGTCTTCATCCCCGCTCCCCGGTTGCGTCGGTCAGTAGGCCGGCCCTTACGCCTCCAAGAGGCTCCTCCCCGACATGCGACCAGAGATCGACACGCACGATGTAGTTCTTTAGGGGGGATGTTGCGGAAAGTGAGACTGTGACTGCGGCAGCGCAACGGAAATCGGAGATCGAACAGCCCACCGCATGGCCGAGATCATTTCGGGATCAACGATGCAGGCCGTTCTGTCGTCGGAGGGGTAACGGAATGTCGTTGCCGGTGCGGATAGGAAGCCTGTCGTAGACGTTCTGATCGCGGGCGCTGGCCCGGTGGGATTGCAGCTCGCGCTCGAGCTGCAGCAGTGCGGCGTGCGCTATCTGGCGATCGACCAGCGTCCGTACCCCGACTCCTTCTGCAAGGCGCTCGGCGTCACACTGCGCGCCGACCTGGAGCGAATCCTGGTCGTCGCTGACGCACGCTGACACGTGTCGAGGGGGAGCGACGCGACTCCCGTTGCGGGCGCGCGCACACCTGGTGTAGGCGCTCAGCGCTTCGTCCGTCACCCCCTCACCCCTCGCCCGCAGCGCCGCGGAGGCCACCACGTGACCACGTTTCCTCGACTCGTTCGGCCCGCCCTCTCGATGCGCCTTGCCCCTGGGGGCTGGATGCTGGTCGCTCTCGCGCTGGTCCTCACCGCCGCGGGCTGCTCCGACGATGGCGGTGCCGCGGGCCCTGGCGTCCCGGCGCCGCCAGCGCGCGCCTGGGAGGCGGGTGTGCCGCTCGCCGCCGAGCCGCAGTTCCAGGGTGACCCGGTGCGCGGCCGCAACGCGCTCCTGCAGGAAGGCTTCATGACCTGCGGCATCCCGATGAAGCTCTGGGGCGACACGCCGGTCGGCCGGCTCATCTCGGGCAGCTTCGGCGGACCGGCGGACGCGCCGCGCATTCCGGGTCGCGTCGGTCCGAACGCCGACCTGCCGTACTTCATGACCGCGTTCACGACCGCCGACGGTACCGAGGTCGTCAACGCCAATTGCCTGATGTGCCACGGTGGCTACGCCGACGGCGAGATGACGATCGGGCTCGGCAACGCCAACGCCGACTTCACGCGCGGCGCCGGCGGCGGGATCGGGACACTGCCGCCCGCAGCGCTCGACGCGCTGGGCCTGACGCCGGGCGAACGCCACCAGCTCGAGACCATGCTGGCGCGTGGTGCGGTGCTCGGCCCCGAGACCATCATGCGCACGGTCGGCATGAACCCGGCCGAGACCTTCGCGGTGATCTTGATGGTGCATCACGACCGCGACACGCTCGCCTGGAGCGACGAGCCGCTGACGCCGCTGGTGGTGCGCGATCACGACGGCAGCCCGATCGAGAACCCGGTGGTCACCTCCGATCCGCCGCCGTGGTGGCGCGTGCACAAGAAGAACGCGCTGTTCTACAACGGCATGGCGCGCGGCGATCACCGCGGCACGATGATGCTCGCGACCTCGGTGTGCGTCGACAACCTCGAGCAGGCGGCGCGCGTCGACGAGTGGTTCAAGGACATCCAGGCGTTCGTCGCGTCGGTGCGCGCGCCGGCCTATCCGCGCGCGATCGACGCGGCGCTGGCGGCCGACGGCAAGGAGATCTTCGCCGCCAACTGCGCGCCCTGCCACGGCACCTACGCCGACGACGCCACGAACGACGCGCAGGACACCTACCCGAACCTGCTGATCCCGCTCGACGTGATCGGCACCGATCCGGTGGTCGCCAACGCAGGCGTCGTGCACGCGCCGGAGCTGGTCGAATGGTACAACGGCTCGTTCTACGGCGGCATCACGCAGATGGTGCCGAACGACCCGTTCCCCGGCTACATGCCGCCGCCGCTCGACGGCATCTGGGCAACCGCCCCCTACCTGCACAACGGCTCGGTGCCGACGGTCGCGCTGCTGCTGAACAGCAAGGCGCGTCCGGCGGTGTGGCGCCGCGTCGACCTCGACAGCCGCAACCTCGACGAGGAGGCGCTCGGCTGGCCGCACGAGGTGATCGACGGCCGTCAAGCAGACGCGCCCGCCGACCAGCAGAAGTACATCTACGACACCGGCTTCTGGAGCCAGTCGAACTCCGGCCACACCTTCGGCGACCATCTCACGGATGCCCAGCGGCGGGCGGTGATCGAGTACCTGAAGACGCTCTAGACGGGATACGAGCGGAGCGCGCCGTTAGTCCGGCGCGGGCTCGGCGCTGCCGCGCGCCGGCGCCCGCCGTGCGTCGAACTCTCCGAGCCGCGGTGCGATCGTGAACCAGCGCTGCAGCGCGACCACGCCGAAGAACGCCGCCAGCTTGAGGCGCGTGCTCAGCGAGGGCCGCCAGTTGCCGGCGAGGACGGAGACCACCGCTTCGCGGATGCCGAACGGCGGGTCCGACTGGAAGAACACGTCGCGGAACGCCGGATCGTAGAAGCCGATCGCGAAGCGGCGGAAGTAGCGATAGCGCGCGGCCACGGCGCGCTCGTAGGCCCTGAAGCGGTCGCGCGATAGATCGCCCGCCGCGAGGGCTGCGTCGAGCGCGTCGGCCGCCTCGAGGCCGGCCTGCATCGCGAGCAGCACGCCGGTCGAGAAGATCGGATCGAGGAACGCACCGGCGTCGCCGGCGACCAGCCAGCGATCGCCCGCGTACTGGCTCGACTCGTACGAGTAGTCGGCGTCACAGCGCACCTCGGAAACGCGCCGTGCCGACGCGAGCAGGGTCGCGGCCGCCGGTGTCTCGCGTACGTAGCGGTCGAGCTGCTCGTCGAGCGAGCCGGCGGCGCGCGCCGCGTGGACGTCCTTCGGCAGCACCACGCCGACGCTGGTCACCGTGTCCGAAACCGGGATCAGCCAGAACCAGCCGCGATCGGGACGCGTCACCATGCGGATGTCGCCGGCGCGGCGCCCCGCGCGGCGCGGCACGCCCTCGTACCAGGCGTGCACGGCGACGTTGCGCAGCAGCGGGTCGTAGTGCCGTTCGGCGAGGCGCCGCGCGAGGAAGCCGGCACGCCCCGACGCGTCGACGACCGCCGAAACGCGCACCTCGCGGTCGCTGTCGCCGACCGTATAGCGCAGCACGACGTGGTCGGTAGCGAAGGTCGCCGCCCGGGCCTGGGCGAGCTGCACGACCTCGGCGCCGCTCTGCGACGCGTGCTCGAGCAGCAGCCGGTCGAGCTCGGCGCGGGGCACCTGGTAGGTTTGCGGTCGCGGCGTCTCGACCGCGTCCGCGAAGTCGGCGTACTGCTCGACGGCGCCGTCGGCGCTGGTGAAGCTCGCGCCCCACTTCTCGACGAAGCCCGCCGCGGCCACCGCCGGCTCGACGCCGAGCTCGCGGAACACCTCGTCGCTCCAGGGTAGCTGCGACTCGCCGATGTGGAAGCGCGGGAAGGCCTCGCGCTCGAGGACCAGCACCCGGCGGCCACGCCGCGCCAGCCGCGCTGCGGTGGTGGCCCCGGCCGGACCGCCGCCGACCACCGCTACGTCGTAGTCATTGTCCTGTCGTTCGGGGAGTACCGCCGCCATGGCCAATTCATCCCATCGGAGGCCGAGCCCCGCAAGGTGGCCCTGCGAGCCGGGCGGCGCGCGTCGATCGACCGCGCAACCTTGCGCCGCCGCGACATCTTGCGTGGCTGTCACGTCGCGCGCACCCGCGGAGCGAGGAGCAGCGTCGATTTTACCGGCATCGCGTGGCGCGTCACTTGCTCCGATCGGCGCCGCCCCTTCCCGCAATCCACGGCCCAGCGCACGCACCGCCCCTCACCCCCGGGTGCCCCCTCGCTCGCTGATCGTCGGAGCAAGAAACCAATCGGAGAGTGATCGGACTATGACGGACTCGACTCGACGCCCCGCGCGCAAGGCGCGCCTGGCCAACCGCGCCCTCGCCGCCTCGCTGTCCGCGCTCGCCCTGTCGGCGACGGCTGCCGGCGCCGCTTCGTGGCCGTGCCCGAACCCGCCCCCGACCTGCCTCGGCAGGCCCGCTACGCTGTGCGGTACCGCGGGCGCTGACACCATCCTCGGCACCATCGCTGACGAGGTGATCGTCGGTCTCGCCGGCGCCGACACCATCCGCGGCGCGGGTGGCAACGACGTGCTCTGCGGCGACGGTGGCAACGACCGCCTGTTCGGTGCCAACGGCGACGACGTGCTGTTCGGCGGCGACGATAACGACGAGCTCTTCGGCGGCACCGGCGCCGACAACCTGAAGGGTGGTCCTGGCAGGGACGAGCTGAAGGGCGGCCCGGACGACGACAGGCTCTCCGGCGGCGGCGGCAAGGACACCTGCGACGGCGGGCCGCGCACCAACGACACGGCACTCGCCGACTGCGAGACCCTGATCCGCGTTCCGTGAGCAGCGGCGCGTCGTCAAGAGAGAAGGACGGCGCGCAGGACGTCGCGCAGGACGTCGCGCGTTAGCGCGACGTGGCGTCCGAGGTCGTGTCGCGCGGCTGATGCGGCCACCGTGGTCGCGTCGACCAGGTGATCGGGGAACGCCTCGCGGCGCGCGATCCTGAGCAGGCACGCGGCGAGCGCCGCCTCGTCGCCGTTGGCGAACAGCAGTCCGCTCCGTCCCTCGACCACGGTCTCGCCGAAGCCGCCGCTCGCGCTCGCGACCACCGGAACCCCGCGCACGATCGCTTCGGGGGCGACCAGACCGAGCGGCTCGGCGTGGAGCGATGGGGCGACCAGCGCCCAGGCCGGCGCGAGCTCGGCCTCGACGCCGGCGGGATCGCGCCAGCCGGTGAAGGTCACCGCGTCGTCGAGCCCGAGCTGGTGCGCGAGCTGCGTCAAGGACGGCTGCAGCGGTCCGGTACCGACGATCCGCAAGCGCGCGCCGGCGACGTCCGCGCGCATGCGGGTGAACGCGCGCAGCAGCAGCGCCAGACCCTTCTCGCGGTCGAGCCGGCCGCAGAAGACGAAGCACGGGTGCGCGGCCGGTGCGCGGCGATAGCCCGCCGCGGGTGCGGGCACCGGCAGGTCGATCACGTCGGCGGCGATGCCGTCGGCGGCGAGCGCGGCGCGCACCCACTCGCTGCAGGCGACGATCCGCGCCACCCGGCGTAGCCCGGAGCGCAGCAAGGCGTAGCGCGGCTGGTCGCGCAGCCAGTGCAGCGTGCCGACGCACGACGAGCGCAGGCACACCGTGCCGGCGCGCTGCGTACAGAGGGTGTCGTCGGGCAGCAGCTTGACGCCGATCGGGCAGATGCACTTGTAGTCGGTGACCGAGAGCACGATCGGCACGCCGGCCAGCGCGTGCAGCAGGGCCGGCGAGAGGTGGTGCGCGAACATGTTGACCCAGGCGACGTCGGGCGCGAACTCGCGCACCGCCTGGCGGGCACGTGCCACGGCGAACGGGTTGACGATCTGCAGAAAGGCCTGCGCGGCCACGCGCTCGGTGCCCCAGGCGACGTAGTCGGCGCGTCCGTCACCTGCCGAGCCGGTCGAGCTGGTGAGCAGGCGCACCTGGTCGCCGGACGCTTCGAGGCCGTCGCGCAGCTGGAGGGCGCATGCCTCCGCGCCGCCGCGGCCGCGGTTCCAGTCAGTCGCGAGCAGGATCCGCATCGCTCGTCGGGTCGATCTCGACCGCGCGTCCAAGACGCGCCGACTCCTCCGCTGCCAGCACCACCGCCAGGCTGCGCGCGCCGTCGGCGAGCCTTGCCGTGAGCGCGGGTGCACCGCGCACCTCGGCGACGAACGCCGCCAGCGCGCGCACGTAGGACGGGTCATGGGACGGGCGCACGGCGCGCTCGAGGCGCCAGCCGGCGTTGCCGGGCCGCGGCAGGAGGTGCACCCGGCGCTGCCCGTAGCCGAACCGTCGCGCCGCGCGCACCTCGAGCGCGCAGCGGAAGCGGTCGATCAGCAGCGTGCCGCGCTCGCCGATGAACGACAGCCAGTCGGTCGGACCCGAGCGCATCGAGAACGCGCTGCGCACCTCGACGCCGCCACGCGTGGCGAGGCGCAGCCAGGCCGAATCGTCCTCGCTCGCGTCCGACTCGAGGCGCGCCTCGACCGTGACGATCTCATCGTCGAGCAGCCAGCGCACCAGGTCGATGTGGTGCGAGCCGAGATCGAGCAGCGCGCCGCCGCCGCTGGCGCGGCTGCGTTTCCAGTCTGGCAGCGTGTCCGCTGCCGCCGGCTCGCAGTAGGCCGTCAGGACGGTGCGCACGCGCCCGATGCGGCCGGCCGCGAGCAGCGCCCGGGCACGCTGGTTCAGCGGGTGCTGGCGCCGGTTGAAGCCGACCGCGGCGACGATCCTCGCGGCGGCGGCGGCGGCGAGGATCGCGCGCGACTCGTCCGCGCTGATCGCGAGCGGCTTCTCGAGGTAGAACGGGATCCGCTGCCGGCACGCGGCGAGCGCGACCGCCGCGTGTGCCGGCGTCGCCGGGCAGAGGAGGACCGCGTCGACGTCGTCGCGTGCGAGCAGCTCGTCCGCGTGCTCGTGGACCTCGATCCGGCTCAGCCGCTGCGCGCGGGCGCGCGCCGCGGGATCGGGATCGGCGGCGGCGACCAGCTTCGCATCGGGCAGGCGCGCGAGCGCGCGCAGATGGGTCCAGTAGGCGATCGTGCCGCAGCCGACGACGCCGATCCGCGTCGGTCGCGCGGCCGTGCTCACCTGCGGCCGCGTCCCGCGTAGGCGATCTTGTGCAGCTCGAACTCGTCGGCCGACTCCTCGATGCGCCGCGAGCCGCCGCCGAGGTAGCCGAGTGCCTCGCCGACCGCCTTGAGCGACACCGCGGCGAGCATCGCGGCGGCGGTGCCGCGCGGTGCACGCCGGGCGCCGTCGTGCGCACGGGCGCTGGGCAGGACCCGGCGCGCGAGCACCAGCGCGATCAGCGGGAACGCAGCCGCGTACGCGAGCCGGCGCGGCCAGCCCCACATGCTGCCGCGGTTGGCACCGATCAGCCGTCCGGTGGCGAGGCGCTCGCTCACCCAGGCGCGCGGCTGCGCGATGTTCACGTGGTCGAGCCGCGCCGCAGGAGCGAGCACGGCGCGGTGTCCGCGTGCGCGGAGATGCACGACGAGCGCGTCGCCGTGGCCGAGCGCGTGCTCGAGGCGCTCGCCGAGCCCGAGCAGCACGATTCGACGGTAGACCGAGTTGAAGATCGGGATCCCGGCGACTTCGCCGCCGGCGTGGCCGTGCTGCCAGCCGCCGTAGTCGACCAGGAACGCAGACCAGCTCAGCACGCCGGTCGGGTTCGCGTTGCCGAACGCCGAGACGATCACGGCGAAGGCGTCGTTCGCCGCGGTGGCGACGATGGCCTCGGCCCAGCCGGGCTGCGGGTAGGAGTGGGTCTCGCCGAGGAAGACCAGCGCTGCGGTCGCGGCGCGCACGCCGGCGGCGCGCGCCCGCGCCAGCGGCAGGATCGCGTCCACCTCGACCACCACGACCGCGCCGAGGCCGTCACGGCTCATGCGCTCGAGGCCCGCGTCCGGTGCCGACGGCACCACCAGAACGACCTCGAGCTGCCCGGCGATCGTTTGACGCCGCAGCCGCTCGACGACCGGACGGATGGTCTCCCAGGTGTCGGTCGGCAGCACGACCGAGAGCGCGAGCTGCGGCACTGCACTCATCGCGCGACCCCGGCGACGTAGACCGACTCGAACAGCTCGTACTCGTCGGCGCGCGCCTGCACGCTCGGCAGGTGACCACGCGCGTAGGCGACGGCCTCGCCGGCGGCACGGGCGACCGCACCGAGCACGATCGCGGGCCACAGGCCGCTCGGCAGAGGGTGTACGCGGCCGATCCGCCGCACGATCGGACGGATGCGCCACACCAGCGCGGCGGCGATCAGCGGTGCGAGCACCAGGTAGAGCGCGCGACGCCACGGACGCCAGCGTTCGGTGCGGTTGGCGCCGATCAGGAAGCCGATCAAGTAGCGGCCGCGCAGCCAGAGCCCGAGGGTCGGGACGTTCTGGTGCGCGATGCAGGCCCTGGGCTCGAAGTACGCACGCCGCCCGCTTGCCTGCAGCGTGAGCGGCAGCTCGTCGCCGCTCGACAGCGCGGCCGGCAGACGCTCGCCGAACGCGAGCAGATCGGCGCGCAGGAAGGTGCCCTTGTGGATCGGTGCGCTGTCGATCTCGCCGGCCGGCAGATCGTCGCCGTAGCTGCCGTAGTCGAGGATGAAGCAGGCCCAGCTGACCGCGCCATGCGGGTTCGCGTTGACGAACGACGACGACACCACCTGCCAGCGCCCGCTCTCGGCCACCGCGAGCACCGCCTCGGCCCAGTCCGGGCGCGGGTACGCGTGCGTCTCGGCGAAGAACACGTGTCGAGTCGTGGCCGCGCGGGCACCGGCTGCCCGTCCCGACGGGAGGGTCGTACCGGCCGGGACGTCGACCACGCGCACGGTGGCATAACCGTCATCTTCGAGGCGCGGGCCGTCGTTCCACGCGGCCGGCCAGCGCACCACCACCACCTCGAGCGCGTCGCGCGCGGTCTGCGCACGCAGCGCCTCGCGCATGCGCCGCAACGTCTCCGGCCGATCGGCGGGGATGATGATCGACAGCCGTGCCGTCGCGGCATCCTGGCTTGCAGAGTCCTGGCTTGCGGAGATCGTCGTCACGAGGGCCTCGCTGGTTGGTTCGCAGGATCGTGCGTCGTGCCGAGGTCGGCAGCCGAGGCGTAGCGCAAGGTGGCCGCGCGCAGCAACGACAGCCCCCAGCGCTCGAGCGGCAGCGCGAAGCGGCGCAGCGGGGAGGCTTCGTAGCGTCCGATGCCGGACGCCCACCAGCTCGCGGTCGGCCGCCAACCTGCCCACGCGGTGCGATCGAGGTCGCGGTAGTACAGGTCGTGCGACTCTCCCCGGCCGGCGTAGCGCCACGGTTTCAGGTTGCCGCTGAAGTGCAGGATGCGGGTCGCGTCCGCACCGGCTGCCGGCAGGCCGGCGCCGTGGCCGGCGGTCGGGCTCCAGTTCCAGCAGGGTGCGAGCTCGGTCCAGCGTCTGGCGAGCACCGCGTTCAGCGCCTCCTGATCCCAGAAGTAGACGTGCTCGCGGTGCCGTCGCAGGTACGCGAGCGCGCGGCCCTCGACGTCTTCTGTCCGCCAGCCCTCGAGGTCGATCAGCATGACCCCGGCGTTGAAGTACTTGTCGGCCGCGCCGAGCCCGCAAGAGGTGTACGCGCCGATGCCGAATCGCGAGCCGACGGTCGGAACCCGCGCGTCCTGCGTGGCGCCCAGGATCGCGCCGCCCAGGTCGAGCTGCCACAGCTCGGCGAGGTCGCCGAGCACCAGCAGGTCTGCGTCGAGCCAGATCACCCGCCGCCCCGTCTCCGGCATCCAGCGCGCGATCGCCAGCTTGTCGTAGGTGGCGATCGGCATGCGCCCCCAGAGCGGCAGGCCCGCGAAGGTGGCGCGCTCGGGTGCGACCCAGTGCAGCTCGACACGCTCGCCGAGCGAGCGCTCGATGCGCTGCCGGTCATCGCGCGCGAGCCCGGCGTCGACCGCGTAGACTGCCAGCGTGTGGCGCGAGCCGAGCCTCGAGACGGCCGAGCGCAGCATGACCGCGAGCGGCAGCGCGTAGCCGCCGTCCGCGGCGCAGCCGATGACGACCTGCTCCGCGTCCACTGCGCTCGACTGTAGGGAGTGCGTGGAAGGTGCTCAAGGGCGCGTTGCGCGGGCCTTCTGCTAAAGCTCGCCGAGGCCGATACCGGACAGGAGGAGGGACAGGCATGAACCAGACGACGATGCGGTGGATGAGAGCGGGCGCGGCGATGCTCGCGCTGTCGAGCATGGTGATCGCGTGGGCCGGCTGCTCGGCGATCCGCAAGGACGAGGCGCAGAGCGAGGAGAATCTCCTCGTGGCGGCGGGCTTCACGCCCAAGCCGGCGGACACGCCGGAGAAGCTCGCGCAGCTCAAGAGCCAGCCCGCCCTCAAGATGCAGATGCACTCCCAGGACGGCCAGCTCGGCTACAGCTACGCCGATCCGTACAACTGCAAGTGCCTCTATGTCGGTGGTCCCGAGCAGTACACCAAGTACAAGAAGCTCGCCGTCAAGCAGCAGATCGCGATGGAGAACGTCGAGGCGGCCGAGGCCCAGGAGGACGCGTCGCTCGACTGGGGCATGTGGGGCGGCTTCGGTCCCTGGGGATATTAGGTCAGCGCCAGGCTGCGACCGCCGCAGGTGTTCCTCGTGAGCACCTGCGGCGAGCTGGGTAGCCGGCAGGGCTTTCCCGGACGCCCCTTGAGTCCGGCGCCCGCGGTTGCCACGGTGGGGCCATGCTCGACACCCTGATCCGCAACGGCACCGTGGTCGACGGCACCGGCGCGCCCGGCGTGCGTGCCGACGTCGCCATCCAGGACGGCCGCGTCGTGACGCTCGGCCGCAGCAGCGAACCCGCCCACCGGACCATCGACGCCGATGGCCTGGTGGTCGCGCCCGGCTTCATCGACCCGCACACCCACTACGACGCGCAGCTCTTCTGGGACCCGTTCGCGAGCCCGTCGAATCTGCACGGCGTGACCACCGTGATCGGCGGCAACTGCGGCTTCACGCTGGCGCCGCTCGGCAAGGGCGACGCCGACTACATCCGCCGCATGATGGCCAAGGTCGAAGGCATGCCGCTGGCAGCGCTGGAGAACGGCATCGACTGGAACTGGTCGTCGTTCGGCCAGTACCTGGACCAGCTCGACGGCCGGATCGGCGTCAATGCAGGGTTTCTCGTCGGGCACTGCGCGCTGCGGCGCAGGGTGATGGGGGAGGGCGCGGTCGGCGGCCCGGCGACCATCGAGCAGACCGTCGAGATGGGCAAGCTGCTCGCCGAGTCGCTGGCGGCGGGTGGGCTGGGCTTCTCGTCGTCGCAGGCGTTCACCCACGTCGACGGCGACGACGCGCCGGTGCCGTCGCGCTTCGCGTCGCGCGAGGAGACGCTGGCGCTCGCGTCGGTCGTCCGCAGCCATCCCGGCACGACGCTGGAGTTCATCATCGACGGCTGCCTGAACCAGTTCCAGGACAGCGAGATCGGCCTGATGATCGCGATGTCGCTGGCCGCCAACCGGCCGCTCAACTGGAACGTCATGCAGGTCAGCGCGACCAACCGCGCGCGCCACGAGCACCAGCTCTCGGCGGGCTCGAAGGCGAAGGCCGCGGGGGCCAGGATCGTCGCGCTGACGATGCCGACTCTGGTCGGGCTCAAGATGAGCTTCCTCGACTACTGCGCTCTGAACTCGATCCCCGAGTGGGGCCCGATCCTGGCGCTGCCGGTGCCCGAGCGCATCCGCATGCTGAAGAACCCGGCGGTGCGCGAGCGCATGCGCGAGGGCGGACGCCGTCCCGAGGCGGGCGTGTTCGGCGCGCTGTCGAAGGGCGAGCGCTTCCAGATCGGCGAGACCTGGGCGCCAGAGAACAAGAAGTTCACCGGCATGAAGGTCGGCGAGGTCGCGGCCGAGATCGGCAAGACTCCGTTCGACACGCTGCTCGACGTGGTGATCGCCGACGAACTCCGCACCGCGCTGTGGCCGCTGCCGACCGACGACGACATCGACTCGTGGAAGCTGCGCGTGGAGGTCTGGCGCGACGAGCGCGCCATGGTCGGCGGCTCGGACGCCGGCGCGCACCTCGATCGCATGCTCGGCTCCGGCTACCCGACCGGCTTCCTCGGCGAGGTGGTGCGCGAGCGCCAGCTGCTGCCGCTCGAGGAAGCGGTGCACATGATGACCGGCAAGCCGGCCGCGCTGTTCGGCTTGAAGGGCCGCGGCCGCATCGCCCCCGGCACCTGTGCCGACCTGGTGCTGTTCGACCCGGCGACGATCGGCTCGGGCATGGTGCACACGCGCGGCGACCTGCCGGGCGGCAGCGAGCGCATGTTCGCCGACGCGAAGGGTGTGGCGCGCGTGCTGGTCAACGGACGCGACATCGTGGTCGAGGGCAAGGAGACCGGCGAGCTACCCGGCCTGGTGCTGCGCTCCGGCCGCGACACCGACACCGTGACCGTTCCGGGCGGCTGAGCCGACGCGCGTGGCTCCTCCCGAGGTGCACGGCAGCGGCGACCTGCTGCAGGTCGCCATCGTGCCGCTGCTCGCGCTGATCCCGTTCCTCGCGCCGACCGGTGTGGTCGGCGAGGGTGCTTCGCGCGGGGTCGAGATCGCGATCGCGGTCGGGGCGATCGTCGCCCTGGTGGTCGCCGGCCGCTTCCTGCTGAACCCGATGTTCCGCTAGCTGGCCCGGGCGCGCGCGCGCCCGGTCATGACGGCGGCAGCACTGCTGGTCGTCCTCGGGGCGGCGCTGCTGATGCAGGTGAGCGGCCTGTCGATGGCCATGGGCGCGTTTCTCGCCGGGGCGCTGCTGTCGGAGTCCAGCTTCCGGCACGAGCTCGAGGCCGACGTCGATCCCTTCCGCGGCATCCTGCTCGGGCTGTTCTTCCTCGGCGTCGGCATGTCGCTCGATCTCCCGCTGATGCTGCGCGACTGGCCGGTCATCCTGGGCGCGCCGCACGCCGAATCGCTGACCCGTGCGGCGCTGCTCGCGCGCGGCGTCGACGTCGCGATCATCGAGTCCGACATTGAGATGATCCGCAGCGCGGCCGAGTTCGGCTTCAAGGTCTACTACGGCGACGGCACACGTCTCGACGTGCTGCGCACCTCCGGCGCGGCCGAAGCGGAGGCGCTGCTGGTGTGCGTCAACGATCCCGCCGCCGCCGACCGCATCGTGGCGCTCGCCAGATCCGAGTTTCCGATGACCAAGCTCCACGTGCGCTCGTTCGATCGCGCGCACACGATCCGCTTGATCGCCGCCGGTGTCGACGAGCAGGTGCGCGAGACCTTCGAGTCCGCACTCGCCTTCAGCGCGCTCGCGCTGCAGGGCCTGGGCGTTCCTGCCGCCGAGGCCGCGGAGCTGGTCGACGACGTTCGCCGCCGCGACGCCGAGCGCCTGCAGCTCGAGATCGTCGGCGGCAGCCACGCGGGCAAGGAGCTGCTCCGTGGCAACGGTCCGAAGCCGACGCCGTTCACGGTGCCCAAGCGCGCGGCGCGGGCGCTGAGCGAGGAGACGGCGGAGGTGATCACGCAACCGGCGGCCGCGCCGGAGCCGGCTGGGTCCTGAAGCGCCACGAGCCGGATTCTCGGTCGACACATGGATCTCGCCGGCTTCACGCTGCCTCTGGTGAGCACGGGCGGCCGGCCCGGCCGTTCCCTACCATCGTAGGCATGACGACACGCACGCGGCTCTGGCTCGCTTTCGGCCTCACCGTCGCGTCGACCGCGGCGCTGGTGGCGCTGGTCGGCTTCCGCCCCACCACCCACCCGTCCGAAGCCGCGCGCATCGGGGTGGTGCGCTCGTCGGACGAGATGGAGGCGACGCTCGCGTCGCCCGGGCCGGTCCGGGTCGAGACCATCGTCGGCGCGGACTGGGAGGTCGATCGCTCGGGTCTCGTCAACCTCTCGCACCCGGAGGCGAAGCGGGCCGGTCTCGAGGACGGGCCGGAGCCGATCCACATCTACCTGCACGTGCTGCGCCACCCGACCCGCGGCACGTTCCTGGTCGACACCGGCGTCGAGCGCGCGCTGCGCGACGATCCGGAGCAGGCGGCGATCCGTGGCATGGTCGCGAGCTTCATGGGTGTCGAGAAGATGAAGGTATCGACCGACACGGCGAGCTTCGTTGCGCAGGAGAAAGGTGCGATCGCGGGCGTGTTCTTGACGCATCTGCACCTCGATCACGTCTCGGGCATGCCCGACGTGCCGAAGGCGGCAACCGTCTTCACCGGGCCGGGCGAAGCTGCCGCGCGCGGTGCGCTCAACGTCTTCGTGCAGGGCAGCACCGATCGCGCGCTGGCCGGCCACCCGCCGCTCGCCGAGCTGCCGTTCGCCGCGGACCCGTCCGGACGCTTCGCGGGCGTGCTCGACCTGTTCGGTGACCAGAGCGTGTTCGCCATCTGGGTGCCGGGTCACACGCCGGGCAGCGTCGCCTACCTGGCGCGCACGCCCACCGGTCCGGTGCTGTTCGTCGGCGACACCTGCCACACCGCGTGGGGTTGGCAGCACGGCGTCGAGCCCGGCACGTTCACCGCCGACCACGCGCGCAACGCGACCAGCCTCGCCGCGCTACGCGCGCTCGCCGAGCGCCACCCGGCGATGACGGTGCGGCTCGGCCATCAGGAGCTGGCGGCGCGCGACTAGTTCAACGAGGGGACCCGTCCCCTCGCCCCAGCGGGCAGAGCCCGACGGGGCCCCACTCCGCTGCTCGCTTCGCTCGGCCGCGCCCTGCGCGCGCGGATGTTCGAGCCTGAGCGAGCGCACGACAGCTACGCATTGCCGCGCCGGCGCGCGGCGTACGCTCGCGGCGGCATCCCCGTCCAGCGCTTGAACGCGCGCGAGAAGGCGCTGGTGTCGGCGAAGCCGAGCACGAACGCGATCTCGGTCACGTTGAGCCGCCCCTCGTCGACGTAGGTCCTGGCCAGGCTGAGGCGGGCCTCGTCGAGCAGCGCTTTGAACGACGTGCCCTCGCCGGCGAGATGCCGCTGCAGGTTGCGCGCGCTCATGCCGAGCGTGCGCGCGATCGCGGCCTTCGACGGCGCACCGTCGGGCAGCGCGTCGAGCAGCGTCTGCTGAACGCGGCTCGACAGGCGCGACTGCTCGAGGCGGGCGAGGTAGCGCACCAGCACCTCGTCGTTGCCGCGCGCGAGCTCGGCGTTGCCGGCGGCGAGACGGTCCTCGACGTCGGCGCGCGCGTACTCGAGCGCGTTCACCGGCTGTGCGAAGCGCACCGGGGCGCGGAACGCGCGCCGGTAGGGCTCGTCGTCGAGCGGCACGGGGTGCGCGAAGCTCACGGCGAGCGGGTTGCACGCCAGCGGCGCGTGCAGTGCACGTGCTTGACGGGCGCAGATCGCCGCGACCGCGTCCACCGCCTGGAACGGCACGCCGGGATCGGCCGAGACGTCGATCTCGAAGCGGTAGCGGTCGTCGGCGTCGATCAGACGGAGGACGAGCACGTCGCCGACCAGGCGCCGGTAGCGAATGATGCGCTCGAAGGCCTCCTTCAGGGTCGAGCTCGCGAGCACCGCGTAGCCGAGCGCGTGGAAGGTCGTCTGCGCGGTATGGCGCGACGCCTCGAGGCCGAACGCGGGCTCGCCGGTGGCCTCGACGGCGAGCTCCCAGAGCCGGCTCAGCGCGGCGCGTGGCACCCGGCTGTCGGGGCCGAGGTCGCTCGGATCGATGCCGGCGCGGGCGGCAATCGTGGCCGTGTCCAGGCCGCGTGCCGCGAGCGCGCGCAGGATGGTGGCGGTCCAGGTGGCCAGAGTGGCACCGCTGGACGGGGCGCTGCGGGGTCTCGTCGTCATCGCTCTTTGGCTCGCGCGGCCAAGAAACATGGCCCGACCGGCACAGCAAGGCAAAGGCATCGGGTCTATGCTCCGCTGCCATGATGGACCCGATCATCCGAGTGGCCGACATCGCCTTCCCGCGCTTCCAGGCGCCGGACCTGGACCGCATGGAGGCGTTCCTCACGGACTTCGGCATGCAGCGCGCGGCGCGTACCGAGAGCGCGCTGTACATGCGCGGCACGGATCCGCAGCACCACGTGCACGTCACGCACCTCGGTGAGCCGGCGTTCCTCGGCTTCGCCTTCCACGCGGCGAGCGCCGCGGATCTGCGCACGCTCGCCGCCGCGGTCGAAGGCAAGGTCGAGGCGCTCGACGAGCCCGGCGGCGGCGAGGTGGTGCGGCTCACCGATCCGGACGGACGGCGCATCGACGTCGTGCACGGCGTAGCGCCGCTGCCAGCGCTCGAGGTGCGCAGCCATCCGCCGCTCAACACCGGGCAGGCGCGCGCGCGCGTCGGCACCTTGCAGCGTGTGGCGGCGGGGCCGTCGCAGGTGAAGCGCTGCGGCCACGCCGCGATCAAGACCGCGGACCTCGGCCGGCTCTGGGCGTGGTACCGGCGCCATCTCGGCATGCTGGTGTCCGACGACATGTTCATCGAGGGCCCGGAGCAGCCGCTGGGACGCTTCGCACGCTGCGATCGCGGTGCCGACGCCGCGGACCATCACACGCTGCTCCTGCTGGCGATGGGTGAGGCGAAGCTCGGCCACGTCGCCTGGGAGGTCGCCGACTTCGACGACTTGATGGTCGGCCGCGAGCGTCTGCTCGCGATCGGTGCGCGCCAGTACTGGGGCATCGGCCGGCACATCCTCGGCGGGCAGATCTTCGACTACTGGAAGGATCCGCTCGGCTTCACGATCGAGCACTGGACCGACGGCGACCTGCTCGACGCGAGCGTGCCGGCCAAGTCGCATCACCTGCTCGAGGCGGGCGGCAACCAGTGGGGTCCGCCGCCGCCGGCCGACCTCGACTTCTAGTTCAAGAGGGGGACTCTGTCCCCCTCTTCCACGCGGCGGAGCCGTGTGGAACCTTCCCCCCCGGCTCGCTCGCGCTCGGCCAAGCGCTCGCGCGCGGGTATTCGAGTCTCGAGTCGATCTTCTCCTACACCAGGCTCGTCGCGCAGACGGAGGATTCATGGACCTGCACATCCGGGGAAAGCGCGCCATCGTGTGCGCCGCCAGCAAGGGGCTCGGCAAGGCGTGCGCGACCGCGCTCGCGCGCGAGGGCGTCGAGCTCACCATCAACGCGCGCGACCGCGTGACGCTCGAGGCCGCTGCCGCCGAGATCCGCGCGGCGACCGGCGTGACCGTGGGCATCGTCGCGGGCGACATCGGCGAGGCCGCGACGCGCGCCGCGCTGCTCGCGGCCTGCCCGGCGCCCGACATCCTGGTCAACAACAACGCCGGCCCGACGCCGGGGCGCTTCCAGGACTGGGACGACGACGCCTGGACACGTGCGCTGGACGCCAACATGCTCGCACCGATCGCGATGATCCGCGCGGTCGTCGACGGCATGGTCGAGCGCCGCTTCGGCCGCATCGTCAACATCACTTCGGCCATGGTGAAGGCACCGCTTGCGCCGATGGGCCTGTCGTGTGGTGCGCGCGCGGGCCTCACCTCGGCCTGCAAGGCGCTGTCGCAGCAGGTGGCGTGGGCGAACGTCACGGTCAACAACCTGCTCCCCGAGCGCATCGACACCGATCGTCAAGCGCAGATCGCGCAGCTCACCGCGGCGGTGAACGGGATCTCGGTGGAGGAGGCCTACGAGCGCATGCGTGCGAACATTCCCGCCGGCCGGCTCGGCCGTCCGGACGAGATCGGCGAAGCCTGCGCGTTCCTGTGCGGCGGCGGCGCGGGCTTCATCACCGGCCAGAACCTGCAGCTCGACGGCGGCGCCTACCCGGGCCTGCTCTGAGCGCCGGCGTCACGAGCGCGCGAGGAACTGGCGAATGGAGCGCATCGACGTCCCCGTCCTGATCGTCGGCGCCGGGCCGACCGGCATGATGACGAGCCTGCTGTTGCAGCGGCTCGGCGTCGCGAGCCGCGTCGTCGAGCGCCGCGGCGGTCCGCAGCGCGCGCCCGCCGCGCACGCGATCAACGCGCGCACCTTCGAGATCTGCCGCCAGGCGGGTGTCGACATGGCGGCGCTCGCGGCCGCGTCGCAGGATCCGCGCGACGCCGGCGCCACCCACTGGGTGACCAGGCTCGGCGGCGAGGTGCTCGGCAGCCTGCCGTACGAGCGCCAGCAGGACGAGGTGCTCGCCTACACGCCGACGCCGCTGCGCAACCTGTCGCAGCACCGCTTCGAGCCGATCCTGCTCGACGCGCTGCTCGGCTCCGGCGCCGGTGCGCCGCGCTACGGGCAGCGCTGGCTGGCGGCCGAGCAGGACGCGGACGGCGTCACGTCGCTCGTCGAGGAGGTCGATGGCGGGCGCAGGCACGAGATCCGCAGCCGCTACCTGATCGCCGCCGACGGCGCCGGCAGCCCGGTGCGCAAGTCGGTCGGCATCGCGCAGAGCGGTCCGGAACGCCTGCAGTGCTTCATCATGATGCACTTCGCGGCCGACCTGCGTGCACTGGTGAAGGAGCATCCCGGCGTCCTCTACTGGGTGAGCGACCCCGACTGCACAGGCGTGTTCGTCGCGCACGACCTCGCGCGCGAATGGGTGTTCATGCACGCCTTCGATCCCGACCAGGAGCCGGCCGAGAGCTACGACGCCGCGCGCTGCGAGCAGCTCGTGCGCCGCGCGATGGTGCGTGACGACGTGCCGCTCGAGATCCGCAGCATCTCGTCCTGGGTGATGACCTGCCAGGTCGCGGAGCGCTACCGCGACGGGCGCGTCCTGCTCGCCGGCGACGCCGCGCACCGCTTTCCGCCCACCGGCGGCCTCGGCCTCAACACCGGTGTCCAGGACGCGCACAACCTCGCCTGGAAGCTCGCCGCCGTGCTCGATGGCAGCGCACCCGACGCGCTGCTCGACAGCTACCAGAGCGAGCGCCAGCCGGTGGCGCAGTACAACGCCGAGCAGAGCCTGCAGAACGCGATGCGCCTGTTCGAGGTGTCGACCGCGCTCGGCGTCGACGCGGACCCCGAGGTGTCGCGGCGCTCCTTCGCGGCGGTGCTGGCCGATCCGGCGCGCCGGCGCGCGCTCTCGGCCGCGATTGCGAACCAGGCCGAGCACTTCGACATGCTCGGGCTGCAGCTCGGCTTCGTCTACGAGCAGGGCGCGTTGCTGCCCAATGGCGCGGAGCCGGAAACGATCGCCAACCGGGTGCGCGACTTCGTGCCGACGAGCCGCCCCGGCGCGCGCCTGCCACACGGCTGGGTCGTGCGTGCGAGGGAGCGCTGCTCGACGCTCGACCTGATCGCGCTGCAGCGCTCGACGCTGCTGGTCGGTAGCGCCGGAGAGCCCTGGCTCGCAGCTGCCCGCGCGCTCGCGCCTGCGCTCGCCTGCGTGCGCATCGGCGGCGACGTAGCCGACCCCGACGGCTGGTGGAGCACGATCGCTGGCATGTCCGCGCACGGCGCGCTGCTGGTGCGTCCCGACCAGCACGTCGCGTTCCGTGCGCGCGGCGCGGTCGCCGATCCCGCCGCGGCGCTGCGTCGGGCGCTTGCAGCCGTGCTGTGCAGCCACGGCGACGGCGATCGCGTGGCGTAGCTCGCTACGGTGAGCTGCCGGCGTCCTGCCGCGAACGCCGCGTGATCGCCTCGAAGTGCGTGCGCGCCGCGGCGATCGCCGCGCGCAGCGCGGGCAGCGCGCGTGCGACCTCGGTACGCGTCGCGCCCGCCCACGCGGGCGGCCCGATCTTCGCGTCGCGCTCGAGGCGGGCCTCGAGGCGCGCGAGGCGCGCGAGCTCGTCTGCGGCGAGGCGGCCTGCGGCGTCCTGGTCCGCGATCGCCGTGCCGTGCGTGACGCTCACCCAGATCGCACCAGAGTGCGCGCTCGACGTGCGTGGCCGTGCGAACGGCGGCAGATCGACCTTCCGCCCCGAGGCGCGCAGCGCGAGCCAGGCGCCGCCGTCCGCCTCGAGCGACGTCGTCAGCCGGATCTCACCCGGCGCGGTGCGCTCGCGCGCGACCTGCACTACCTCGCCGTTGCGCAGCAGCTCGAGCGCCAGGACGTCGTCGCGCGCCGGGTCGAAGCGCACGGTGCCGCGCACCAGCAGCGGGCCCGGCTGCTCGAGCGTACGCGTGTCGCCGGTCTCGGCGTCGTCGACGCGGAACTCGGTCAAGAGCGGGCCGTTGGTGACGAACGTCCGCCCGCGACGGATGCCCTCGAGCCAGCGCGCGTAGGTGAGCGGCCCGTCGAGCCGTGTGTAGAAGCGGTCGCGGCCGGGCAGGTTGGTGAGCGCGCAGGGATAGTCGGTGCCCGCGGTCGGCGTCATGCGGATGCCGAGGCCGAGGATCTGGTACAGCACGTCGTAGTTCGCGAGGTCGGACTGCAGCACCTCCAGGAACTCGACGTTGCCCGCCGGCGCGTCGATCGCGAGCCCGTCGCGCGCCGCACCGGTGCCCCAGTGCGCGTAGCCGCGCAGCGCGCCGTCGCGCGCCGCCGCCTCCCAGTACGGGCGATAGGTGAGCGGATCGTCCGGGAAGTCGATGTAGGACGCGGCGCCGAGGATGATGCCGTGGCCGAGGATCCAGGTGCGCGGGTTCTCCTGGCCCGACGCGATGATGGTGTCGCCGTCCTGGAAGACGCGCTGCAGGCCGAAGCCGTCCTGTGGTGCGGCCTCGACGCCGGGCACGATCTCCATCTGCAGCAGGTTGGCGACGTTGACGTCCTCGGCCTGCATCCAGCGCGCGAGCCGCGCGTCGTCCTCGGGGCTCGAACGCGTGATGTGCAGGTGGTCGTCGGCGCTGAACCAGCCGAGCGCCGGCATGTCGATCCAGCGCACCAGTGGCAGGGCGAGCCGCGTGGCCGTGCCGGCCTCGACGGTGACCTGACGGACGACCGGCGTGTACGCGAGGCCCTTGAACGCGCTCACGCGGTAGTGCCCGGCGGGCAGCGCGAGCATCGCCTCGGACTCGAGGTAGAACTGGTAGGTGCGGCGCTGCGGGTTGCGTACGTAGGGCGCGCTGCCGGTGAGTGGCTCGGCGGCGGCGGCCTGGTCGTCCGACGGCACGCTGGCGTGCCCGCGACAGTCCCCACCGACCTCGATCGCGCCCGGCGCGATCCACGAGCTGCCGCTCTCGTCGAGCACCTCGACGCGGGCGGGCGAGGGCAGCCCCGTCGCCGCGTCGACGAGCGCGAGCGTGAGGACGCCGCGCCCCGGCGCGCACGCGGCGCCGAGCGCGTCCGCGGGTGCCGGTGTGCACGCCGCCGCCTCGACCTCGACCTCGACCGCGCCTGCGCCTGCGCGCGCGTCGCCGGCGAGCGTGACGAACGCGACGAGCGCGAGCACGGCGGCGAGCGCGCAGCCGCGCACAGCCTCAATCGGCACGGTCGAGCAGATGCGCCGCGACCGCGCGCGCCATGATGCGCTGGCCGTCGGCGTTCGGGTGCATGATGTCGAGGTAGAGGTGCGCGCTCTGTGCCGCCGCGAAGCTCGGCTGCAGGTCGAGACAGTCGAGTGCGAGCTCGGTGCAGATGTCGTGCAGCTTCTGCTGCGGCGTCAAGTCGGGTGCCGCGACCCCGATCTGGTCGCCGTCGGGCACGATCGCGAGCAACAGGCGGATGCCGCGCGCACGGCAGGTCTCGGCGATCTGCCGCAGCGAGTCGATCATCACCTGCCAGCGCTCGTCGCTGGGCTTGCGGTAGTACTGCTTGCGCAGCGCGGACACGTAGCGGTCGAAGGGTAAGAACTGGCTCTCGTCGCCGGGCGCCGGCGCGGCGGGCGCCGCGGGCGTGTTGCCGACCCAGGCGCCGCCTTGCAGCAGCGCGAGCAGCCAGCGCAGCAGCAGGAAGAACTCCGAGCGGATCGCGAGCGAGTCGCTGCGCACGCGCTGCGACTGGTCGGTGGTGAGGACCCCGAGCGGACCCATGATCGGCCCGTAGTCGTAGTCGTTCAGGTTGAACACCAGGACGATCGTCTCGGGTGCGAAATCGAGCAGCGACGTGCGCAGGTAGACGAGCTGGTTGCGCGTGTTGTAGCCCTCGACCCCGGCGTTCAGGACCTCCCACGCGCCGTCGTCGCGGGCCTCGATCTCCTGCTCGAGCAGCACCGGGAACGTGTCCGGCTCCTCGAGACGGAAGCCGAACGCGACCGAGTCGCCGAGCACCAGCACCCGGTGCGTGCCCGGCGCTGGCGTGCGGGCGACGGATGCCCCGCGCATGCCGTGCTCGTTGGTGACCACGTGCACGCCGCGCGCCTGCGTGTCGATGTCGGGTCGCAGGCGGTAGCCGAGATCCGGGTCGTCGGTCGCGACGAACAGGCGGCGCGGGAACCCGTTCAGCCGGTCGACGAGGCCGAAGCTGCGCGCGATGATCTCGCCGAGGAGCCCGAACATCGCGAGCGCCAGCGCGCTCAGCAGGAGTCCTCGCGCGAGGCGGCGGAGCAGGCTCACGGCCCGGGAGGTATCGGACGCGGTGCCGCGCGGTCAACGCACCCGCTGGCGCCCGCTGGCGCCGATGTCGGGCTGGACCGCCGCCGTACCGCCACGTAAGCTCGCGCCGATGTTCAGCCCCGCCACCTGGGCCGCGCTCCTCGCACTCTTCTTTGCTTCCGGCTCCGCGGGCCTGGTCTACGAGATCGTCTGGATGAGGCTTTTGAGCCTGACGTTCTCGGTGACCGTCTACGCCGTGACCACGGTGCTGTGCGCGTTCATGGGTGGGCTCGCACTGGGTGCGGCGATCGCCGGCCGCCTGGCCCGCCACGTGCGCCGTCCGCTCTTCGTCTACGGGCTGGTCGAGGTGGCGCTTGCCCTGGTCGCGCTCGTGACCCCGCTCGTGCTGTTCAATCTCGGACCGCCCTACGCGTGGCTCTACGACACGCTCGGCGGTAGCGGGCCCGCATTCGGAGCGGCGCGCTTCGTCCTGGCCTTCGCGGTGCTGCTGGTGCCGAGCACCCTCATGGGCACGACCCTGCCGCTGCTCAGCAGGGCGGTGATCGATCGTCGCGAGATGGTCGGGCGCGGTGCGGGCGCGCTCTACGCCATCAACACCCTGGGCGCGGTCGCCGGCTGCGTGATCGCCGGCTACGTCCTCATCCCGAGCCTCGGGCTGCAGGCGACCAACGCGATCGCGGCGTCGGTCAGCCTCGCCGTCGGACTGGTCGCCACGTGGCTGGGCCGCGGCATGGTGTTCTCGACCGACCAGGCACCCGCCGGCGGGCCGGTGCGCGGCAGAACGGCGTCGTTCGACGTCCGGCTCACCTACGTCGCGATCGCCGTGTCGGGATTCACCGCACTCGGCTACCAGGTGTTGTGGACGCGTGCGCTCGAGCAGTTCACGCACAACTCGACCTACGCCTACAGCGCGATCCTCGCGACCTTCCTGCTCGGTATCGCGGTCGGCAGCGCGGTCGCGGCGCCGCTCGCGGATCGCCTGCGCCGCCCGCTGCTCGGCCTCGCCATGGTCGAGGTCGCGATCAGCGTGTCGGTGGTGGTGGCGCTGCTGGTGTACGCGAACCTCGACCGCTTGACGCCCGCCGCCGCGGTGGCCATGGGCGGCCTCGCCTCGTGGGGGCGCATCGTGGTGCTCATCTTCGCGCAGGCCGGGGCCGTGTTGCTGGTGACCACGTTCCTCTTCGGGATGACGTTCCCGCTGGTCGCCAAGGTGGTGGTGGAAAGCCTCGACTCCGTCGGCGAGCGCATTGCGACCGCCTACACGGCCAATACCGCGGGCTCGATCCTCGGTGCGGTGGTGGTCGGCTTCGTGATCCTGCCCGCGCTCGGCATGCTGGGCGCGTTCCTCGCCCTCGCCGTGCTGAACCTCGCGGTCGGGACGATTCTCACCTGGCGCGCCGCCCCGGGGCGCATCCGCGTCGTCACAGCCACGGGTGCGCTCGCCTTCGTCGTGCTGACCGCCGTGCTCACGCCACCGCGCCTCTTCGAGCACAGCTTCACCCGACGCTTCGGACCGCTGCTCTTCTATCGCGAGGAGGTGACCGACACGATCATGGTCACCGACGACGAGGTCAAGGGCAGGATGATCCGCTACGGCGACGGCCGCGGCACGGCGGGAACCGGCACCATGCCGGAGGACCGCATGTACGCGCAGATCCCGCTCCTCCTGCACCCGAATCCGCTGTCCGTCCTGAACATCTGCTTCGGGGTCGGCAACTCGGTCGCGTCGGTCACCACGCATCCCGTCGAGCGCATCGACTCGGTCGAGCTGAGCCCGGGCGTGATCGACGCGGCGCCGTTTTTCGAATCGACCAATCGCGGCGTGCTCGCGGATCCGCGCATCCACATGACGATCGCGGACGGGCGCAACTTCCTCCTCACCACGAAGCAGACCTACGACGTGATCCGGCTCGATCCGCCGGAGCTGCACACCGCCGGCGTGGTGAACCTCTACACGCGCGAGTTCTACGAGCTCGCCCGCAAGCACCTGAACCCGGGCGGGATCTTCAGCATCTGGGTGAACGTCGCGATGACGCCCGAGGCCGATCTGCAGCTGCTGGTGCGCACGCTGGCGTCGGTGTTTCCGCACGTCACCATCTGGCACGGCCCGTATCGCTACTCCTGGGTGATCAACGGCAGCATGGAGCCGCACGACCCGGACCTGGCGCGGCTCATGGAGAAGTTCACGATCCCCGAGGTCCGCGCCGACCTGGAGTCGATCGGCGTGCGTGATCCCTACCAGCTCCTCGCGCACTTCGTGCTCGCCGGCGACGAGGTCGCCGCGTTCGCGGGAACGGGTCCGATCGTCACCGACGACCACACTCGGCTCGACTTCACGGTGCCGCGCTCGCTCGACTCGTTCTACGGATTCTCCAACGCCAACACGAACTCCTGGCTCAGCGAGCTGATCGATCCGGCAAGCAAAAAAGATGCGGGCGTGAAGCGGTTCTTCGAACGGATCCTGCACCTGGCGACGTACAAGCGGCCGGTGCTGCCGCACCTGGTCAACGCCGACGCATCGGGCCTGACGACCGACGAGCTGCGCGAGCGCCTCGCGGAAGCGGCCAAGGGCCCGCAGGCCGGAGCCACGGCGACGCGCACCGAGCCAGGCGCCGGCAGCTGATGGGACGCTAGTGTTCCACCGGCACTGACGGACGGGCGATTCGCTTCCGGCATGTCGCGATCTTCAAAGCGCGCACTGGTCGCGGGAGCACTCGCCGCGGTCTTCTTCGCCGCCGCCATCCCGTGGGCCCTGCGGCCGTGGTTTCTCTCGGCGAACGATCTGCCGAGCGACAGCAGCCGCTTCGCGCCGATGGAGAACGCGGACCTGCTGCTGAACGTGTGGATCCTCGGCTGGGTCGCGCGCGCCAGCACCACCGACCCGGCGGCGCTGTTCGACGGCAACATCTACTACCCGGCGTCCAACACGCTCGCGCTGTCGGAGAACATGCTGGCGCACGTGCCGGTCACCGCTCCGGTGTTCGCGCTGACCGGCAGCGTGCTCGACGTGCTGAAGGCGATGGTGTTCGAGAGCTTCCTCCTCGCCGCTCTCGGCATGTTTGCGCTGGTCTACGCGCACACGCGCAATCCCGCGGCAGCGCTCGTCGCCGGCGCCGCCTATGCCTTCGCACCGTGGCGCGTGCACGGTCTGCCGCACCCGCAGTATCTCGCGACCGGCTACATTCCGCTCGCATTCCTCGCGGTTGATCTGTGGCTCGACCGGCGCCGCCTGCGCAGCCTCGCCGGCCTGGCGGCGATGATCGCGCTGCAGATCCTCGCCTGCCTGTATCTCGGCTACTTCATCGCCTTCGGCGTGGCCGCCTACGCCGGCGCGCGGCTGCTCGCGACGCACGAGCGCCCGCTCCGGGCGGGCTTCGGGATCGCCGCCGGGGCCGCCGTCGGTGCGCTGGTCGCGCTGCCGGTCGCGCTGCCCTACCTGCGCGCGCGGCGCGACGGCATCGTGCCGCCCTTCGATCCAACGCGCTTCGTCGGGCACGCCTGGGCCCCGTGGGACTACGTGAGCGTGGCCTTCGTCGAGCTCGCCGGCGTCGCGGTGCTGGCGATCGTGGTGGTCGACCTCCTCGCGCGCGCCGTCGAGTATTTCCGCGGGCAGCCGATCGCCTGGTCGGCGCGCGAGTGGGCGCTGTGGGCGGTGGTCGGCGTGGCGGTCCTGCTGTCGACCGGTCCGTACGTCCTCCTGCCCGGCGGTATCAAGGTAGCGACGCCCTACCTGCTCTTCTACGACTGGCTGCCGGGCTTCTCCGCGGTGCGCGGGCCGCGGCGCTTCTTCATCGTGGTCCTGGCAGGTCTCGCCGCGCTCGCTGGCCACTCGTTCGCGCGCTGGACGGCACGGCTGCCCGGCTGGGCGCAGATCGCTGCCGGTGTCGCGGCGGCCACCGCCTGCGTCGTCGTCGCGGCACCGCGTCCGGCGCCGACGCTGTCGGCGGAGCTCGGGCACGATGCGGCACCGGTCTACGCCTGGCTCGCCGCGCAGCCGGGCGACGGTGCGGTGCTCGAGATCCCCGGCTCGGCGATCGAGGGCGACTTCGTCGGCGCGACGCGCAACGCGCGCTACATGCTCGCCAGCACGCAGCACTGGCGACCGCTGGTGAACGGCTACAGCGGCTACGAGCCGCCGTCGGCGTCGCTGCTCGCGACCGCGATCCGCAAGCTTCCCGCGCCCGACGCGCTCGCGTTTCTGGTCGACAGCGTCGACGTGCGCTGGATCGTGCTGCACCGCGCCCTGCTGGTCGGCAACGAGCAGGAGCGCTGGCAGAGCGTCGCGACGCCCGGGCTCGAGCTGGTGGCGCGCTTCGGCGACGACGAGGTCTACGCGGTCACGCGCATGCCCGAGCGCCCCTGGCGCGACAAGCTGCGCGCCGGCGACGCGCTGCGCGCGAGCGAGACCTGGTCGGGAGTGTCGACGGCGCCCCTGCCCGAGCGCTGCCGCACGGCGCGCATCCTGGCGGTCGAGACCCCCCCGGTCATCGCACTGACCGCGTTCCCGGTGCCGATCCCCGTCCGCTTCGAGAACGCGAGCCCGTGCCCGTGGCCCGCGGTCGCGGTGTCGCCCGAGGGGCTGGTCGGCTTCACCTATCGCTGGACCGATCCGGTCGGGAGCGCGCGTCCCGAAGGCGCCTTCTCACGGCTCATCGCGGACGTGCCCGCCGGGGCGACGCTCGAGGAGCCGGTGGTCGTGATCCCGCCCTTCGGCGAACCCGGGACCTGGCAGCTCACCGTCCGGCTCGTGCAGCGCGGGACGGAGGAGGCGCTCGCCGAGCAGGCGGTGCCGGTCGAGGTCAAGGTCCTGCGCGCGAGCCCCGGACGGCTGCTGACGCCGGCCATCGGCGACGGCGAAGCTCCATTGCCCACGCCGTCGCGGGGGTGGTAGCGTTCGCAGGTCGGTACCAACCGTGGAGACCCTCTCGATCAACGGCGGCCCAGCCGGGGGTGCGGACGTCGGCGACGCCGCGCGACCCGCCCCCAGCGGTAGTGGCAGAACGATCTTCCCAGGCAGCCCCGCGCTCGAAGCGCTGCGCTCGCCGGACGGTCGCGCGTGGAGCGAGATCCGCCGCACCCTGGCGCCGCGCTGGCGCGTGGTCTGGCTCGACCTGGCGCTGCGCTACGGGATGCTCGCGCTCGGCTACGCCCTGGCGTGCACCGTGGCGGCCGCGTGGGGCAACGTCGCCGGACTGGTGCTCGCTCCGCTGAGCGGCCTGTGGATGGGCTTCTGGTTCTCCTCGATCGTCCTCTTCATGCACGAGGCGGCGCACTACAACGTGCATCCGGACAAGGCGACCAACGATCGCCTCGCCAACGCGGCCGTCTGCATCCTGGTCGGCGACGAGATCAAGCACTACCGCGCGCTGCACTGGAAGCATCACCTCTACCTCGGCGACACCAGCGACACCGAGATCTCGTACCACTGGGCGCCGAGCGCGCGATTCTTCCTGGAGACACTGCTCGGCGTGCACGCGTTGCGGGTCTTCAAGGCGCACCGCGGCGCGGGCCACGGCGCCGCGCCGTCGAAGGAGGCGCGTGGTCGCGACTGGCTGGCGCTCGCGCGCGGGCTCGCCTTGCACGGCGCGGTGATGCTGGCGGCGTTGCTCGCCGGGTTCTGGAGCGTCGCGGTCGCGTGGGTGTTCGCGGTGGCGCTGGTGTTCCCGTTCCTGTCGGCACTCCGCCAGCAGCTCGAGCATCGCTCGCCCGAGGCGTCGGGTCGGATCGACTACTCGAAGGTGCCGCACGGTGCGGTGAACCGCATGTTCGGCCCGAGCCCGATCGCGCGTGCGTTCGGCTCGGTCGGCTTCCGCCGCCACCTGCTGCACCACTGGGATCCGTCGGCGTCGTACACGCGCTTCGACGAGCTCGAAGGCTTTCTGATGAGCACCGAGTTCGCGCCGACGGTCGACGACGCGCGTACGAGCTACCTGGCCGCGTGGCGCGTGCTGTCGCGCACCGACGCCCCCGGCGCGCCGGAGCCGCGCTAAGAGGCGAGGGGAGAGGTCCCCTCGTTGCGCTAAACCAGTCGCGCGACGAGCTGCTGGTTCGACGTCCACCAGAGGCGTTGCTGCGCCATCTCGACCACGGTCACGGGTGCCAGCAGCAAGGGGTTGAACGGGCTCACCACGCGCTCGGCGAGCCGCAGCGCGCCGCGTGTCTTCAGCCAGTTCTGCACCGAGATGATCCAGAACTGCGGGCAGACCAGCGGGCGATGCGCGACCACGCCGAGGCCCGCACGCTCCACCAGGCGTGCGAGCGCCCTGGTGTCGAAGAGGTGGAAGTGGCGCGGCAGGTGGTAGCCGCCCCAGTAGCGCCGGCGGAAGAGGCGCGCGTCGAGCGAGTCGACGTTCGGCGTCTCGATGAAGAGATGTCCCCCCGGCGCGAGCGCGGCCCCGACCCGCTGCAGCACCTCGACCGGATCGCGCACGTGCTCGATGAGCTGGTTCATGATCACCAGGTCGAATGACCGCGGCGGCAGCTCGACCTCCTCGATGCGACCGGGATACACGCGGATGCGGTGCGCCCGAGCGGCCGCGACGGCGTCGCCGGAGAGCTCGACGCCCTCGAGCGCGAGCGGGTAGGGCGAGGCGTCGCCGATCTGGCGCAGCAGGTGGCCGTCGCCGCAGCCGATGTCGAGCACGCGCGCGTCCGCCCGCAGATACGGATCGTACGCGCGCACCTTGGCGCGCTCGGTGAACGCCTTGAAGCGCATCACGAACGGCCCGAGCTTCTTCGCGAAGTCGTACGAGTAGTAGTTGCTCGGGTAGATCCGCGGCAGTGCCGCCGGCGCCGGACGCGGGTTCAGAAACGCGCCGCCACAGGGACAGCGCCAGAAGGTGAACTCCTGGCGCGTGGTCAGGTACTCGAAGTCGTAGCCACGGGCGAACGGCACGCCCGCCGAACCGCCGCACAGGGCGCAGGTTCCGGGCTCGGTCGGGATGGGCTCTTCGCTCGTGGGACCAGGCATGGCGGCTCGACCGGACCGCGCTCGGCGCGGTCCTCCGGCAACTTCTACCCGACCGCGAATCCGAGATCATCCACACGCTTGGTCGCGCGAACCGAGCCACCGGCGCCGCACGCGAGGGCTTGTCTTCTGCGCAGGGAACTCCGAAGAATGGACCGATGGTGAGCCACGGTCGGTCCGGGGCGCGCGAGCCCGCTGCGACCGCCGGCTGGCTCTCGGGTCGAGTCACGCCACCGGATCGAATGGACCTCTGGCTCACGATCGCGGTCGCGCTGGCGACGGTCGTCTTCCAGTGGCCGATCCACGATCGCTGGCTGGCGCTGCTCGACGAGGGCTACATCCTGTCGATCGCCGACGACATCAACCGCGGACGCGTGCTCTATCGCGACGTCACGGTCGATGCGCCGTTCCCCGGCGCCTTCTACTTCCTCGCCTGGTGGTTCCGTCTCACCGGCTCGTCGGTGGAGAGCTCGCGCGTCCTCGCGGTGGTCGGCTTCGCGGTCTACAACGCGGCGCTGTTCCGCATCGCGCGCGAGCTGCTACCGCGTCTGTGGGCGCTCGCGTTCGTGGTGCTGCTGCTCTGCTACCGCGTCTGGGCCTTCCCGCACTGGCACATCTACAGCTACTCGCTGATGGCGGCCATGCTGGTCACGGTCGCCGCCGCGCTGATCTACGCGCCTGAGCGGCGCTCGAACACGCGACTGGTTCTGGCCGGCCTGCTCCTCGGCGCGGGCATTCTGTGCAAGCAGAACTATGGCCTGGCGCTGCTGGGCTCGCTCGGCCTCGTGCTGCTGATCGCGCCCTGGCTCGACCCCGCGCGTCGGCCGCGCTGGTCTGCGGCGCTCGGCCCCGCTTTCCTGCTCGGCGTCCCCGCCATCGTGGCCGTCGTGCCGGCGATCGTCTGGCTCGGCTTGCAAGGCGCGCTGGGACCGATGATCGAGCAGACGCTGGTGTTCCCGTTCTCGGTGCTCGGACGGATGTCGTTCACCGAGCTGCCGCGCCTGTGGCCGCTGTTCGGACAGGACGCCGAGCTGCGCGGCCAGATCGGCAGCTACTTCCCGTCGATCCTCGCGACCCTGTGGTGGAGCGTCTGTCCCGGCTGCTGGGTGAGCGACATGAGCCGTGGCTGGCTGTACGGGGAGACCGGCTTCTGGGACACCACCCTCAAGCTGCTGTACTGGCTGCCGCTGGTGGTCTACTTCGCGGCCGCCGTGCTCTGGATCCCGCGCATCGCCATCGCACGCTGGCGCGGCCGGGCGCCCGGCGATGCCGAGCGCCGCCTGCTGCTGCTCGCCGTTGCCGGAGGCTTTCTGCTGTCGTTCGCGAAGCCGCGCGACTGGGTCCACCTGATGATGGTCTATCCGCCGTGTCTCGCGATCGGCGCGGTGCTGCTGCATGACGGGGTGCTGCTGCTGCCGCGGCTGGGCGCTCGCCTGGTGCGCGGCGTCGCCGTCACGCTGGTGGCTGCGCTCTTCCTGGTCTCGCTGGCCCTGATGGCCGACCTGCGCCGCAGCATCGACTGGCCGCTCGACGTCGCGCGCGGCGGGGTCTACGTCGACCCGCGCAACGGTCCGATCATCGAGGACTTACTCGAGTACGTCGAGCGCAACGTGCCAGCCGACGAGGCGCTGCCGGTCTATCCCATCCAGCCGATGATCGGCTTCCTCGCCGGTCGCACCACCGCCGGCGGCTACTACGTGATCTGGCCCTTCCAGGACGCTGGCCGCGACGCGGCGATCATCGCCGACCTCGAGCGCGGACCGGTCTCGCACGTCGTCTACAGCCTCTCGCAGTACGCCCACCTGCGCTCGTTCCAGACCAACGCGAGCACGCTCTTCGACCACCTCGCCACGCACTACGCGATCGACCAGGTGTTCTCGCGCGAGCCGAACGGCCCGTTGCTGGTGGCTCTGCGCCGTCGCGACGCCGCCGGCCCGCGCGTCGCGCTCGAAACGACAGCGGGCACGTGGACCACGTGGCCGTTCGGTCGCGTGCTGACCCAGGGTGTCGGCACGCAGGAGAGCCCGGACGTGCTGCGCCTCCCGCTGGTCGTGCCCGGCGAGGAGACCGAGCTCGAGCTCGACTTCGGCGTCAATCCCGATCGCTGGCTCGGCTTGAGGGGCGGGCCGTTCGTCTTCCGCATCGCGGTCGCGCCCGAGCCGCGCGGTGGCCCGGCGGAGACGCCGGTCGAGCTCTTCCGCGCGCAGGTGGACCCGGCGATCGTCGTCGGCGATCGCGGCTGGCGCCAGGTGCGCGTCGATCTGTCGGCCTGGGCGGGCAAGCCGGTCGTGCTGCAGCTCTCGGTCGCGAGCGCACGGCCCGAGCCGTTGCCCGACAACCTCGTCGGCTGGCGCGAGCCGGCGTTCGTGCGGCCGCGCTCCTGATTCAGTGTTCCGAGAAGTGATCTTTCCGCTTGATACGGAGCGATCTGGAGTGCCCAAGAATGCTGGACTTCCTGATCGTTGGGCGCTCCTGAACGATACAGCTCTATCCCCCTCGCTACTGTCAAAGGGCTCTTCGGGGAATCGTGTGGGTCAATTGCGTCAAGCTCCGTCAAGCTAGAGGGACGGCAGCATGGTCGTGAGGATCTTGAGTCGCAGGTACTCCTCATCACGTAGGCCGTACGCGCGACGC
>Ga0163150_10000594_pt1 | contig 66744 bp, 47 predicted proteins | sample OliLakLV19P2IB_FD_148628 | JGI IMG/M metagenome (GOLD analysis project Ga0163150, IMG submission 148628) | Freshwater microbial mat bacterial communities from Lake Vanda, McMurdo Dry Valleys, Antarctica - Oligotrophic Lake LV.19.P2.IB | ecosystem: Environmental > Aquatic > Freshwater > Lake >...
CTGCGGGGCCACCGGGGCGGTGACGGTTGGGGTGGCGGTCGGCTTGGGGTTTTTACTCTTGTTCATGTGCGCTTTCAGTTTTGCGCCCCCACCCCCAAGGTGTCCATCAATCCGGGTTAAGACCAGTGAGGCAATCCCGTTGGGATTGGGGAGAGCGCGCCGGGGTGAGGCGCGGGCCAGTTCCAGCGGCCCGTCCGATTCCGGCGCGGCGCGGCGCGGACACCGACGCTCGACCACGCCAGTGATGCCCACGAACCGCGCGCCTTCCCAACCCCAACGGGGTTGCCGCACCCAAGCCCAGGGTTGCGACGCAGGAGCTACCCTGGGTTCGTGGGCCGGGAATTTTGTCCAACCCTGAAAGGGTTGAATCGTTTTCGTCCGTGCGGTGTGGCGTGGCGGTGAGGCAACCCTTTCAGGGTTGGGGAAATTTGCGGGATGCGGACCCAGGGTAGGTGCGCGGCGCACCAACCCTGGGCTTCGGTGAGGCAATCCCGTTGGGATTGAAGAGAGCGCGCCAGGGTGAGGCGTGGGCAAGTTTCGCAATGCCTTGCGCATTGCGGTGCTCTAGACCCCGCACAAAAAGGTGATGGGAGTCATCGCTGCAGCACTCGGTTTAAGTCGATGTCGAATCCCGCCTGTTTTAGTTCACGCGCTAGTAGCAGTTTCCACCCCCCATTCTCATCCAGCGGGATAAAAAGCACACCGTCGTAATCGGAAGGCAGCTCTACGTCACTTTCATAAAGTGGACACACATTCTTCCTTCCTAGCCGTCCAAGGAAGTATCCCAATTCAAGCAGGACATTTTGGCGAGCTCGTGATTTCTGATTCTCGAATGACGTGGCTTTTGTACCTCCTCGATCATCTGCGGTCAGTAAGACGATAGCGAAGCTTGTAGCGGCATACTCCGTAAACTTTTCGATGAGCGTTCTGCCTTCGTTTGGCATCTCATGGAGAATTATCGGCGTTAGGCCCAGTTGCTCGATGTAACGGGCTACACTTTCTCGGCGACCTTGATCGTGACCATGTACAATGAAGACCTTTTTTCTGTCTTCGATAACTTGAGGATTGTCTGCTACATGCGTTTGAACCGGTGCAAGAAGTAAATCGGCTTCAAGCAGACTGATTTTGCTTTCGAGACAAACCAGCTTCTCTTGAAGTATTTGAGCTCGTTTCTGGTTCCACCATGCTTCACCGGCATTCATTTGCGACGAGAAAATTCGACCGGTCTGTAGGAAATCCTCGATGTTTCTGTTTGGGTAACCAAACGCTTTGATCAGAAATTCGCGTGTTGTGTCTTCCCAATTTTGAAGATTCGCGCTTTGCACCGGTGGTTCGGCTAATAGCGCTTGTCCGGCTTCAATTTGCCGCCCCATGAGTTTCATGCCCTGTTCCGGTGTGACGGATACGGCGACTCGTTCTTCTTCTGGCTGTCTGTGTGATTTGGTTTTTTGTGCCATAAATTAAAAAGCCGGAGGTCGCTTGCGCGCCTCCGGCTTTGGTTCTCCACCCTTGGCCTGCGCACTAAATCATTACGAGCAGCCGAGTGATTCGCCGCAGTTCAGGCACTTGTAGCAGGCGCCGTTGCGCACGGTCATACTGCCGCAGCCGGGGCAGGCCGGGGCGTCGCTCTGGTTCACGAAACTGGCCGTGACCGAGATGGTGGTGCGCCCAAGCGCGGGCAAGGGCTTGAGCATCACTTCGGTCCCGTGCGTGGGGGGCAGCTCTTGCGAGTTGCGGTTGGCCACGGATTTCTCCACGTCGGTCAGGCCGGGCATGGGCAGGTCGGCCTGCGGACGCTTGGGCGCGGTGCTTTCCTTGTAGCCGGCCACGAACTGGCAGCCCATCCAGCGGAACACGTAGTCAATGATGGAAGACGCCTGCCGGATGTCGGGGTTCTTGGTGAAGCCGCTCGGCTCGAAGCGCTGGTGCGCGAACTTTTTCACGAGTCCTTCCAGCGGCACGCCGTATTGGAGGGCCATGCTGGTGAGCGCACCAATGGTGTCCATGAGTCCGCCAATGGTGGAACCTTCCTTGGCCATGGTGACGAAGAGTTCGCCGGGGCGGCCGTCTTCAAAGAGACCGACGGTGAGGTAGCCTTCGTGGCCCGCGATGTCGAACTTGTGGTTCACGGCCATGCGGGTGTCGAGCAGACGGCGGCGGAGCGGTTGCGTGGCCTGTTTCTGAAGCCCGGTGACGAGCGTCTGGAGTTCGTCGATTTCCGTTTCCAACTCGTGGACGCGGTTGAAGGCCTTGGTCTCAGCTTCCGCCAGGGCGGGAGTCGCGGTCTTGTCGCCGCCTTCGTTGGTCTTCTTGGTGTTGAGCGGCTGGGAGCGCTTGGAGCCGTCGCGATAAATGGCGACACACTTGAGGCCCATCTTCCAGGCGTCCACGTAGGCGTTGCGAATCTCCGCCGCGGTGGCGTGGTTCGGCATGTTGACGGTCTTGGAAATCGCGCCGGAGATGAAGGGCTGGGCCGCGCCCATCATTTTCAGATGCGCGGTGTAGCTGATGGAGCGCTGGCCTTTGTGGGCCTTGAACGCGCAGTCGAAGATGGGGAGGTGTTCGGCCTTGAGGCCGCTGCGGATCACGGTCGTGCCCCCGGCATCCTGCCGGGTGGAACCGTTCTCAAGACGAGTGCCGCTCGATTTGTCCGCACCGGAACCCGGCGGGACGCCGGGGGCACTTTCTTCGATGACGTCTTCAATGGTGTCGTGCTTCTCGATGTGCGCGATGATCTTGGCAATCTGCGCCTCGGAGTAACGGAGGCGCTGGAGAGCCTGGGGCACGCCGCGATTGACGAGCTTCAACATGCCGCCGCCGGCGAGCAGTTTGTATTTCACGAGCGCGATGTCCGGCTCGATGCCGGTGGTGTCGCAGTCCATGAGGAAGGCAATGGTGCCGGTGGGCGCGAGGACGGTGACTTGCGCGTTGCGGTAGCCGTGCTTCTCGCCCTTGGCGAGGGCGGAGGTCCAGACGCGGCGGGCTTCTTCTTTCAAGTAGTTGAAGTCGGCGCTGGGCTGGATGGTTTCCACGGCGGCGCGGTGGAGCTTGATGACGTCGAGCATGGATTCGACGTTGTCCTTCTTGAGGGGTTTGTCCACGCCGGTGCAGCGCGCGTCGCGGTAGCCTTTGAAGGCGCCCATCTGCGCGGCAATTTCGGCGGACGTTTCATACGCCTCACCCGTCATGATGGCGGTGAGCGCGCCGGCGAGAGCGCGGCCTTCGTCGGAATCGTAGGGCAGGCCGTAGCTCATGCAGAGCGAGCCGAGGTTCGCGAAGCCGAGGCCGAGCGTGCGGAAGATGTGGGAATTTTCCGCGATGGCCGGCGTGGGATAGCAGGCGTTGTCCACGAGAATTTCCTGCGCGGTGATGTAGATGCGCGCGGCCGCCTTGTAACGCTCGACGTCGAACTCGCCGGTGTCCTTCTTGAACTTCATCAAGTTGAGCGAGGCGAGATTGCACGCGGTGTTGTTGAGGAAGACGTATTCGCTGCACGGGTTGGTGCTGTGAATCGGCTCGGTGCCTTTGCAGGTGTGCCACTTCTGAACCGCGCCGTCGTATTGCAGGCCGGGGTCGCCGCAGATCCAGGTGCCTTGCGCGATCTTGTCGAGGAGTGTGGAGCCGTCTTTCTTCTGGAGCGGCTTGCCGTCCACGGTCTTGGTCCACCATTCCTTGCCGTCGAGCGCGGCGGTCATGAACTCATCGCTGACGCGCACGGAGAGGTTTTCGTTCTGATACATGACGCTGCCGTAGGCATCGCCATTGTACGAACCGTCGTAACCCATTTCGATGAGTGCCCAGGCCTTCTTCTCTTCCTTCTGCTTGGCGTCGATGAATTCCTCGATGTCGCCGTGCCAGTCGCGCAGCGTGTTCATCTTCGCGGCGCGACGGGTCTTGCCACCGGACTTCACGACGTTCGCCACCTGGTCATAGACCTTGAGGAAACTCATCGGGCCGGAGGGGCGTCCGCCGCCGGAAAGTTTTTCGCGCGAGGAACGAATGGGCGAGAGGTCAGTGCCGGTGCCGGAGCCGAACTTGAAGAGCATGGCCTCGGAGTAGGCGAGGTGCATGATGCTTTCCATGTTGTCATCCACGCTCTGGATGAAGCACGCGCTGCCTTGAGGATATTCGTATTGCGTGCGGGCGCGTTCGGCCTTGCCGAGCTTGCGGTTGTAGAACCAGTTGCCCTTCGTGGACGCCTTGCCCACGCCGTACTCGTGATACAGACCGACGTTGAACCAGACCGGCGAGTTGAACGCGCCGTGCTGGTTCACGCACAGCCAGGTCAGTTCGTCGTAAAACAGTTCGCCCTGTTCCTTCGTGAAGTAGCCGTCCTTGACGCCCCAGTCCGCGATGGTGCGCGTGACGCGATGCACGAGCTGCCGCACGCTCGTCTCGCGCTCGCTGGTGTGCTGCTCGCCGTAAAAATATTTCGACACGACGACCTTCGTCGCCAGGACCGACCATGACTTCGGCACTTCGACGTTTTCCTGTTTGAAGATCACCTTGCCGGAGTCATCGGTGATCTCGGCGGTGCGGCGGTCCCATTCGATTTGGTCGAAGGGTTTGACTTTAGCGTCGCTGAAGACGCGTTCGAGTTTCAGACCTTTCTTGGCGGCACCGGGCTTGGTGGCGCGAGCGGGGGCAGGGGCGGTCGCGGCGGTGCGGCGCGGCGACTTGGTGGCGGCGGACGAGACGGCTTCTTCACGGGCGTCGATCATGGCGTTATCCTTTTTCTTAGAGTTGGGCGCGTCCGAAGTCATAGGCACAGGTTAGCATGTTGAAAACTCGTGTCGTTTGAGCAATTCGGACGCTACTCCCCGCCAAATGGCGGCTTTCCCCTCGGTTCCTCATCCGGGAGACCCACCATTACGTGGGGAGCGTCGGCGACTCTAGCCCCACATATGGTGTGGACAAGAATTTTTTGACGGAAAGTTGCTGGAAGCTTTTCGGCGGGTTTTTCACAGGAAAGATCGGTGAAAAACGTGTGGAAAAGTGCGGATTCGGACGGGTTGTTCGCAGGGTGTGGATAACGAGGAACCCGGCGGTGCCCATCGAATATTCCCGCGCTAATCAGTGGACGCTCTTACCTCCCACACGTGCGCGAGCGCAAGGATGAGTTCCCTCCTTAACCGGGCCCGACTGAACCCTCATTGGTTCCTGTTGTTACGCACTTCAAGTTATTGCCACCGACCGGCGTCCTCGCTACGGTCGCCGACAGCCTGAGTTGCACAAGGAGCAGCAAAGGCAAATCAGAGGAAAATTCTATGACAAATCAAAATTCAGAAACACTTCACTCATCTACACGCCGACATTTCTTGAAAACGGCGGGCCTCACTACCGGAGCACTCGCTCTGGGACTTCCAAACGCCGCCGCGGCGCGGCGCGCGAAATTTTTGCCCAAGCCGCAAAACTCGGGCATCGAACACATCATCGTGGTGTGCATGGAGAATCGATCCTTCGATCATTACGTCGGATGGACTCCCGGCGCGGACGGGCGGCAAGCGGGTCTCACTTACGCCGATGAAACTGGCGCGGCGTTTTCCACTTATCCCCTGGCGCCAGATTACCAGGGGTGCGGTCATCCGGACCCGGATCACTCGTATGCTGGCGGCCGCGTCCAGTACAACGGCGGCGCCTGCGACGGATGGTTGCGCGCCGGCGAGAGCGATCAATATGCGATCGGGTATTACACGCAAAACGACCTGCCGTTTTTCGCCGGAGCCGTGAATCGATGGACCAGTTGCGACCGATATTTTTCCCCGATCATGGCGGGAACGTATCCCAACCGGTTCTACCTGAACGCGGCCCAAACGGACCGCTTGAGCAACACCCTCGACATTTCGACGCTGCCGACCATCTGGGATCGGCTGAGGGCCAAAGGACTTCCTGCCAAATACTATTTTAGTGACCTCCCGTTCCTCGCGTTGTGGGGCCTGAGACATCTTCCCGTCCTGGCGCACGCTTCCGAGTTTTTCACCGACTGTGCCGCAGGCACACTGCCCGCCGTTTCGTATCTCGACCCGCGACTGCTCGGCGAACAGGAGGGCTTGAGCAACGATGATCATCCTCATGCTGACATCCGCAACGGACAGGTGTTTCTAAACGAGGTTTACCAGGCGGTGGTGAACAGCCCGAACTGGCCGAACACCGTGCTCGTCATTACCTACGATGAGTGGGGCGGGTTCTTTGACCATGTGCCGCCCACGCGCGCGCCGATTCCGCCCGCCTCGGCAGCAGCCGGCGATACTGATGGATTGCGCGGATTCCGGATTCCCACGTTTGTCATCTCGCCGTGGTCTCGGGCCGGAGTGTCGCACGAGGTGTTCGATCACACGTCGATTCTGAAAATGATCGAATGGCGCTGGCACATCCCGCCGCTGACGATTCGCGATTCCACGGCGAACAATCTCGCGTTGGCGCTCGACTTCAGATCGCGCAATTTGAGTGCGCCCACGTTCGGAATGCCTTCCGGGCCTTTCGGTCTGCCCTGCCCGCTCACAGAGATTCTCCCAAATAAATGGGACCGCCTCGCAGCGCTGGCGAATGGTCTCGGAATCATCTGAGATTGGAATCGCGGAATTCGGGAACAGCCCGCGCGCGGCATCCCGCCGGCAGGATGCCAGCGGCGTAGCACTACGAGTAACGCGCTTACGCGCGTCGCTTCGGCCGGCGCTCGTCGTGCTTCTTCTGCCGCTCGGTGCGCGGGCCGTTCTTGTTGAACTTCCGCACGGGCTCGATGGTTTTCGGGCGCGCTTTCGGCACGAGCACCACGGGGCAGCCTTCGTAGCCGAAGGCCTCGCGCATCTTCCCCGCGAGATATTTTTTGTAAGCGTCGGAGAACAACTCGTCTCGATTCACAAAGAGCAGAAACGTGGGCGGCGACTGGCGCACCTGCGTGGAGTAAAAGAATTTCAGCCGATGCCCGACCGCGCTGACGGGCTGACGGCGTTCCACGGCGTCATGCAGCGTGCGATTGAGAATCGCGGTGGGAATTTTCTTCTGCAACTCCGCCGCGATGTAACGCACCGTTTCGAGCAACCGGTCGAGATGAAAACCGGATTTCGCCGAGGTGAAAATCACCGGCGCGTAATCGAGGAAGAACAAAAGTTTCTGCACCCATTCACCAAACTCGACGAGCGTGCTCAACCGCTTGCCGTGACCGCGATCCTTCTGGTTGCGCCGCTCGATTTCTTCTTCGCGCACCTCGCGCACGTTTTCCTCGATCAAGTCCCACTTGTTGATCACGATGATGCACGCCTTGCGCGCCTCGGTGATCTTTGCGGCGATTTTCTTGTCCTGTTCGAGAACTCCCTCCACGGCGTCGAGCACGAGCACGCAGATGTCCGCGCGCTCGATGGACTCCTCGCTGCGCTTCACGCTGAAGAACTCGATGGAGTCATCCACGCGGCCTTTTTTCCTCATGCCGGCGGTGTCAATGAGCACATACTTCTGCCGCACGCCGTCCGTCTCGACTTCAAACGGCACATCAATCGCATCGCGGGTCGTGCCAGGAATCGCGCTGACGATGACGCGCTCGGAGTTCGTGAGCGCATTGATGATGGAAGACTTGCCGACGTTCGGGCGGCCGACGATGGCGAGCTTCAGCGGCTCGATTTTCCTGGGTGGTTTGTCGCTCGTGTCCGCTTCTTCACCGCTCTCGTTGTCCACATGCTCATTCAGCGGTTCGTCTTCACCCGTGGAACCTGGGACCGGAAGAAACTTCCCCGCCTCATCCATCAACGCCTCAATGCCTTCGCCGTGAATCGCCGTGACGGGGAAAATTTTATCGAAGCCGAGCCGGAGAAATTCATCGGCCTGCGGAATCACGCGCTCCGTGTCCACCTTGTTCACGGCCACGAGCACCGGCTTCTTGGCCACGCGCAAACGCTTCGCCACTTCCGCGTCGAGCGGCGTGATGCCTTCCTGCACGTTGACCACGAAGATGATGACGCTCGCGGAGTCGATGGCGATCTGCACCTGCTCGACGGCGGCCTTCACGATCACGTCCTCGGACTTCTCACGGCGCAGCAACCCGATGCCGCCGGTGTCCACGAGCGTGTAAGGCTGCCCGTGCCACTCGGCCTGCGCGGTCACGCGGTCACGCGTCACGCCCGGCTGATCATGCACGATGGCAATGCGCCGCCCCGCGATGCGATTGAACAGCGCGGACTTCCCAACATTCGGTCTTCCAACAATGGCGATTAAACCAGACATGGCGTGAGCATGGCCGACCAAGCAAGCGGTCGGAAGCGAAATGATGGAGCGGACAGTCATGGGGGCAGTAGCCCCGCCTGCCCACTGTCATTCCCCCCACGTAGAAACAAATCTTGTTCCGTCCATGCTCGTGCGTAGCCTGCTCAGACTCATGGGCAAAGCGACCTTCATCTTCATCAGCCTCTTGCTCGGCCTGGCCTGGGCGCGGGCGGATGAAGTTTTTCAATTCACGCCGCACGCGAATGTACACGCCCTGCACGCGGCGGGAACGGCGGATGGAAAAACCTTCGTCGTCGGCGCCACGGATCGTCCGGCACGGCTGCCGGGGGCGTTACGGCGGTTTCGTGGCGGCGGCTCGGGGTATCACGGTTTCGTCAGCCAGTTGAATGCGAACGGAGGCGGCATGGTCTCGGCGGTGTTCGGCGGTCAAGACACCTGGGCTGCGCAGGTGGTGGTGGCTCCCGGTGGTGATGTCGTGGTCATCGGCTCGACCTCGGCGACAAATTTTCCGGTGCTGCGCGCCCGACAGGCGACGAACGCCGGCGCGCAAGATGCCTTCATCATCCGCTTCGATGCCACGCTCCGCACGATTCGTTTCGCCACGTACCTTGGCACGCCGGGCCAGGACACGGCCATTGCCGTGGCGGTGGACGCGGAGGGCAACAGCTTCGTCGTGTTGCAGGCGGGCGCGGCGGGATTGCTCGGCACGAACGCGTTTGATTTCGGTGCTCCCACGGAGGCGAGTCATCCGGTGCTGGTGAAACTTTCTCCGTCCGGCGAACTGCTTTACGCCTCGCGCCTCCAGGCTTTTTCCCCGCTGTTCATCTCCGCGCTGGCGGTGGACGGCATCGGTCACGCCCATGTGGCCGGCTCGACGGCGAATGGTGTTCTGCCCACGGTGAACGCGCCTCAGCCGTTGCCCAGCAGTTCTGGCGCGGACGCTTTCGTGGCAAAATTCACGCCCGACGGGCGCGCGACCCTTTTCGCCACCTACCTCGCGGGCGCAGGTAATGACGGCGCGCGGGCCATCGCCGTGAACGCGGCGGGCGACATTTTCGTGGGCGGCCAGACCAGTTCGAAAAACTTTCCGGACGCCACTGACGACGCCCCGCCGTTCACGCCGAACCAGCGCGCCTTCGTCGCGCGCTACAGTTCTTCCGGCGCGTGGCTCGGCGTGCAAACGCTCGCGGCCTCGGGCCTGGACGCCGTGCAGGCGCTCGCGCTAGACGGGGCCGGGCGCGTGCTGGTGGGCGGAACGATGGGCGCGCGATTCGACAAGGGCCGCTCCTTCGTGGCGCGGCTCACGGGCGGCGAACCGATTCTGCCGCGGCACGTCGGCGAAGATGCCACTGCGGCCGCGGTGCTGAGTTCCGCTTCGGCCAGCGGTGAGGACGTGGTTTTGGTGTCAGCCAGTTCGCCGTTTTTTTATTCCGGCGCGCGCAGCGTGGTCACAAAAGTGACTCTCTCCAGCGCCGTGCCGTGGCCTCCGACGGTGGCGTTGTTGAGTCCTGCGCTGGGTTCCATCGTCGCACCGGGGCAGACCATCGGTCTGTCAGCGGCGGCGTTTGGCGGCACGGGTGACGTGGCGGCGGTGAGTTTTTACGACGGCGGAACGCTCATCGCGGTCGTCACGAACGCGCCTTACTGGCTTGTCTGGAGCAACACGCAGGCCGGGCCGCACCTCCTCACCGCGCGCGCGCTGGTCAGCGGCGTGAACGTCACCTCCGCGCCCGTCACGGTGACGCTGGGTTCGCCGGTGAATGATCAATTCGCCAATCGCACCCGCCTGCGCGGCGAACGCGTGAACGTCCGGGGGAGCATGAGCGGAGCCACGGCGGAGGAATCGACTGGCTACTCCCCAAACTTCGTCTGGTGGGAATGGGTCGCGCCTCGCTCGGGCGTGTTTCAAATTTCAATCGCACCAAACGGTCAGGGTTTTTACCTGGAACTTTACACCGGACAGACCTTGGAAGTGTTGCAACGCTCGGCTTCAGGATATGAAGGCGAACTCACCTTCCGCGCACAACGCGGCTCGGCCTACCAAATTGGCTTGGCGAATTACTCAACCACGACGCCAGAAGACTTTCGGCTCCGACTCCGGCCGGTGGCAGCACCGAAGAACGATCTTCAAACGCGCCCGCACACTCTTTCCGGGTTGCCTGCTTCCGCCAGCGGCACGTTGCGGTATGCCACGGCGGACGTGGCGATTTACTCCGGCTACGGCCGCGATGTTTGGTACGAGTGGACCGCGCCGGTTGCAGGAAGTTATCTGGCTTCGGTCGAGAGCGCCGAGACGCTGCCCTACGTGAACGTGATTCGCGGGCAGTTGCCCGACTCGTATTCCAGCATCGGGCAGGACGTGAACGGGGCTACGAACGGCCAAGCCTTCACGGCGCGGGCGGGCGAGAAGCTGCTCGTGCGGGTGTTCGACTACAGTTCCAGTCCGAATTTCACGCTCCATCTCCGCGCACAATCCGCGCTGGTGAACGACGAGTTGTTCAACGCGCTCGAACTGCCCGCGTCCGGCGTGATCGAAGGACACACCATCGGAGCAACTTGGAGTTCCGGCGAACCCGGCCAAATCTATTACGATCAGTTCGCCTGGTGGAAATGGACCGCGCCGAGCAGCGGCGTTTTTCGCGCCCGCTTTCAACTCACGCCGCGCGCCAGCACGACGACTTCATTGCTGCGACAGTTGCGTCCGAGCTCGCGGTATGGCGCGGTGCAGGTGTTCGCCGGCGACGTGTGGACGGGGTTGACCCAGGTGGCGGACTGGTATGGCGAGGACGGCGGAGCCTTCCGCGCCGTCGCGGGCGAGACCTACGCCGTCGCGGTGAATGGCGGTTTCGCGCACTTCACGCTCGGCTTGGAAGCCGTCGCGCCACCAGCCAACGATAATTTTGCCGACGCCGAAATTCTCACCGGCACGAACCTCGCCGTCTCCGCGCGTCTGGCCTACGCCACACGCGAGCCGGGTGAGCCGGGCAACGGTGCGATCTTCCCGTTTGGATACGACGGCGGCTCGGTATGGTATCGCTGGACGGTGCCGGAGGATGGGGCTTACGCGTTCGAGGTTTCTTGGCCGGCCCGGCTGATTCTTTATGCCGGCGAGGAACTGGTCTCGCTCCAGCCGATCACTCACTCGTCCAGCCGGCACACCATTCGCGTCGCGGCGGGCGAGACGCTGTGGCTCGCCGTCTCGGAGCCGCCCTATTCGATCTCGTCCACGGTCACGCTGCGCCTGCAAAAAGTCACGCCGCCCGCGAATGATGATTTCGCACAGCGTGAAATTCTCACCGGCGGGCCCGTGAGCTTTTTCCCGCGCACGCGCCACGCGACCTTGCAGACGAATGAGCCGTACGCCACGCCCGGCCCGCTGCGGACGCCCTCGACGGTCTGGTACGAGTGGGCGGCTCCGTCCGACGGGGATTTCACACTGGCGACGCAGAGTGGCGGTAACGCCTCCTGGATGCTGACACTGTGGCGGACGGAGGGGGGATTTCCCGAGCAGGCTGAGCCGAGCCGTTTCGCGGCGACGGCGGGCGAGATTTTTCATCTCGTGATTTTCGATTATGGATACAGTTCCGCTGCCGAACCATTCGTGTTGCAGCCCGCGTCCGTGCCGGTCAACGACGACTTCGCGCAACGCCTCGTGCTCACCGGCGCGGTCGTGTCGGTGAACGGCACCACGGTCGGCGCCACGCGCGAGGCGCTGGAGCCGCAGAGCGCCGGCGAGAACACGGTCTGGTATTCGTGGACCGCGCCGGGCACCGGACAACTCCTGATGGAGCTGGACGAGGGCAACCATTCACCACGGGCGCGCGCCTTCACCGGAGAGGAACTGGCCGTGCTGGAGCCGCGCCCGGAGAACGAAATTTTCTCCCGCTCGGCGGAGCATTACAATTTCACCGTCGAGGCCGGCGTCACGTATCAGCTCGTGATCAATTCGGATGAATTGTTCACCAGTGAGGATGTGTTCCGCCTCACGCTGCGTTTCGCGGAACGTCCGGCGAACGATGACTTCGCGCAGCGCGCGCGTGTGTTCGGCTCACGCGCGCGCGGCACGACGAAAGGCGCGGCTTACGAGTTTGGCGAGGGCGACGGGCCAACGGTTTTCTCCGGCTCGACGTGGTGGACGTGGACCGCGCCGCGCACCGGCCAGTATCAAATCGAAGTGACGAGCGGTTTTCCGCTCCGGGATTTCGGCGTGTATGCCGGCACGAACCGGGACGAACTGGAAGTGGTCCTGGATGATTCACCCGAACTGGGCCTCGGCGTCTGGCGTTTCCACGCCACGCGCGGCACGGCCTACGCGGTGCAGATCGGCACGGGCGAGCCGGGCGGCAGCGATTACGAATTCACCATCACGCCCGTGCGTCCGCCGGCGAATGATCACTTCACCAACGCCGCGCCGTTGCAGGGTAGCCGCTTGCTGGCGCGTGGCAGCGCGCGCTACGCGTCCGTCGAGGAGGAGGAGAGATTCGTTCTCGGCACCGTGGGGGGGCGCTCGATCTGGTGGCGCTGGACCGCGCCCGTGGACGGCATGGTTTTCCTGCAACTCGAAGACGGCTGGCAGGGCGCGGGGATTTACCAAGGCACGAACTGGAACGATTTGCTGGAAGTAACCTACCCCGGAGGCCGCATCGAAGCAGCCGTCCAGGCTGGAGTGGAATATCATCTGCGCGTGCATCTGTGGGCCGAGACTCCACCGGGCCATGAAGCGGTGAAACTTTCGCTCCGCCACGAGCGCGCGCCCGCGAATGATCGTTTTGAAAACCGAATCACGCTCGCCGGCACCAATGTCACCACCACCGGCACGCTGCTCGGCGCGACCGCGCTCGATGAACCGGCGGCGAGAGAGAGCGCCCGGCACACCGTGTGGTGGCGCTGGGTCGCACCGGTCGCGGGCCGCTACACCATCGCGGTTCGCAGCCCGGACGTGTTCGCCTATCTGGATGTTTTTCGCGGCGACGCGCGCGACGGACTCACCAGGGTTCCGGTTCCGACTTCGATTTATTTCCAAGCTTTGTCCGAGGTGAATGTTCCGGTCACGGCGGACGAAGTGTTGTCCATCGCGGTGGACACGGATGATTCCTTGTTTCGTGGCGGCGGGATTCAACTCACGATTCATCGCACGGACGCCCCGGCCAATGACGACTTCAGCCAGCGGCTCGAACTGGTGGACGGCCGCGGCACTTCCACTACGGAAGGCGCGTCACGCGAGCCGCGCGAGCCGGGCGCGGAGGAGGATGTGGACGGTGCTTCGGTGTGGTGGTGTTACACGGCGCGAAGCAACGGGTGGCATCTGTTCACGGCCCGGCTCACGGACACCCATCGTTTGAACGGGCCGTCCGCGCTTCAGCCGGAACTGCTGTGGCTCAATGTTTTCGACGGCAATCAGCTCGACAGGCTGGAGCCGCGCGTCTTCTGGACGGAAGAACCGCAAGCGCAGCGAGTCCTGCTCACCGCCGGCGTGGAGTACGCTGTGCAAGTCAGCGATCTGCGGCATCGCCTCGGGCGCGTGGACGTGTTCGTGGAGTTCAAGGCCTCCCCGCCGAACGATCATTTCACCAACGCGCAGGTGATGGCTGGCGAGGCGTGGCGCGCGGACGTGAACAACGCCTGGGCCACGACGGAACCGGACGAGCCGGTCTATGGCGAGGGCGGCAATTCCGTGTGGTGGCGCTGGACCGCGCCGGTGGGCGGGCTGTTTCAAGTCTTCATGCAATCGTACCGTGGGGGCGTATTTCGCGTCCACACCGGCACGGAACTGGGCGGGCTGACCGAAGTGGCGAACGCCGATTTTTTCTCTTCCGGCTATTTCCAGGTGGAGGCCGGGCCAACGTATCACTTTTCGTTTCGCAACTGGATGCACAACCATGGGTTCGCGCAGGTGGGCGTGCAGCGCGTCGCTCCGTCGCCTGGCGTGCCATCCAGCGCGCCGGTGCGGACCGGTGCTGCTCCGCGCATCCTGTGGCTTCAGACTGGTGGCAGTAACATCATTGAGACCTCGACCAACCTCACGGACTGGACGCCGTGGCGGACCAACTCATCCGCGAGGCCGCTGTCCGTGCCGGTGGGTGACGAGCCGCAACGTTTCTTCCGGATGCGCTGAATTTGGAGTGCGGGGACTTGTCACCGCCTTCCCGTTTGGCGACTTGTCGCCTAACGAACGACGCGACAAGTCGTATCGGGAAAAAGCGGTGACAAGTCACCGCACTCCAAACCGGCCTCACTTCCCGTTCACGCCCTTGAGGTAGGCGAAAATCAACTCCGGCAAATCATCGCTGTAACCGCCTTCGAGGATGCTGAAGAACGGCACACCGGTTTTTCGCAGCGACTCGCCGAGCCAGAAAAAATCTTCCACCTCCAACGTCTCCTGCGCGAGCGGATCGCGCGCGTAGCAATCGAAGCCCGCGGACACACCGATGAGTTCCGGCTTCGTCGCGATGATTCGTTCCAGCGCCTTGGTAAGAACCTTTCGATACGCCTCGCGCGGCGTGCGCGGCGCGACAGGATAGTTGAAACAATTCTTCCCCACATCCTCCGTGCCCGTGCCGGGGTAGCACGGGTGCTGATGAATCGAGGCGAACACCACGTTGTCCTTGTCCTTCAAAATGGCCTCGGTGCCGTTGCCGTGATGCACGTCGAAGTCAAACACCGCCACGCGCTTCACACCCTTCGCCAGCGCGTCGAGCGCGGCCACGGCGATGGAATTGAAGTAGCAAAAACCCATCGCGTGATTTTGCGTGGCGTGATGACCGGGCGGGCGCAACAGGCTGAAGGCGGCTTCGCCTTTGCGCGCCAGCTTCGCCGCGTGCAGCGCGCCGCCCACGGAGCGCCGGGTGTGCTCATCAATCTTCGGATGCGCGGGCGTGTCACCGTCGAACGATTCCGTCGCGTTCCGCACCTGCGCGACATGCTGCTTCGAGTGGGCGCGCAACAGTTGTTCGTCCGTCACCTCAATCGGCGCGGCCCAGTTCAGTTTCAGTTCCGTCTGCACGCGGAGTTTCGCCAGGGTGCCGGTGATGCGCGCGGGCCGCTCAGGATGCCCCGGCGCGGAATACTCCGTGCAACGTTCGTCGGTGATGATGGTCATGGGCGAAGGTTGGCGAGGAACCGGACATTTGCCAACTCCGCGCCGGGCCAATCATGGCGGCCATGAAAACAATGGTCTTCACGAATACGCCCGCCTCGTTCACTGTCTGCCTAGTTATGAAACTGTTGCTCGCCCTCTTCGCCGTGCTGACTGCCGTCGCCCCGCTGCGCGCGTGGGATTACGAAGGCCACCGCATCGTCAACAAGCTCGCCATCGCCTCGATGCCCACGAATTTTCCCATCGCCGTGAACGCGCCCGCCACCGCCGAGCGCATCGCGTTCCTCTCGGGCGAGCCCGACCGCTGGCGCAACTCCACCGGCCAGACCTTCAACCACGCGCACAAGCAGGAACACTTTCTCGACATCGAAGACCTGGAGCCGCTCGGCCTCACGGCGAAGACGGTCAGCCCGTTTCGCTACGACTTCATCGCGCAACTCAAGCTGGCCCGCGAAAAGCACCCGGAGAAGTTTGCGCCGATTGATCCCGCGAAGAACAACGACCACACGCGCGACTTGCTCGGCATGTTGCCGTGGGCGCTCAATGAACAGTTTTTGAAACTCGAATCCGCGTTCTCCTACCTCAAGACGTTCGCGCAGTTCGGCGGCACGGCGGAGGAAATCTCGAACGCCAAAGACAACATCATTTACGTGATGGGCGTCATGGGCCACTTCGCGGGCGACTCCTCGCAGCCGCTCCACACCACGAAACATTACAACGGCTGGGTCGGCCCGAACCCGCACCGCTACAGTACGAACCGGACTATTCACTCGTGGATCGATGGCGGTTTCATCCGTCGCGCGGAGATCAAGTTCGAGCATCTTTCACCCAAGGTGCGCGGCGCGAAACTGCTCGGCGGCGTGAGCACGGCGGGTCGCGGTGTCTTCGAGGACTCAATGGCCTTCATCCTCGCACAGCATGCGCTGGTCGAAAAAACCTACCAACTGGACCGCGACGGCAAACTGTCGCCGAACAAGGGCGAGGTGCCGGAGGGCAAGGAATTCATCGGCGGGCAGTTGATCAAAGGCGGGCAATTTCTCGGCGACCTGTGGTTCACCGCCTGGCAGAGCGCGGCGGTGGATACTTTCCTCAAGGGCGAGCTGACGCGGCGGAAGAATCAGTAGGACAGTGCTTCCAGCCTGTCCAACAATCTAAAGAAAATCGAGTGAGTAAAGTAATGCTCAATTCGTCCGGCCCGCACTCGTCATTCAACTCGCAAGAAAGTTAGTTTGGACAGGCGGGACGCCCGTCCTACGCCGACTTGCTCTGCCGGAATTTATCCAGCGCCACCGCCAGCACGATGACGATGCCGATGATGATTTCCTGCATGTAGGTCGGCCAGCCCATCTGGTTCGATCCGTTGCGCAGGACGGCCATGATCAACGCGCCAATCATCGAGCCGAGAATGCTACCTGTGCCGCCGCTCAGACTCGCCCCGCCGATGACGACAGCGGCGATGATGTCCAATTCCAACCCTATGGCCACGGTGGGATCGCCCTGCGTGAGCCGCGAGAGCTGCATCAAACCCGCGATGCCGAAGAGCAATCCCGCCAGCGCGTAGATGATGATCTTGTGCATCCGCACGCGAATGCCACAGAGCCGCGCCGTGGCTTCGTTCGAGCCAATCGCAAAAATGTAGCGGCCAAAAACCGTCTGCCGCAGCAGCACCGCCACGACCACCGCGAGCGCGATGGCGATCCACACGCCCGTCGGCAGCGGAAGAAATTTGTAGGGCTCGTCCATCGCCATGATGGAGTTCACCGCCGCCTGCTCGTCGTAATTCACCGTCTGGCTGTTGCCGAGCCACTTCGCCGCGCCGCGCGCCACGCCCATCATGCCCAGTGTCACGATGAAGGGCATCATGCGGAAGCCCGCGATGAGCGAGCCATTGATCGCGCCGACCAGCGCACCCGCGCAAACCGTCGCCGCGATCACGCCGGTCGTGCCCCACGGCTCCGGCAGCGAGAGCAGCTTCGCCCCGACCACGCTCGTCAGCGCCACGACCGAGCCGACGCTGAGATCAATGCCGCCGCTGACAATGATGAGCGTCATGCCCAGCGCGCCGATGGCGACGATGACCGTCTGGGTGAAAATGATTTTGAAATTGCCGCCCGTCAGGAACACCTCGCGCACTTCGGGCTGGATGGAGAAAATGCCGATGACGAACGCCAAGCCGAGAAACGGGCCGAGCAGCGTGAACAGTTGGCGGAAGGAGAGTGATTTCATGCGCGAAAATTACTGAGGGTAAAGCGATTTCCGCGACTGGTAAGGCGTCGTCGCTCCGCGCGCGCCGGGCCACGACTCGTCGGCTCGCATCAATATATTCTTACGCCTCAACCCGGCGCGCGCGGAGCGCGACGCCCTACCGACGTTGGGTTCTTGAAGATGACTGTGCGCCCTCATGCCGCTGCCTCACTTCCCACGGCGGTCGCGATGAGGCTGTGTTCGGTCCATTCGCTCACCGGCTTCACCTCGCTCAACACGCCGCGGCACATCACGCCGATGGTGTCGCAGACGCCGAGCAGTTCCGGCAGATACGAACTGACGAAGACCACGGATTTCCCCTGCGCCGCAAGCTCGCCGATGAGCCGGTAAATCTGCGCCTTGCTCCCGACGTCGATGCCGCGCGTCGGTTCATCGAGGAGAAAAATCTTCGCGTCGTGATGGAGCAGGCGTCCGATGGCGATCTTTTGCTGGTTGCCGCCGGAGAGTTCGCCGATGGGTTGCGCGGCGTCGCGGGCTTTGACCTGAAGCTTTTCCATCCACCGCTGAGTTGTTTGACGCTGGCGGCTGACGCTGACGAATCCCGCGCTGGCGACGGAGCCAAAGTTGGTCACGGTCAAGTTGTCCGCGAGCGAGCGGTTCAGCATCAGCCCTTCCTCTTTGCGATTCTCGCTCAAAAGGCCGATGCCGTCGCGCAGGCGGTCCGTGGGCGTGGCGTGGGTGCAGTCTTGACCGCGCACCACGACCACGCCCTCGCGAATGCGATCCAGGCCGAACAGCGCGCGCAGCGTTTCGGTGCGGCCCGCGCCGACGAGACCGGCAAGTCCCAGAATTTCTCCGCCGCGCAACGTGAAGCTCACGGCGCGCGGCTTGGTTTCTGCGGAAATGTTTTTCAACTCCATCACCGGCGCTCCGAGCGCGTGCGGCGTGCGCGGATAAATTTCCGACAGTTCGCGCCCGACCATCGCGCGGATGATGTCCGCAAGTTGTGCGCGTTGACTTGGTAGTGGAGCAGCCGTCCCGGCTGCCACCAGTCCACTGGGCGTCCCGCCTGGTGTCCCGACAGACGAGACGTCCGTCGGACTAATGGCAGCCGGGACGGCTGCCCCACTAACATCAGCGCGTAGCATCTCACCCGTCGCCACGCTTTCGCCATCGCGCAGCACGGTGTAGCTCTGGCAGAGGCGCTGGCATTCTTCGAGGAAGTGGCTGATGTAGATCACGCTCACGCCGCGCGCGCGCAATCGCCCGATGACGGCGAACAAATTCTCCGTGTCCACTTGCGTCAGGCTGCTGGTCGGTTCGTCCATCACGAGAACCTTCGGTTCGCTGATGAGTGCGCGGGCGATTTCGACCAGTTGCTTTTGCGCGACAGACAGAGTGCCGACGGTCGCGGCGGGTGAAATCTCATCGTTGTTCAGTTCTGCCAGCGCGCGTCGGGCGAGGTCGCGGCGCTTGGAGCGATTCAGCCAGCCGAGCGTCGCGGGTTCCGCCCCGAGCAGAATGTTTTCCTCCACGCTGAGATGCGGCGCGAGCGTGAGTTCCTGGTAAATCATCGCGATGCCGCTGCGGCGCGCGTGGTGCGGGTTCTCGGGTTGGAAGGGCTGGCCGTCGATTTCGATGCTCCCGGCGTCTGCGCGATACGCGCCGCTGAGGATTTTCATCAACGTGCTTTTGCCCGCGCCATTCTCGCCGATGAGCGCGTGGACTTCGCCGGGCGCGACGGTGAACGAGACGTTCTTGAGCGCGCGAGTCGCGCCGAACGCCTTCTGCACGCCGGACATTTGCAGGCGAGGGATCATGGGGCGGGCGAGGTTGTAGGCGAAGGGCAGGGCAGGGCGAAGAGGAAAAATTCGTGGCGGCAGCCATCCTGCCTGCCAGTAAGTCGTGGCTTCCAGCCCGGCGGAACCGAAGCCGAATGGTGGAGCGCTCTGAAATTTTTAAACACGTCCGGACGGTCGCGCGCTGTTCCGGGCGGCTGGAAGCCAGCCCTTACTGGCAGGCAGGATGCCTGCCGCCACTACCTAGCGCGCGAAAATTTTGCGCACGATGTCTTCGATGGGCACTTCCTGGATGTCGATGTCGTTGACGGGCAATTCGTCGAGCAGCGCCTTGCACACGGGAATCACGCGGTCGCGCTTCACTTTGAACTTCACCGTCGCGCCGGTGTGTTCAACCACTTCACCGAAGCGTTCCAAGCCTTCGCGCGGACAATTTTGTCCGGCGGTGAATTGAATCGTGATCAACTTGAAGTCGGCGAACCGGTCCAACACCGCGCTCAACTGGCCGTCGAAGAACAGCGAGCCACGGTCGATGATGATGACCCGGCGGCACAGCGCCTCGATATCGACCATGTAATGGCTCGTGAGCAGAATGGTCGTGCCGCGCGTGGTGTTGTACTCGCGCAGGAACTCGCGGACGGTCTTCTGCGAGATGACATCAAGGCCGATGGTCGGTTCGTCGAGGAACAGCACCTTGGGCTGGTGGAGCAGGGCGGCAATCAACTCGAACTTCATGCGCTCGCCGAGCGACAGTTCGCGCACCATCACGTTCAGCTTGTCGCCCACTTGCAGCAGGGCGGTCAGCTCATCGACGGTCTTCTTAAAGGCTTCCGGCGCAAGGCCGTAAATTTTTCCGTTCAGTTCTAGCGATTCGCGCGCGGGCAAATCCCACCAGAGTTGATTCTTCTGACCGAGCAGCAGCGCGAACTGGCGGCGGTAGGCGTCCTCGCGTTTCCACGGCACATGACCCAGCACGCGCGCGGTGCCGCTGCTGGGGTAGAGCAGTCCCGCGAGCATTTTGAGCGTGGTGGTTTTGCCCGCGCCATTCGCTCCGAGGAAGCCGACGAGTTCGCCCGCCTCGATGGTGAAGTTCACGTCTTTGACCGCCGTGGTGTGCTCGAACTTCCGCGAGATGAGTCCGCGCAGCGCGCCCTTGAACCCCGGCTCCTTTTTGTAGGTGCGGAAGGTCTTGGTCAGTCCCTGAACTTCAATGGCTGGCATGGCGCGGAGGTTGAACGCGGAAGGTTGAAAGTGGCAAGAGTTTGAAAATCCAAAATTTCAAAAACCAAATCCCAAACAAATTCCAAATTCGAAAATCTAAACCGGAACCATGCAGTTGGAATCCGCAATGCCTTACGCCAAGGCCGCGAAGGGCGCAAAGTAATGACGCTCTGATCTGCGGAGAATTTTCACGAAAATGTGCTTTTCCTTCCCGGGCCAGTCCATCCGAGTTCGCCCTTTCCTTCGCGCCCTTCGCGGCCTTGGCGTGAGGCTTCAACTGCATCGTTCGGTTAAATGGCGCTGCCGGGCACGGTCACGCTCCGGGCTGGAATTTGAGCCGTTGGAATTTGTTTGGGATTTGAATCCTGGGTCTAGGAATTTGAACGCCTTCACCGCCAGTGCATGTAGAGCAGCACGACCTGGTTCGGGCCGTTGCGGCGGAGCACGGCGGTATAGACGCGTTGCACGGCGTCGATTTGCACGGTCACTTCCACTTCAAACGTCGAGCTGCGGGTGCCGAAGTAGCGCGTGAAAAGCTGCGCGTATTGCGGCGTCATGCCCGGCACATTCGCCAGTTCGCCCACGCTGCGGAAAGGCATGTCGTCTTCGTCGCCCTCCTGGCCGTTCGGGCCGGCGCGCGTGGTGAGGATGGCCGACGCCATGCCGCCGTCCACGTCGGGAATGAGCTGCATGACGTTCGCGGAAGCGGTGTTGATGTTGATCAAGCGCCCGGAGATGGCGGTGAACAAATCCACGAAGCCGAGCGCGTAGGTCGGTTCCTCGCCCTCGCGCCGGTTGTTGAAACGGCGCGTCAGGCGCGCGTGCGACTTCGCGTATTGATCCTGAATGCCATTCCCCGCCGCGCCGCCGCCGGAACCGAAATACATGTTGGGCGTGATGCCTTTGATCATCATCAGTTCGGTGAGGTCGTCGATGGGGCCGTTCTTCGCGGTGTAGGGCGGGCGCAGCGCGAGGTAATGATCGCTCTCGGTGTCGGTGCTGCCAAGGCGCGGGTCGTCGTCGCGATCGGTCCAGTCGGCGATGGCGTTGCGGATGTGCGGGGCTTCGGCGGCGTCAACGCCCATGAGGATCAATCCCTGGTCGAGCATCGCGGCCATCTCGGGCGAGGTGGCGGCGAGGTTGATGTTAAACTTCCGGTCGGCGTCGGTGATCTTCACGGAGAAAGTGCCGTGGCCGAGCCGGTTGTCGGTGAGCGAAATGCCGGTCAGCGCGTCGTTCGTTTCGCCGGTGCCGCCGGCCCAGATTTGATTCAAGCCGTCGTATTGCTGGCCGCTCTGGTTGGGCTGCGCGAGAACGTACTTGGCGAGCTCGATGCCGGAACGTCCGAGCCATTCGAGTTCGGTGTCCCAACTGGTGTTGCGCGCGAGGCGCGTCTCGACGGTCATCATGGTCGAAAGCACGGCAGCCATCCCGGCAAAGACGAGCACGATGACCATGACCATGACGAGGGCGATGCCGGCGCGGGCTTTGTTGCGGAGGAGTTTCATCGCGGCACGCCTCCAGGGCCGACGCGGTTGCCGGTGTTGGGCTGGTTGATGCCGCCGGGCCGGGCGCCGGGACCACCGGGGCCGGGCGCGTTTTGCCATTCGGGCTGCACGGCCTTCGCGGGCAGGGCGACAATTTTCGTGGTCATGGTCTGGGGCGAGCCGCTTTTGCCGCCGAGACCGAGGCCGATGCGCATGAGCGAGGGCAGCGAATTGGTGGACTTCCATTCGTCCACCCAGTCCCAGTCGTTCGGACGGCGGATCGGATCGGGCTGGCCCCAGCATTCGAAGCCGAACATCGTCACGTCCTTGGCCAGCACCAGCCGGTAGGACTGAAACTCCTCGTCCACCGCCTGCAACATCGGCCCCTGGCGCAAGACCAGGTTCAGGTTCGGCCCGTCGCCCGCCTCGCAGGTGAACCACACGCGGCGCACCACGTTGTCGCCGTAACGGCCCACGCCGGGAAAATTCGCGGGCAGATGCGCCACGAAACTCAGCGTGCCGTAATCGCCGTTGTTCATGTTGGCGATGAAGTTGTAATAGGCCGTCTGATTTTGCGGCGGCATGTTCGCGGTGAACATCTGCGCGCAGTTCAGCGCGTTCACGATCGCGTTCATAGAGACGCGGGCGCGTTGCGCCTGGTCGGCGGCGGCGCGGGCGGCGATGGAGGCTTTGAGGATGCTCGTCCAGATCGAATAGATCGACAGGATGATCATCATGAAGATGGCGAGGGCGATCATGACCTCGATGATGGTGAAGGCGCGTTGGCGTTCACGCTTCAGCGTGTTCGGGGACAAGCTGAAGCTTGAACTCCAACTCGCCGCGCGCGAGGGATGCCTGATCTTCACCGCCCCAGTCCTCCCGGGCCTTTGCTCTTTTGCCCCGTGAATTTCCACATGCTCATGGTCTCGCCGACTTCCTTGCCCGACGCGTTCTTGCGGTGGACGCTGATGTCGATCTGGAAAAACCCGTTCGAGCCGGCCTCGAAAATTTCCGCGTTCCAGTTGTAATCCGGCACCAGCCCCTCGAAGTCTCCCGAGTACGAGCCTTCTTCGAGCGTGTTCGACAGCGAGAACATGGACGCGACCATGCCGCAGTCCGCCTGCTGGCGCTGGAGCGCGCGCGCCGCGCCCACGCTCTGCACGACCATGCCGAGAATCGCGAAGACCACGACGAAGAACACGGCCATGGCGATGAGCACTTCGAGCAGGGAGAAGCCGCGGAGGGGTTGAGCGTTGAGGGTTGAGAGTTGAGGGCGGCCGCAGAGCGCGTACGGCGTGTCGGGATCGAAGGCCTGTCCGAGGGCTGAGCGGCACGCGACTTGTTCCGATTGAGAGTTAGCGTCCACGTTTTGAGTCCTGCACCGAGGCGATGCCCGTGATCACATCCACGCTGATGCCGCGCGCCTCGTTGTCATCCGACCGCAGCACCAGGTCCACCTGATCCGCCGTGCCGTCCGCCTGGAAGGTGAAGGCCACTTCCTCCAGTTGCTGCAATTCTTCGTCCTCATTGATGGCGATGAAGAAAAAAGTAATGCGGTCGGAAATTTTCGCGGAGAACAATTCGCCTGTGCCGGCCTTGTGTTCGACCATCTGCTCGTTCCCGGCTTCGCCCTCGAAACTGTAGGTCGCATTGGCCCCGGGCGCCCGCCGCGCGGCCGATGATCCGGACACAGAAATCATCCGGTCGCCCGGGCGAATCCGCACCTCCGTGGCGACGCCCGTCAGGATGGCGCGTTCGCGCGCGCGACCGCACGCGTCGATCACATCGGACACGGCCTGGCGCATCGAGTCCTTGTGCATCTGCCGGTAAATCGACGGCATGGAAATGGCAAAGATGATGGCCATGATGCCGACCACGACCATGATTTCGATGAGGGTGAAGGCGCGGCTCCGACGGAGATTAAGATTAGGATTAGGATCAAGATTAAGAAGGGAAGGCGGCCCCTTCTTCTTAATCCCAATCTTCATCTTAATCATAATCGCATTCACCGTCGGTTGAAACCTACCCCGTGTTAATGCTCGAGGTGATGGAGAACATCGCCGACAAGACGCTGAAGAGCAGGAAGCCCACGAGCAGCGCCATGGCGATGATCATGGCCGGCTCGATCAGGTTCGTGACCACGCGCAGCGCGATGGTCAGCTCGCTTTCGTAAGTGTCGGCCACGTTCTTCAAGGCCCCGGGGACATCGCCGGTTTCTTCGCCGATCTTGATCAGGTCGATCATCAACTGCGGAAAAATTTTGCTCTGGGCCAGCGGTTGCGCCAGCGACTTGCCGTCCGTCACCGCCGTGCGCGTGTTCGCGATGGCGTCCTTGATGATCGTGTTCGGCATGATCTCCTCGGTGATCTTCAGCGCGTTCAGCACCGGCACGCCGTTGATGAGCAGCGTGGAGAGCGTGCGCGCGAACTGTCCGAAGATGTTCAGGCGCACGACCTTGCCAAAAACCGGCGCGTGCAATTTCCAGCCGTCAATTTTCCGCCGGCCTTCCACCGTGGCCGCGAAGCGTTTGAAGAGCAGCACCACGGTCGCGATGAGCAGCAGCATCAGCCACCAATACGTGCTGAAGACATGGCTGATGCCGACGAGAATCTGCGTGGCCATCGGCAGCGGCACCTTCAAGCCGTCGAAGATGGTGAGGAAGCGCGGCAGCATGAAGGTCATGAAGAAAATCACGATGCCGATGCCGACGGTGGCGACGACGCACGGATAGATGAGCGCGGATTTGAACTTCGTCTGCACTTCCGCGAAGCGGTTGTAATGGTCGGCGAGCCGGCGCAGCACATCCACGAGCGCGCCGGACTGTTCGCCCGCGCGCACCATGTTGATGTAGAGGTCGGTGAAGATGAGGCGCTGCTTCGCCATCGCGTCGGAGAGCGCGCGGCCTTCCATGACTTCCTGCTTGAGCGTCTTGCTGACCTCGGCGGGGATGCCTTTGGATTCGAGGTGCGTCATGGAGTTGAGCGCGACCGTGAGCGGCATGCCGGAGTTGAGGAGGTTGGCGAACTGCTGGGTGTAGGTGGCCAGCTCCTGTAGTTTCGGCTTGCGCTGGCGTTTGCGCTTCCAGGACGCGGGCACGAGCGAACGCCCGGTCTGCCCCGCCGCTTGCGCCGTGGCGGCGGCCACGGCTCCGCGCCCGCCATCGACCATCACCGGCACGAGGCCGAGACGTTCGATTTGCACGAGCGCGGCGGCGCGGTCGGCGACATCCAAGACGCCTTGCACGACTTCGCCGGACCTGCGACGCGCTCTGTAGGAAAATTGTGGCATAGCTCTCACTCCGTCATTAAACCCGGAATGGGACGGAAAGTTGCAGGACACCGGAGATGGCGTCCAGCGTTGATACTTGCCCCCGGCGTCCCGCCGGGTGGGGAGATATTGACGACGAACGCTGCTCCCGCGTCGAGTCACGCCAGAAGTCACCAAGCCTCCACCCGGCGGGACGCCGGGGGCACCTTGGGGACACGTTTGGCACATTTCCATTGCACCGCCGCCCGCGCGCTGAATCATTCGGCCCATGTCGCGCGCGTCGTCGTTCACTAAGTTGAAAGCCTTGCTCCGTCCCGGTGAGTTGCGGACGGAATCCACCTTCTGCAAAAAATACGCCGGCGACAAATGGTTCGCCGCGCACCAGCCCGAGGCCGTCGCTCTGCCGAAGGACACCGCCGCCGTCGCAAAAATTTTGCGCTTCGCGAACCAGCACCGCATCCCCGTCACGCCGCGCGGCGCGGGCCACGGCTACGTCGGCGGCTGCGTCCCGGTGCGAGGCGGCATCGTGCTCTCCCTCGAAAAGCTGAACCGCATCCGCGAGATCAACGCTGATGATTTCGTCGCCATCGTGCAGCCCGCCGTGTTGACCAAAACGCTGCAAGATGCGGTGGAGTGCAGGGGACTGTTCTATCCGCCTGACCCGGCCAGCCGGGCCGAATGTTCGCTCGGCGGCAACATCGCCACCAATGCCGGCGGCCCGCGCTGTTTGAAATACGGCGTCACGCGCGACTACGTGCTGGGCCTCGAAGTGGTGTTGGCGGACGGCACCATCACGCGCCTCGGCAGCCGCACGCACAAAAACAAATCAGGCTTCGACCTTTGGCGCTTCTTCGTCGGCTCGGAAGGGATGCTCGGCATCATCACGGAAGCGACGTTGAAGCTGCTGCCACTCCCACCGTATCGCGCCGCGCTCGCGCTGGGCTTCAGTTCGATGAAGGACGCGACAGGCGCGATTCGGAAAATCTTCGCCGCCGGATTTCTGCCCTGCGCGCTGGAAGTCGCCGACGCCTTCACGCTCGCCGCCGCGCAGAAGCGCACCGGAAGCCAGCGCCTGAGCGGCTGCCACGCGCATCTCATTCTGGAACTCGACGGCCAGCGCGACTCGGTGCGCGGAGAGATTCGCGCACTGGAAAAGATTTTGCGTGCCAGCCAGCCGCTCTTTGTGGACCGCGCGTTCGGAGCGGCGGAGTGCGAGAAGATTTGGCAACTGCGCCGCGAGTTCTCCTACTCCCTGCGTGATACCGGACTGACCAAGTTGAACGAGGACATCGTGGTGCCGCGCGGACGACTGGAGGAGCTGTTCAAGTTCACCGCCAAGTTGCAGCGCAAGCACCAGTTGCCCGTCGCCTGCTTCGGCCACGCCGGCGACGGCAACATTCACGTCAACGTGATGGTGGATTACGACGCCCCCGGCGCAAAGCAGCGCAGCGAGGCCGCGCTCGATGAACTTTTCGCCGGCGTCCTCGCGATGAACGGCGTGATTACTGGCGAACACGGCATCGGCCTCGCGAAGAAGAAGTGGTGGCCGCTCGCCGCCAGCGACGAAGTACGCGCGTTGCATCGCACCGTGAAACGCGCCCTCGACCCGCGCGGCATCTTGAATCCGGGAAAGTTTGTTTGATGTAGTGGGGCAGCCGTCCCGGCTGCCACTTGTCCACTGGCCGTCCCGGCTGGTGTTTCTTCCGCCGAGACGGCTGCCCCACTAACGCGAACGCTTGAATCCCGCCCGGCGTTCCGCTTTGCTCCCCCCATGAAAACTCTCCCGCTCCTGCGCGTCGCGCTCGCCTTGCTCATCACAGCCCTGTGTGCCCGCGCCGATCACTTCGTTTATTTTGGCACCTACACCGGGGCCAAGAGCAAAGGCATCTACTGCTGGCGTATGACCGACGCCGGCAAGCTCACGCGCGTCGGACTCGCGGCGGAGACGGCCAACCCGACTTATCTCGCGCTGCATCCCACCGGGAAATTTCTCTACGCCATTGGCGAGTTCGCGCAGTTCAACGGCCAGAAGGCCGGTGCCGTCACTGCCTACGCCATCGACACCGCGACGGGGAAACTCACGCTCTTGAACCAGCAATCCTCCGGCGGCCCCGGCCCGTGTCATCTCGACGTGGATCGAGCGGGGAAAGTTGTGCTCGTGGCGAACTACGGCGGCGGCAGCGTCGAAGCGCTGCCGATCAAAGCCGACGGTTCGCTCGGCGAGCCGGGGACATTCGTGCAGCACAAGGGAGTGGGCGACTACGAGAAGCGCGCGCCGCGCGGCCACGCCATCAATGTCGATCCCACGCAGCGTTTCGCCGTGGCCTGCGACCTCGGACTCGACCAAGTGCTCGTCTATAAACTTGATGCCGCCAACGCCAAGCTCACGCCGAACGATCCGCCCTTTGCCATGCTCGCGCCCGGCTCCGGCCCGCGTCACCTCGCGTTTCGTCCCGACGGTAAGTTCGCCTACGTCATCAACGAAACCCTCCTGACCATGACCGCCTTCGCGTGGGACGGCACGCGCGGCGAGCTGAAAGAAGTCCAGACCATCAGCACGCTGCCCGGCGCGAAGGAGAAGGGTTTCAGCACGGCGGAAGTTTATGTGCATCCGAGCGGCAAGTTTGTTTACGGCTCGAACCGCGGCCACGACAGCATCGTGGTCTATGCCAGCGACGAGAAGACCGGGAAGCTCACGCTGGTCGAACATCAGAGCACGCAGGGCCGCACGCCGCGCCACTTCGCGATTCATCCGTCGGGAAATTTCCTCCTCGCGGAAAATCAGGGCACGGACAACGTCGTGGTCTTTCGCATCGATCCGAAGACCGGCAAACTGACCGCCACGGGCGAGAAGATTGAAGTGGGTTCGCCGGTGTGCGCGGTGTTTGTGCCGGTGAAGTAATTTTCAATTCTCACTCCCGTGCGCTACGTGATGAAACAAAAGTTCTGGTCGTGGGGTGATGATTTCATCATCCGCGATGAGAATGGCGGCGACGCGTTCATCGTCGATGGCCGCGCGTTCAGTTGGGGCGACAAACTTTCCTTTCAGGACATCGGCGGGAACGAACTGGCGTTCATCCGCCAGAAGTTGCTCACGTGGGGACCGACTTACGAAATCGAAGTCCACGGCAAGCTCGTGGCGGTGGTGAAGAAGAAATTCTTCACGCTCCTCCGCTGCAAATTCACCGTCGATGTGCCGGGGCCGGACGACCTCGAAGCGCAGGGCAGTTTCCTCGATCACGAATATGCCTTCGAGCGCCAGGGTCGCGAGGTCGCGCAAGTGAGCAAGCGCTGGTTCAGTTGGACCGACACTTACGGCGTGGACATCGCCGCCGACGAGGACGACGTGCTGATACTCGCCACCGCCGTCGTCATCGACATGGTGTGCCATCACGACAAGAAGCACTGAACTGGGCGCACCATGTGGCTCGACATGATTCACGGAACGATTGAACGGCGAGTGCTGCTCAACTACCGCCTCGACCCCGCCACGTTGCAACGTGCGCTGCCCCGGCCATTCCGCCCCAAGCTCTATCGCGGTCACGCCGTGGGTGGTGTCTGCATGATTCGATTCAGCGGACTGCGCCCACGCTACCTGCCGCGTTGGTTGGGCCTTGGTTCGGAGAATGCGGCGCACCGCATCGCTGTGGAGTGGGACCAGGACGGCCAGCACTGCGAGGGCGTGTTCATTCCCCGTCGCGATACCAACTCGCTCTTCAACAGGGTGGTGGGCGGTCGTGTCTTCCCGGGCATTTTTCAGAGCAGCACTTTTACCGGGCGGGAAACATCTTCTTCGGTCTCTCTCCGAATTGTCCGAAATGACGGATGCGATGAAATTGCCTTCGCCGGTCACGTCGCGCAGAGCTTGCCGCAAACCAGCATTTTCCCTTCGGTGGCAGAGGCCGCCGGCTTCTTCTCGCTCGGTGCGATGGGCTACTCGGCAACTCATTCCGAAGGCCACTACCACGGCATGGAGTTGCGGTGCCTTGACTGGACTGTCGTGCCGCTCGAGATCGAGGAGGCTCGTTCTTGCTTCTTTGATGATCCGGAACGGTTCCCAGAAGGAACGGCACAACTCGACTGTGCATTGCTCATGCGAGGCATCGCGCACGAATGGCATTCACGGCCAGACCTGTACACTTCATTGAGCGGTGACAGCCTGACAATCCGCCGACACTAAGGAGAAGTTGCTTTCGGCGCATTCGTGCTCCGACCCACGATGGCCTCCGGCTGATAAAGATCCCGGTTGCTAGCCTGAAACTCGGCTTTGAGTTTCACGCGGAAGTGCGCGAGGTCCACCAGTTCCCAGCCCAGAAACGTCCACGCGCCGTCCGCCTTGCCGTCATGCTCGAAGCCCACAATGAGATGATGCGCGTCGTCGAGGATCTTATTCGTGTCGCGCTTCGGCTCGTAATAAAACGTCCGCAACGAACTGGCCCGGCTGCCGCGCTCGAACAGCTTCGGGTCGAGGTAAATCACCCGCCCGCTTTTCTTGTCCACGAGCCGCAGGTCGGGATAGCCACTGCGCTGCTTCGTGCCCGCCGCCGTCTTCGGGAAGTCGCACTCGAAGCCCTGAATGGAGTTCAACTCTACCTTCATCGCCGCCTCGAAGAGTGCGCTGACTTCGTTGATGCGGCGCTTCTGTTGGGCCGGGCCGTTCGTCGCGTTCATCTTGTGCAACACGGCATCCATCGCGCCGCTAATTTTCGCGAGCAGTTCGCGGTCGGACGAGTTGGTGGCTTGCAGCGGCAAAACTTTTTTCCCCGTCGCCGCCGCAACGACTTCCGCGAAGGGCACGCCCGCGAGTTCGTTCTCCTCGGCCATCAAACTTTGCACCACGCGCGCGACCTCGGCGGCGGGCAGGGGCAGGGCAGTGAGCAGGAGGACAAGCGTGAGGATTCGCATGGAGCGTTTGTAATCTCCGCCGACCGAACGGCAAGCGCGGAATGGTGCCAACAAACCATTTGCTCCGCTGGAAATCGTCGGCTATCCATTCGCCCGCGCGGAAGGGTGGCTGAGTGGTTGAAGGCACCTGACTCGAAATCAGGCGTGCGGGTAACCGTACCGTGGGTTCGACTCCCACCCCTTCCGCCAAATTTTTCCCACCAACCTGCTACAGCATCCGAGGACCGGAACATTTTGAAACGTCTCCGGGCGACGATTCCGAATCTGCCGGCGCACAATAATTGCTTCGGCGAAACTCGTGAACCGTGATGAAAAAAGTGGGCCGCGCTGCGGATGGACCCTGATTCCACCTCCGCCAGCATTCCAGAGCCTTTTCGCTCGTTATCAGCCGGTGATAGTTTCGGGCGCGGCCCGGACGAACTTTGATCGCGCCGATGCGTTCCGCAATCTCAATTCCTGACTTGGCTGGAAACAAAAAAAACTGCCACGCGGGTCACTCCCACCAGCGCGTATTGAGGAAACGGCTTTCCGTTTTCGGCGTGTCGGGTTTTGTTTCCGGCTGCGCGAGCCAGGCATCCGTCACTGGAAAGGTTTGAAACTCTCCCGGCGCGGTTGCGGTCGGCGAGAAGCACGTCGCCTTCATCACGAAGCTCTCAATCCGCAAACTGTTCCCGTCTGCCGAGAGCGTGAGGTTCTGCTTGGGATGAAACGTCCGCAGCACTTTTAGGAATTTCATCCTCGGCACATGGCACGCGCCATCTTCCAGCACGAGGGCTTCGATGCCTGCTGCATAATCGTTCAACTCCACAAACACCCGCGCCGCGCAAGCCGAGAGCCGCATCATGCGTTGTCGCGGCCCTTTCGCGCCGCGCTCGACCTTCAACTGCCCGACCATTTTCTCCAACGCCAACCGCTCGACGGTGAATTTCATAATGGCTCAACCTTCGTCACACGCCGAACCTTCGTAGAGCACCCGGCCTGTGCGTTTGCATACCACCACCACCTCCGATGAACGCAGCAATGTCATGTCTCGCGGGTTTTTGTACACCACCCAGGTATCCTCCCGCCGCACATTGTAGATTTGGCTGCGCGCCTCTGCGCCGTCCCGCACCGTCGCGCCTTTGAACATCCACCGGAGAACGTGACGCTCCGCCTGTCGCCGTGCTTCGGCGCGCGTGATGGAAAAACTTCGGCTGTTGCCTCGGCTTGGCTTGGGTGTTTTGACTTTGCCTGTTTTGGATTTATGTCGGGACTTTTTCACAAGACCCCCGCCGTGCTCTGCTGCCAGACGTGCTGGTAGATACGCTTGGCCGCTGCTTCCTTTTCCGCCTCGGTGAACGGCGGTGTGGGCAGTGCCGTATAAAGACTGTCGAGAATGAGCACTTCGACCTCCGCCTGCGTTTGTTCCCGTTCCGTCCACCGTTCGCGTTGCGCAATCAGCTTTCGCAACGAATCGAGCAACCCCTGGCTCGCCAGCTTCACTTTCTCGCGGTCGGCCTTGCTGATGTTCTCCTTCTGCAACAGGCAGAACAGGGCGTATTCGTCCTCGCTCAATCCTTCCGCCGCCGCGCGGTGGTCTTCGGCATCGAGTCCCTGCATGAAGTCCACCAACCGCGCGAACGTGTCCTCGATGGTCACGCGGTCTTTGTCGCGGTTGTAGTCGGCGATGATCTCGGAATATTTTTTGTAGAAATCCATCCGTTGCGGATTGCGGGCGAGCATCTGCTGCAATTTCTTTTCCACCACCTGCCGGATGTCCTCAAGTGCCGACGCCTTGCGCTTCACCTTCTTCGCGAACTCGTCGCGCAGCTTCTCCAGGTCAATCGTGCTCATGTCGAACAGCTTCGAGTCCATCTGGTCGCCGCCCGGTTCGGCGGCGCGGATGGCCTCGTTGACGATGCGGTGCAACTCCTTGAGCAAATCCGTCACGTCCGCCGTGTCGCGCCGTTCCTCCAGCTTCTTGTAAATCGCCTCGATGTTGTCGTGGCGCACCGCGTAGGCGAACGCCGCCGGCTCCATGATGAGCGCCTTGAACCGGATGAACACCTGCCGCGCCAAAATCTCAAACCGCCGCCGCCCCTCGTCGCGTGAGTCGCCCACGGCATCCGCGCCGTCTGCGATAGCCGCGATGCGCGTGAACCCTTTCGCGCCGGTCAATCGATCCGGCTCAAATCCCAGGCCGCGCAAATGCTTTTCCGTTTCCTCGATGGCCGAGAGTTGCGCCTTCACCCGTTCCTCGATGGGCGCGACAATTTCCTCCTCGCCGCCGCCTTCATCGCCGAGCGCATATTGCGCCAGCGCCGCGCGCAGACTCTTGAGCATCCCGTTGTAATCCACGATGAGGCCAAAATCCTTGCCGGGATACACCCGATTCGCGCGGGCGATGGCCTGCATGAGCGTGTGCGCCTTCATGGGCTTGTCCACGTAGAGCGTCGAGAGACATTCCACGTCGAAGCCGGTCAGCCACATCGCGCACACGATGGCGACGCGGAAGGGATGCTCTGGATTCTTGAACGCCGACTCCACATCCACGCGCTTGCCGTCCGCCGTCTCGAAGCCCTGCTTCATCAGCACGCGATGCGGAATGATGTCCACGCCCCACTTTTTGAAATCGGCAATCTCGTTCTGCCCCTCGCTGATGATGACTTTGATTCCCTCCAGCGTTTCCTCCATCCACTTCGCCTGGCCGCGCAGCCAGGCCAGCTCTTTCGCCGCCGCGTCGCGCTGGCCTTCTTCCACCCGCGCGGCCAGTTCCGATTTCTTCTTCGGAATCGCTGCTTCCACCTTCGCCAACTTCGCCTGCCAGCGCGGGATGATGCGCTGATACATCCGCCCGGCGGTAATCTTGTCGATGCACACCAGCATGGACTTCCCCGATTCCCAGCGCGTCGCGCAATATTCCACGAAATCATTCGCCACCTTATCCAAGCGGTCGTCGGCGGTGATGACTTCGTAATCCCGCCCCAGCAACTTCTCCAGCAAAGCCTCCTTGTCTGGATCAAGTTCTGCCCGCGCGATGGCGTCTGCGATGCGGTCATTGAGATCGAGCCGCTCAATCTTCAACTTCTCACCGCGATTGTCGTAAACCAGCTTCACCGTCGCGCCGTCCTGCTCCGACCGCCGGAAGTCATACTTCGACACGTAGCCACCGAAGATGCGCCTCGTCAGGTGGTCGTGTGTGAGCAACGGAGTGCCGGTGAAGCCGATGAAGGCCGCGTTCGGCAGCGCCAGCCGCATGTTGCGCGCGAGCTTGCCCGCCTGCGTGCGGTGCGCCTCGTCGGAAATCACGATGATGTCGTCGCGCGTGCTGTAGGGCTGCTGCGGGTCCACGTCCTGATTGAATTTGTGAATCAGGCTGAAGATGTAGCGATGGTTCTCCCGCAAGAGCCGCTTCAAATCCTCGCCCGTGGCCGCGCGCGGGGTGGTCTTGGGGTCAACGATTTCGCAACCGGCAAAGGTTTTGTAAATCTGGTTGTCCAGATCGTTCCGGTCGGTCATCAGCAGGAAGGTGAAGCTGGCGGAAATGTGCCGGCGCACCTTCTCGGCGAAGAACGCCATCGAATACGATTTGCCGCCGCCCTGCGTGTGCCAGAACACACCCAGCTTGCCGAGGTCGGGATGCGCGGACTCCACCAGTTGCAGCGTTTGCGTCCTCTGCTCGCCTTCAATGCCCTGCACCACCGCCAGCATGTCCTCGTCGGTCAACTCCGCCGTGGGCAACTCGACCACGCGATACGTGAGCCGCTTCTCCGGCGGGAACTGCTTCCGCAAATCTTCCTGCCGCCGCACCGACGCCACGGCATTGTTCACGCCGAGCACCTGATGATTCTTGGCGATGATTTTTCGCGTTGCGCCGGGCTTGCTCGAATCGAACAGGATGAAATTCTCCACCAGGTCCAGCAGCCGGTCGTGCGCCAGCATCCCGTTGAGCAACACTTCCGCCTCCACGCTGCCCTGCTCCGATTCATCCAGCCGCTTCCACTCCGCGAAATGTTCCCACCCCGTCGTGATCGAACCGTAGCAGGCGTGATGACCGTTGCTGACGATGAGGAAGGCGTTGTGATGGAAGGCGTGAGGAATGGTGTGTTCCTCCATATAGTCCCGCAAGTTCCCGTCGAACCCCGCGCGGATGTTTTTATAGACCGCCTTCAACTCGATGAACACCAGCGGCAGCCCGTTCACGAAGCACACGAGGTCCGCGCGGCGGTTGTAGCTCGGCGCGCGCAAGCCGGTGAGCTTCAATTCGCGCACCGCGAGAAAGCGGTTGTTCGGCTGGCCGTCCGCGCCTTTGCCGTTCTGAAAATCAATCACCCGCGCCCGCGTCTCGCGAAGCTGGCCTTGGGCGTCCTTGTAACTCACCGGCACGCCGTCGCGGATGAATTTGTAGAACTCCTGGTTGTGCTGGAGCAGCGAGCGCGAGAAATCGTGCCGCGTCATCTTCTGCACCGCCTCGGCGATGGCGGCGGGCGGCAACTGCGGATTCAGCCGCACCAGTGCCGCTCGCAAGTCGCGTGTGAGGACGACTTCCCGTGTGTCCATGCGGCCTAAGTCACAAGCGACACCCTCACTCCCGTCCCCTCTCCCAATGGGAGAGGGGTGCAGGGGTGAGGGCGGAAGTGTTCCGAACACTTCCGAGTTCCACGCATAGACGCTTTCCCAGCCGAGCTTGTCGCGCAGATGCTCGGCGAACGTCTTTTGCACGAGCCGGTCTTCGCTGTTGATGTCGGTGAAGGCCATGCGCTCAGAACAGATCGCGCTGATGTTCGTGTGGAATCGGGAAGACGCCGATGATGACCCACGGATTGGGAGCGCGGAAGTGGAACTCCTGCGTCGTGCCGAGAAAGAAATGCAGATCCTTCCGGGTGAACTCGTCAAAATACTTCTGTCGCACTTTGGCGAGCGCCGCCTGTTCATCGCCGTTGCAACCGCGCAGGCAATTCCAATACAAAGCGCCCGCTTCCCAATCCAGCACCTGCATCTCGCTGGCCTTTCCCGCTTCATCCTCGAAGCGATACGAGAAACTGAAAGGGAGTTTCGGAATCACCTGGAATGTCTTCCGCCACGCTTCCTCGGCGAACATCTCACCCTGGTCCGCCCGATTCCGCATCTCGGCCAGCTTGCTGGTATCCCATTCCCGATCTTCCTCCTCCCAGATGAAACCATTCACCCGCGCCGGCTTGAACACCGCGAGGGAAAGACTATTCGCTTTCGCTCCTTCGATGATCGTTTGCAGCCGGGTGTGGACTTTGGCCCTGCCGAGCAGCAGGAGCCGGCGCTCGCGCCAATTATCCGCCGTATCCACATGCCCGACGGGGAGCAATTGTTTCATGTCGGCGGGATGATGCGACTCGGGACGCCGGTCTTTGCGGCTGCGCACCAGATCACATTCCAGCCAGTCGAACTTCCGGTATTGCTCAGCTTCATCCAGCCGCCGGAACGGCACGGGATAAATCCGCACCCACGAACCATCCTCGCGCACCCCCGCCGTGCAGACCGTCTCCCCGTATTTGCGCGACAGCGTCGGGTAGGTCTTGACCGTGATGAGAATGCGCTCCCTGGCCATAATTTCCTTCGTCCCTACAAATGCACCGTCGCCCTCCGTTTTCCGTCCGTCCGTTCCAGCGCCTCGGCCACGCAATGCCGATGGCACTGGTGCGGCAGTTTCTCGAAACACGTCAACGCCACCCGCTCGCCCGCCTCGATCCAGGCGCGGATTTTTGCCAGCGCCTCGGGCTGCTTCGGCAGGCTCTCGCGCTCATACACCGCGAACAGCGCGTCGTAATCCGCCTGTGTGTGCAGTTCCCGCCGCTCCTCGGACGCGATGCCCAGTTCCGGCAGATGCTCGTAGCGGATGCCCACACCCTCGCACGCCTTCTTCAACGTGCCTTTGGAGAAACCGTATTTCCGGCTCAACGGATTCCGCCGCACATCGCACAGCACCGTCACTCCGTCCTGAATCAGCCGGTTCAAGTAGTCTTCCAGCGTGCGCCCCTCGTAGCCGATGGTGCAAAGTCCGCGCCGGCTCACGGCTGGCCGCGCGGCGTGAATCGCCATCAGCGCCAGCGCATCTCCCGCCAAAACCCGCTCCGCCATTTCACTGCGGATGGCGTAGTACGGATGCCGCCGATACGCCTCGGCCACGAGTGCGTCGCCCCGCAACGTCGCATGGCGTTTGGCAAACTGGTCCATCCGCATTCGCGCCACGGGAGCGATGCTCGCCGCCGTCTTTCCGGTCGGAGTCAATTTCCACGCGCGCTCCTCGTCGGCCAACAGGTCTTGCTCGACCAACCGCCGCTTGTCCGCGTAGGACGTGAAGGAAAAGCCGCCATACTTGTAAGGCACGAACTCATAGGCGGGCGTCCCCTCAGCCTCACGGCAGTAAAGGAACAGCAGCTTCTGGAAATCCAGATTGCCGACCTCGCCGCCCAAGGCATCCACGAGAGCGAGCAGGCGTTTTTGGCGGTCGAAAAGCATGGTTCAGAGTATCCGGTCAGCGTAATTACGGCAATCCACCTCGTTCAATTCGTGGCGCGGCGGCTCAAGGCTCGCCTTCAACAACTCCATCGCTTTGGGTATCCAGGCTTTCATTCGGACTTTTTCCACTCAAATAATAAACCATTTCAAAACAGCCACTTACAACGATTGACCGCCAGCCACTCAATTAAACTTTGCTGGCTGATCGGTGGCTGCTTGTCGCGCAGATGCCCGGCGAACGTCTTTTGCACGAGCCGGTCTTCGCTGTTGATGTCGGTGAAGGCCATGCTTCAAGGCTCGGTGCGGCTGGCCATTTCAATTTCCGAGCGACCCAGCCAATAGCACGCCAGCGCCGCCGGGATGTTCAACAGGCGAGTGGAAGTTTTATTCCCCGGCACGGTCTGGACTTTGAAATCGGCAAGTTCCCGCGTGACCACATAGCCCCGTTCAATGCCGTGCTCCGCGCAAAATTCCACCATCCCTTTGAGGTCCGCCAATCCCGTGTGTCCGGGCGCGCGATACTTCACCTCGAACGGCACCAGGCTCCCCTCCACGTCCGCGATGATGTCCACCTCGCGGTCCTTCTTGCCCCGCCAGTAGGAGAAGCCCACGCTCTGCGCGTAGTAGCGCGTGAACACATGTTTGAAAAACGCCGTTTCCACCGCGCGCGCCAAGCCGTCGGCATCCTCCAGCAGCCCCTTGCCCTTGAGCAATACACTTGGCCCGATGGCCGCATCCGCCAGATACACCTTGGTGCGCGCCCGCAACACCTGCTTGCCATAACCGAAAGGTCGCAGCCGGTGAATCAAGTGCGTGGCCTCCAGCAAATCAATGTAGCTGCTCACCGTCGGACGTTTGGCTTCCAGCGCGGAGCACAGCGCCTGCATGTCCAGCAAACCGCCGTCGTGCAGGCAGAGGTAGAGAAATACCTGCTCCAGTTCCAGCACCCGCCGCACGCCGAAGAGCGCCGTCATGTCGCGCTTCAAGACTTTGTCCACGATGTCCTCGCGCAGAAGTTTTTGCGCCAGCGGGATGCTTTCCACCAACGCGCTTTGTGGAAAACCACCGCGCAGCAGGTATTCGTGAAACAAACCCGTGAGCGATGGTGCGTCCGCCGCCACCCGCGCGAAACGAATAGGCTCCCACTCAAACAACTCCCGCAACGAACCCACCGCCGGCAACGTCGGCACGGGCAGCTTCTTCAATTGCAGATATTCGTAAAACGACAGCGTGGCCAGCCGGATGGTCTGCCAGCGGCCCACACCCGATTCCTGCCCCTCCGTGACCAGCGGCGTGGCCGAACCCGTCACCGCAATCCGCCGCCGCTTCTCGAAATCCACCTGATGCTTCAGCCACGTCTGCCAGTCTTTCGCCACCTGGATTTCGTCGAGGAACAAATACTCCGGCCCGTCCCGCGCCGGTTCAAATTCCCGCCAGAGTTGCACCAGTCCGTCCAGCCCCAGCAATTTCAGCAACGGATGATCGAACGTGACGTAAAGAATGTTGTTCGGCGACACGCCTTGGGTCAGCAAGTCGTCAATCGCCTGGAGAAACAGCGTGGTCTTGCCCACCTGCCGCGCGCCGGAGAGCAGCAACGCCCGTCCGCCGGGCGGCGACTTCATCCACGCCGCAATTTCCCGGAACGCCGCCCGCCGCCAGCCCGGCAAGTCCTGAGAACGCCCGCCCGCCCACCAAGGATTGTACTGCCGCAGCACCGCGATGACATCTGGCTTGGAGGCTAACATGCGGGTCGTTTCTGCCAATTCTCGTGTTTTAGTGCAAGTATGCTTTCACTAAAGCGGAGTTTTAGTGTGGAACGGTGATTTTCCGGGCTGCTTCCGTCCGCACCCGGCAGGCGGAAAAGCTCACACCGCCATCTCCCCGCTCATCAGGCGCGGCAGCAGCAGGTCGCGCGCGGCGCGGAGCTTTTGGTTTTGGAGCGCTAGGTTGCCAAGCTGCGCAAACATCGGCGCGAGTTGTTCGTCGAAAAGCGTGATGAACTTTCGCGGCGGAATCAGCACCAGCACGCGATGAACGGCTTTGCGATCAAGCGTTGGCACGGAAGCACCGCCGTTGTATTGCTCCAAATTCATTTCTCGGAGCAGGAACAAGGCAAACATCGGAGTCACCTTTTTGAACTCTCGCACCCACAGCGCCGTGTTGTGCGGCCAATAGTCGCCTTCAACAAAGTTCACAACGCCCAGCGATCCGCTCCGGCCTGTGAACACGCCCGGCCCTTTGGCTTTGGCTTCCTTGTGGTAGCCGACGATGCCGGTGGAACAGCAGATTGGAAATTCGCCTTCCTGCCAATCGCGTTCCGGCAGATCGAAACCACGCTGCAAGACAAGTGCATCTTCAAACGGCACGCGCTCCCAGCCTTGCGGGACGCCGTTGGTGATGCGGGTGTGTTCGTGGCCGGGGAAGCGGAGGCGGACGAACCACTCCCGGTAAAGAAGCCGCGCCGCCTCTTCCAACAACCCCATCCGCCGCCGGTTGTTCTCCATCAACTCGTCGTAGGCGGAAAGCACGTCGGCGATTTCTTCCTGAACGGGCAGCGCTGGTTTTGGAATCTCAAATTTCTGAATCATCTCCTTCGTGATCGCTTTGCGCGTTCCACCACTTCCGGCAAGTGAAAGCATGGTGTCCTGCATGAATGGCGAGATGAAAAAATACTTGAGGAAGCGTGAATCAAACTCGTCAGGCTTTGCGCGAACAATGGCAACGTGCTGGTTCACACGCGCGGGAAGCACCGATTCTGGAACTTGGCAACACCGAGCAACCGAGTCGCCAGTGATGTTCAGCAACACATCGCCCTTTTCGACAGTGACGCCGTTAAGCTGCGTCGCTTCTTCTTCACCAAGGAACGCCAATCCGTCAGTCGTGAATAGTCCGTTGTAAACATTCTGGCTGCGAATGAGTGAGACTCCTTCGGACTGATAAACCTGTTCGCCGCCGCGCGGTGTTGAGCCGCTACCGATTTTCGAGCAGTAGCCATCAAGACGAACTCGCTGCCATTCGCGCCGCTTCATACGCCCAATCCCTCAAAGTTTTTCTGAATCTTCTTCGCCAGCGCGGCGGCTTCCTGATTCAAGTCGGCCAGTTCAACGTGGATGTCGCCCAAGGTTTGCTCGAAATCGAAATCCTCATCCACCTCCGGCGGCGCCACGCCCACGTAGCGGCCCGGCGTGAGACTCCAATCGGCGGCTTCAATCTCCTTCCGGTCCACCAGCTTCACCAGACCGGGCACGGCCACGAGCTTCGCGTCGGGAAAACGCGAGAGCAGCCAGTGCGCCTGCCGCTCGAAATACGCGGCGGCCTTGAGTTGTTCCACCGCCTCCTTGCGCCGCGTGTCCAATTCCTTCACGAGTTTACCAAGGGCGCGGCCATTGGTCATGGGAGCGCGGGCTTCAGCCCGCTTCACCGTGGAATCGCCGGGCGCATCCGAATCATCCATGCCGTTCTTGTTGTCGGACGTTGAAGCCGCCTGAAGGCCGCGCTCCTGCGCCGCATCCACCACGCGCGACGCCAGCTTGAACACGAGATCAACGTCCTTCACCAGATCGCGGCAGGCCGTGGCCAGCGCGTCGAGTTCGCCCAGCAGTTGCTTCTGCGCCGCGAGTTTCGCGTCGCACGGCTTCTTCCATTCCTTCGCAATGCGCGCCGTCCATTTGTCCAGCGCCGCGAAGCACGCCTTGGCCGCGTCGTCGCGTTCGCGCACCAGTTCCCGGAGCGGCGAATCCTTCGGCAGCGTTTTCAGGAACGGCGCGGCGGCATCCGTCAGCGCGGTGTAAGCCGTGCGGAACGCGGCGGACTTCCCGGCGATGGCGTCGGCTTCGCGGAGCGTGCTTTCGAGGTGTTGCTGGACGAGCGCAATGAAGCGGTCGGTCTGCCCGCGATAGAGCCAGACAATCGAGCTGAGGTTCTGCTGCTGCTCCGGCGTAAAATCGTAAATTTTCCGCGTCACCTTCCGATAGATGTTCCGCGCGTCAATCATCAGGACGTGGTCCTGTGTATTCAGCGGAGCGCGGCTCTCCAGAGCCGCAGCAGCTTCGCCACGAGAGGCCCGCACCGATAGTTCGGATGCAGTTTTGCCTTCGGGAGTGCTGCGGCTCTGGAGAGCCGCGCTCCGGGCGCTGGACGCGGGCTTGCCCTTGTCGAAGTGCCACAACTCGCAAGGAACAGTTCGCGTGTAGAAAAAATTCGAGCGGATTGAGACCATGACATCAACCGCACCCGTCTCAACGAGTTTGCGGCGCACTTCCATCTCACCATGCCCGGCGCTGCTGGCCTGCGAGGACATGACGAATCCGGCGCGGCCATTCTTGTTCAGGTAACTCCAGAAGTAGGAAATCCAGAGGTAATTGCCGTTGGAAACTTTCTTCTCCTTGTTCACGCCCGGCAGACCGAACGGCAGGCGGCGGTCGTCCTTCACCTTCTCGGCGTCCACCTTGTCCACGTTGAACGGCGGATTCGCCATCACGAAATCGCACCTGCCCACCAGCTCGTGCCGGTCTTCGTAAAAGGTGTTGGCCTCGACGATGTTTCCTTCCAGCGCGTGAACCGCGAGGTTCATTTTCGCGAGGCGCAGATTACTCGTCTTGTATTCCTGCCCAAAGAACGTGACGCGATGCGCCGCGCTCAGGCCGCGCCGCTCGATGAAGTGGCTGGACTGAACGAACATGCCGCCCGAACCGGCGGCGGGATCGAACACGATGCCGTGCTCCGGCTCGATGACGTTGACGAGAAGCTGCACGAGCGAGGGCGGGGTAAAGAACTCGCCGTTGTCCTGCGCGCCCTGCATGGCGAACTTCATCAAGAAGTATTCGTTGATGCGCCCGAAAATGTCGCCGCTGGCGGTGCGGAGCGTTTCGCTGTCGAACACGCGGAGCAGGTCTTCGAGCAGTGTGTTCTCGAACTTGGTGTATTCCTTGGGCAGCACATTGCGCAACGGCTCGAAGTCGCGCTCCACGGCGTCCATCGCTTTGACGAGCGCCGTGCCGAGGTCCGCGCCTTTGGGGAGCTTGAGCAACTCGTCGTAGCGGGCTTCCTTGGGCAGCATGAGGGCGCGGCGCTTTTTGAAATCGGCGGCGGCGAGCGTGCGCTTCGGCATCTTGCCGGTGGCCTGGTCGGCCTGAATCTCGCGCAGGGCTTCGGCGTAACGGTTTGTCGCGTGACGCAGGAAGATTACGCCGAGCACGGGCATACAGTATTCGCCCGCCGTCAGCTTGGAGTTGGCGCGGAGATTGTCCGCTGCGTCCCAAAGGTCGGTTTCGAGGTGCTCGATGTTCTGGAGTTGGTTGCCACTCATGTTGCTACGCAGCCCGAATGATTTTTTAGAATGCGGCGAGCCTATTGGCTCCGCCCCCGCGCCGTCAGCAATTTGTTCGTGCCCTGCCGACAGAACCACCAACCTCACCGCCACGGCGATAGGACCGTGCCGATGAATGACAAACTGGCCATCTCGAAATTTCTGTCGGAAGTCCTGCAAGACTGGCGGAACAGTCGCGATGAGTTTCCCAAGAATGTTTATCCTCCCTCGCCATGGCCGATCCCGTTTTTCGGGAACCCCGCCAGGGCCATCGTCGCAACCGTTGGCGTGAATCCTTCCTCCGGTGAGTTCCGCCCTCATCGGGAATGGGAGGCAATCCAAAGCACCGCCGATTGGAAACGACGACTAAAGAACTATTTCAACCACGCCACGCCGCACACGAATGGTTCGACGCCTGGCGTGCCGGCCTGCCGTTGCTAGGCGTGAGTTATGAGCAAGGAACAGCCGCGCACTTGGACGTTTCCTATCGTTCCACCAAGGCGATGCTGAAAAACAAGATGACGGATACCAACGAATTTCGCCGCATGATTGAGCGGGATGTCGCGTGGTCCTTTCGCTTGCTGCCACTCTGCGAGAACCTCCGCCTACTCCTGACGTTTGGACCAATCGTTCGCGCGGATGGCACTTGCGAGAGCCTGCTGGAATTTTTGCAAACCGCCGCGCCGCGCCACGGTTTCACCGTGTTTCAAGACGGCGAGTCCTCTGTGTTGGAGCATCGCGCAACGCGCCGGCGTTTCTTCGCCCATGACGTTTCAAATCCACGCGCGAGTGACGTTGCCGCCACCGTGTTAATTTTTTTTCGCACCCATCGTCACCAGCTTGCCAAGCGCATCGCGCTGCGAACGTCTGATCCCCTTTTGTAAAAAATTCCGTCGAGGGCAAATCCATTGCCTGCTTCAAGCCCGGTCCAAAATCCGCACCCCCCCCGGTCTTGGCTACCTCGGCTCGATAGATTCTTTTCATTCCCATCGGTGCCCCACCAACTGAATTCTTGGGGACAATTGGGGACAGCCAAGAAGTGTATAAGTGCGTTTCGTACGCGCTTCGGCTCGCGCGGGCGAAAAGCAGAACGCGCACATTCGCCTTTATTTGCAGGGTCTTTATGCACGTTCACGCACCAAAACGAAACGCGCGGCCTTGGCTTCGACTCCCACCCCTTCCGCCAAATTTTCCCCGTTGGAGTTCTTCGTTGGAGTTCAAGCTTCAGCTTGTTCCCCGCTCGCCTCCCGACACGCTGAAGCGTGGACTCCAACTCAGGCTCAAGCCTGGACTCCAGCTACGCCAAAATTCCCTTCACCACTTCGCCCGCCACATCCGTGAGCCGGTAGTCACGGCCCTCGAAACGATGCGTGAGCTTCGTATGATCGATGCCGAGTAGATGCAGCATCGTGGCGTGGAAATCGTGAACGTGAACGGGGTTCTCCGTGATGTTGTAGGCAAAATCATCCGTCGCGCCGTAGGTCACGCCGCCTTTGATGCCGCCGCCCGCCATCCAGAGCGAGAAGCAGCGCGGATGATGATCGCGCCCGAAGCTGTCCTTCTTGATCTCGCCCTGGCTGTAACTGGTCCGTCCAAATTCACCGCCCCAAATGACCAGCGTGTCGTCGAGCAGGCCGCGCTGTTTCAAATCCGCGACGAGCGCGGCGCTGGCCTGGTCGGTGTTCTTCGTCTGCGTGCGCAGGCCGTTCGGCAGTTCGCCGTGATGATCCCAGTCGCGATGACAGAGCTGGATGAACCGTACGCCGCGCTCCGCGAGCCGCCGTGCCAGCAGGCAGTTGTTCGCGTAAGACGCCTTGCCCGGCTCCGCGCCGTAGGCTTCGAGCACGGCCTTTGGTTCCTTCGAGATGTCCATGAGTTCCGGCACGCTCATCTGCATGCGGTAGGCGAGTTCGTAATTTTCGATGTGCGTGGCGATTTCCGGATCGCCCATCACGCCGAGCTGCATCCGATTCAACTCCTGCATCGAATCAATCAGCTTGCGTCGTGCGGTGGAGTCGATGCCTTTGGGATTCGACAAATACAAAACCGGATCGCCCGCGCCGCGAAACTGCACGCCTTGATAATTGCCCGGCAGAAACCCATTGCCCCAGTAGCGCGCCTGCAACGACTGCCCGCCCGCGCCGCTGAGCAGAACCACGAAGCCCGGCAGGTTGGCGTTCTCGCTGCCGAGTCCGTAAGTGATCCATGAACCCATCGTGGGCCGGCCCGGCTGCTGGTTGCCGGTGCCGAAGAAGGTGACGGCCGGATCGTGGTTGATCGGCTCCGTGTGCATGGAGCGGATGAGGCACAAATCGTCCGCAAGCTTCGCGGTGTGCGGCAGCAATTCGCTGAACTCCATGCCGCACTTTCCGTGCTTCTGAAACGCGAACGGCGAACCAACACAGAGCAACTGCTTCTGCCCGCTGGTCATGCCCGTGATGCGCTGGCCCATCCGCACGGACGCGGGCAGTTCCGTGCCGGTCAATTCCTTCAGCTTCGGCTTGTGATCGAACAGATCCATGTGAGACGGCGCGCCCGATTGAAAAAGATAGATGATGCGCTTCGCCTTCGCCGGATGATGCAACTGCGGCAAGAGTCCGCCGACAGGCTTGGCCGCCACGATTTTCTTCTCCGCGCCAAACAGGTTCCCATTCAGCAGCGACGATAACGCGAGCGCGCCGAGTCCCGTGGAACTGCGCGCAAGGAACGCACGGCGCGAGGCGATTTGGTCGAAGTCGGCGAGGAAGTTCATGGCTTGATTGATGACACGATGCGTTCGGAAAGCGGCGCTAAAGCGACCGCACTCCAAACGCTCCGCGCTGGCGAGAGGCGTCTGGTCCTGCGCGTTAGCGTTTGGAGTGCGGTCGCTTTATCGCCGCTTTTCTGCAGGCTGATAAATTTCAAGAGACTCATTTCGTCATCGTCTCGTTCAGGTTCAGCAGCACGTTCGCCACGCCGGTCATGGCGGCGTGGTCAATCGTGTTCAGGTCTTTCGGACGCGGCGACTCGCCGATGCTCAACAGCGCCACGGCGGCGTTCGTGTCAGCGGCGAAGCGGACACGCTGCTCGGAGAACGTTTTCTCCAGGACTTTGATTTCTTCCGCGCGTGGCGGGCGGGCGAGGGTGAGGCGAAAGGCCAGAGTCAATTGATCGCGCAGCTTGTCGCCGCCTTCGTGCAGGACGCGAGCGGCGAGAGCGCGCGCGGCCTCGACATACACCGGGTCATTCATCACCACGAGCGATTGCAGCGGCGTGCTCGTGCGCTGGCGCTGGAGCGTGCAAATCTCGCGGCTCGGCGCGTCGAAGGTTTGGAAGCTCGGATAGTGCGCCGCACGTTTCCAAAAAACATACAGGCCGCGCCGGTACAGATCGTCCGCCTTGCTTTGCTCGTACTTCTGGTCGGTGCCGTCCCAGAGTCCCGCCGGCTGGTAGGGCTTGATGCTCGGCCCGCCAATCTTCGCATTTAACAGTCCGCTCACGGCGAGCGCATTGTCGCGAATGAACTCGGCATCCAACCGCATTCGCGGCCCGCGCGAGAGCAGGCGGTTGTAAGGATCGCGTTCCAATTTTTCTTTGCTCACGACGGCGGACTGGCGATAGGCCGCGCTGGTGACGATGAGGCGGACGAGATGCTTGGTGTCCCAGGGTGTGCCCCCGGCGTCCCGCCGGGTCGGGGCGTTCTGCGAACGAGCAGCGCCTGCCTTGTCGGTCGTCTCCACCCGGCGGGACGCCGGGGGCACGCTGAACTCGCACGCCAGCCAGTCGAGCAACTCCGGGTGGCTCGGACGGTCGCCCTGTGAACCAAAGTCGTTGCTCGTCTTGACCAGGCCCGTGCCGAAGAACATCGACCAGAGACGGTTCACGGTGACACGCGCGGTCAGCGGATTGTTCGTCGCCACCAGCCAGCGCGCGAGGGCGAGGCGGTTCGTCGGCTGGCCGGAGGGCAGGGCAGGGAGGAACGACGGCGTGCCGGGCGCAACCTTCTCGCCCTTGTTCAGATAATTGCCGCGCACGAGCAGGAACGTGTCGCGCGGCTTCGCCATCTCCTCCATCACCATCGTGTCGGGAATTTTCGCGATGAATTCCTTCTTCTCCTTCTGCAAGGTCGCGAGCCGTTCACGCGCGGTGAGAAAGTCCGTGGCGCGGTGCTCGCGGAAGAATTTCTTCAACTCGTCGCGCTGTTCCTTGGTGCGCTGGTCGGCGGCGGTCTTGGCAATCAGCAGATTCGGATACGCGAACAACTCTGCGACCTCGTTGGTCTTCAAGGCCCGGCTGTAGAAGCGGACATCATCAATCAGTCCATCAAATGGGAACGCCTTCAACCGCGCGCCGATGAGCAGCGGTGCCTTGCTGGCGATGCTCGCCGAGAGCTTGTCGGTCGGCACGTCCAGTTCGACCGCGCGGCCGTCCACGAAAATCTTCACCCCCGACGCCTTCTTCGAACCGTCGTACGTCGTCAGCACCTGCGTCCACATGTTGGTGGGCAATGCTTCCTTGCTCGTCACCTTGATCGCGTTGTCTGGGAATTGGTGCGCGAGATGCACCTCGATCTTGCCCTTGGAAATGAGGAGATCGAAGCCACGATAGCCCGGCCCTTCCTCCATCTTGCTCAGCACGGTGCCGGTCGCGCCGTGGAGTTTAATCCACGCGCCGTAGCTGAAGGAGTTGGTGAACTCGAACTCCACGACCTGCCCGGCCTCGACGAACTCATTCGTTTTGCCGGTGAGTTGCAAAGCGCGCCCGAGTTTCCCCGGAGCGCGGCTCTCCAGAGCCGCAGCACGCACGTTGGTGGAGGACGTGTTCGAGGTTTCGGGCGCGTTGGTGGCATCGTGGCCGCTGCGGCTCAGGAGAGCCGCGCTCCGGTTCGTGGTCGCGTCCGTGACCTCATCAAACGAAAACTCTTTTACCAGTCCCGCGATCTCCGGTGCCTTCGTCTCACCCAGCGCCGCTTCCCACTTCTCCTGCGCCTTCGGCAGCTCCGCTTCGCGCTCGGCCCGCGCCTTCTCCGCCGCCGGGATCGAATCATCGTAGGTGAGCAGCTTCGAGCCTTGCTCGGTGGTCGGCAGGCGCAGCACCGGCCCGAAATTTTTCACGCGCGTCCCGTCGAGACCTTTCTCCGGGATGCCGTTGAAGAAGGCGTAGAACTGGTAGAACTCCTTTTGCGTCATCGGATCGTACTTGTGGTCGTGGCATTCGGCGCAGCCCAGCGTGCTGCCGAGCCAGACCTGCGCGGTGGTGCTCACGCGGTCCACCTGATATTTGGTGAGATACTCCTCCGGGTCCACGCCGCCTTCGTCCGTCGTCATCACGTTGCGATGAAAGCCCGTAGCAATTTTCTGCTCCATGGTCGCGTTCGGCAGCAGGTCGCCCGCGAGTTGCTCGATGGTGAATTGATCAAACGGCTTGTTGTCGTTGAACGCCTGGATCACCCAGTCGCGCCAGTGGTGCATCTGGCGGAAGCCGTCGAAGTGATAGCCGCTGCTGTCGGCGTAACGCGCCTGATCGAGCCACGTCTGCGCCATGCGCTCGCCGAAATGCGGCGACGCGAGCAGACGATCCACCACCTGCTCGTACGCGTCCGGGTTCCGGTCCGCGAGAAACGCATCGACTTCGGCGACCGTTGGCGGGAGTCCCGTGAGATCGAGAGTGGCGCGGCGGATGAGCGTCGGTCGATCCGCTTCCTTGTTCGGCTTGAGTTTGTGCTCCTTCAGTTTCGCAAAGATGAAGGCGTCAATCGGGTTGCGGCCGGGGCCAGAGTAATCAGTAATCAGTAAATCAGTGTTCAGTGAATGCGCGCGTCGCCCGTCGCCCGCACTGATTACTGTCTCACTGAATACTTTTTTCCCGCCGCCCGGCACCTCCGGCCGGACCGGCGCGACATACGCCCAATGCTCCGCCCACTTCGCGCCCTGCTCGATCCAACGGCGCAGCAAATCAATCTGGGCCGCGCTCAGTTGTTTGCTTTTCGCCGGCGGCATGTGGTCGTCATCGTCGGGCGGCAGTGAAATCACTTTCAGCAGCGCGCTCGATTTCGGCTGGCCCGGCACGATGGCAAAACCGCCGGAGTCGAGTTCCTTGAATGCGCCTTCCTTCAGATCGAGACGCAGCCCGGCCTTGCGCTTGTTTTGATCCGGCCCGTGGCAGGCGTAGCAGTGGTCGGAGAAGATGGGCCGGATGTCGCGGTTGAAGTCAATGGGCGGCGCAGCGGCCTGAACCAGTTTAGGCGTGAACGCGATCAGCAGCAGCGCCACCCAGGCTGACGACATTACAAATCCGGCTTCCGCACGGCGCGCAACAGTGTGTTTCACAAGCATCGGGAACGGAACCAAGTGAAGCAGACGCGGCGGGGGGTGTCTGCTTTCAAATGTTTTTCGGAGCGCGGACCGCTGAGTCCGCGAGTCCCTGAGATGTGAACCACGCAAGACCCGGAAAACACCGAAGCGAAGCACGACGCCCAGACCGCTGCCGGTCTTTCCGTGTCTGCTGTGTTTTCTGTGGTTGACCAGGTGTGGTTCAGAATCACGCGGACTCGGCCGTCCGCGCTCCGTGCCGTTACACGTTACTACCGCTTGTCGCGGGGCCACGTGACGGGCTAAGCTGCATTCGTGTTCACCGGTCGCAATTCAAAAATCGTGAGGAGTGCCTGCTTGGCGCTCTCCTTCACGGCCGCGTCGTTGTTCGCCGCCAGCCCGGCGGAGGATTTTTTCACCAAGCAAATCCAGCCGGTGCTGCAGGAGAATTGCTACAAGTGCCACAGCCATTCCAGGGACAAGATCAAGGGCGGCCTCGTGCTGGACTCGCTGGATGGTTTGCTCACGGGCGGCGACACCGGCCCGGCGATTGTGCCGGGCGACGTGGAGAAAAGCCTGCTCATCAAAGCCATCCGCTACACCGACGCCGATTTGCAGATGCCGCCGAAAGATAAAAAACTTTCGGCGCAGCAAATCGCGGCGCTCGAACAATGGGTGAAGGACGGCGCGGCCTGGCCCGGGCAAACAGGCAAGCCCCGGAAGGTGCGTGGCAAAATCACTGACGAAGATCGAAAGTGGTGGGCCTTCCAGCCGCTCGCCAAACCCGCGCCGCCCAAAGTCGCAGACCAAGGCTGGGCGCGGAATGATCTCGACCGTTTCATTTTCCAGAAGTTGCAGCAGAGCGGGTTGAAGCCGTCCAGCGAAGCCTCACGCATTGTGCTGGCTCGTCGCGCTTATTTCGATCTCACGGGACTACCGCCGACACCGGAGCAGATTGATGCGTTCGTCGCCGACCAATCTCCCGACGCCTACGAGAAGCTGGTCGATCAACTCCTCGCCAGCCCGCGCTATGGCGAGCGTTGGGCACGGCATTGGCTCGACCTCGTGCGCTACGCGGATTCGGACGGCTATCGCATTGATGACTTCCGCCCGACGGCGTGGCGTTATCGCGACTACGTGATCAATGCCTTCAACAGCGACAAGCCTTACGACGAATTTGTGCGCGAGCAGATTGCCGGCGATGAAATGCAACCGCGCACGCCGGAGCGGATGATCGCCACCGGCTTCCTGCGCCACTGGATTTACGAATACAACAACCGCGACGTGGTCGGGCAGTGGAACACCATCCTGAACGACCTCACCGACACGACGAGCGATGTGTTTCTCGGCCTCGGGATGCAGTGCGCGCGCTGCCACGACCACAAGTTCGATCCCATTCTTCAGAAGGATTATTACCGCCTGCAGGCGTACTTCGCGCCCTTCCTGCCGCGTGAAGACATCGACGTGGCGACGGAGGCCGAGCGCGCGGAGCATCTGGCGAAGCGGACGAAGTGGGAGGAAATGACGAAGGAACTGCGCGCAGAAATCGCCGAACTCGAAGTGCCGCACCGCAAGAAGGCGGACGAACTCATCCTCCCGAAGTTTCCCGAAGAAACGCTGGCCTTGATCGAGAAACCCGTCGCGCAGCGCACGCCGCTGGAACATCAGATTGCCGAACTCGCCTACCGCCAGGTGACGTATGAGCACTACCGGATGAAAGTCAGCGGCGCGGACAAGGAGAAGCACGTCGCGCTGTTGAAGAAGCTGGCGTCGTTCGATGAGTTCAAGCCCGCGCCGCTGCCGCAGGCGTTGCTCGTGACGGATGTGGGCGCGAACGCGCCGCCGGTCCTCATCCCGAAGAAGGCGCCCACGCCCGTCGAGCCGGGACTGCTTACGCTGCTGGATGAAAAGCCGATGACGATTCTGCCCGTGCCGGGTCTGACGAACAGCACCGGACGGCGCAGCGCTCTGGCGCACTGGCTGACGGAGCCGGAGAATCCGCTGACCACGCGCGTGATCGTGAACCGCGTGTGGCAATATCATTTCGGTCACGGCCTGTCGCGCACGGCGAGCGACTTCGGCAAGCTGGGCGAACTGCCGAGCCATCCTGAGCTGCTCGACTGGATGGCGCGGCGCTTCGTGGCGGAAGGCTGGTCGTTTAAGAAGTTGCACCGGATGATTTTGACGAGCGCGACGTACCGGCAGAGCAGTGGAGCGCCGGCTTCCAGCACGGCGCGAAAGGATGATGCCGCCCAACGCGCCGTGCTGGAAGCCGGCGCTCCAAAACTCGATCCAGAAAACCGCCTGCTCTGGCACGGCCCCATGCGACGGCTCGACGCCGAGCAAATCCGCGATTCCATCCTCGCCGTCACGGGCGAACTACAATCCGAAGCCGGCGGGCCGGCGACCGACGCCTTCAAAGCGCGCCGCAGCATTTACACCAAAGTCCTCCGCAACAATCGCGACCCGTTGCTCGACGTGTTCGACGCCCCGCAGCATTTCACCAGCACGTCACAGCGCGACACGACCACGACGCCGGTGCAGTCGCTCATGCTTATCAACAGCCAGTACATGCTCCAGCGCGCGCAGGCCATGGCGGGGCGCTTGCAAAAAAGTGGCGCGAAGAATGACGGCGAATTGATCACCATGGCTTACCAACTCGCCTTCAGCCGCGCGCCTTCCGCCGCTGAACTTGGCTCCGCGCAAAAATTTCTCCGGGAACAGCAGCAGCTCGTGAATCTGGAGAAGGCCAGTTCCGCCGCCGCCGGTTTTATCGCCGACAAGATTCCCTACCGCGATGGCAAGGCCGCCGTGATGGCTCCTCGTTCTGCGCAAGAGCGGCTGATGGTGGAGAACAACGACTCGTTCCCAACGGGAGACTTCACCATCGAGGCGTTTGTGCTGCTGCGTTCGCTTTACGAAGGCTCGGAAGTTCGCACCGTCGCCTCGCATTGGGGCGGCAAGAACAGCGAGCCGGGCTGGGCGCTCGGCGTGTCGAGCCTCAAGTCCTTGCGCCGTCCGCAGACGCTGGTGTTGCAACTGTCCGGCACGGACGCGGACGGCAAAAAACTTTATGAGCCGATCTTCTCTGACCTGCACATCAACTTGAACAAGCCCTACTTCATCGCCGTAACCGTGAACCTGACGAACACGGCCGAGGGTGGCGTGACCTTTTACGCCAAGGATTTGTCGAACGACGACGAGCCGATGCAGGTCGCGAAAATCGCGCACCGCGTCGTGAGCGGGCACCGCTCGCCGGCCGCGTTCGCCATCGGCGGGCGCGCGGTGGACAAGAGTCATCTGTGGGACGGGCTGATTGATGATGTGCGTCTGTCGCGTGCGGCGTTGCGTCAGGAGCAACTGCTGCTCACGGCTGAAAACATCACCGGCACGACCTGCGGCTACTGGCAGTTCGAGGCCAAGCCCAGCGTCTTCCGCGACTCGTCCCCGAACAAGAACGACATCAAGCCGCTGCTCGCGAGCCGGGCCGTGACGACGGATCGGAAGACGGCGGCGCTCACGGATTTCTGCCAGGTGTTGCTGAACGCGAATGAATTTTTGTATGTGGAGTGAAATTCGGGAATTGCGAAGACGGCGGCGGAATGACACGCTTCGTTCGTGCCGCCATTGAACCTCGACAAACTCCGTGAGGCAGTCCGAGCGGGGAACATTGAATGGCGCAAACATGTGCTGACGCGCGCCGCTGAACGCGACATCCTGCAAGCCGCCGTGCTTGATGTGCTGCTGTCGGGTGAAAGGATTCGTGATTACCCGGAGGACAAACCGTTCGCCTCGGCGCTGTTTCTTGGCTACGATGGTTCTCGTCCGCTGCACGTCGTTGCTTCGGTGGATGAAACGGCGAAACAGGCGTTCATCATCACGGTTTACGAGCCTTCGTTGGAAGTGTTCGAAGCGGACTACAAAACAAAACGAAAATCATGAGTGCCCCAAATTCACTTTGCCCTCTCTGTGGCGGCCACAAAGCGCCGGGAACGACTACGTTTACTGCGGACATCGGCACGGGCGTGGTCGTAGTGCGGCATGTGGGCGCCACCGTATGCACGCAGTGCGGCGAGGAATGGATTGATAACGAGACCGCGCGCAAACTCGAAAGCATCGTCACCGACGCGCGTGCCAAAGGCGGGTCGGTGGAAGTGGCGGATTTGGCGGCATAAGGTCATGAAAACATCGTGCGACATTCCTCACATCGAACCGCTCCGCACGCGCCGTGATTTCCTCGCGCGCGGCGGCATGGGCTTCGGCGCGCTGGCGCTCTCGTATCTGCTCGGCGCGGACAAACTTTCCGCCGCCACCCGCGTGCCGAACCTGCTGGCCGCGAAGGCCGGACATTTTGCGCCGCGCGCCAAGTCCGTCATCTTCCTCTTCATGGAAGGCGGCCCGAGTCATCTCGATCTGTTTGATCCCAAACCCAAGCTCAACGAACTCGCGGGGCAGCGGTTGCCCGACAGTTTCGGCAAAGTCATTACCGCGATGGGCGAGTCGAAATCGCCGCTGCTCGGCTCGAAGCGCCAGTGGAAGCAGCACGGGCAGAGCGGCCTCTGGGTCTCCGACTGGCTGCCGCACACGGCGGAGTGCGCGGATGATCTCGCGGTCATTCGCTCGTGCTGGCAGGACGGCATCAACCATTCCTCCGGCGTCTGCCAGATGAATACTGGCTCGATTCTCGCGGGCCGTCCGTCGCTTGGATCGTGGGTCACCTACGGCCTCGGCTCAACGAACGAAGATTTGCCCGCCTTCGTGGTCATGCAGGACAACGCCACGCAAATCGTCAACGGGCCGCGCAACTGGGGTTCCGGTTTCATGCCCGCCGTGTATCAGGGCATTCGCATCCAGGGCGGTGCGGAGCCGATTCCGAATTTGAACACGCCCGAGGCGCTGACCGAGGAGCAGCAGCGCGCGAAGCTGGATTTCCTAAATCAAATCAACCGCCGCCACGCGGACGCCCATCCCGATCAATCCGAACTGGAGGCGCGCATTGCGAGCTACGAACTGGCGTTTCGGATGCAGGCGGAAGCGCCGGGCGTGGTGGAGATGGCGAAGGAGACGGACGCGACCAAGTCGCTCTACGGCATCGGCGAGAAGGAGACGGACACGTTCGGCAAGCAATGTCTGCTCGCGCGCCGACTCGTGGAGCGCGGCGTGCGTTTCGTGCAGTTGTATCACGGCGCGGGCAGCAAGTGGGACGCGCACGACAAGATTGAAAAGAATCACACCGAGCTGTGCCGCTCGATGGACAAGCCCGTGGCCGGCTTGCTGAAAGATTTGAAATCACGCGGCCTGCTCGACGACACGCTCGTGGTGTGGGGCGGCGAATTTGGCCGCACGCCGATGAGCGAGAAGGGCGATGGCCGCGATCACAATCCCACGGGCTTCACCATGTGGATGGCCGGCGGCGGCGTGAAAGGCGGGCAGGTCATCGGCGAGACGGACGAACTCGGACTGCACGCGACGAAGGATCGACTCCATGTCCACGACCTGCACGCCACGATTCTCTGGCTCCTCGGCCTGGGCAACATGGACTTGATCTACAAATACAAGGGCCGTCCCGAACGCCCTACGCTGAACGAGGGCGAGCCGTTCAAGAAGATTGCGGTGTGAAGGAATGCGAGGTCGGAAAACCTCACAACCAGCCGACAAGATTGTCGGTGTTACGACCAAACGCCGCGCCCCGCCCGTTCAGCGCGTCGCCGGATCACCGCCATCATCATCACGGTCGTGATCCGTCGTGGTGCCCGTGTGGCTGCTGTTGCCGGAATGACTGCCATCGTGGCCGTTATGATCGTCGTCATCGTCATCCGAGTCCGGACGTTTTTTGGAAACTTTGACCGTGACGGTGTCACGGGATTTGAGTCCGGCGGAGTCGGTGCATTCCACGGTGACGGTGTACGTGCGATCCTTTTTGTCGCTGCGCGCCGCGCGGAGATCCACGGTGAGGTCGCCGGTGATGATCCAGTCCGGCTCCGCACCCACGGACTGGCTGCTGCGCACGGAGATGATGCGGCAGGTGGTGGGCGAGCAGTCCTCCACTTTCACCGTGAGCGTCACGGGAATGAACTGGTTGTTCGCGGGCCAAAGGTGACTGGGGCTGGCCTTGATGGATTTGATCTTGGGAGCTTTCGTATCCTGCACCGTGACCGTGATGACGCAAGTGACCGGCGCAGCCTTGCCATCCGAGACGCGCACGCCCACGACACGCGGGCCGGCGGCGAGCGAGACGTTAAGTTTCACGGTGCGAGAGCTGGACGAGTGCGAGGCGGAAAGAAAATTCGTCTGCACGTCCGTGCCGTCCACCGACCACACGAGGGAGAGCGCGTCGCCATCGGGATCGTGGACGGTCACGCGCAATTCGTCGCCGCAGTGGAGCGTGGAAAGGGCAGGGCAGGTGATGGTCGGGGCCTGGTTCTCATACGCGCCGATGTCGCAGGCCGCGCCTTGCGGGCGAGCGACGCCGCGCTGGTCGGTGGCGAGCGGCAGGCCCGTGGTGTCTGTGCAAGCGCCGGCGTCCACGGCGGGACTGCCGAAGAGCAGGGCATGTGTGCGCGTGGGGCCGCCATTGTTCGCGAGCGGTCCGAGGCGTGCGTCAAGCGGCGCGGCCAGCGTGCCGGCGAGATCGCCGTTCACGCCGTTCGCAATGCCGCTGGTGCCGTCGGTGTCGAGATTGTTGCCCAGCGATTGGAAGATCGGAGCGCCGAGGAGGGCGAAATTTTGCGCATCATTCTGCGCGGCGATGGTGCCAATCATTCGCGCGACGAGTCCAAAGCTGCCGGGCAGGGCAGCGAAGACGATGGCGTTGGTCCCGCCCTTGTTTTGAGCAATGGTGCAGGCCGAAATATCCAGGCCCGACACTTCGCCAGAGAAAGCGATGTGCAGCAGCCCGCTGGCCGCGCCGTCCGGCGAAGTGTCATTCCCGCTGATGGTGCTGTTTCTGAGCTGACCAATCGTGCCCTGGAAATTAACTCCGCCCGCCTGCACCGCAGCAAAGTTGTCGCTGACGGTCGAGCGTTCGAGAAGGAAGTTCGGCGTGTGAAACGTGGAGATGCCGCCGCCCGCGCCGGAGACTTTGTTCTGCGTGATCGTGGAATCAATCACCGTGAGCGGCCCGACCGTGAAGATGCCGCCGCCGTAGCCCACCCCGCCATTCTCGGTGCGCGCCTCGTTGAAGATGAGGACGCAGTTGCTGATGGTGAGCGCGCCGAAGTTCAGGATGCCGCCGCCGAGATTGTCGGACGCGCCATCGGGATTGAGCGCGCGACCGTTCGCGATGGTCAGGCCGCTGATGGCGACGGTCCCGTCATTCACATCGAAGACGCGGAAGGCGGGCGTCTTCTTTTTGGAACTGCGGGCCACGATCAACGTCGCGGGGCCGGGGCCGACGATGTTCAAGTCCTTGTCAATCACGAGCGTGCTTTTGAGCGAAATGATCTCGGGCGAGTGAAAGTTGGAATGTTTGTAGCGACGCAGCGCGAAGTGAATCGTGTCGCCGGGCGCGGCATCGGCGATGGCCTGGCGCAATGTGCCGGAGCCGGCGTCGTCATCGCTGGTGACGGTCCAGACATTGGTGCCGGCCGCGGGCGCAGCGAGCGCCTTGGGAACGGCGACGCGCGCGGGCAGTTGTGGTGAAAGAAAATCGGCCGCGCTGCGCAGCGTCATCACGGAAAGCAGCGCCAGGGTCAGGCAAAGGCGATGGCTGAAATGAGTTTTCATAGGTGGTGTTTTGCTAATGAGGATTGTTCACGGCACGACATGCACCGGCCAGTTTATTCTTGCGGGTACGGTTTGCGAAACTTGTCCCGAACGTGTTGGCCAGTGCGCATGAAAGCGACGGTAAGGAATCACGGCGTTCAAACAATGGGGTGAACGCCGTAGCCCGGCCTGAGCCGACGCGAGGGCAGGGGACCCATCACTCTCGCGGCTTGAAACCCGACTCGCGCGCGAGTTGCTCCCACAACGCGCGTTCCTTCTCCGTGACCGTGGCCGGAACTTCGACGCGCACCGCCACCAGCAAATCACCGCGCGCTCCGGCGCGCTGCGGCAGACCGCGTCCGCGCACGCGCAGCCGTTGGCCGTTCTGCGTGCCGGGCGGAATCTTGATGTTCACCGGCGCTTCCAATGTCGGCACGGAAATCTGCGCGCCCAACACCGCTTCCCAAGGCGCGATTTGAATTTCGTGAACGAGGTTTTGTTCCTGCACCTCGAAGTCAGGATGCTTCGCCAGCCGCACGCGCAAAAACAAATCACCCGCCGCGCCGCCGCCCTGGCCCGCTCCACCGCGCCCGGCGAGGCGCAGTTTCTGGCCTTCGCTCACGCCAGCGGGAATCCGCACCTGATAACTGTCCGCCTTTGCGACTTGGCCGCTGCCGCCGCACACCGGACACGCGCGCTGACCGAGCGCACCCGTGCCGCTGCACCGTTCGCATTCTAACGCGCGCTGCAAATTCACCGTCCGCACCGAGCCGCGCATCGCTTCCTCCAGAGATACCATGATGTCGCCCTCCACGTCGTTCCCGCGCTCGGCGAAGGGTTCGTCATCATCCGTACCAACGCCGCTGAAACCGCCGCGCCTTCCGCCGCGCGAACCAAACACGCTTTCAAAAAAATCGCTGAAGCCCGTGCCGCCGAACTGATACTCCGCGCCGCCGCGCCCGCCGCCCGTGGACGGCCCGCCACGACCTGGCCAGCCCGGCGGCGGACGAAACTCCGCACCTTGCTTCCAGTTCGCGCCCAGTTCGTCGTATTTCTTGCGTTTCGCTGGATCGCTCAAAACCTCGTTAGCCTCGTTGATCTCCTTGAACTTCTCCTCGGCGACTTTCTTGTCCTTGGCGACATCGGGATGGTATTGGCGCGCGAGTTTGCGAAACGCCTTGCGAATGTCGTCCTCGCTCGCGCCCCGGGGCACGCCGAGCACTTCGTAGTAATCTTTGAATTTGACCGCCATGATCTGTGCAAAGAAATGCGGGCGTGTTCTAAGCGCGCCACCAGAACCGGTCAAGGTAAGCGGCGGCTTCGGTTCAACCTGAAATGAATGACGGACTCGTTGTAAAAGCCCTGATAATTTTTCCGCGAAGTGCTTGTCCGGTGTCCGAAATGCGGGTGGGAATGCGAAGGGCCGCATTTGCAGCGGCTTTTACCGAATCCAGACTGTAAGGAGCAGTCAGCCGGTCGCGAGTGTCTCCGCGCCCTCTGGCAAGGCGTTCAGCGGGACAATTTCACGGGCTGGAAATTCTTTTGCACTGCCCCTGAACGGCGCTTGCAAAACTTCTGCGGCGCGACTTCGTGAGCGCGCCGGACGGGCGGCGGACTTCTTTACGGCTGCGACCGCCGGCGCTGGCGATGTTGCCGCCGGCGCGGTTGCCGCCGAGGGCATCACTTCGCTGATGGCAAGTTCCACGTCGGCCAGGTTGAAGTTCGCGGCGCGGCGCTTGCCGGCGTTGAACCGGGCCTGGCGCGCGATGTTCTCCACGGCTTTGAGATAAGATTCCGATTGAAGGGCCATTGACGCCACCAGACCGAGCAAATCTTCATCAGCACCGGGGAAATGAATGCGCGCGACCGCGAGCAAATCTTCGTGGGCCAGTTCGTTGGGAAGTGACACCCGCAACGCTTCACGCCCGAGGAATTGCTCGATGGAATACTTCGTCTTTTTCACGAACCGTTCGACTGCGCCGTGGTAGCTCTGGGGCGTGACCACGAGGACGCAGGGCAGCTTGCGGTCCACAATGGCCGTCCGAACCCAGTTCAAGCGCGCCGGCGGAGTCGTCGCGGAGAAGTTGGACGGGATCAAAAAAGCCGCCTCGTCGAAGACAATCATCAGGCCACTGAAGCGCAGGGTGAACTCCACCTTGTTTTTCAAGGTGTGGCCGACCGTGCCGTAACCGTGATGGATGCCGAGTGCCTCGGCGATAGCCTTGAACAAGTCCTTTTCGTTATTTGAGGATGGGGTGCGAACCACGCGCACCCGACCGGGCCACATGGCGGCGTAGGTTTCCACCGATTCAGATTTCCCGAACCGGCTGTCTCCCTCAATGCGGACCATGACTCGCTCCGTGCAGGCGTAATCAAGCGCGTCGAAAACCTTTTCCGCAACCGCCGTGGTGGCGATGCGCTCACGAATCCGGGGCGCGCGCTGGTCCATGAAGGCGTTCACCTCGGCGAGCACGTCGGGGCAAAACCAGAGCGACGGCGACTCGCGCCGGGCCGTGCAGATTTCCTGAAAAAACTCTTCTAAATGCCGGACGGCACTTTGTTGCTGGCACAACTGACGAAGAAAAGGCTCATTGCGTTGGTACAACAGTTTTTCCAAGGCAGCGGCCCGGCCCAAGCGATCCGTTTTTTCCCCGAGCAATTCGGCGCGGCGCGCACGCTCGGACACTTCCCATCTCGTGGCACCTTCATCATGCAGGAGATCGGCGCATTCCGAGACGTAGCCATACGTTTGATCGAGCTTGTCTTCAATGTCGCCTCGATGGGCTTTGGGAATTTCTTCCCAAACGGAGAGGCATTCATCGGCGCTGTACGGGCGTGAACCAAATTTGCGCAGAAAAGGGGTGCCAAAACGTGGCAGGGCAAAAGCAGCCAAGTCGCGCGCGAAAGCGGACAGGCCGCCCGGCTGCATGGACATGTGCTGAATGCACCAGAGCGATTCCACCAGTCGCGTCTGCTGCGCGATGGCCTGAGCCAACTGGGGGAGTTCAAGTTGGCGCACCGCGGCAAGTTTGGCGGCGAGCTGCTCAGGAAGGATCGCGCCCGGCATGGGCTGATCCAACGCGGTGAAAGAGGGGGCGTCGCTCATGTGTCCTTTGTGGCTTTGGCTGCGAGTCGCTCGCGGTAGTGTCTCGCGAGTTCCTGGCCCTGCAACACGCGGTCTGGATTTTTCACCGGGCCGAGCAGGGCCACGCCCGACACGGCAGCGGCTCGCCGGATTTTGTTCAGCTTGCGCGCGTGTTCGGTCTTCTCTTCGGCGTGCGCCTGGGCTTCGGCGTTGTGGAAACGGCCAAGCTCTTTCGTGGTGCATCGTGATCTCCGTCGCGGGTGATGGTGGAAACGAGATCGTGCTTGATCCCACCGTAGAGCGCCTTGGCGGCGGCGCGGTGGCCGCGAATTTGCCCATGTGCCACGGCGAACTGGGCATCCGTGGCGCTCATGGCAGGCATCTCGATCCGCTTCACGGTGAAATAGTTCTGGCGCTTCATGTCAGAGACGGTGAGCAGTTCGGGCGCTTCCACGTTGTAGTAAGCCAGCACGTCGCGGCCAATGAGCGCGCCGGTGTGTTCGTTGGCGTAAAGAAAATTTTGTCCGCGAATCTTGAGCGCAATCCCGTGCTGGTGAACGCGCACCGGCTTGCGGTGGGTGGACAGGATGAAACGGGCCTCGTCGGGCAACCGCTTGAGAGGCCGGCGGCTGGTGCCTTCCTGCCAGGCCTCGGCGGGCGTGGCACCGTTCAACATTTTCCCGTTTTGCGGATCGTGGGCGAACTCATCCAGCACCGCGCGCACCGTGCGCCGCCATTCATCCAGCGTGGGCAGGGAGTCGAGCGCGGCTTCATTCCGCGCCGTGGACTCGCGACCTTTCTGATGCGCGCCAGCCGCAGTATAGGCGCGGCTGAGGACCGTCTGCACCCGCTCGCGGCGATCCGTCCGTTCGTTAAATCCGACGAAACCGGGAATGCTGCGCATCCGGTCCTGGAGAATGTGAATCAGCCCCTCGATGGTTTTCGCGCGCGGTGTGGTGGCGTGGCGCACGTCGAGATTCAAGCCATGCTCCCGCAAGCCGAGCTCCGTTTCGCGCCAGTGCGCCGGGCTGCCGTCGCGGCGGTCGCCATCGATCAAGCGCGACGCCCACACGGACCTTTCGTAATAAAACCCGCAGCGCGGCAAACCCACCGAGTCATGGGTCTTGAGAATGAGTCCGCGGATGTGTTCCGAGTTGTATTTGCCGGCGATGATGGAGAACTCCAACGGGTAGCCGGTGCGGAGATCGATTTGCAGCAGGCACTCGCCACGGGTGATGACCGGATTTCCGCCGGCGTCCTCGCTGCGAAAATAATGGTTCCAAGTGATGTCATCGGCGCTGAACCAATCACCCGGCTGCACCCCGGACCAGTCTCTTGGAATGTAGGGGCCGCGCATCTGCGCTTCGTGCGGGCCTCGGTGCAAGGGTAGCACGCTCTCAATCAGCGGCGTGATTTGCGCACGCACCACTTCCGGCACGGCGCTCTTGTTCAAGCGGGGATTGAAAGTGTGACCGGCAGCGCAGGGGGCGCAGAGCAGGTTCCGGGTGCGCGCCAGCCGGTAGGCCAGGCTTTCGTTGCCGTCGTGAGCCACGGCGAGGGTGATCAATGTCTGGCGGCACTCCTCGCATAAGGGTGCGCGGAAATTGCCCGACGTGAGCCGGCGCTGGTCGCGCACTGACTCCACCGTGCGCCCGCCGGCCATCCACAAGGCGAGCGTGCGATCAAAAGTGCGCCGCAGGCTGGGAAGCGATTTCGCCATTGTCGGGAACCCGGAGTGGAGGAAGGCGATGATGGAAGCCTTGACTTGATGCGCCTCTTGTTTGGAGCGGCCCGACGCCAGTGCTTCACAATGATGAAAAGCACAGCACCACAGTTGCTCGCGGTCGTCGCTGCTCAAGGTTTCCTTTTTCAGCAAATCAGCGAGCGCCTGTTGCAGCGCGGTGTGATCAAACTGTTTGGCGACCACGGCCACGCGCGCGACGGGCTTTTGGAAGGCGGCATCGTCGAGATACAATTCGACGCGGTGAAATTGTTCCGCGCCGTTGTCGCGCTGCGTGGCGCGGTCCAAGAGACGGTTCCAGTGCTTGGCGCTGATGCCGTAGCTGAAGACACGGGTGAACTCGCGCAAGCCGAGTTCCGCCAACTCCGCATTGCCGAGCGTGTGCTGTTGGGCGAGTGGCGCGGCGAGGGCATCGCGCAGATGGATCGCTTTGGAAACGAACTCGGCGCGCACCTGGTTCAACGGGCATTCACGCAGGCGCGCGGCGAAGGCCGGGTGCAGAGGTTCCGCCGGTGCGGCCAGCATCGCTTCGGCGCTCTTGTAGCCACGGCGCTGCGCTTCGGTGGTGAGTTCTGTTTGCAGCCTGGCGGGCAGCGCCATGAAATGCCAGGCACTCGCGACGTTGCAACTCACGATCACGGACCCACTCGGCACCACGGACGCGAGTGCGCGCTGGATTGCTTGGCGGTTGCGACCCATCGCGCGGGCGATCTGGGCGGCGGTGTATGTGGTGGGCGTGTTCACTTACTAATCACGATGGGTTTTCGGGCGGCAAGAATCCGGGCGGGGGTGTGAATGGCGGCTCTTTACGAATGCTGGGCAGCGGGTAGGGGGACGATTTAACGATCTCGCAGATGCGCTGCCATTCGGGGGATGGTTTGAACACGGTGTTTTCGCCGGGGTCGCCGAGCGGCATCACTTCATTCATCCGCGCATTCAGATCGAACGCTGGTTGCGTCGGGTGGGCCGCGCGCCAGTAATCTTCCGAGCGGTCGAACACCCCGACCACGGAAATGGATTCCATGCCGAGGGCGCGCAGCTCGGAAATGATGACCGCCAGGGCGGGCTGAATTTCCTGAACGAAGAAAAGGAACACGCCACGCGTGAGGCCAACGTGGGCGGTGCCACTGCGGTTTATCTTCACCGCCTCGGCGCGGAGCGCATTGTTCAGGCATCGCTCCATGACCAGCGCGCCCCACCAATTCGCGATCACGCCAGCCGGTTCGTTCATCTCCCTCGTGGCCTGGATCGCCACGCCGATCACGCGTTCGTTGCGGCCTGTCCTCGTTTGCGCCATCGGCGCGATGGATTCTGGTGCCTTCATCCGATTCGGCTGTCGTTGAATCTCGCTTCAAGGTTCCCAAGTGCTTCACCGAGCCGGCTCAGGTTGCTGGCGGTGGCGCCGTGCAGTGAGATGGAGCTTTCCGCGAACGACTTGATCGCTTCGGTCAATTCCCCGGTGCTGCCGGTCACGCCGCGAAACGCTTCGGTGCCTACTGCGCCGAAACCTCCGCCGCCGAAGCCGCCACCGGAGCCGCTGCCGCCACCACTGCCAGAGCGGGGTTCCTGCCGTTCCTTCTCACGGGCGGCGCGTTCGGCTTCCTGCTTTTCCGCTTGGTTGACTTCGCGCTGCGTGCGCATGTCTTCCGTGCGGCGGATGACGGGCGTGCGCTGGATGCGTCCGGCGTCCTGTTGCTCAAAACGGAGACGTAAATCTTTCGCGCGCTCGTCGGTCTGTTCAGAGAGACTGCGGTTGCGATCGGCCTCGGCGTCCTTGCTGGCCTGCCGGGCTTTCAGTTGCGCGAGATTGCGGGCTTCCTGCGCCGCCACTTTCTTCGCGCCGGACTCCTGCGTGTTCATGGTCTCCAAATCGGAGTCCACGCGGCCCCGCTCCTTTTCCGCGCCTTCGCGGTTCCACACTTTTTGAAAGGGAGCCATCTGCATCCCGGAGTCGGCGCGCAGTTTGGCGTAACGGAGGAAATCCACCTTGGCGATGTTTGGGGAACTCACCGCGTCCATGAGCCACTGCCGTTGCTCTTCCAGATTCTTTCGGCGTGCGCCATTGGCGGTCGCGATGTCGCCCACGTCCATGTCGGCCTTCTGAGATTTTTCGATCTGCTTTTCAATTTGCGGCGTGAGGGCGTTCGCGGCGTCGCTGGCCTTGGATGAGCGGAAGGCCGCGCGCGAGGAAGTGAGCGCTTCGTTCGCCGACTCCTTTTGCAAGGCACCGAGCACGGCCAACTCTGTGGACTCGCGGGCTTCACGCTGCGCGGCGGCGCGCAGCTTGATGGCTTCGGCGAGTTTAATTTCACCACGGGCCAGCCTGCCCTCAATGATTTCCAGTTCGTTCGCGAGCGTGGCGTCGGCATTTTTGCCGAGCAGTTCCATGCGGAGCGCGAGCAGGAGATTGTTTTGCTGAAGCTGCCGACCCAGTTCATCCAGCGCCCCGCCCTGTTGTTTAACCCCATCGCGGTCGCGCGCCATGTTCTCGCGAATGACCGACATGGGATCGATCCGCGAGTTGCGGGTCTCGAAAGCGCGGATGTGAATGGCGAGTTCATCAATCGCCCGCATCATGCTCCGCACCTGGCCGATGCCTACGGACAAGGCCGCGCCGAACAAGGCCACAGGTGAAGCGGCCAGCCGCAACGCCTGGGCCGCGCCGGGAACTTGCAATGCGAGGCCCTTGAGTGCTTCGGTGTAATTCCTCTTGGTCGTGGTTGCTCTCGCCGTCTCCTGCGCGTTGACGTGCTGGGCTTCGCCGTCCTTGCGCAAGGCGCCGGCTTCGTCGCCGAGCGCCTGGGTGACTTGATTGGCCGCGACGGCTTCGTCCTTTTTGGCGGTCGTCAGCTTACCCGTCTCCGCTGCTGATTTATTCTGCTCGGCAGAAATCTTTTGCAGGGCCGCTGCGGCGTCCTTGCTGCCTTCGGCGGCGGCTTTGTTCAACTGATCGATCACCTGCTGGGCTTCGGGTCCGCCCTTCGTGGCGATGTCGATCAGGATTTTAAGCGATTGGTCCATGAGATTCGATTCCTTCCACGTTGGTTCGCAGGCGGGCGGCAGCCGTGCGGAGACGCGGCAGCCATTCGGCCGGGTTCACGTTCGCCTGGCAGACGCGCTGCCAGGTGCTTTTGGGCAGGCCGATCTTCGCGGCCAACCGGCGCTGGCTCCATTCCCGCAATTCGGCGGCGAAGTTCAGCGCGCGGATCAGTTGGGAAAATTCTTCAGAGTCGGTGAGCGCCCGCACGCGAGACGCGTCGTATTCCTTCTGCTCCGCGATCAGCTTGTCCAAAAACTTCAATTTCGGCGGGTTGGCTGGCGCAAGGATTGCCGCAAGGCGCGCGCTAGGAAGCGGCCCATTTGCATCTGGGCCACTCGCGCGGCTCAGGACAGCGGACGCTGGCTCCAAAGGCGTGTGGGCGGGGCGGCTCATTGTGCCCTCCGCGAGATGAGGAATTCCACGCACGAGCGGCGCGTGATGAGCGCCGAGCCGCCGCGACCGCGCCGGTATTTATTCACTGCGCACACTGCGCCCGCACGGATCAGTTCGAGCGCGTGGTCGCAATCGCAATCCAGGATGCGGGCCAACGTTTCTGTGCGGATGTTCTCGGCCAGGGCGGGAAAAAGGGCGTTGACGGTGGCGCGCAGCTCCGCCTGGCCATCGGGGCGGGTACCTGCTGTCCGCCCAGATGTTCCGCCAGGCTGGCGGCGAGGACGCGCAGCGCGCGGCGGCTGACCTTGGGCGCGGCCACGTCGAACGCGTAACGGATGGAACCTGATTCCAGATGCTTGAGCAGCGCATCCGTGCTGACATTGGCAATTGCGGCGACAGCCGCCAGGGAGAGCAAGGGGCGGCTCACCTGAAACATGATTGGCGTGAACATTCTGGGGCGCGTCCTTTGGAAATGTCCGCGGTGAGCGAACGGCGTTGAGGTGGCCCCGGACTCTAAGAATGCAGACAGCGAGATCACCGCGCGCCTCCGGTGCGGAAGGTGCGAGTGGGTTCTGACTGCCAAAGGGAAAAGCGGCGTTCCAAAGACCGCTGCGCGCGGCGAGCGGAGAATACGCGGGCGAGGTGCCGGTGTTCGCGCTGGGTGAAGCACCTGCGTATAAAAGCACTCACGGACGGCTTCCCCTTTGCGCCCCGCATGGTGGTGACGTGTAGTTCCGCGAAGGTGGTGGCCTTCTTAAATGCGGTGGACAGGCGTTGCTGCTGCGCGTCCGTGAGGGTGAAGCACGCGGCACGCGGCGCATAACGAAGCTGCAATGATGTCCTGCTCCGCCCGCTTCGCACCCACCCATAATAGAGATTGAGCAAACGCCCCGGCGAGAGGCGCACCGCCCGCGCGGGTGCGGAAGCGTAGACCTTGCCCGACCAGCACCGTGCCATCCTCCGAATCAGCGGCCGAACGAAACGGCCCGCCGCGACTTGATGTTCAATGCGCTCAAAATTTCGCGCGAGGATGCGGGCACGTTCCTGTTGCCAGCGAGCGGAAGGGGAAAGGCCCGCGCCTGTCGCCCGGCGCGGGTTCGGGGCCGTCGCCGGCAAACCGGGGAGATTGTCGGCTACGGAAGATGTTCGGTGCTGAGGTTTTCCCCGGTGCGTTCTCATGGGGCCTCAGTCGTATTGGAGAAAGTATCTCGCGCGCGCCGGGATAGGCCGGCGCGCGGCATGAGCGGCACAGTGACCCGGCAGACAATCCGGGGGAACAAGGTCCATGAAGTCTGTGACAGGAAATTTTGCGTGCGTGGGTTTCATCACACGATGCCTTGGTGGTGCGCGTGGGACAGAATGAAATCCGCCCACTCTTTCGGAAATTGCTCCTTCATTTTCTCCCAGATGAGATCACGATCCGCGCCTTGGCCGTAGCGCGTTTGGAGCTTTTTCAGCGCGTCGTAATATCCGGCCGCTCCCATCCATTTCACTTCCGATCCCGCCGAGCCATCCCAGGCGTGGCAGGAGTGGAACCGGTCCCGCACGGAGTCGGCGGTTTTTTCCACGGCATCCCAGAAGCGTTCCTGAGTGGCCGCGTCGTCATGGGTGCGCAATGGACCAATGGCGGGCCGGCCATCACTGGCGCGGTTGAGCAGGAGTCGGGTTTCTTCGGGCCGCACGCTCATCAAGGCACGTAGGACGGTGAAGCGGTTGGCGATGTTTTCCCACGAATCCGTAAAGGTTCGGTTGAAAAGCTTGGCGTGCGCCTGGGCCAGATCGCGCTGCGCGCGGCAAATGTATTCCAGCGTCAAAGGCTCGCCGACCGGGGTCGTGCCCGTGCTGGACGGGCCGCCAGCGACCAAGGGGAAAACGCGATTCATATACATGCGGTTCGAAATGGGGCCAAGTTCGCGCATGACGGGCGTGTTGGTGAGCGCCACCGAATGCAGTTCAATGGGCCGCACGCGGTTGCCGCCGAGTTGTTCCACGCGTGAGAAGACTGGCGAGACATAGCGAAAGCGGCCATTGCGCAGCGCCTCAAGGCCGATGTCTGTCCAGCGCGTGGTGAGCAGCAATTTGTCGCCCTCCATGCGGAGGTCGGTGCCCCATCCGGCGGCGACAGAAGATTTTTGGAGGTTTTCCGAATCGTGATCAAAGTCGATCAGGAAGTCGCCCCCGCCGTTGGCTAAGCGCGCACGCGCGGAAGCGGCCATCGTCCTGCGCCCGGTGGGATCAATAACTTGTTCGACGCCCGCCTGCGCGTGCGGATACACCCCATCGCGGGCCACGGAGATTTCGTTCTCGAATTGAAATTGTGTCGTGGCGTTCATGGTCATCAATTCAGGCCGCGTGCTGCATGGCCGCGCGGTCGCCGGCCGCGCAGGCTTCCAATTTGGTCAACGCGCTCAACATGCCGGTGATCTTCCCGGCGGTCGTTTTGCCGAGGCGTGCGCAACGCTGCTCATCCTGGATTTGGCGCAGGCGCGGAATGCCTTCCAACAGGGCTTTG
>Ga0163150_10000595_pt1 | contig 66666 bp, 76 predicted proteins | sample OliLakLV19P2IB_FD_148628 | JGI IMG/M metagenome (GOLD analysis project Ga0163150, IMG submission 148628) | Freshwater microbial mat bacterial communities from Lake Vanda, McMurdo Dry Valleys, Antarctica - Oligotrophic Lake LV.19.P2.IB | ecosystem: Environmental > Aquatic > Freshwater > Lake >...
AGTGGCCGTGGATGTACCACACCTGTCCTTTTTCTTTCTGCACTGCGATGCGGCTATTGATTTCCGTTACCCCGGCGGGGAAGATGGGCAATTGTCTTTGTGGCATGGCGCATTCTTAGCCTCTCGCCCTGCCACCGCAACCTTTTTCCGGCTCATCTCGTTTTCCTGCAACGGCCCGATTTACTGCCCGAGATCAGGAGGTCTGAATATCGAGAAAAGGTTAGAAGAACAGGCTGAGCGTCCCAGCCGCTCCGGTTCACCTCCTCCGACCAGATTGAAGCTCCTTCCCTGGGCAACACCTATATCAGCGAGGACGTCATGGCGTGCCCTGATGGCGTTGAAGGTGATCGGGGAAAGCAGATTACGTGATCCCGCTTGCTGGTCCTTCTCCCAAACCCAGAGGAGCTGCTCGGGCGCTGGGTAGGGTAGCGGTCGGAGCAGGACAGTGTTCACGATGCTGAAGACCGCTGTGTTCGACCCGATGCCGAGGGCCAGCGTGAGCACGGCCACGGTCGTAAAGCCGGGATTCTTGCGAAGTTGGCGAAGAGCGAAGCGAAGATCGTTGTACATAATAGTGGTTCGGGGCTAGTGATTCGTGGTTCGTGTGCTGCTTAATAGGTGACGACACGAGACCCGAATCACGAATCCCGAATCACAGCTTCATTCGTATCGCAACGCCTCCATGGGATCGACTCGCGCCGCGCGGCGGGCGGGCAGCCAGCAGGCGACCAGAGAAACCACAGTCATGATGACGGCGGTGCCGACGAGTGTGGCCACATGGAGTGAAGGAACATTAAAGAGGACGCTCTGCATGGCTCGTCCCGCCAGCCATGCTCCGATGACGCCAAGAATTGTTCCGATTGCCAGCAGGCGCAGGCCGAGGGAGAGGAACTGCCTGCCAATCTGCCTCGGCAACGCACCGAGGGCCATGCGCACGCCGATCTCGCGACGGCGCTGCGCGACGGCGTAGCTCAACACTCCATAGGTGCCGATGGCGGCGAGCAGCAGCGCGACACCGGCGAAGATGCCGGTCAGCAGCGCGGGAGAACGTCGCGCAATGAGGCTATCGGCGATCCGGAGTGCCATGGAACGCAGGTCATTGACCGGAAGTTCGGGGTCGATGGCTCGGACGGTTGTTTGCAAAATGAGTGCGAAGGATTCCGGCTGCTGGCTCGTGCGGACGACTACGAAAATATTGACGTCAGTGCGGTGCTTGTAAGGAAAGTAAACGGCTCCCTGAGCCTGATCTTCGGTCAATTCTGCCTGCTTCACCGGGCCGACGACACCGACGACGGTGAAGGCTTCGGCATCATCCCTCTCCTTCCCGCCAGTGAACAAACGCTGGCCGACAGCGCCGCCCTTTGGCCAATAGCGGCGGGCAAAGTCCTCGTCCACGACACAGACCCGGTTGTCGGAATCGGTGCTCCCGATGAATCGTCCTTCGCGCAAGGGGATGCCGAGGGCGGTGAAGACATCGCCACCGACGCCATAACTGTAGTGCCCGCGGAGCGATTCCCCGGACTGGAGGATATGGCCTTTGACAGTAATCGCGCTTTTTCCATTCCGTCCGCTGAGAGGCACATTGTTGATCACGCCCGCAGCAGAAACGCCGGGTTGGCTCTTGATTCCCTTCAACAGCCGATCGATGAAGGTGAGGCGCTGCGGCCAACCCGGGTAGTTTTTCCACGGCAAAGAAATCTGGCCGGTGAGAATGTGATCCGAGCGGAAGCCCGGAGAAACGGCCATCACGCGCTTAAGGCTGATCCCCAGCAGCCCGGCTCCAGCCAACAGGACGAAGGCCAACGCGATCTGTGCGACGATGAAGCCATGACGGAGGCGTTGGGCGGCGTGGCTGGCCGTGCCGCCGCGGGATTCGGATTGCAACGCATTGGCCAGATAGCCTCGGAGATTGAACCACGTAATCGGCAGCCCCGCCAAGATTCCTGTGGCAACGGCGCCCAATAGAGTGACGAAGGCTAATCGGCCATCGAACGCGATGTGCGCACCCAGGGGTAATTGATGCACGCCGAGCACCGCCAGGAGGCGAATTCCGCCTGCTCCGACAGCAAGGCCCAATAGTCCGCCCACGAGGGTGAGCAAGATCGTTTCGGTCATGACTTGCCTCACCACATGCCGTCGGCTCGCCCCCAGGGCCTGCCGGATCGCCATTTCCCGGGCGCGACTGCCGGCGCGGATGAGGAGCAGGTTCACGAGATTGACTCCGCCAATAAGCAGCAGGAAGAGCACGCCGGACTGCATCAGGAGCAGGGTGGGGCGGACCGTCTTTACGTGGTCGGCATGGAGCGGCGTCACGACGGTGTGGAAGCCCGCGTCGGCAATCATTTTGGCGCCGGGATACTCCGCCGCGTGCGCGGCATTGTGCGCGTCGATTTGAGACTGCGCCACGCGGAGGGCAACGCCCGGTTGGAGCCGGGCGATCATCTCGTAGCCATTGCCGGTATGGCGCTGTTTGGTGTCGCGATCCCCGGGCTTGGACGAGAGGGGGAAGTAGAGTCGGGCTTTGGAGGAGAGGAACCGGAAACTCGGAGGCAGCACACCGACGATCGTTCTTTGCAAACCGTCCACGCGAATCTGACGTCCGAGTATGCTCGTGTCGGCGTGGAAGCGCTGCCGCCAATACGTGTCCGTAAGAATGGCCACGCCGTCGGTTTGAAAGGTCATTTCCTCCTCCGTGAAAACGCGTCCCATGATGGGGCCGAGCCCGAGCGTGGTGAAGAATTCCGGAGAAACGCGGAGGATGTCCTCCTGTTCAGGCGAGCCTGCCTCCCCGCCGATGGCCGTGCCATGGCGGAGAAGGGACACGTGGGAGAACGCGGCGATATTGCCCCGGCGTTCATAATAGTTGGGGAGTGAGGCGCCGTCGCGATCGACGCCGGCCTTGGCGTACGTGTTGAACATCGTCACCAGCCGGTCCGCCTCGGGAAACGGCAGCGGCCGGAGCAGCACCGAGTCGATCACCGCGAAGATGGTCAGATTGGCTCCGAGGCAAAGCGCGAGCGTGAGCACGGCGACCGCCGTGAAGCCTGGGTTCTTGCAAAGTTGGCGAAGAGCGAAGCGAAGATCGTTGTACATAGGTTTCAGGATGAAAGCAGTGCTTTCATGGTTTCAGATGTCAGGTTCCAGGTTCCAGGTTTCAAGGAGCTTTATCTTCAACTCGTCACTCGTCACTCGCCACTCGTCACTCGTATCTCAGCGCCACCATCGGATCGACCTGAGCTGCACGCCAAGCGGGAATGAAAGTTGCCAGTAGCGCCACGACGACGAGAAGAAGGGAAACACCGATGAACGTGGCGGGATCGGTTGCCGTTACGCCAAAAAGCAGCGTCGAGAGAATTTGGTTCACCCAGCACGCGCCGGCGAGGCCGGCGGCCAAACCTGCAAGGATCAATCGTAGTCCCTGGCCGAGCACCAAACGCAGCACGCTGCCAGGCTGAGCGCCCAACGCCATTCGAATTCCAATCTCGTGGGTCCGCTGCACCACCGAGTAATGCGTGACGCTGTAGACACCAACAGTCGCAAGCAGCAGAGCGACCATAGAGAACAAAGCAAGCAGCCAGGTTTGGAAACGCCGTGGCGACATCTGATCGCTCAACTGATGTTCCAGCGTCGTTACATTGGACAGAATGGCGGTCGGATCAAGGGAGCGAACGGCATCGCGCAACGTGGCGGCCGATTTTGCGGGCTCGCCGGTTGTTCTTACTACAAGGTCGGGAGTCACGCCGCCGGATTGCTTATGCCATTCGAAAACGTGCGGTGTAGGCTGTCTTTCCAAACCATGGCGGCGCATGTCGCGCACCACGCCGACGACGGTAAGCCAATCATCATTCCGTCCACGCGCGTCCTGCCCTTTGAAGCGCTTGCCGATAGGGTCTTCGCCGGGCCAGTAGCGGCGAGCCGCGCTCTCATCGATGATGGCCACCAAGGGCGAACCAGAACTGTCCCTTTCGGAGAAAAATCGGCCTTTGATGAGCGAAGCGCCCATGGCTTGAAGATAGCTTCCACTGATCGTTTTCCAGGTAAGCGCGGTCCACTGGCCGCGAGGTTCAGGCACACGCCCCTCGATGCTGCGCAGACCCAACGTGCCTGGAGCGCCCAGTGCAAACAAGCCATCAATGCCGCCGGCAGCTTGAACTCCCGGAAGTGTCTCGACTCTTTTCAGCACATCCTCGTAGAACGCTGCACGCTGCGCTCCCGGTGCTGCGGCGGGGAGCAAGATCCGCATCGTTAGGACGTTCTGAGGTTGAAACCCAGGATCGATAGCTTGAATGGTCAGGAAGCTGCGAATCAGGAGTCCGGCGCCTGTGAGCAATACAACCGAAAGCGCGACCTCGGTTGCTGCCAACAACCCGCGCGTGCGGCTCAGTGCCGCGGATGCAGACGACCCTCGGCCTCCGGATTTGAGAGATTCGCTCGAATCACTCCGCGAAAGGCTCAGAGCCGGTACGAGCCCAAAGATAATCACCGCCAGCGATGAAATTCCAAACGCGAAGACGAGTACACCAACGTCGAGACCGGCTTCGTCCAGTCTGGACAGGTTCGGAGGACCGAAGGCGATCAACGCACGGACACTCTGGTCGGCCAGAAACAAACCGACACATCCTGCAAGCAAGGCGAGCACGACACTCTCGGTCAGCAGTTGACGAATCAGACGACGTCTTCCGGCACCCAATGCCGTTCTTACCGCCATTTCGCGATCGCGCGAAGCACCACGCGCCAGAATCAAATTGGCCACGTTCGCACAGGCGATGAGCAGAATGCATCCGACCGCGCCAAACAGGATGAACAGAGCGAGCCGCGTGTTACCACTGAGCTCGACCCGCAAGGGAACGACGCCAATGCCGAGACCTCGATTGAGGACGGGATCCGTTTCCTCCAACCGTTTTCCTAAGACACTCATTTCAGCCCGCGCCTGCTGAAGCGAAACGCCCGGTTTAAGTCTGGCAACAACATCCCATCGCGCATAGAAGCCACGATTGCGATTGGACGCAGCATCATGGACGAATCGGTCCAGCCAATGGCGGTTTGTTGTGATTGGCGCCCAGAATTGAGTCTCGCGCGCCGGGAACTGGAATGTTGCAGGCATCACTCCGATCACTTGAAACTTCGATCCATCGATTTCCAGCATTTTCCCGATGGAGTCGAGTGAAGCCCCGAAACGGCGCTTGCACAGGTCATGGCTTAAGACGACTACTTGCTCCCGTCGTGTTACCTCCTCTGGGGTGAAGGCGCGGCCCATCTGAGGAGAGACTCCCAGCAAAGGCAAGAGATCCGCTGAAACAAAACCTCCCTGAACCGACTCGGGCTCAGGGGCACCGGTCAAGGTCACCCGTGAAATACCGGTGTTTTTGTAGTAATTCGCCATGGCCTCAAAGCTTTGACTCTGAGATTTCCAAATCTCGAAATCCTGCAGTAAGACAGGCTCTCTGGCATTGTCAGGGCTCGTGTTAAACACGCGAACCAGGCGGCCGGGCTCTCGAAACGGCAAGGGCCGGAGCAGTACCGCGTAAATCACGCTGAAGATCGCTGTGGTTCCACCGATGCCCAGGGCGAGAGTGAGCACGGCCAAGGCTGTGAAGCCAGCGTTCATTCGAAGTTGGCGGAAAGCGTAGCGAAGGTCGTTAATCATAGTGACGGTGAAACGTGACGAGTGACAAGTGACAAATAAAAAGGGACACGAGAACCTATCGGGCGCTGCTTAGTCTGCGACGGAGCGAATTGAGCATCTTCCGAAGTTCTTCCATGGAGTTAGCCGATCTCGACGCTGAGGCGAAGTTGGGTTTCCAGCTCGGGCAACGAGCCATTGGAGTGTGAAATGAACTGAACAAACGCGCCCGTCGTATGCCTCGCCTGGCCTTCGGCAAGATTGGACGGAATCGAAACAGCACATCGCCGCATCTGCGCAACGAGCCCAAAGCGCTCATCAGAAGGAAACTTCCGAGTCATTTCATAGATGGTCTTGGCAAGCTCCATACCCCGCCGCCAGACCAACAAGTCCTTGAAGTTCTGTGGCGCTCTCGCACTTGCAGTATTCATTTCATCTTCCTTTCTCGCCACTTGTCACTTGTCACTCATCACTGGTCACTCATCACTCTTCCCACGCTCTCCTCGACCACTTGTCCGTCGAAGAGGTGGATGGTGCGATCGGCATGTTCGGCGTAGCGCGGGTCGTGAGTCACCATGCAGATGGTGGCGCCCTGGCGGTGCAAGTCGCGCAGCAATTCCATGACGGCTTCGCTGTTTCGCGAGTCGAGATTGCCCGTGGGCTCGTCGGCCAGCAACACGAGCGGTTTTCCGGCCACAGCACGCGCCACCGCAACGCGTTGTTGCTGGCCGCCGGAAAGCTGGCTGGGCAAATGCCGGGCTCGATGGGCCATGCCGACCTTCTCCAGGGATTCGTGAACACGGGCTTTCCGCTCGGCGGCTTTCATGCCGCGATAGGTGAGTGGAAGTTCGACATTCTCGAAAACGGTGAGATCTCCTATCAAGTTGAAGCTCTGAAAGATGAATCCGATTTCGCGGTTTCGAATGCGCGCGCGTTCCTGGTGTTTCAAGCTCTCCACGGGTTTGCCGTTGAGGAGGTAGCTGCCTTCAGTGGGAGTGTCGAGCAGCCCGAGCAATGACAGCAGCGTGGATTTTCCACAACCCGAAGGGCCGGCAATGGACACGTATTCTCCGACGCCAATCTTCAGGTGAACGTTAGACAATGCGTGGGTCTCAACCTCTTCCGCAAAAAAGACTTTGGTGACGTGCTCCATTTGAATCAGCAGTTGGTTGCTCTGGTTCATGTTCGCTCCGGACATCTGGATCGGATGCCTCACCAATAGATCAACAATCAGAAGTTAGAGGTTGTCTGTGACGCGTCTTGGGTCTTGCTCAAGGCATCTTGAACATCGAACCCGGTAGCGACCTGTCGTCATTTTGGCAGGTCTGCGGCAGTTCGGGATCCCGAGACAAAAACCCGCAGACCGCAAGAAACAGCGGTCTGCGCTACATCTTCCTCCGGATAGCTGCGCGGTTCGGCGAGAGCCTTACCCTCCGAGTCCTTCACTGCAGCCGAATCCGATCGTAGCCGTCCCAGGCGGACATGTCTGAGAGGATGACCTGGTCACCCGGCTTCAAACCTTCCAGGATCTCAATGGAAGTGACCGAGCTCTTGCCGAGTTTCACCGGAACGCGCACCGCATGCGTTCCGTTTTCTGTCAACTGGAACAACGCGATGGTTCCCTGTTCCTGGCCGAAAACAGGACGACCGACATGAACCACGTTCTCGAGGTGCTCGAGTTGAATGGTTCCGTCGACGCTCAGGTCGGTTCGGGCGCCTTTCGGCAGATCTCCCTCGAGCGCCACGTCCACGGTGACCGTGCCGTTCTGGACGGCGGGATCAATGCGCACGACGCGCCCGGAGATAACACCGTTGCGCGTGTCGATTACCGCTGGCTGACCGATCAGAATATCCTTGGCACGGGTCTCCGCGATCTTCACTTCAGCTTTCAACCGTGAAGGATCGGCCACGCGCGCGAGGTTGGTGCCCGGCGCCACTCGCTGTCCAACCTGAACGGATACGAGCTGCAACACGCCATCAAAGCCTGCTCGAACATGGAGAGCCTCCACCTGGTTGCGCTTCAGTTGGTAAAGAGCCCGGAGCTCTTCCACTTGTGTTCTCTGCATCGCCAGTTGCGCCTGGATGGACTCAGTACTAATGTCCAGCCGCTTTTGTTCAATCGAATAGCGGTTGGCCAGTTCGTCGGCAGCCAATTTTGAGAGTCTCAAATCAACTTCAGGAAACAGGCCGTCTTTGGTGAGCAGTTCGTTGCGCTCAGCGCGCAGCTTGGCCTGGTTGTAGTCAGCTTGCACACGAGCAGTTGCAGCTTGCTGGTCGAGACGCTGGCTTTCGAGACGAACTCGCAAGTCAGTGGACGCAGCCTCGGCCGACTTCAACTGCCATTCGGTTCTGAAGGCTTCGAGTTCCATATCCGGATTGCTCAGTTCCAACAGAACCGTGCCCGCCTTAACCGCTTTGCCGGGCAGCACCAGAATGCGCTCGACACGCCCGTCGTGAGCCGCGGCGATCCAGCGGATGTCCTCTGGAACCAGGGTACCCAAGCCACGCTCTTGGCGGACTAAGGAGCCGCGCTTCACGGTATCGATGACAACCAGCGACCGGTCGGCCGATGGCGCGGCAGGCTTCAAGCGCGAAAGCCCGAAGGTAATGCCAGCCAATACCGTAAGACTGACCAGGCTATAGATCCCGCGACGAAGATAACGCTGGCGAACTGAAACTTTGCGGGGAATATCCATGGCGAATTTGACAGCGGAAAGCATAAACCGGACTACAGACATGTTGTCAACTAGCACCTGTCTTGCCATCTCGTCTTGGCACATCAAGTGTGTGAATCGAATCGTTTATCAGCGTGATTCAGCAAGGTGAATGATGCCGGTGTTCGTTTGTGGGACGGCGGACATTCAAAAGCGAACAGCGGACGAATCATGATTCTTGGCGGCACAGATGATCTGGTAAGGTGGAACTTGGATTCAGGCAAGAGAACGTCGAGCGTCAGAATCTCTTCGGTGGTGAATCCCGGATCGACGGCCAGCAGCCGGACCAGTGTCCGCACCATCAAACCGGCGCCAGCCAGCAAGGTAAAACTCAGAGCTACTTGCGCTACAAACAACCCAGCACCCAGCCGGGCGTGGCCGTGTCCGGTTACGGAAGCTGAGCCGTCTTTGAGAAGGGAGACTAAATCGAGTTTCGTCGCCCTGAGAGCGGTCACCAATCCGAAAGACAATGCGGCGACAATACAGAGGGCAACAGTAAAAGCAATCACGACAGAATCGATTTCGATGACATTGATGCGTTGCAGCTCTGTCGGGAGCACAGTCCGAAGAAGAGTCTCGCTCCAGGCCGCGATCAGAAGGCCCGCTACTCCACCAAACAAAGCCAGGAGGAAACATTCAACGAGGATCTGTCCTACAAGGTGAAAACGGCTGGCTCCCAGGGCGGAGCGCAGCCCAGCTTCCTTCCTCCGGGCAATGGCTCTCGCCAAGGTGAGATGGGGTCAGGTTGACGCAGGCAATCAATAGGACGAAGCCCGTGGCGCCAAACAGCAGCATCAGCGTCACTCGGCTCCTCTTCACCAAGAAATCATGCAGACGCAGGAGACGGATGCCGGGTCCTGGAAGCTTTTGGATCGTTGACTCCCTGTTGCGGAGCCGTACACTAATAGCGGTCATTTCGGATTGCGCTTGCGGCAGGGAAACGGTGGGTCTGAGTCGAGCCACAAGAAACAAATATTTTACGCCCCGGTAAATGGTGTCATCTCCAAGACTCGGGGCTACCCAGGCAGCGGTTTTCGCGGGAAACTCAAAGCCACGAGGCATCACGCCAATCACCGTCGCAGCGTGTCCATTGATCGATACGGTCGTGCCCACAATGTCAGCCTGCCCTGCATAGCGGCGCTCCCACAGCCCCCAGCTAAGAACAATCTCATCAAGAGTGACCCCTCCTCGCGTGGAAAAATCCCGTCCGAGCAATGGGTTCACACCCATGGCTCTGAAGAAACCGGCAGTGACCTGTGCGACATGAAGGCGCTCGGCTTCACTTCCACCGGCGAGGTTGACCTCGCCGGGTTTGATAACCTACGGCTGCGGTGAACGAAGCGACGCGGCTTTGCCAGCTCAGCGGATCTGAGGCGGATTCTGCGAGCTGTTTGAGAAATGATCCCTCCTCACTGATCCAAATGATTTGGTCCGGGTCTGGGTAAGGCAAGGGGCGCAGCAACACCGCATTGACGACACTGAAGATGGCGGTATTCGCCCCGATGCCCAGTGCCAGGGTGAGGATAGCGACCGCCGTCAAGCCAGGGTTCTTAAGTAATTGTCGGAATGCGTAGCGAAGGTCGTTGTACATAGGTTTCAGCTGTCAGGTTTCAGACGACAGCTGTCCGTCGTCAGTGGCACATTCTCGGTAGTCAGGCTGACTCTGACGCAGAATTGTGTGGGAAACGCTACTCTTACTTTGTATGCTTCCCATATGAAAACTATTGCGATCACTATTGATGAACCCACCTTGAAGCGCATTGATCGCCTGAAGGCGGACGCAAATGCTCCGTTCAAGAGCAGGTCTGAGGTCATTCGACAGGCTGCCCAAGAGTTTGTGTCGCGACTCGAACGTTTGACAGAAGAGGATCGCAAACGAGAAATCTTCCGAAAGGCCCGCAAACGACTCGACCGGCAGTCCCTTGCATTGATCAAGGAGCAAGCGAAACCTTGAAAAGAGGCGAGATTTATCGCACAAGTGAGAAAGTCGCGGAACGAGGCTATAAGCCTGGATTCTATGTTGTAGTTTCGCGCAATTTCATCGCTGGATGGGTCTTCGCAGCGAGGTAGTGTTGGGCATCAGTGAGAGTTTGCCTCGGGAATGTGCTGTTCGCTGCGATTTTCTGGCCTTGATGTTCAAGAAGAACTGACACATTTTGTAAGTTCCCTGTCGGCAGAGAAGTTGCGCGAACTCGACGATGCTCTCTGCTATGCGCTTGGAATTCAGAGATGAACTTGGATTGGCACTCAGTACTCTTCACTCGTATCTCAGCGCCGCCATCGGATCCACCTTGGTTGCGCGCGCCGGGCGGGAAAGTAGCAAGCCGCCACGCCGACTCCAGCCATTAGCAAAGACACTGCAATCAGCGTCAACGCATCGGCGGATTTGATTCCCCATATCCGGCTTTGGAGAATCTTGGCCAAAGCGATACTCGCCGGGACACCAATGCTGATCCCGATTGCAAGCCAGCGAAGTCCCGACGCCATCACCATCTGGCGCACGTCAGTGGGCTGCGCGCCCAGCGCCATACGAATCCCAATCTCGTGCGTCCGCCGCGAGACCGCGTAGGAGAGGACGCTTGTAGACTCCAATCGAAACCAAGAAGAGTCCCAGCGAAGCGAACGCTACAGACATCGTCATGACAAAGAGCGGTTGGGAGAAATACCGTCTCAAACCTTCCCTGAACGTCGGACCAAAAGTCACCGGCAGGTCTTTATCCATAGACCAGATTGTCTGCTGGATTGATTTTGCCAAGTGCGACGGATGGGCCCCGCCCGCTTCGCACCGTAAGAGTGACGAGGCTAATGCCGCCTAGTGTATACGGGATGTATATCTGGGGCACGATGGGCGCCTCCGGACCTTTACCTCGGACATCCTTCGCGACACCTACAATCTCGAACCAAGGATTCTTCACTTCAACCTTCCCGCCCCAGGGCAGAAACTCTTTCACTTTCACACGCTCGCCCAAAGGGCTCACCCCTCCTCAGCGATTGGCTGCCCAATCTGCAAAAATAACCGAACCGCTGCTCGATCGATGGTGTATCGCTAACCAGGCCGAACCTTGGATGCTGTGTCCTTCCTTCCTGCACGTATCCATTCTTTCTCCTCTCCAAATCATCTTCGTCTCGGCGGAGGCTGACCTGACCTTTGGATCGGATTCGGTGGCCCGTTGTTTGCTGTTCAATTTTGCTCACGAGAGGGCTCAATCTTGATCAGACGCCAGAAAGGCTAAACTCTATACTTTATTTGGAAGAATCCCTCCTGGACCTGGACACTCAGGGGACCGCTTACGAGGAGAAATTATGATTTCACGTTTCAGGACTTTGCCTACGTTGCTGGCGCTGGCAATGCTTTGTTTGTCGAATCCTGTTTCTGGTGAGACTGCAAAGAGAGCGATCAGCAACAAGAGCCTGCCCGGTGACCCGTCAGGCGTTTTGTGGCGGGAACCTACGGACATCACCTCAAGGGATCTGCTTTATGGGGCCGGAGGCAAGGAACATGAGCCGAAAGAGCCTTTCAGATTTGTGAAGGAAGACATGGGCGGTAGCAACCCCAAGTTTCTCATTGAAGACGTGCGAGGCACTCGGTGGAAGGTTAAACTTGGGCCGGAGGTAAAGTCGGAAACGGCGGCCACACGGCTGTTGTGGGCTGTCGGTTATTTTACCGATGAAGACTATTTCTTGCCCCAATTGGTAGTTCAGGAAATGAAAAAGCTGAACCGAGGCCAAAAGTTCGTTACCAAGGAAGGCACGATTCGCGGAGCGCGGCTCGAACGTCAAGAGGCGACAGTCAAGAAAATCGGAAACTGGAGTTGGTTCGACAATCCCTTTGTTGGGAGAAGGGAACTAACGGGGCTCAAGGTGATGATGTCGCTTATCAACAACTGGGATCTAAAGAAAAGCAACAACGACATTTATCAGATCGGCCAAGAGCGCCGTTACCTGATCAGCGACCTCGGCGCCACTTTTGGAAACTGCAGCAATGGCGGCCGTTCCAAAGCAAATCTAAGAGCCTATACCCAATCGAAGTTTTTGCGCGAAGTCACACCGGAAGAGGTGGACATTCGAGTGCCTTCCCGTCCACCCTGGTGGTTTGTCTTTGCCATGCCTCTTTACATCCAACGCACACGGGCTTCCGGTCTTGGCAACGATCTGCCGCGGGCTGATGTCCAATGGATCGGTCAGCTGCTTGCTCGACTTTCCGACCAGCAGCTTGCTGACACCTTTCGTGGTGCCGGATTTACCCGCGCGGAAGTTGACGGCTTTTCTCAGAAAATACGAGAAAGGATTACGGAACTCAATCGACTGAATTCTCCCTTGGAAAAAGGACAGCGCCGCGCAGCGACTGCACGGAGGATGTCCGCAACGGTGAGGTGACCCTCAAGACCATCCTTCCGCTCAAAGACTGGCCCCTCAAGAGGATTTTACAAGGAGAACCTGTGAATTTATTGATACAACCCGGCGATGGGAGCAAAGCATTGCTGGATGGCATCAACGGTGCCGCCAAGAGTATCGAAATCGTCATCTTCCGTTTTGACCGTCGCGAGATCGAGGCTGCGCTCAGTGCCGCAGCCGCTCGGGGTGTCTTCGTTCACACGCTGGTGACGTATACCAACCGGGGCGGGGAGAAGCACCTGCGCCAGCTGGAGCAACGGCTTCTGGAGGCAGGTGTGACGGTGGCCCGAACTGCGGGTGATCTCTCTCGATATCACAACAAGCTGATGATCATCGACCGGCGCGTGCTGTTCTTGCTGGCATTTAACTTCACATCAATGGACATCGATCACAGCCGCAGCTTCGGCATTGTAACTGAAGAAGCCGGATTCGTTCGCGAGGCGGTGAAGCTTTTTGAAGCCGATACGACTCGCCAACCTTACACAGCGGATCTGGATACGTTTGTCGTCAGCCCTGTGAATGCCCGCAAGCAGCTGGCGGAGTTTATCGAGGGAGCGCAGGAACGGTTGTGGATTTACGACCCCCAGATTACGGACAAGCAAATGATGCGTCTATTGCAAGCGCGCGCTAAGGCCGGAGTTGATGTCAAAGTGCTTGGTCGAGCCGGCAAGGGTGGCGCAGATCTGTCGGCGCGAAGCCTCTCCACAATGCGACTGCATGCCCGGGCCATTATTCGTGACCAGCGACAAGCGTTTGTCGGCAGCCAGAGTCTGCGAAAAGCTGAACTGGACCAACGCAGAGAAGTCGGACTCATTCTGGACAACCCGGAGGTTGTCGGGAAGTTGGCTGCTACATTTGAATCTGATTGGGCATCGGCTGACAATGTCACAGAGCAGAGAGGGCTGTCCAAGCTAAAGGTCGTCAAGAAAGCCGTCAAATCTGTGATGAAAGACTTGCCACCGGTGTCCACAATTATCAAAGACGCCGTTGAAGGGCTCAAAGCAGAGGAGGGCAGTGCCACTTTAGATTCCAAACAAATCGAGGACACGGTGAAAGCGATTAAGGTGGCCGTTAAGGAAAGTGTGGCGGAGGCTATCCTGGAGGGAGCTAAGGAGAAATAGGATATGCCTGAGAATGCGTGGAAGCTCGCCCCTTTGGCTCTACGGCCCCGTTCCCCTAAGCTGTGAAACAATTCCCCCTTAGTCAAAGGGGGCGGCGGCGTAGCGACAGCGGTCGCGCAGCCGCCCGGGGGTTGTCTTGACGAATTGAGGAAAGCCTCACCTCAGAGCACCCTCTTCCTTTGGCCTTCCGGCCTCGCCAGACAACCCCCGCGCCTACGGCGCTGCCCCCTTTTCTAAGGGGGAATTTCTCGCAACCGCGGGCTCCGATCATTTGTTCATAGTTCCTCCGTGTCAGGGGGCCATTTGCGTGGTGCCGCATACGAATCAGCACTTGCCTCAAAGCTTTGGGGAGGGAAATTCATGAAAGCACAAACCCAAGTTTGTCGAGCATGCTCTGGCTTTGTCTTTGCCCTCACATTCAGTTTGATTCTGCTGGGCGCGGCGGGCCTGCAAGCTCCGCCAGTGAATGAGGACTCGTTGGCGCTGAAGGAGTTTGCCGACGCGGTGCAAGAATATGTTCGTCTGCACAAACAGTTGGCTGGTTCGTTGACGCCCCATAAGCAAAGCGCAGATCCGGCCAAGATCATGGCTTATCAAGATTCGCTTGCCAGAAAAATTCAAGAAGCGCGAGCTGGGGCAAAACAGGGAGACATCTTCACTCCGGCCAGTGCTCTTCGATTTCGCCGTTTGATCAAGAACCATTTTCAAGGACCGCATGCCACCCAATCGAAAGAAGCCATCCGGCGGGGAGACCCTGTCAAGGTGGTTCTTCGGGTGAATGATTGCTATCCCAAAGGGGTTCCCCTGACCACGATGCCGGCGACACTATTGCAGAATCTTCCGCAACTGCCAGAAGAGGTCAAATACGGAATTGTGAACAAGGATTTGATTCTCCGGGATACCCGAGCCCACTTAGTTGTTGATTTCATTCGTGACGTTCTTCCGTAAAGGATCAAGCTATGAGACGTCATGTACGCGATCTGATTCTACTGCTGGTGGGGATTGGTCTCATTGTTGAGACCCATTACGCGCAGAAGCTGCTCCTGCCTCTAAAGGAAAAGTCGGTCCGCTTTGCGGTCATCGGTGATTCTGGCTCGGGAAATAAGGGACAATACGAAGTGGCTCAAAGAATGTTGGAATACCGGCAAAAGTTCCCCTTCGAGTTTGTCATTATGCTTGGAGACAACATCTACGGCACAGATAGTTCCAGCGCGTACACCAAGAACTTCGAACTTCCCTACAAGCCTCTGCTCGATGGAGGCGTGAAGTTCTACGCCGCATTGGGGAACCATGACAATCCCGATCAACGGCTTTACAAGCTGTTCAATATGCAAAACAGGTATTACACCTACACCAAAGGGGACATCCGATTCTTTGTCCTGGACAGCCGCTATATGGACCCGGAGCAACTGAAATGGTTAAAAAAGGAACTCCAGAGTTCGGGATCTCCCTGGAAGATCTGTTATCTCCATCATCCGCTTTATTCTTCCGGAGGGGCTCATGGTTCAGACACTGACCTGCGGGGTCTGCTTGAACCGCTGTTTGTCAAATACGGGGTAAACGTCGTTTTTGCGGGCCATGACCACTTTTATGAAAGAGTGAGGTCACAGAAGGGGATTTATTATTTCATCAGCGGCGCAGCCGGCAAGCTCAGACGTGGCAACATCCGCCGTACGGAGATGACAGCCAAGGGATTTGATCAAGACTTGTCTTTTATGCTCGTCGAGGTTTCAGGAGATGAGTTGCATTTTCAAGTGATCTCCCGGACAGGCAGCTCGGTCGACGTCGGCATGATTCAGAGACCAGTTCCCAAAGTCATTTCGAGTGCGCCGAACTAGGCGGTCGTTGACAGGTGTGAGGTTTCAGGCGATGTTGGCTGACACGTCAAACCTGATTCCCTGCTTCGCCCTGGCGGAACTGAATATTGTGAAGTTCGGAATATAGGCCGCCAGCCTCCAACAGTTCTTGATGCGTCCCTTGCTCAACAATGGAGGTATCTTTTAGGACAAAGATGACATCGGCAGCCTGTATCGTCGCCATACGGTGGGCAATCACGATACACGTTTTATCCTTCATGAGCCGGCCGAGCGCCTCAAAGACGAGCTCTTCCGAGGCGGCATCGAGTCCAGAAGTGGGCTCATCCAGGATCAAAATTGGAGTGTCTCGAATAATGGCGCGGGCGATGGCAATTCTCTGGCGCTGGCCTCCCGACAAGGTCACGCCTCGCTCTCCCACCAGCGTGTCGTATCCGTCTGGCATTTTTTCAATGAACTCATGCGCATTGGACAGCTGAGCTGCGCGAATAATCTCTTGCCGGGTGGCTTCGGGTTTGCCGTAAGCGATATTCTGCCAAATGGGAGCGCAAAACAGCAGTGTTTCCTGAAGCACAAAACTGATTTGCCGGCGTAACGATTCCTGCTTGAATTGGCGGACATCCTGTCCGTCAATTTTCACCTGTCCTGAAACGGGGTCATAAAACCGGGCGACCAGGCTGATAATCGTTGTCTTTCCGGTCCCTGTCGGGCCGACGAAGGCAGCGACCTGCTTTGGCTGAATGCTGAAACTGACGTCCTGCAAGACGGGCTGGTCTTCCGAATAACTGAAGGAGACATGATCGAACGTGATCTCTCCCTGAAATCGCTGGGCCCGCCGCGCTCCTGGCCGATCGCGCACTTGACCTTCGGTCTCGAGCACCTCCTGGATGCGTTCGAAACCCACCGCTGCTTTTGAAAAGGTGTCCGTCATTTTTGACAGCTCACGCATCGGCTTATACATCTTGCCAAGGTAAAGCAGAAATACCAGTAACACTCCTGGGCTGAGATTGCCTGCTACAGCGAGTCGCCCGCCGTACCACAAAACCAGACAGGTCCCCGAAGCCACGATCACTTCAACCAGAGGTGACAACTTGGCTTTGATATTCCGGGCGCTCAGGGTGATTTCAACACTTTCAAGGCTCTGTTGTTCGAAACGTCGCTGCTCGTAGTCTTCCCGGGCAAACGCCTTCACAACTCGAATTGAAGACAGAACCTCCTCGATCACCGAAACAATTTCACCCTCCTTTTTCCGGACCGCTCGCGAAGCTTTCTTAATGCGATTAGTAAAACTGTAAACGACGGCAAACAGAACAGGAACTACTGAAAGCGCGATCAACGTGAACTTCCAGTTCAGGTAAAACATCACTCCGATCATTCCTAAGAGGGTAAGAACACTCATGAGTGTTCCCAGAAGGGCAGAAGTGATCAGATTCTGAATGGCATCAATATCGCTTGTGATTCGGCTGATCAGATCGCCTGTCCTTTTTTCATCGTGATAAGACAGAGACAAACGCTGGATATGATAATAGAGGGTTCGTCTGAGGTCATGCAGGACCCACTGGCCCACATTAGTCATCAAATACTTTTCCGCATAGGAGCTAATGGCGCCCAGGAGGGCAATGGCGACAACCGCAAGAGCCGCAAAGTTCAGCAGCTTCAACTTGTCGTCCCCCAGCATCTTGCCCGCCGTTGCCGCCAACCAATCCGGGATCGGTTTCGCTCGCAGCACATGATCAAAAACAAGCTTCAATGGCCACGGCTCCAGGATGTCGGTGATTGCCACCCCGATCACTGCCACCAAGGCAAAGGCCAAAGCTTTCCAATGAGGCCACAAGAACTGTGTGAGCTTCAGCTTCCCCCGGATCTCGGGTTGCGGGAGATTCATCGTTCGTCCCCTAATTTGAAGAACAAGGCAGTATGGAGAATGAGGTCAAGACGTTGTGGGGTGAGGGTTTCTCTTTCGGCTTGATGTCCAATTGTGCACAGCAACCTGCCTGCACGCAATCGAAGAATGGCGCATCCGCCTTTTGCCAGATCCTGACAGGATCCTCGACAAAGCACCATGACCTTGCCAGGACGGATGGCAACCCGACAAACTTCTGAACGCCTCGTCGCATCATCAATACCTGGGCATAAGACTCGTGAATCAGGTTATTTGAACGGACAGAGACACTCATGTAGGGGCAGATCACTTGACTGAAAACCTGAATTCCGAAGTTGCCAGAAAGAGTGCACCGCTGCTCGCGTGGTGCAGACATTCTGCCGGTTGGGTCGAGGGGAACCGAACTCTATTGAGTTTATCGAGGCACGAAGACTATCGTCACTATGCTGTAGTCCTCAATAAACCATCCAGCGGGTTTTCGCTTGCTCCGTTGCAGTCACTAAGTGGTATGCCGCGCGCGCCCTCTAACCTGAGGGTCCCCTTTGCAGACCATCCGTTGCCTGCTGTACAAAATTGATCTAACCAATGACCAGAAGTGAACAGACAATAAGGTAAATCGAACCGTAGACTTACCGTCAGAAAGGAGAAGCCAAATGCCCAACTGTAGCCAGCAAATGGCTCATGATCCTGTATTCTGTTTGTCAGCGAAACCCCTGACTGGGCGGCTCTCTGATTAGAAACAAGGCCGACGGCGGTCTTGCAAAAGCTCCCATCGATCAAGCCGAAAGCGAAGTAAATCGTGAGATCTCGGCAAGCGTTCGCAAACCAGTTGCGGCGGATCTTGACTTTCCCTGAATGAGAGCGGCCATTGAGGCCAACGCCTAGGAAGTTAGATACGTCACCGGCGTAATACTCTGTCCGAATTAGAAGCGAATGCCGCCGATTCCGGACTCGCGATTAGTCCCCGTCTCGGGCGATCGGAATCTCTCGGCCACCATTTCAGGTGACGTGGGACTCAGTTCGCTTTCATCGGTAACTCGTCAATGCCATCTAGCACAGACTTGGCAGAGAATCATTGCCTGTGTCACCGGCCAAACAATCCCACTTGCTGAGTTGCAGTAACAGCAGCAGCCCTTCACTTCAATCGTTCTTTGGAGAATGCCATGAGAATCCTATCCAAGTCAGTGGTTCTACTGATTATTCTGTGCCAGATACTGGCTGGCTGTGGCCGAACCCGCGCCGAGCAACGTGTCAAACGTGAAAACGCTGAGCCTGCACAATTGCAGCAGCAGGCAGTTTTGCAAGTTACTGCGCCAACCGGTGCGCTTCAAGGCTCGCCTGGAAAGACTGCGGGTGCTGAGGCGGCGAAAACGCTGCCCAAGGACGTTGTAATCCTGAGGGGATCAGCGCTGGGTGCCGTGAAATTTGAACACAAGCTTCACTCCCAGGCGCGAAGCGCCAAGTGCGAGACTTGCCACCACCCGTCCAGGCCGGAAAAACCCGCCACAGCACTGCAGCAAGCCTGCTCGGACTGCCACACCAAGGTGGCGATAACGCCCATGAAAACCAAGCTCCAGGCCGTGTTCCACAATCCCACTGCAGCTGCGGGCACTTGCATTGACTGCCACAAGGCTGAAAACGTGAAGGGGAAGGTAACTCCGGTGAAGTGTTTAGGCTGCCACAAGAAGGAGAACATTTGAATTCGTTGCCAACGGCCACTGACAAGGGATAAGCGGGTCCTGGATTGATTGGCGTCGTTCAAGACCTGACTCCAGAGACGAGAAGCAGTTCGGCTGCGGCAGGCAGAAGCAAGATAACCGGCAAAGTATTCTGTGTGGGGCCCAGCAATCCTGCTCCATAGACTTTGTGGAGCATTCGACGTGAAAGGAAAGGAGCGGAAAATGAAAGGCAACGAAAAGATGTTGACGGTGTTGAATGAACTTCTGGCGGATGAGCTAACTGCCATCAGCCAGTACGTGGTGCACTCAGAGATGTGCGAGAACTGGGGCTACGACAAACTCCACGATGCCATCCAGAAGCAAGCCCGCGAAGAGATGCATCACGCCGAGTGGCTCATCCAGCGAATCCTCTTCCTGGATGGGGTGCCGGTCGTCTCCAAGCTCAACCCGATGAAAATCGGCAAGACTGTATTGGAAATGGTCGGGAACGATCAGGAGGCCGAAGTAGCTGCGGTGCGCGCCTATAATGCCTCGATCCGTTTGGGGCATGAGGTGCAGGATCAAGCCACCGTCGACTTGCTCACCAAGATCCTCAAGATGGAAGAAGGGCACGTGGATTGGGCGGAGCAGCAGCGGGCGCAGATCGAACAGATGGGCCTGGAGAACTACCTGTCCAATCAGACCAAGGGAACTGCGGAATAGCTTTGTGTGGACACGCCGGAAGGGGAGGGCCGGCCGGCCTCCGCATTGCCAAAGCCTGTATGAGCGCAGCGTGCGATCTTGCGGCATAAGCGCTCGGGTCCGGCGGCAAGGCCGGAGAGGCAACCGGCGATGGGGGCCTTCGTATCGAGTTCTTCCAAAGAGTCCATTCTCTCAAAGAGTCCTTGACTTGGAAGTTCTTAAAGATTGAAAGTGCGATAACATTGTTGGCCCTGGGCCTGCCCGGCCATCGAGCCTTCGTCTGTGTCGAAATATCTTCAGCGCTTCAAGCCTTGGGAGTTCAGTGGATGATTGAACGCATTGGAGCTTTTGTAGTGGCCGGCCTAGCCTGGGCGGGAGAGGTAGGCCTGTTTGGACTACGGGCTCTCCGTGAGGCTTTGCGGCCTCCATTTGAGGGGAAAGAGCTGCTTCGCCAATTGTACGAAATCGGTTCGCGGTCGGTGCCGCTTATAGCCGTGGCTGGATTCGCCGTTGGGATCGTGATGTCGATGCACTCCCGTTCTTCCCTGGAGCGGTTTGGAGCGGAGGCCTTGATTCCCGGTGTGCTGGCTATTTCCTTGGCCAAAGAGATCGCCCCGCTGGTAACAGGGTTGCTTGTTTCCGGCCGGGTGGGTGCGGGGATCGGCGCGGAACTGGGTGGGATGCGGGTGACTGAGCAAATTGACGCCCTGGAAACGCTGGCGGTCGATTCCTTTAAGTACCTCGTCGTAACACGGGTGCTGGCCTGCATGGTGGCGCAACCCGTTCTTACCACCTTCATGAGCTTTACCGGTCTTGTCGGGGGCTTTGTCGCCGAGACGGTCATCTCCAATTTGTCGTTCAGGTTGTATTTCGATCGCGCCTTCTCCGTCATGGAGTTTGTCGATTACATTCCGGCGACCCTCAAAACAACCGTATTCGGTTTCATCATCGGCACGGTTTCTTCTTATCTGGGTTACAACGCCGAAGGCGGTGCTGAAGGTGTGGGACGGGCCTCCACCAAAAGTGTCGTGTTCAGCTCCATCCTTCTCATCCTCGCCAACGTGGTCTTGGTAAAAATGATCCTCTTTCTTTTTCCGGACCAGCTTCGATGAGCACTATCGAAGCCATCATTCGTTTTGAAGCGGTTTCGAAGTCCTTCGGCAGTAAGCGGGTTCTGCAGGATGTGTCTTTCGATATCGCACGGGGTTCAGCCTTCTGCATTCTGGGTCGCAGCGGAACCGGCAAGAGCGTAACGCTCAAATTGATGATCGGCCTATTAAAACCAGAGCAAGGCAGGATCTTTGTTGAAGACCAGGAAATTACGTCCTTGCAAGCCCGAGAGTTGCCGCCGGTCCGCAAGACCATGGGTTTTCTTTTCCAGAATGCCGCGCTCTTCGATTCTCTTTCCGTGGGTGAGAACGTGGCTTTCCCGTTGCGGCGCCACACGCATAAGCCGGAGACAGAGATCAAGGATCGAGCGCGCGAAAAGCTCGCCCAGGTGGGATTGGAAAACGAGTTCGATAAGATGCCAGCCGACTTGTCAGGCGGGATGCGAAAACGCGCTGGCTTGGCTCGTGCGCTCGCTTTGGACCCTTCGATCTTGCTGGTGGACGAACCTAGCGCGGGCCTGGATCCCATAACATCGGCCGAGATCGACCGTCTGCTGCTCAACCTCAAATCGGAGCGGGATACAACGTTGGTGGTCGTGACTCACAACATTCCCAGCGCTCGTCGAGTTGGAGACGAGTTTGTGGTCATGCACGAAGGCCAATTCATCGCTCACGGGACGGCCAAGGAGCTCGATCAAAGTGAGCACGCTGTGGTACGAGAGTTCATGAAATCGGTAGGAGGAGGTTAAAAGATGCCTTCTTCAAGAAATTTTGTGGTGGGCCTTTTCCTGATCGTTGGAATACTGCTGTTCGCCGTGGGACTTTTCATGATCGGTGATCGGCGAAAGCTTTTTTCCAAAGATTTCGAAGTCATCGCGGAGTTCAAGGAGCTGGGTGGGCTGCAAAATGGCGCCAACGTCAAGGTCGGCGGAATGGATGCCGGCGAAGTCATCGACATCGAAGTGCCGCCACAGCCCCAGTCGAAGTTTCGCGTCAAAATGCGAGTTCTGGAAAGACTGCATCCAGTGGTTCGCACCGATTCAGTGGCTACCATTCAGACCGAGGGAGTGTTGGGAAATAAGTTCTTGAAAATCGATCAAGGGACTCCGCTGGCGCCAGCGGCTCCGCCCGGCAGCACGATTCCCAGCCGCGAGCCCTTTGACTTCGCGGATCTCATGCAGCAGATCCGAGACACGGTTGACGAGGTGAAAGGCAAGATGGATGGCATTTTTGCGTCGATCTCCGCAACCTCTGAAAACGCCAACGATTTGATCAAGTCCGTCCGAGGTGACGTGGAAAACATCATCGCTACGAGCAGGAAAGTTACTGACGACGTACAAGCGATCACTGCCGGGGTCAGAGCCGGACGCGGCACCGTGGGCAGGCTATTCAACGACGAGAAGGTCGCCGACAGTGCGAGCAGAGCCTTCCGTGACTTTGAAAAAGCGGCCGGCAACACCCGCGAAATTTCTCAACAGTTCACTCACATCCTTTCGGACTTTCAGGATCGGAAAATTCTGCAGGAAATGGAACAAACCGTGAAGAACGTCCGGCAACTGACTGGACAGGCTAAAGATGCGATCGCCGATTTCCAAGCCAAAGGTGGAAAAGGAGAGAGTTTGACCGGGGACCTAAGCCGCACCATGACCAACGCGCGCGAAGCCATGTCGGATCTGGCAGAAAACATGGAAGCCCTCAAGCGCAGCTTCCTTTTCCGTGGGTTTTTTAAGAAACGTGGATTTTACGACCTCGACAACGTAACGGTCGCCGAATACCGGGAAGGAAAGTTTGCCAGTGACAAATTAAGGCAACAAACCTGGATCTATGAAACCGAACTTTTCGCTCAGGGCTCGGAGGGTTCTGAAGAATTGTCGGCAGCCGGGAAGAAGCGGCTCGACGCAGTCATGGCGGAGTTTCAACGCTATCCGCGAAACGGTGCCATCATCGTTGAGGGCTATAGCGGCAAAGGATTACCGGGTGAACAACTCTTGCTTTCTACAGAACGCGCGCTGCAGGTTCGAGAATATCTGGTGAAAAAGTTTCATCTGGACCCCAACTATGTAGGCACAATGCCTATGGGCGCCGTGGCCTCCAAGGATGACAGCCGCGCCTACTGGGAAGGCGTCGCCGTCGTCGTGTTCTACGACAAGCCTGATTGAGAAGCGTGAATTCATGAGCTGTTGGAATCGATTTGCGGAGTGGTGATTGGACACTTTCAAAATTACCGAGTCGTGGAGCGCTTCAACAACAAGCGAGTCGCTGCGCCGCATGTCTCTGGGTCGTCCGCGCCGTGCGCTCTCCGTGAACAGGAAACACCCCGTAGAGCCGGGTGAGGCCTGATGGTTTGGGTTGCGCCTGATTGCTCGGGGTTCTGAACGGGATGGCAGGCCTCTTCCCCAAACGTACACATGAGTCGATTGTCGGGTGCTGCCTCGAGGTTCATTCTGTTAATGCTGGTCTGCGCTGCTGCGCCGCTCAGACTTCAAGCGCAAAAAGATGGTTTGTGGCCGAAATTCGGGGGAACACCGCCCAGCTCCGGTTTTGCCCTTGGCATTGGGTTTCGCAAGAGCCGGATGGCGGATGGTTTATTCGACTTTCATGGTGACATTGTTGGCTCGATCAAGAAGTACGAACATGCTGAGCTCCACCTCGACCTGCCTCGACTCTGGAAGGAGCGCCTCTTTATCGAGTTCTCCTCCCAGTACGGCAATTATCCCCAGGAGGATTTTTGGGGATTGGGACCCAGTTCGATTGAGAATCGCCGCACGAATTTTCGTCAGGAGCATGCGGACTTTAGCGGAACAGTGGGCTTCCGGCCCCTTCGCCGCCTGCGTGTGGGCGCCACCGGCGGTTTGCTTCAGATCAACACCGGTCCGGGCAAAGACAAATCCTTCCCTTCGATTGAACAACTGTTCACTGCCGACGCGGTGCCGGCGCTGGGCCAACAGCCCGACTACTACCATCTGGGTGCATTTCTGCAATTCGACTACCGCGATAACCCACTAAACCCCAAGTCTGGCGGATACTACCTGCTGCGAGGGACCCACTACGGAGATCGTGATTTTGCCGCCTTCAGTTTTCGGCGCTACGAAATTGATGTTCGCCAGTTTTTCCCTGGTTTTCTAAAGGCAACAACCATTGCGCTCCGAGCTTTGACTTGGCTGAGTGACACTCGCCCAGGCCAACAGGAGCCTTTTTTTATGCAGCCAACCGTCGGAGGATCAAACGACCTCAGGGGGTTTCACCAGTACCGGTTTCGAGATAGAAACCGATTCGTAGTGAACGCCGAGTATCGGTGGGAAACCGCCTCCTTCCTGGATCTCGTCGCGTTTGTCGATGGAGGTAGAGTGTTCAGCAGACCCAGCTCGTTTGGATTAAGGGACATGAGGGGCTCGCTGGGAGGGGGTGCACGGATCAAATTTCGCGGGCGAGTCTTCATCGGGCTCGACTTGGGTTACAGCAGCGAAGGTGTTCGCCTTTGGGTGCGTCGCAGCCATATGTTTTAAGGAACATCGGTGCGCTTGAAATCCAAATATCCGATGGTTCGTCGCTCTCCGAGCGGCAATGGTGGTATGCCGAGCCGCCAGGTCGCCGCTGAGGGGAGCGGCTCCCGCATTCAACTTATTATCCTCGGAGCTGACAAGCCCGGTGCGCACCGGCAGGGGGCCTCGCAGATCTCTTACGGGTTAAGTGGGATCTGTACAAAATTGATCTAACCAACGACCCGAATTGAACAGACACTAGCCCGAATCAACCGTAGGCTTGCTCTCAGAAAGGAGAAACACCCATGCCCAACTGCAGCCAGCTAATGACTCGTGATCCTGTATGTTGCCTTGCCAGCGACGCCGTCGACCGGGCAGCCCAATTAATGAGACAGGAGGATGCAGGCTCTCTGCCTGTTATTGAAAACTATCAAAACAAAAAGCTCCTGGGGATCATTACCGATCGTGATATCGCCTTGAAGGTGGTCGCTGAAAAACGCGACGCAGGAAGCACGCGTGCCCAAGAAGTGATGACGCGCAACCCAGTGACTTGCCGCGCAGATGATGATCTTCAGGTGGCACTGGATGCAATGGCCGGCCATCAGGTGCGGCGCCTTCCCGTTGTCGATGACAACAACCAGATTGTCGGCATTATTTCTCAAAGCGATGTTGCCACCCGCAATAGCGAACCCGCAAGGACTGCCGAACTCGTCAAAGAAATTTCAAAGTCAGCAAGCAAGTCATCAACCGCAGGTCGTTTACTTTAGTTCTCGATTCTCCCTGTCCCGTCGGGAGAGCAAATAGTCGAGTTTAAGGTGTCAGCCGCTTGGCTCTAAAGAAGCGGTTCACCAGGTCAAAAACCATGCCAAGAATGTGCACAAATTGTGGGAGTTCATTGACGATCAAACAAGTGGTCATGAACTCCAAAGCGTGTTCGCAATGCGCTAGAGTCCCTTCATCCAGGCTTGTCGTCCCTTCCACCAGGTTTGCCAACTCCAAGAGTTATATCAAGCTCAATTTTGACGCCATGGTCGCAGCTGAACTGAAGAAATAGCACTATCGAGAAGTTCCTCATACCTCATCAGGCGTTTCGTTGCTGGCGGGCCTCAGCGTTTGCTCGGTAGCGTCAGCAAGGCATTCGTGTTCGCTCTCCTCCCAAACTGTTCGACCGCCTTGACACCGAGCAATCCAGAGGCACTGTGTCGACGTCACGTTACAGCCAGCCTCGCTCGACATCGCACTGGCGTACTTTCGTGATCCAATGGAGCGAGGCACACAACACGAAATTGAGCGAGCCAGTGATTGACAAGCCGTAATCAGAAAGGAGAATCACAATGAAAGCGCTCGTGTACCATGGCCCAGGCAAACGTGCATTGGAGGACAAGCCCAAACCCGTTATCAGTGCGCCCACCGATGCCATCGTCAAGATCACGAAGACAACCATTTGTGGAACGGATTTGCACATCATGAAAGGTGACGTGCCCACCGTTACGGATGGCCGAATCTTGGGGCACGAAGGTGTCGGAATTATCGAGCAAGTGGGTGGAAGCGTTTCGAACTTCAGTGTTGGCGCTCGCGTCCTGATCTCGTGCATCACGTCGTGCGGGAAGTGCGCCAACTGCAAGAAAGGAATGTACTCGCATTGCGAGAACGGGGGTGGCTGGATACTGGGGAATCTTATTGACGGGACTCAAGCCGAATACGTCCGAGTCCCGTTCGCGGACAATAGCCTCTATCCGATTCCCGCTGGAGCCAACGAAGAAGCGCTCGTCATGTTGAGCGATATTCTACCGACCGGGTTCGAATGTGGCGTCCTCAACGGACAGGTCAAGCCCGGCGATACGGTCGCGATTGTCGGCGGAGGTCCAATCGGGCTGGCGGCGCTTCTGACCGCACAATTCTACTCGCCCGCGGAAATCATCATGGTCGACATAGATGACAACCGTCTAGAGGTTTCCAGGAAGTTTGGAGCGACGAAGGTCGTCAACAACAGCGATGGCAAGGCCGTCGAGAAGGTGATGGCGCTGACCGACAACCGAGGCGTGGACGTTGCAATCGAAGCCATAGGGATACCGGTAAGTTTCGACGTCTGCCAGGCAATCGTGGCGGCGGGCGGTCATATCGCCAACATTGGCGTGCATGGCAAGCCCGTCCAGCTGAATTTGGACAAACTCTGGGCACACAACATTACCCTCACAACGCGTCTCGTCGATACCGTGACGACCCCGATGCTTTTGAAAACCGTCGCCTCAGGCAAACTCCAGCCGAAGCAGTTGATTACGCATCACTTCAAGTTGGATGACGTCATGAAGGCATACGACACGTTTGGCAACGCCATGAAGGAACGCACTTTGAAGATCATCATCACCAATGACTAGAGTTTTCGTGAGAAAAACGCCTCAGGCACCACGTGGAAGCTGACGCAGAAAGACCTTGGTGCCTGCGCCTGTCGCTGGGGCAGCGTCAGCCGAGCAAGCCAACGCTGGCCGCAAGCTTACGTGGACGTACGTGAGCCTTAAAGACGAAGGAGGAAACGATGAAAAAGGAAGTAGGGTTGTGGATGGACCATCGGAAGGCTGTGATCGTGGCAATTACGGACAAAGCGGAGGAAACGAAGGTCATCATATCAAAAGTTGAAAAACAGCTCCGCCGTGGGTGGTTCACCTCTCAAGGGCCCCCATGAAGTATCGCAAGTCCCGGCAGACGACAGTCGCGAAAGAGCATTTATGGGGCATCTCAAAATTTACTACGACGCCGTGATTGCGTGTATTCGTAATGCGGAAGCGATTCTGATCTTGGGTCCCGGCGAGGCAAAGGGCGAGCTCAAAAAGCGCTTGGAAAGTGAAGGCATGGGTGACCGCGTCTTTGGTATTGAAACAGTTGACAAAATGACCGATCGCCAGATTGTGGCAAAGGTTCGACAACGCTTTCCGGAATAGAGTCTGCCCGCGCAGGACACGGGCATAAACCAACCCTCTCTGGCGTTTTGGAGTCTTTCCGCCTCCGAGATTGTGCAGGAATGAGGCGGGTTTGGACGATCCGCCGTTCAACTCCAGCGAGAAGCGTCTAGGTTGGATGGTCCTGTTGGTGGCTCATTTTGGCAGGGATAGGAGACCGTCGTTCTCAGAGTCAGTCAGGAGCAGGGAGGAATACCTTTGACGGCGTAGCACAGGCATCCTTGCCTGCAAGTCCCGCGAGATCCCTGTCGCGCAACAGAACGGGGCGGCAACATCCGGCACTACAGAGGCACAATTCCCCTTAACGGCAGCGGGTGAAGCCATCACAGGGGTTGTCGTGATTTTGGAGACGCCGCTTTGGGCAGCGCGACGAGCGATGAAAATATCGAGTCGCCCTTGCCAAGTCTTGCCGAGCGGGACACCCTTCTTGCGGCAAGCGGGGTGTCACCGGTGCCACGAGCGCCAAGACTATTTTGACTGGAGTAGATAGAGACGAGGTTTCCAATGTCTACGCGTAAGTCGTCAGACAATGCTCAGCCATTCGCGAACTGGATATTGGCGGCGCTACCACGCCAGGAGCAGGAACGATTGCTGCCTCATTTGAACCCTGTCACCCTTCAAACTGGCCAGAAGCTCTATGAGCCAGGTGAACCCGCTCACTATGCCTACTTTCCAGAATCGGCATTGATTTCGCTGCTCATGGTGACTGAAGCCGGTACATCTGTCGAAGTGAGATTAATAGGCAATGAAGGCATGTTGGGCGTTCCGATTTTCCTTCAATCTGAGACTATGCCTTCCCGGGCGACGGTGCGGAACGCAGGCGAAGCTCGAAGCATGAAGTCCGACGTACTCAAAGAGGAATTCGGCCGGTGTGGGCCCTTTCACGATTTGCTGTTGCGCTACATTCACGTTCTGGTTATTCAGCTCTCTCAATTGACTGTCTGTAACCGTTTCCATTCTGTGGCACAACGTCTCTGCCGCTGGTTGTTAGCAGCGCAGGATCGCGTTAAGTTAGCTGAGTTACAGTTTACTCAGGATTTCATGTCTCAAATGTTAGGAACAGACCGCACGAGCGTGACTGCGGCGGCTGGGGTGCTGCAAAAGGCTGGACTGATTCGGTACAGTCGTGGACGCATAACGATTTTGAATCGAGAGGGCTTGACAACGGCTGCCTGTGAGTGCCATCGGATCGTCAAGAAAGAGTTTGATCGCTTGTTCCGCGTGTAAACACCTGCCTCATCTAATTTCCGCGCTTTATGTCGGGTACTCTACCGACACGACACTTTTTAAGCTGCTATATTCCTGCCGCATTTTCTTGGTTTAAATTGGATCACCCATACATGCCCCGCTTCACAAAAGATCCTCTTCTTCCAGAGAACCGGATTTTAGCAGCGCTGCCGCGCCAGGAGCAGGAACGATTGCTTCCGCATCTGGAGCAGGTCAGCCTTCAAACTGGCCAACAGCTCTACGATTCCGGTGAACCCATCCGCTATGCTTATTTTCCCGAATCGGCCTTGATTGCCCTGCTCTCGGTAACTGAAGACGGTGCGACCGTTGAGGTCGGATTGGTGGGGAACGAAGGCATGCTGGGTATTCCGATTCTCCTTAAGTCCGAGACTATGCCTTACCGGACTATCGTGCAGAGCCCTGGGAGTGCACGAAGAATGAAGGCCGGATTTCTTCAAAAAGAATTTAACCTTTGTGGTCCCTTTCACGATCTATTGCTTCGCTACCTCCACGTATTGATCACTCAGCTTGCCTAAGCGGGGGTATGTAATCGCTTCCATACGATTGAACAACGCCTCTGCCGCTGGCTGCTAGCAGCGCAGGATCGCCTCAAGTCAACGGAGTTACAGTTTACGCAGGAGGCTCTCTCTCAAATGCTCGGGACAGATCGGACCAGTGTGACTGAGAGTGCTAGCACCTTGCAAAGAGCGGGGCTGATTCGCTACAGTCGGGGTCATATCACGATTCTGGATCGAGAGGGCTTGAGAGCGGCTGCCTGTGAGTGCCACGCGATCATCAAAAAAGAGTTTGATCGTTTATTCCACGCATAAATACCTTTCTCGATTTTCTTCCCTATATGTCGGGTACTCTACTGACAACGCTGTGTTGACGCGCTAACATTTCCCCAGTTTTTTTAGCCCCATCGTTATCATATCCACGGCGCAGGCGTACCTAGTTAAGCCAGTTGACCCATTTTTTTTGCGCGCCACGCGGGCGAGATTTCCATAGAGCAACTCACGGTACAACCTCGTAAGTTTCACTCGATAGCACGCGCTATAGCTGGAAGTTGCTCAAGGCTTGAAGCAGATGGAGGTTGGTATGGTGAATAACAATAACCAGCCACTCAACTGGGAATCCTTCCTGGCAGGAATCTCCAGCGGGAAAACCATTACAGAATACGCCGCGAACCGCACCGTCTTCTGGCAAGGAGAACCTGCGGATTCCGTGTATTACCTGCGACGAGGCAAGGTGAAGCTCTCCGTAACGTCCCATCAAGGCAAGGAAGCGATCGTCGCCATTGTGAGCGACGGTGACTTCTTCGGTGAGGGATGCCTGGCAAGCCAGTCGTTGCGCATCGCCACGGCTACCGCCATGACCGATTGCACGCTGGCCAGGATTGAGAAGGCGCTGATGGCGCGCACGCTGCACGAACGGCACGAATTCTCGGAATTGTTCGTCATGCATCTGCTTTCGCGCAACATCCGCTACGAAGCGGATCTGGTCGATCAGCTGTTCAACTCCAGCGAGAAGCGTCTAGCCCGGATGCTCTTACTGCTGGCTCATTTCGGCAAGGAAAGCCGATCAGAAACGGTCGTTCCCAGAGTCAGTCAGGACAACCTGGCACAAATGGTCGGCACCACGCGGTCGCGGGTCAGTCATTTCATGAATAAGTTCAGGGAACTGGGCTTCGTCGACTACAGTGACACCGGCGGGTTGACAGTCCATAGTGGCCTCCTCAGCGTGGTCCTGGTTGACGATATAGCGGATTAGAGTCATAAGTTGTGCCGGATGCGGCAGTTCCTTGCCACTGCGCCGTTAAGATTTATTAGGCCTTCACCGCTCCCCCAGCGGGAGAGAGCCGGAGGGATCACGATAATCCAGCGCAATGAAGTCTCCACGTCCAACCGTAAATAATTCCACCTGCCCCACCCGGTAGTTTCCCCCATTGACTGTCATGAGCAATTTTGTCCGCACGTGCGTTCCATACTGCACTGACACGAGAATTCCTCGACGGCTAGCATAAGAATGGCGCTTGAAGCTGCCAGGCCAGCCCAGAGAGGTTCTGAGGGAAAGGCGCCTCGACCTCTGAACGATTGTAATTGCGGCGAGTTCGTGCTCACCACCCAAAGCCTTACCAAATGCCAAGTGAGGATAAGATGATGTTAGCAAGTGTCACTGATCTGCAAGGTTTCTCGCTCCGAGCCATGGATGGGGAGATTGGGAAGGTGGATCAGTTCTATTTCGACGACGAGACCTGGGCCATCCGCTACCTCGTAGTCAACACCAGCAGTTGGCTGGCGGGACGGCAAGTGCTTATCTCGCCCATCGCAGTCGGCCAGAAGGACTGGGTATCAAAACAGCTTGAGGTGGTACTCACGAAGAAGCAAGTAGAGGGTAGCCCCGACATCAATACGCACAAACCCGTCTCCCGGCAACACGAGGCCGAATACTTGGGGTATTACGGTTACCCCTTTTATTGGGAGGGACCTGATTTTGGGGGTGCTATATTTGACCCGGCCGGCTTACCCATCCAACGGTCCGCTGCGGCGGAAGCGTTGGCCCCCAGGGCGGTAACCGAGTCGGCGGATTCACATCTGCGCAGCACCAAAGAAGTGACCGGCTATTACATTGAGGCGACTGATGGTGAGATTGGCCACGTGGAGAATTTTATTGTCGACCATCGCACGTGGGCCATCCAATACCTCGTGGTGAGTACGCGCAATTGGTGGCCTGGGAAAAAAGTACTGATGTCACCCCACTGGATCGAACGCGTGAGTTGGACGAATTCCAAACTCTACGTAGACCTTTCCCGGGAAACCATCAAGAACGGGCCGGAGTATATTGACTCGATGCCCGTCACTCGCGAGTACGAGCACAGGCTTTACGACCACTACAAGCGGTCGGCTTATTGGCTTCAAGGAACTGAGCAGCCGCATAGCCGCGCGGCAAGTAAAGATTGATCGAAAGGAGCGAAATCATGGCCAAGACTCGAAAAGGACAGTCTATCGATGCAGGCGGCATTGAAAGCCCGATCGTTGCGCCAAATGAAGAGGTCCAGCGCGAATTTAAGGAAGCGGCTCAACTCGGCTCGGCAGGACAGCAACAATTGATCGACAAGTTGCGCGAGCACCACTCGACTTCGCCTGAGCTATCGGGCGGAGACATTGACGCAGCTTGGGAAGATGCTGATGTGGGTGAGGAGAGTGTGGGCGGCGAAAACCCAACTCCTGATCAGGACATTGTTGAAGAGCTTGGCAAAGCAATGGGGCTTACCTATCAGGACAACGAGCCACTGCATACGACCGAGAAGATCGTGGCCCGAGATCAATCTCGGTGGGAACTCGACCCGGCTTCATCGGAAGGTTATGAAGAACGAATGAAGCGTGAAGGAGAGTATGAAGAAAAGTGAGGTCTCGTAGTCCCTAGGTTTGAGTGCTCATTAGTCAGTGCAAAGAGTAAGAGCGGAGACAGTGTTTCTATTGAGCCTCGCAAATTAGTAACGCCTATGCGTGCTTTGTTCTGATCCGTCCCCTTCGTTGGAATCGGCTCCCCTCGCCCCAGTGAGGGGAGCCGTGAAAGAATGACCACAGCCTGTAGTTGCCAACAATTCCCCCTTCGGAAAGGGGGCAGAGTGGGCGCCCCCTTTTAACTAAGGGGGAATTTTGTCACAGCTTCAGGGAGAGGGGCTGAGGGGGATACCTCTCTGCTGATTCAGATCTCGCAACCCAGCTCTGGCTGACGGTCTCGGAGCGTTCGCGAGAACATCCAGCCGTATGTTCGCTCCCTCACCCCATGAAGGCTTCTGAAGCCTTCATCCGCCTCCCGCGCTGGGGGCGAGGGGACCGAACTCTATTAAGTGTTTCGAGGTACGAAAGACTATCGTCACTATATTCTGTAGCATCGGCTTTAGCCGGGCCGCCTAGAGGCGGCATTCTGGAAATTGGACATTTTGCAGTGCGGCGACGTGTCGCCGCTTGCCTTGGGCGTGACGATGCGAGCATTGCTCGACACCGCCCATCCAAGGCGCCTCGTGCGGCGCCGCACTCCAAGGGGCAGCTCTCTCGGCCCGGCAATCCGGCGTTTCGCGTCGTCATGTCGAGTGGGACAAGCAACGACCAATGGCGCCGCTTGCAATGATCCAGCTCTTCTGTCAGTTCCCGGTAATCCAGTTCGATCCGCCAGCGCCCCTCTTCTGGTGGAGTGGTCGTTGGTCAGTTGAACCGTCAGGCACTGGGCCAACTCCGCGAGTCGAATCAAGGAGGAGATAATGATGGCAGATGTGATGAGTCGCGAGATTCGGCTAGCTTCCCGCCCCAACGGGCTTCCAACCACAGCAAACTTCACACTGGCGCGGACCGTACTGGAGCCGCTGCAGGATCAGGAGGTGCTGGTCCGTAACCTCTTCATGTCGGTGGATCCTTACATGCGTGGTCGCATGAACGAGGGAAAGTCGTATGTTCCAGCGTTCGAGTTAGGCAAGCCGCTCGACGGCGGCGCAGTCGGCGAGGTCATTGAGTCGCGCGCCAAGGAATTCAAACCGGGGGATGCCGTTACTTCCAACTTTGGCTGGCGGGAAAACTTCATCGCTTCGCCGAAACAGTTGCATCCGGTCAGCCGCGAGATTCAGCCGCTCTCGGTTTACCTCGGCGCCATCGGTATGACCGGCATGACCGCTTGGGTTGGTTTGAATTTGGTGGAGGTCAAAGCCGGTGACGTCATTTTTATTTCGGGAGCCGCCGGTGCCGTCGGCAATGTGGCCGGGCAACTCGCGAAACTGCGCGGGTGTCGTGTTATCGGATCAGCCGGTTCTCCTGAGAAGGTGAAGTTCCTGCGGGAAGAATGTGGATTTGATATCGCCTTTAATTACAACGCCGGTCCGGTACTGGAACAATTGGATCGTGAAGCGCCGGAAGGGATCGATGTCTATTTCGACAATGTCGGAGGCGAAACGCTCGAAGCGGCGCTCTCGGTCTTGCGTGTGTATGGACGGATCATCGCCTGTGGCGGAATCTCCGGTTACAACGAGGAAAAGCCGCGGCCCGGACCTTCCAACCTATTCAATATGATTACCAAACGGTTGACGATGAAGGGGCTGATTGTTTGCGATTGGATCGATCGTCAGGGCGAATTTGAAAAAGAGGTCGGCGGCTATTTCCGAGCCGGAAAGCTGAAAAACAAGGAAACAGTGGTTGAAGGAATCGGACAGGCGGTAGGCGCGTTCATCGGCCTCTTCGAGGGAATAAATGTGGGCAAGATGGTAGTCAAGTTGGCCTGACCAAGGTGATCACCGGGGCTTAGTTAACGAGTTCGGGAAGAATTCTTCGGGCCGGTTGCGCTCTTCTTCCAAGTCAAGAACAAGGACGAGGCCGTGACGGGAAGCCCCCATGACGGAACACAAACATCCCGCCAAAAACATCCCCGGGAAAAAGCCAATGCAAGACGACGTGGCCAAGAAGACCCAGCGCTAAAGGAACGAGACCAAGCATTTCCGATTGACCCGAAACGTGACAACCGGAATCCAAAGACAGTGACAACAACAACCAGGAAAGGAAGATGACCATGAAAGAATCGCAATCCGTGACCAAAGACCCCATCTGCGGTATGACCGTAAACGAAGCAACCGCCCTCCACGCCGAACGCGATGGAAAGACGTTCTACTTTTGCAGCGACCACTGCCGGCAAAAGTTTCTGTCCACGGCCGCCGGTGCGAAGCCGGAGGACAAATCTGGAAGGTGCTGTGGATAACACCCGAACGTTGCAGGTAAACGAAAATCCCGACTGGAACCCCTATGGCCATCGACCCGATCTGCAGCATGACGGTGGACGAAGCGTCCACGCTCCGTGCCGAGCGTGATGGACAGACGTTTTACTTTTGCAGTGAGTACTGCCAAAAGAAGTTTCTGTCAACGCCCGCCACCGGGAAGCACGAAGAGAAACCGCAGGGCAAAGTCATTTACACGTGTCCGATGCACCCCGAAGTGCAGCAGGATCATCCCGGCGATTGCCCCAAGTGCGGCATGGCGCTGGAACTGAAGACGGCGACAGCGGGTGTGGATGACGAGGAGAACGCCGAGCTGTATGACATGACGAAACGCTTCTGGATCGGCGCTGCGCTGACGTTGCCTGTGTTTGTCCTGGCGATGGCTCACTGGGTCCCGGCGCTGGGCAGACAGCCCGGGGTGAATGGCGACGCCTCACGCTGGCTGCAATTTGCGCTCACCACGCCCGTGGTCTGGTGGGCAGGCTGGCCGTTCTTCCGCCGTGGCTGGCGCTCCATCGTGACGCGTCACTTGAACATGTTCACGCTGATCGCCATCGGCGTGGGTGCAGCCTTCCTCTTTAGCGCCGTGGCGATGCTCATGCCCGGCCTATTCCCGCACACGATGCAGCACGAGGGGAAGGTCGCCATCTACTTTGAGGCCGCCGCGGTGATCGTGGTGCTGGTGCTCCTCGGGCAGGTGCTCGAACTCCGTGCCCGCAGCCGCACGGGCAGCGCCATCAAAGCGTTGCTCAGCCTCGCACCGCCCACGGCGCGACAAGTCGCACCGGGTGGCGATCATGAAGTCCCGCTCGACCAGGTGAAAGTCGGCGACCGGTTGCGCGTGGTTCCAGGGGACAAGGTGCCTGTTGATGGCACGGTGGTCGAAGGTCACTCCAGCGTGGAAGAGTCCATGATCACCGGCGAACCGCTCCCGGTGGAAAAGACCGTCGGCGACAAGGTGACAGGCGGCACCCTCAATGGCTCCGGGAGTTTCGTCATGCGCGCCGAGCGGGTCGGTAGCGACACGTTGCTCGGGCAGATCGTGAACATGGTTGCCGAAGCCCAGCGCAGCCGCGCGCCCATTCAAGGTCTCGCCGACAAGGTCGCGGGCATCTTCGTGCCGGTGGTGCTGGCTGTTTCGGTGCTCACCTTCGTCCTGTGGATGTGGCTTGGGCCGGAGCCAAAGCTCGCGCACGCCATCGTCAACGCCGTCGCGGTCCTCATCATCGCCTGCCCGTGCGCCCTCGGCCTGGCGACGCCCATGTCCATCATGGTCGGCGTCGGACGCGGCGCGCAGGAAGGCGTGCTCGTGAAGAACGCCGAGGCGCTCGAACGGCTGGAGAAGGTCACCACGCTCGTCGTGGACAAGACGGGCACTCTCACGGAGGGCAAGCCCAAGCTCGTGGATGTCCTGCCAACCGGCAGGTTCGACGGGAAGGAGTTCCTGCGTCTCGCCGCCTCACTGGAGCAGAACAGCGAACATCCGCTCGCTGCCGCGATCGTGCAGGCCGCGGAGGAACAAGGCATCGCTTTCGAGGCCGTGAAAGACTTTCGTTCGGTGACCGCGGGCGGTGTTCTCGGCACCATCACTGGTCGTGCGGTGATGATCGGCAAGCCGCATTTCCTGCGGAACGAAAGGATCACCGGCTTGGAGCCGCTTGAAGCTTCGGCCATGAAACTTCAAGAAGAGGGCAAGACCGCCATGTTCGTCGCTATCGATGGCAATCCAGCCGGAATCCTCGCTGTCGCCGACCCGATCAAATCCACCACACCCGAAGCTATCCGCGAACTCCACGCTCTCGGGTTGAAGCTTGTCATGCTCACGGGCGACAACCGTCGGACTGCCGCCGCAGTGGCCAGGCAACTCGGCCTTGATGCGGTGGAAGCGGAGATTGAACCCGCCGGAAAAGTCGCCCATGTCAAAAAGCTGCGCATGGAAGGTAAACACGTTGCGATGGCCGGCGACGGCATCAACGACGCACCTGCCCTCAGCGAAGCAGAAGTCGGCATTGCCATGGGCACCGGCACCGATGTGGCCATGCAAAGCGCGGGCATCACCCTCGTGAGAGGCGACCTCCGCGGCATTGCCAAGGCCATCCGCCTCAGTCGGGCTACGATGCGAAACATCCGTCAGAACCTGTTCTTCGCCTTTCTCTACAACGCGCTGGGCATTCCGGTGGCGGCGGGGGTACTTTATCCATTCTTCGGCTTGCTGCTCAGCCCGATCATTGCCGGTGCCGCGATGAGCCTGAGTTCTGTCTCGGTCATCAGCAACGCCTTGCGGCTGCGGAAGGTGAGACTGTGATTGAGTTGCGAAGCATGAAAACAAACACACGCACCCTGGAATTGCTCCAACCGCCGGGTGACATGGTCTTCATCCTCGCTGGCGTTGTCCCGGGTGCTGACGGCGGTCACGGCATGGCGATTCCGAAATGAATCAGCCGGCGCCACCGCCAACCACTGAACCCCATGGAAATGGAGAATTATGAAGCCAGAAACCCCATCCAAACCCAAAGGGCTGCCCGGCGTCGAAGTCGCGACGGCTGCTGAGTGGGTGAACTACCAGGACGGCTCCGTTGTCAGCCGCGCAATTGTCAAGAAGCCAACTGGTAACGTGACAATTTTCGCGTTCGACGAAGGACAGGGCTTGAGTGAACACACGGCCCCGTTCGACGCGCTCGTGTATGTGCTCGAAGGCGAGGCGGAGATCCGCATCGCTGGCCACTCGCATCGTTTGCAGGCCGGGGAGATGATTCTCATGCCCGCCGGTCAGCCACACGCGCTCAAGGCGGTGAAGCGGTTCAAGATGATTCTCACGATGATTCGATCCTGAATCTGAATCATTAAAAGGCCATACCGATGAAGAAGGACTTCACGCTTGGAGACATGAATGCAACTCGCCGTCCGGTTCATACTCCTGCGCCCTTTGCCAAAGTTTGGGGCACCGCGATCACCTACCCGTCGGACGCTTCAGTGAGCACGCCAAAGCAGCCGGCGGGCAAACGCTCCCGTCCGCAACCTGTCGTGAAGCCCAAGCGCCCCCTATGAAGACCACCTTGGAACATCCACCCGCCAACAGTTCGGAGAAGGGGGCGGAGCCAAAGCTGAGTCAAGAGCCGCCGCCCGGTCGGTCCTGGAATTCGCCGTCCGGTCTCTGGCACCGCAAGACCACGGTCATCGCGGCGCTTTCCATTGTCGCCATCCTTTCGCATCTGGTGCTCCGTTTCGGCTTCCACACCACTCCGGGCACTTACCAGCTTCCCTTGCTGGCCACGCTCGCTCTCGGCGGCCTGCCGCTTCTCTATGACCTGCTTCGGAAACTCCTGAAGCGGGAATTTGGCTCCGATCTGCTGGGCGGTATTTCCATCATTACTTCCATCTTGCTGGGTGAGCACCTGGCTGGCTCGATTATCGTCTTGATGCTCTCCGGAGGTGAAGCGTTGGAGAGTTACGCGTTGCGGAGCGCCTCTTCGGTGCTGGCCGCGCTGGCCAAACGGATGCCTTCCATAGCTCACCGGAAAGGCGCGGCGGAAATGCTGGATGTGGCGCTGGCGGAGATTGCGGTGGGTGACACTCTCGTGATTTATCCGCATGAGATTTGTCCGGCGGATGGCGTGGTGATCGAGGGCCACGGGGTGATGGATGAATCCTATCTCACGGGCGAGCCGTTCCAGATTACCAAGACCTCCGGCTCGACGGTGATCTCGGGCGCGATCAACGGAGAATCGGCTCTGACCATCCGCACGACCCAGCGCGCCGCCGATTCGCGCTACGCGAAGATCATGGAGGTCATGCGCGAGTCCGAAGCCAAGCGGCCCCAGTTGCAGCGGCTGGGCGATCAATTGGGGGCCATTTACACTCCGGTGGCCCTGACCGTGGCCCTTTTAGCCTGGGTGATCAGCGGTGAATCGATTCGTTTCCTCGCAGTGTTAGTTATCGCCACGCCTTGCCCTTTGCTTCTCGCCATCCCCATCGCCATCATCGGCTCGATTTCTCTCTGCGCCCGCCGGGCAATCATCGTCAAGAGTCCCGTCGTGCTCGAACAAATCGCCGGGTGTCGGACCGCGATTTTCGACAAGACCGGGACGCTCACTTATGGCGAGCCAACGCTGACGGAGCAGGTCATCGCCCCGGGCTTCGCCCAGAAGGAAGTGCTGACCCTCGTGGCGAGTCTGGAGCGCTACTCCAAGCATCCGCTGGCCCGAGCCATCCTCGCGGCGGCGAAGGTGGACAAGCTCCAGCTCCCGGAGGCCACGGAGGTGAGCGAGCAGCCCGGCCAGGGCCTGCGCGGAACTGTTGCCGGCCATCAGTTGCAGATCACGAGCCGCGGCAAGCTAGCGGCGCAAAAGCTCGCTGGCGCCGATCAGCTCCCGCCGGTCGGCGGCGGACTCGAGTGCGTGGTGGCGATTGACCAGCGCTACGCGGCGGCCTTGCGCTTTCGGGATGCGCCCCGCGCGGAGAGCCTTTCCTTCGTGAACCATCTGGGTCCCAAGCACCAATTCCAGCGCGTGATGATCGTGTCCGGAGATCGCGAGCCGGAGGTGCGCTACCTTGCCGAGCGGGTAGGCATCACCGAAATCCACGCCCAGAAGAGCCCGGAAGAAAAGCTCGCCATCGTCCGCCAGGAAACCACGAACGCCAGAACCCTCTACGTGGGTGATGGCATCAATGACGCCCCGGCCATGATGGCCGCCACGGTCGGCATGGCTATTGGACAGAACAGCGATGTAACTGCAGAAGCGGCGGGCGTCGTGGTCATGGACAACTCCCTCAAGAGGGTGGACGAGTTCATGCACATCAGCCGCCGGATGCGACTCATCGCGCTGCAGAGCGCGGTGGGTGGCATGGCACTGAGCGTCATCGGCATGATCTTCGCAGCCACCGGTCATTTAAGTCCGGTGAGCGGCGCCATCACTCAGGAAGTCATCGACGTTCTGGCTGTGCTAAACGCCTTGCGGGCCGCCTTTCCGCCCAAAGTGATTCATGATCTATGATTAGGACGCACTCTTTTGATTTGGCTGTCGTTCGTCGTGGTTCTCAACGGCGGACTGCGGCAGAAGGTGCTTATCCCGCGATTGGGGCAGAACATCTGGCATTTGCTAAGCGCCGTCATTCTTTCCGGTGTCATCCTTGCCGCCACCTGGATGGCGTTGCCAGGGCTCCGGCCACCCGCATCGTCGCGCGATGCATGGCTCATCGGGACACTCTGGTTGGCGCTGTCGCTCGCCTTCGAATTTCTCGCCGGGCACTACTTGTTGCACACTCCATGGGAGAAACTGCTTGACGATTACAGTATCACCAGAGGTCGAATCTAGATTCTGGTCTTGCTCCTTTACGTTCCTAGCGCCGGCCGTGGCGTTCCGGTTCCAGCGCTTGTAGCCCAATACGTCGCCCCGAAACGAGTCACCGCATGATCCAGGCACCTGCCATCGCCGCAAAACCAAAAGACAAAGCCTGGCACAACCGGTCAGCCGAGGAAGCGCTGGCTCATCTCGGATCCTCAGCCACCGGACTTTCTGGGCAGGAAGCCGCGCAACGCCTTGTGGCCGACGGCCCAAACGAGCTGAAAGAAGGCGAGCGCATCAGCCCGCTGCAGATTTTCCTCGGCCAGTTCAAGAGCCTCATCATCTGGATTCTCATCGCGGCCGGTGTTATCTCCGGCGCGCTGGGCGAAGGGGTGGACGCCATCGCCATCCTCGCCATCGTCGTCCTCAATGCCGTCATCGGTTTCTACCAGGAGTTCAACGCGGAGAAGTCCATCGCGGCGCTCAAAAAGATGACTGCGCCCCAGGCCAAGGTGCGGCGCGACGGGCAAGTCACTTCGATTTCTGCATCAGGTATCGTCGGCGGCGACATCCTCGCGCTGGAAGCCGGTGACTTGGTCGCAGCCGACGCCAGGATCCTGACAGCGGCCTCGCTCAAGTGCATCGAGTCCGCGCTGACCGGCGAGTCGGGAGCGGTGACCAAGCAGACCGCGACTTTGGAACAGGTCGACATCCCGCTCGGAGATCGCGAGAACATGGTGTTCATGGGCACGAGCGTCGCGGCAGGCAACGGGCAGGCCGTCGTTGTAGCCACGGCGATGAAGACGGAGCTGGGCCGCATCGCGGGACTGATTGAAGAGGCGGGTGCGGAGCAACGCACCCCGTTGGAGAAGAAGCTCGAGTCCTTCGGGCGGGTTCTCGTCTGGGCGGCGCTGGGCATCGTCGCGCTACTGTTCGGATTGGGGTTGCTGCGCGGAACGAAGCCCTTCGAGTTGTTCATGACTTCGGTGAGTCTCGCCGTGGCGGCGGTGCCGGAGGGGCTTCCCGCCGTCGTGACCGTTTCGCTCGCGCTCGGTGTGTTGCGCATGTCCCGCCGCCGCGCGCTCGTGCGCAAACTGCCGGCAGTCGAGACGCTCGGCTCGACGACGGTCATCTGCACGGACAAGACTGGCACATTGACGGTGGGCGAAATGACCGTGCGTGCTCTCTACGTCGCAGGCCAGAGCTACGAAGTCACAGGCGAAGGCTATGGGCCGGATGGCGAAGCGCGCTTCGAGGGCAAGAAGGCGGAAGCGCAGCACGCGGCGCCGCTGCTCGAACTCGCGACCGTCATCCTCGGCTGCAATAACGCCCATCTCGTCCAAGAAGAGGGGACATGGAAAGTCATCGGCGATCCCACCGAAGGCGCATTGTTGGCGGCCGGCGCCAAAGCCGGCGGTGACCTGAAGCGCATCGAGAAGGAGCTGCCGAAGCATCACGAGATACCTTTCGACTCCGACCGCAAACGGAGCGCGGTCATCCGCCAGATGCCGGACGGGAAGCTTCGCGCCTTCATCAACGGTGCTCCCGACGTGCTGTTGGAGCGCTGCACAAACCTCTACACCCACGACGGGATCCGCCCCATCACGGACGAGGATCGCCAGAACCTCCTGGCGCAAAACACAGCGATGGCGCAGCAAGCCCTGCGCGTGCTCGGCTCGGCCTATCGCGACCTGGACAACGCTTCGCCCGCCGACCTCACTGCGGACGCTGTGGAACGCAACCTCGTGTTCGTTGGTCTGTCGGGAATGGTTGATCCGCCGCGTCAGGAGGCCAAAGAAGCCGTCGCAAAATGTCGCGCCGCCGGCATTCGCGTGGTGATGATTACCGGCGACCATCCGCACACGGCGACGGCCATTGCGCGGGAAATCGGCATTGCTTCAGCCGACGACCTGGCCATCGCGGGTGTCGAGTTAGACAAGATGACCGACGATGAACTCCGCAAGCGCGCGCCCAGGATCGCCGTTTACGCCCGCGTCACCGCCGAGCACAAACTGCGCATCATCCGCGCCTGGAAGGCGAATGATGCGGTGGTCGCGATGACCGGCGATGGCGTCAACGACGCCCCTGCCATCAAAGGCGCCGACATCGGGATTGCTATGGGGAAATCAGGAACGGAAGTCACCAAGCAAGCGGCGGACATGATCATCACCGATGACAACTTCGCCACGATCGTCGCTGCCGTCGAAGAGGGCCGGGGCATTTATGCCAACATCCGTAAAACGCTTCAATACCTGCTGGCCGGCAACACCGGTGAGCTTCTGCTGATGACCCTCTGCGTGATCGCGGGTCTTCCGGCACCGCTGCTACCGATTCACCTGCTCTGGATTAATCTGGTGACTGACGGTCTGCCCGCGCTCTGCCTGGCCACCGACCCCATCGACCCCGACGTGATGAAACGCCGCCCGCGTCACCGGTCTGAGCGCATCACGAACCGCAGCTTTCTCCGCACGATGTTCTTCACCGGCTTCCTCACGGCAGGTGTGGCGTTCGCCGTCTACCTCTATGTGCTGAAGACGGAAACCGATGAAACGGCCCGGACTTACGCTTTCGCCGTTTTGGTCTTTGCCGAGCTCCTGCGCTCTTTTGGCGCCCGCAGCGAGACCAAGCCCGTCTGGCACATCTCCCTTTTCACGAACGTCAACCTCGTCTTCGTGGTTGCCATTTCTTTCGGCCTCCAGGTGTGGAGCCAGCGCAACGCGACTCTGGGCCGCTTCCTGAAGACGTCATTTATGCCGCTCGCCGATTGCTTCCTGCTTCTCGCCGCAGGCGCTATCCCGCTGTTAATTTTGGAGGTGGTGAAGGTGGTGTGGCACACCCGGCGGCAAAGAAAGATTGAGCCATGACCAAAGGATCCTATTGGCGGCATCGACTGCGAAAAGCGAAGTTGTGATCAAGAGGTGATTTAATTGCGAAACATTCAGCGAAAGCTGCTGATCCTCTCCGCTTTCCCGATCTTTCCCTGAGCGTCATCAAGCTGATGGGCGCCGGTGAATACATCGTTGAATTCCCGGGAGAGAGTGCAACCGGGCACTTCGGTCTTGCGGTCAGGGATTATACGCACTCCACGGCCCCGAACCGCCGCTACCCCGATCTGATCACGCGACGGTTGTTGAAAGCAGCAATGGCGGGGCGTTCGCTGCCCTATGAACCCGATGAATTGGAGGCTCTCGCAAAGCACTGCACCGAAGAAGAGGACGCAGCCAAGAAGGTCGAATGGCAGGTCGGAAAGTCTGCAGCGGCCATTTTGCTGGAATCAAGGACCGGGGAGCGGTTCGATGCCATTGTCACCGGCGCCTCTGACAAAGGCACGTGGGTCCGTCTTCTGCATCCGCCCTTTGAAGGAAGACTGGTCAGCGGTTTTGAAGGCATGGACGTTGGCCACAGGCTCCGCGTGCAATTGATCCGCACGGATGTGGATCGCGGATATATCGACTTGAAGAGGCTGGGGTCTTGATACGATTCGGGTCATCTTATAATTAGAGGCGGCTTTCCTTCGATTGTACTATTGGGCGGCACAGGAAGGAATCGCGGTTCTTACGAGGCCAATTGGGGGTCTCACTGTAACCTTGCCCGTGCCTGTCATAATTCCTGACGCAACTATCCAACATCTGAGTGGCGGGTTGCTTCAACTTCTAACGTTGTTCATTGTCTGCTTTCTTCACGATCTGCAAGAAGGTTTTAGGCTACGGGTGTGTTACGCTGAGCCCCGGATGAAGGAGATTCCATAGCTTGTTCTAAATTTCAGCCAGCCGCGGTAGTCTTGCGCCTTTGAAAAGTTGACCATCCCATGAATAAAATCCGACTATTAGTTATTGAAGATAACCGCCTTCTGCGCGAATGTCTGACCGTCATGCTCAATGACCAGCCAGATATCGAGGTAGTGGCTGCATTTGGAAATGGCAAAGATGCATTGAAGGCCATAAAAGAATTGAAACCTGAGATCGTTCTTTTGGATCTGGGTTTGAAGGGTCAAAACAGTTTACGCCTGGTGGAATTGGTCAAGAAAGAGTCTTCGGAAATCAAAGTCATCGTGATGGATCTTATCCCCGTGCAAGCGGATATCGCCGATTTCGTAAAAGAAGGAGTTTCCGGCTTTATCCTTAAAGACGGAACCTTTGACGATTTTCTAAAGAATATACGATCGGTAGCGGCTGGAGTTAATGTTCTCCCACCTTCCTTGACCGGATCGCTCTTTTCCCAAATAGTTGAACAGGTGGTCGGAGAGGGCAGGGTAAAACTGATTAAGTCGGTGCGGATGGCGAAGCGTGAACGCGAGGTGATTGAACTGATTGCGGAAGGTCTGAGCAATAAGGAAATTGCCCAACGACTCAACATTGCCACCTACACTGTAAAGAGCCATGTTGCACAACATCCTGGAAAAACTGGCATTGCGCACCCGCCTGCAGGTAGCCAACTATGCCCACAATCAAGGAACTTCAAAGCCCAATCTGAATATTGTCCATCCGATGGACAACGAGTTATTGATCCAAAAGAACTAATCCCTTTTTCATCCCGCCGAGTGGTTCCTTTCTGAAATCATTTTTAGTATGTTTTCTTGGTGACCAGCACACACTGGTGGAGAGTCTTTACTCTCTCGAGGCATTGGCTTTCCATACCTCACCTGATGTTGCCGGTTCAAACTCCCTTGCAAAATGCAAGTCTGGCTTCATGCCCGGGAGGTCTGTAGACAACTGATTCTTTCCTTTTGACACCACGGACTTCCCTTCATTAAGGAGATGAAGGTTATGGCGAACAATAAGAAGACTCAGCCTGTCGATTGGGAACCCTTCCTTGCAGGAATCTCCAGTGGGAAAACCGTTCTCGAATACAGCGCGAACCGCACCGTCTATTGGCAAGGAGATCCTGCGGATTCTGTGTTTTACCTGCGACGAGGCAAGGTGAAGCTCTCCGTGACATCCCAACAAGGCAAGGAAGCGATCGTCTCCATTCTGGGCGATGGGGAGTTCTTCGGTGAGGGGTGCCTGGCAGGTCAGTCGTTGCGCATCGCCACCGGTACCGCCATGACCGATTGCACGCTTGCCAGGATTGAGAAGGCCCTGATGGCGCGCACGCTGCACGAACAGCACGAGTTTTCGGAATTGTTCGTCACACATCTGCTTTCGCGCAACATCCGCTACGAAGCGGATCTGGTCGATCAGCTGTTCAACTCGAGCGAGAAGCGTCTAGCTCGAATGCTCCTACTGCTGGCTCATTTCGGCAAGGAAAGCAGAGCAGAAACGGTCGTTCCCAGAGTCAGTCAGGACAACCTGGCACAAATGGTCGGCACCACCCGGTCGCGGGTCAGTCATTTCATGAATAGGTTCAGGGAGCTGGGCTTTGTCGATTACAGCGACAGCGGCGGCTTGACAGTCCATAGCGGCCTCCTCACCGTGGTCCTGAACGACGGTGGGGAGCAGCAACATTAGTTCTGCCGTGTGCGGCAGTTTCCTGCCACTCCGTAGTGAAGGTTTCTCAAGCCTTCACCGCTCCCCCAGTGGGAGCGCGCAAAGAAAACTATGAATGACTTGTATACAAGTCTGAACCCTTTACCATCGATAACGCCACTTAACCCGCTCGAGTGTCTGTCACACCGGCAGTTCACTTTCATGCTTCTTTTCAGCCGACAACCTTTTAGAAAGGGAATTTGCGAGGTTTGCCATGCCAGCTGATTTGTCCAAGTGGCCGCGAAAGGCGCTGGGGTTCACTGAAGCGCTCAGCGCAGCTGTAGAGTCCTTCGTGTCCTTTCCGATGGATCGCGAGTTTGACCCGAGCCGGCCTGCAAAGAATCAGTTGTACGAAAGGGTCGACGAGATCTCACATCCCAGCCGTGAGGACGCGATGCAGTTTGTGTTTAGCGAGCTGACCGAAGCGGAATGCCGCCAAATTTGTATTTCCCGGCGAGAGTAGTTCCGGGGGTGCCTTGACTCGAGAGAGTATATCGCTCGATCGATCAGATTTGGCTGCATCGATGGCTCCGATTACGGACGCACGAGAACAGAGTCGCCGCTGGTCTTAGACTCACCGAAGCATTGTGGGCCGACGATTCAGAACAGCGAGCGAGTGCCCCCAGGATTTCATGGCGGGCCGAGGGGGTGATCAGGATAGAATCCAGCGTAGAGTATCCTCGTCCAACCTCAGGTAATTCCACCGGCCCCACGCGTTAGTTCTCCCCATTAACTGTGATGAGCAGTATTGTCCGCACGTGTGTTCCAAACTGGACAGACACGAGAATTCATCCGCGGTTAGCATGAGAATGGTGCCTGCAGCTGCCAGGCAAGGATCTGGCAGGAGGCGAATGTCAAGCGGATGCAACGCCCGGACTCGAAGTAGCTTCTGGCCAAGATGGGCCAAGAGAACAAAAGCCGCTCAGCTCTCGACCTAATTACTTTGTCAGGAGGCTGATCCTCAAGAAACAAATGGGAGTTCAGGTGATTGCTCTTGGAAGAAGCCGCTGCAGGTAAAAAGCAGGTGGAGCTTGTTAATTAATGGGAGCATAAGTAGGAGCACATAGCTGCGTCCCCGTGGGTAGTACCGCCTTTAGGCGGCCCGGCTAAAGCCGGTGCTACAAACAGCGAATGCCCTCTTACTTTTGCACTGACTAATATGCTGCATAAGAAAAATCCGCGTGTCAATTGGGAACCCTTCCTCGCGGGAATCTCCAGCGGAAAAACCGCTATAGAATACGGCGCGAACCGCAACATCTTCTCGCAAGGAGACCCTGCAGGTTCCGTGTTCTACCTGCGACGAGGGAAGGTGAAACTCGCGGTGAGATCCCAACAAGGCAGGGAAGCAATTGTCGCCATTCTGGGCGACGGTGAGTTCTTCGGCGAGGGATGCCTGACAGGTCAGGCGCGGCGCATCGCCACGGCTACCGCGACAGCCGATTGCACTTTGGTCAAAATTGAGAAGCCGCTGATGGCGCGCCTGCTCCACGAACAGCACGACGTTTCGGAAATGTTCGTCACGCATCTGCTTTCGCGCAACATCCAATACGAAGCGGATCTGGTGGACCAGTTTTTCGACTCCAGCGAGAAGCGCCTGGCCCGGACACTCCTGCTGCTGGCTCATTTTGACAAGGAAACGAGAGCCGAAACGGCAGTTTCCAAAGTTGATCAGAAAAACCTGGCACAAAGGGTCGGCATAACCCAGTCGCAGATCAGTCAGTTCATGAACAAGTTCAGTAAGCTTGGCTTCATCGATTACAGCGGCAACGGCGGGTTGAACGTTCAAGGTGGCGGTCTCCTCAACATGGTCCTGAACGACTAGCCAAACATATTTGAAATTTTGGGCTCTGCGAGCCGGGTGAACTGACTTTTTCCTAACGTTACACGACCTTGAGCCGGCTCGAAACAGGCTCGCCAAGCCCTTTGACGGGCCCCTTGAGAAATTGTTGTACGGGTTCTGTAGAGCATTTTGGGGGTAAGAATCTAGGCGTTTTCAACGACGAAGCGCTGAAAACGTGGCCCTTCGGGCAGTCGGACAATACAGTAGGGTGCGTTGCGCTTTTCAACGCACCATTACCGAGCAACAGCAAGCGGTGCGTCGGAAAACTCGACGCACCCTACATCTTGGAGTTTTTCCTGTCGGCTAACATCGAAAACATTTTTCCAAGTCTTGGCCCTAAGTGCCTAATACAAACGCACTAAGTGGTGTTAGGTCTGACCTCTCCGGGGTCTCCGAATTGTAAATTGGGTATTTAGATGGGGATCCAGGGCGGTCAGCTCAGGCGGGTTCTCAAAGACGAGAAAGGGGCTTCGTGCCAAGCGCTCCGCCCCAAAGCTAGTTTCAACCAATACTGCTCGAGGTGTTTTCCTGAAGAAATTTTTCGAGCGATCCTACTTTTGGGCCGAGCCGCTGGGAGTGCTCTCCAACTCGCTCTTGAGCAGAGTGATCTCCACCCGGCGATTGGCTGCACGGCCTTTCCTCGTTTTATTGGTCTCCACTTCCTTGCTGGAGCCCAAACCAAGAATGAACATGCGGAACAATGGCATCTGATGCTGTTGAGACAAGTAACGAACGACACTCTCAGAACGTCCCTGGCTCAACCCGAAGTTATGCCTGTCATTCCCTGTTTTGTCCGTGAAACCCTGGATCTCTAACACATAGCCCTTGCTGTCTTTTACTTTGGAGGCTAGCTGATCCAAAGTGGCTTTGGCTTCGTCGCTTAGCTCGGCGCTGTTGACCTTGAAATTGACGCTCGAACTGTCCACGGACTTGTAGCTGTCCAGACTGCTCAGCTTCTGGTTGAAATTGTTTTCCACACTCACAATCTGTGTCTGGGCCTTCTGGGCCATCTGTTGAGCGTCTTCTCCCTTTTGAGCCGCCACTACGGCTTTCTGGTCCGCCTCGTTGGCCTTGGCCTGAACAGTCTGAATGCCGGCCTGGGCCCGTCCGTCTACATCCTTAATGGCAGTCTCATTCCGCTTGCTGACTTCTGAGAGCTCATCCACTCGTCCGCTGACCGGATCGGTCTGCTGCTTAACATACTTTTTCGTCGCGCAGCCTGCCTGAAACAACAGAGGCAGAAGTAACGCGGGGGCAATCAGGAGGAGTCCCTTCTTTCTGAGTAACATTGTTTTGTCCTTTTCTCTCGTGTGAGTTTTCCAGCGATTTTGATATCAATTTGGATTCTTTCTCTTGACCCTGTCAGAACTCCGAAGCCCCAGCCTTCGCTTTGAAACAAGAAGTTGAGGCGCTCTTCCTTCTCAACCTCCTTTGCCTTTCCGCCGGCTGTATTCTCCTGGCTCGTGTTCGCCTAGAAGCGCTTTTGAGTCTGGAGCGTTTTATTCTTATACCTGGGAGTCATTGGTTCGTCAGTTCAGTATGGCTCCTATGCTTGAGCAATTTTGACCAAACTTATGTGCCTTACTGAACTGACACTCAGATTGCCTCATGCGTAGTATTAAGAATTCTAGTGGTCACCCGTGATCTGGTGAGAGGGGGACGTCACCGGGGAGTGGCTTTGATTCACGCCCGGGTCATAGCGGCGGCCGCGCTGGGGTCTAGTGCTTTATAGTCTGGATCAACTCATTCTTCGATCTGAAGAAAAGGAAACGACATGGAAAATATCAACGCGAGTGAAGGTGAAAGGTTTGGTAAGCGGGCGGCTGAGAGAATCGCCGGGGCTGCCGAGGCAACAGGCCAAAAGCTAGATGCGGCGGTTGACTACGTAGAAAGTGCCAAACAAAGCGCCAAACAAACTCTAGACCAAGTGCGCCAGGAAGGATGGAAGGGAATGAAAGGAAAGATATTTGAATTTACCCGAAATGAACCTCTCAGTGCTTTGGTTATCGCAGCAGGGGCCGGTGTCTTTTTCGGTTGGTTAACGACAAGGACCAGGGGGTAGAACAATCGGGATGCGCCTACGACCAATCATCGGGGGCGAGGAGCTGCGCAGGTGTGAAGGCAAAGGGAGTGGCTGACTATGAACGAAGTCTTTCGTAAGTTCGCCCATAGTACCTCTGAGGCGGTGGGCTCACCAGGGACGTTCATCGTTGCGCTGGCCGCAATTGTCGCCTGGGTGGTGTTAGGTCCCTACTTCCACTACTCCGACACCTGGCAGCTTGTCATTAACACAGCCACCACCATTGTGACCTTTCTGATGGTCTTCCTTATTCAGAATACGCAGAATCGGGATGCCAAGGCAATCCACCTCAAGCTGGATGAGTTGATTCGTTCTGTCGAAGGGGCCCGTAATCATCTAGTGGACCTCGAAGACCTCTCGGATAAGGAATTGGCGCGCCTCCAGCTGGAGTTCCAACGCTTGCGCGAAGGTTCGAGCGACGAGGAGATCGTAACGAGCGAAAATGAGAAGGCGCCTATCGAGGCCAACGCCAAAACTGTGGCAGGTGTTAGAAGGGTCAATAATAACCGGCTGCAGGCGAACCCGTAGCGTTATGCCTGGACCGTAGTGTTCGTTTTCTTACTGCTGGGTTTGGTTTATCTTATTCGAGAAACCCTCTTCATCTTTGCAGTGCCGCTGCTCTTCGCCTATCTCCTGAGGCCATTGGTGAACTATCTCGATCAGCGGCTGCCGGGGGTATCCAGGGTACCGGCTCTCGCCATCGTCTATTTATGCCTGGTCGGATTGCTGTTTGTCATTGGAATTGAAATTGGTTCTCGCGTTGTGCTGGAGGCGAACGCGCTTGCGACGAGGGTTCCAGAACTTCTTTCCAAGCTCGAAGAACCGGGCGAACCAATTTTCGCCCCGCCCCTTCAAACGGTAAAAGCTACCGTAGTCTCGACCCTGCGAAAGCAGCTCGCTTATCATTCGCGAGACCTATTATCACTCTTACCCAATGCGGCTTGGGCGTCCTGTTGCATGCCGGAAGTCTTATTGTCATCGTCCTGGTGCCGATCCTGGCTTTTTCTTCTTGAAAGATGGCCGGGCGATTCGCAGCTCCAGGCTGGGAATCCTTGCCGATAGATCTCGACGTGATTTGCTGCTGGCGCAATACATGCGAGCCTTGGTGTTGCTGGCAGCAGCAGAGTTCGTAGCGTACGGGTTGACCTTTTCGCTCATCGGTGTTCCCTATGGGATTTTCCTGGCGGCCATTGCTTTTCCTCTTGAGTTCATTCCGATGGTGGGGGCCTCTGGCGGCGGCAGTCATCATCTTGATGGTCGCCGGATTGAGCGGATTTCAGCATCTGCTTTGGATTCTCGTTTTCTTAGCCGTATTCCGCGTTTTCCAGGATTATGTCTTGTCTCCCCACCTGCTGAGCGCAGGCACAGAACTCCACCCTTTGGTTGTTATCTTCGAGTCCTCACGGGCGGACCGATCGCAGGGATCACCGGCAGCTTTGTGACAGTACCCGTCTTGGCGACCCTCCGCGTCGTCTATCGGCAACTGCAAAAGAGACCCCTGGATTCCAGGCTCCCATTTCCAGCAGCCTCACTCGGTGGTTTTCCTCCTCCCCCACTTCGATGAGCAGTCTTGGCCAGGCCGATGATCCCTTTCGAACGATCAGCCGAGTAGCTCCAAGGGTAAGATAAGACCGGTGCCCTCAAGTGGCAGCTTCCCTGTGGTCCAGATAGTTCAGGTTGGCAGTTTCCAGGTGACGAGGTGAGGAAGGTTTGCCCGTCGACAGGCGACACGCTCTGGCTCAATTGAGACTTAGCTTCCAGAAAAGAGTCTCGAGCACTTGAACAAGCCGCAAAACCATTGCCGGGAACTCCCCCGCCTGGCTGAATGGTCCCTCCGCTGGGCTTCCACCGGGGGTTGTGGATCCTCCTGTGTCGCCATGACCCAGCTGCTTTGTGACGAAGGAGGACATCCATCTGAACGGCGCCAATAGAATGCAAGCCATGAACGGTAAATCGAAGCCCCATGTCGTGATTGTCGGTGGTGGTTTCGGCGGCCTGTATGCGGCGCGCGCTTTGAAAAGGGCCGGCGTGCAGATCACACTCGTGGATCGGCGCAATCACCATCTGTTTCAGCCGCTCCTTTATCAAGTGGCGACGGCGGCGCTGTCTCCTGGAGACATTGCCTATCCCATTCGGGCGATCCTGCGGCTGCAGAAGAACGCGCGGGTGTTGTTAGGCGAAGCGATTTCCGTCGACTTGAAGTCTCGTTGCCTGCATCTAAAAGATGACAGTCTGAATTACGACTACTTAATTCTGGCCACAGGCGCGAGTCACGCTTATTTTGGGCACGAGGATTGGGAGCCACACGCGCCGGGGCTGAAGAGCCTGGAAGATGCTCTGGAAATAAGACGCCGGATACTATTGGCATTTGAAAGAGCGGAGAGGGAACCGGATGAAACGAAGCGGCAGGCCCTTCTGAACTTCGTGATCGTGGGAGGCGGCCCAACAGGCGTCGAGTTGGCCGGAGCGATCGCGGAGATTTCACGCCAGGTTCTGGTCAGTGATTTTCGCAACATTGACCCGCGCGAGGCTCTGGTGTTCCTGGTTGAGGCGGGGCCACGTATTCTGACGGCGTTTCCTGAGGAGCTTTCAACCGCTGCCGAAACATCATTGCTTAGGTTGGGCGTCTCCATTCGGAAGAATTGTCGTGTCACGCGGATCGAACCTGGCCTGGTAACGCTCGGTGATAGCACACTCCGTACCGAGACCGTCCTGTGGGCTGCTGGAGTACAAGCCTCCCCGCTCGCACAAACCCTCGGAGTTCCCCTTGACCGAGTCGGCCGTGTACTGGTCGAAGAGGATCTTTCTGTCCCAGGGTATCGAGAAGTATTTGTCATCGGGGATCTCGCCGCCTTTCTCCACCAGACTGGCCACCTATTGCCTGGAGTCTGTCCCGTTGCCATCCAGCAAGGACGCCATGTTGCCAACAATATTCAAAGGGTAAACCGGGGAATGCAGGCCGAACGATTTCACTATTGGGACAAGGGTAACCTGGCAACCATTGGGCGCGCCCAGGCTGTCGCCGATTTCGGCCGTATTAAGCTTTCCGGTCTTCTCGCCTGGTTAGCCTGGCTGTTTGTCCATGTTTTCTTCCTGATCGGTTTTCGCAACCGATTTGTCGTGATTTTCGAGTGGGCGTGGGCCTATGTCACTTTCCAACGGAGTGCGCGATTGATTACCGGAGATATCGACAAGTTGCAGCCGGATCGGCCGAAACCGGTGGACTGGCAGTCATAGGATCCGATTGATATGGCCCGAGATGTTTGGTCCTCCTCCTGGGTGCTAGGGTTACTTGTTCTCGTTCTCGGGGCCGGCGCGACCGCGTCACAGCTTGGTAGTTTCAAGAACAAGTGCAACCAGCTTGGCTTATCGATCAGAATCGGAATTGATGGTCCATAGTTGCCTCCTCAGCATGATCCTGCTGCATTTGCATTGATGTCCAACCTTCGGTAATTGCCTCTGGCTGACGGAGAATTGCCATGAGGGTATAAGGGTACTGGCTGTTAAGGATGGCCCGTCACCGGGGGCAGGAAGTCTCCATTCCTGCGCAGTATCAGGCATTCTCAATTCGAGAAGAAATTCTGGTGGCAACAGGGAGAATGAACCAGCAGCGGTTGGGACGAATGGTCCGATGGTCAGCGCTCGGACCGGGTTGCAACCAAGTGTTTCGGGACTTGCGCGATCAAGCGGCTGATGATTACTGAAGATTCCCCGCACCAACCACTCAAGACGACCCGAGCGGCGGGGTGGCGATGAACGCGCACGCATTCTCAAGCTGAATGAGACGAACGGAGGCGCTCATGAGCAACTTAAGCAATAAGATTGAAACAACCACCAAGGCCTTCCTTGAGGCGGTTAACGCCAAGGGAGGTCCACAAATCTACGAACTTTCCGTCGAGGCTGCCGCGGCGTCCTTTCTAGTGCACAAGTCGGGGAGGTGCCAAAACAACCCGTGGAGATTGAAGATCGCACCATTCCCGGAGGGCCGACAAAACAGATTCCCATTCGAATCGTCCGGCCTAAGGGGAACACCGGGAGTCTGCCCGTTGTGATGTATTTTCATGGCGGCGGGTGGGTGCTTGGTGACAGGGAGACGCACGACCGGCTGGTCCGCGAGATTGCTAACGGTGCCATAGCAGCGGTTGTCTTTGTCGATTTCACTCGATCTCCGGAGGCAAAATATCCGGTCGCGATTGAAGAGGCCTATGCGGCGACAAAGTATGTGGCGGAAAATGGCAGATCTCTCAACCTCGACTCGTCCCGACTTGCAGTGGCTGGCGACAGTGTCGGCGGAAACATGGCAGCGGTTGTCACGCTGCTGGCCAAAGAAAGAGGAGGCCCGAAGATCGGCTTTCAGCTGCTTTTCTATCCGGTGGCCGACGCCAATTTCGATACGCCGTCGTATCACGAGTTCGCAACCGGACACTTCCTAACCCGCGAGGCGATGAAATGGTTCTGGCGCCACTACTTGCCAGATGACGCAGCTGGGAAACGGCTCACGGCCTCCCCTCTGCAGGCGTCGGTCCAGCAACTCACGGGCCTGCCCCCAGCGCTTGTCATCACGGGCGAATTCGATGTGCTTCGCGATGAAGGCGAAGCGTATGCCCACAAGCTCAACGAAGCTGGCGTCCATGTCACGGCAGTCAGGTGTCTGGGAACAATCCACGACTTCGTCATGCTCAACGCAATTGCCGGCACGCCAGCGGCTCGCAGTGCCATCGCACTCGCGGCTGACAATCTTCAGAGAGCTTTCGCTCAGAAGACTTCTAGCAAGAGTGCTGAGTAGATGAATTGGGACCTGGCCGCAACCATGAAGTCAGGCCTCTTCGTTTCCCTTGATCTTTCCCAAGTAGTTTTATGGCGCCATCCTCATACCATCCTTACGATAGATTCAATTCCTGACCTCTTAGATGAGGCCCTCCTCAGCTGCGATGAACAATTCTGACCAAACGTGCGAGCAATACTGAACTGACAGGCCAATTCTGAACGCGTAGGGTTTCAGCTAACAATTAGGATCTGTCCAGCAATCACGTTCGGATTAGGGACAATACAAAAAGGAGAGAATCATGCTGTATGCCATCGTTGGAGTTTTACTCGTGTTATGGCTCCTGGGTTTTTCCATGCAAGTAGGCGGCGGATTGATTCATGCTCTGTTGGTCATCGCAGCGGTTGTATTTCTCTTTAATTTTTTCGGCGGTCGTCGCTCTGCGGTCTGATGAAAAGGCACGTGGTGTGGTTGGTTACCTTCGCGCAGTAGAACTCGTGTCCCCTCGCTGGGAGTGGGGTGACCGCACTCCGGGCTGAGGGCAGATCTCGAAGGCGATAGCCGAATGAATCGGCCATCAACTCAGATCTTTTGCGAAAACGATGGAGGAAGCATGAAGACGAAAACGCCGGTTAGGTTGCTAATGTTCTGCTGCCTTGTCTCGGTTGGTGTATCTCTGCTGCCACCAGAGCTCAAAAGCCAGAACCAGCGCAAGCGGGGGAGTCGCCCCGCCAAGGAAGTTTATACCGGCACCGCGGTTTCTGTCGGCGGCCAGTTTAGCGGTGCTTCGCGACCGTTTACGCTCGAGATCACCGGTTACACGCCGGATGATGAGGTGCAGCAAGACTTTCAAGTCCTGCGAACGCAGGGGCAGGACGCTTTTATGAAGGCCATCAAGATCAAGAAGCTGGGCTTCTTTGCCTTCGATGGGCAGGTGGGCCGCGATCTGAATTTCATCCTGGAAACTCAAACGGAAAATGGCCGCAAGATCACAATCTTGTTTGATCGTTGGCTCGAGATGTTTGAAGTGCGCTACGGATCAAGGTCGCAAGACTACCCCCTCGCCTACATTGAGCTGTTCATCAACGACAACCGCAAGGGAGAAGGATCGCTGATTGGCTTGGCTAAAGTCTCCTTCGACAAGGAGAATCGGAACAACCTGGATATCGAAAACTTCGGCACTTACCCTGCCAAGCTGATGGGCGTCGAACTGCAGAGCCAATAAACCGAGCAAGTTCGTCCTAGAAGAAGGGACACGAAGAAATATTCTTGAGAATATGCACACAGAGTCAAAGTCGAACAGACCTGACTCCTGCAGTGCTTTAGGATAATATTAACTTTTCAATCTGAAGATGAGGAAACGACAATGGAAAATTTTAGTGGGAACGAAAGCGACCAATTTGGGAAGCGCACGGCAGATAAAATTGGCGTTGCCGTCGAGGTAGCAGGCCAGAAGCTCGACGCTGCTGTTGATTACGTAGAAAGTACGAAACAAAGCGCCAAACAAACCTTGGACCAGGTGCGCCAAGACGGATGGCAGGGGATGAAAGGAAAGGTCATGGAATATACCCGGACTGACCCTGTTAATGCGTTGCTTGTCGCTGTTGGCAGCGGCCTCCTCTTAGGTTGGTTAACGAAACGGGCCAGGGGGTAGGCATGTTTACAGAAATTGATGAGAAAGCCCCTCATGCCGAATCTTCACTGTCTCAACTCCCGGCACTTCTTAAGAGATTTTGCGATCAGTCTCTTAAGTTGTTTGAAACCCAGCTTGCCCTCTTCAAGACTGAGCTGAAGGGAGCCGTTAGGATTTATGCAAAGCACCTTATCTTAACGATGTCTGCAGCGCTTGTTACTGCGGTGGGGTTCTCGTTCCTGAGTATTGGGCTGGCATTCTGGGTCAACGAGTACATCAACAATTTGGCGATTTCATTTGGTTGTGTGGGAGGCGCCTACTTGGTCATCGGTGTCATAGCGGCACTGGCGGCGGTAAGAAGCATGACCCATCAACCTCCCGTCTTAAATCAGACGCTGGAAGAACTGGAGAGGGACCAACAATGGATAAAGACAGAAACCCATCAGGCCCGGTGAACCCAAAGCAAGAACTACACCGGGAGATGGAAAGAACACGCCAATCAATGTCGGACACAGTGGATGAAATCAAAGGGGAGATTTCTCACGCCTTGGAATGGCAAACATATTTGAGAAGGTATCCGGGAGCTTTCTTGATCGGAGGTGGCGCAGTCGGCTTTATCATCGGCCGCGCCATCACAGGATCTGGACACCCTGGGAACGCTCATGAGCAGGCTCCGGTCTTTGACAGGGACAGGCATCCACCACCTAAGTTTTCTTCCGAGGACTCGAGTATCCGCAGGGTTATTGACATGACTGCCTCGGCGCTGCTTGCTCAGGTGGTCCCGATTGTGTCTTCCAAGTTGAGAAGCCTTCTTGGGATTCACGCTGTTAGGGCTGGAGGCGCCGGTGCACCTCAGGAAGACTCATGGCTCCACTGAGTTTTAAGAAACTTCAGAACCGAGGCGGCGAGGCTGGCGGGCTCGTCAGCCCTGACTTGGCGCCGGCGGTCGATAAACGCGGGTTCACGCCGGCGCCGCAAGGATTCCCACCGATCAAGCCGAAAACGAAGTAGATGGTGAAACCTCGCGAACGGTCCGGCTGACTCCCGAAGTGAAAGGAGAAACAGGGTATGAGACGCGGCAGGCTGGTCATGGGACTGATAATGGCGCTCATCGCCTTCGCGAGCTACTACGGCTATCGAGAAGTCAATCCCATTACCGGCGAGAAACAGCATATCGGGATGTCCCAGGAGCAGGAAGTCGCCATGGGCCTGCAAGCTGCTCCGCAAATGGCAGACCAGTTCGGGGGGCTTCATCCGGATTCGAATATTCAGAATAAGGTTCAAGCGGTAGGAGTGCGGCTCGTCCAAAAGTCAGTCGCAGCTTCTAGTGCCTACAGGTTTTCCTTCAGTGTCCTGAAAGATGCGGGGACCGTCAATGCGTTCGCTCTTCCGGGTGGACCGATTTTTATAACAGCAGCCTTGCTCAACAGTTTGGAGAATGAAGCTCAACTAGCGGCGGTCTTGGGACACGAGGTGGGTCACGTCGTCGCCCGTCATTCAGCCGAGCATATGGCCAAGAGCCGGCTGGCCCAACTCCTGGTTGGAGCTGTCGGCGTAGCCGCGACCGATGAAGAACAACCGGGGCGAGGCCAGCAGGCAGCGGCAGCCGCAGCCTTTGTCTCTCAAATAGTGAATCTGCGCTATGGTCGCCAGGACGAGCTGGAATCTGACGCATTAGGTGTTCGTTTGATGAGCGAAGCTGGCTACGATCCTCGGTCCATGTTGGAAGTCATGCGAATACTAGCGGCCAGCAGCAAGGGCGGACGTCAGCCTGAGTTTCTCAATACCCATCCGGACCCGGGAAATCGCGAAGAGAAAATCAGAGCAGCCATTGCGGAGCGCTATCCTCAAGGCGTCCCTGCCGAATTAACTACAGGCCGCTCAATTTAGTTTCTCAAATAGGTTAACGCCAGCTTCCTTCGATGCATGGCCAGGTCGATCGAGTCGGCCAACTGTGAGTCGCTACATTGCATGACCGGGCACACAACGCTCTGCGGTGATTTCAGTCGGCCCCTACCCAATAGATTCCCTAGCGACGAGCAATTCTGACCAAACCTGCGAGCCGGACTGAACTGACACGCAAATTCGTGACAGCGATAATCCGGTTCTGTCATCGAAGACGCTGATCTCACGGCTGGCCTAGAGACTATCCGCGTGTTCGTACCAGAAATATTCCTGACCACACTGTGAAACGAGGAGGTTTCATGAAACTAGATTCGTTAGAGACACTCTATGTCGAAGAACTGCGGGATCTATACAACGCAGAGCAACAAATATTGAAGGCACTTCCCAAGATGGCTAAAGCCGCTTCATCCCCCAATCTCCAGAAGGGTTTCGAGGACCATTTGCAACAAACCAAAGGCCAGGTAGAACGCCTCGATCAGATCTTTGCAGATCTGGGGAAGTCTCCCAAAGGCAAGAAATGTGAAGCCATGAAGGGACTTCTCAAGGAAGGCGCTGAACTCCTGGAAGCGGATGCCCAGCCTTCGGTCTTGGACGCTGCTCTCATTGCTGCGGCGCAGAGGGTTGAGCACTATGAAATTGCCGGCTACGGATGTGTGAGAACTTATGCCAAATTGCTTGGGCATGTTGAGGCTACCAAGCTGCTTCAGCAAACCCTGGATGAGGAAAAACGCACAGACGTAAAACTGACGGAGTTGGCGGTCGGTGCGATTAACTCAGAGGCTGCCGAACCAGAAGGCAATCAGGAGGTGAAACGACCGGCTCAAAAGAGAGCACGAGCTTGACCGGGCACGAACTGCAGCGCCACGAGTTTACGAGGAGGAAACCAAGGCGTTAGTGGACAGTCACATCTCATTAACCAATCAGCATTAAACAAGGAGAATCATCATGGCAGGAAAAAACACAGCCGCTTTCGGAATCTATCCCAACCGAGCAAGTGTCGATAGGGCCGTCGATACGCTGAAGGCTGAGAATTTTCGTAACACAGACATCTCGGTACTGTTCCCCGAAAACGAGGGATCGAAGGATTTTGCCCATGAAAAAAACACCAAAGCGCCTGAAGGCGCTGCCACTGGAGCAGGTGCAGGAGCAGTCCTTGGTGGAGGACTAGGGTGGTTGGTCGGTATCGGCGCGCTGGCTATTCCTGGTTTAGGTCCCTTCATCGCTGCCGGTCCCATCATGGCCGCTCTTGCGGGCGCAGGGGTGGGTGGCGCGATAGGAGGCTTGACAGGGGCCCTCGTAGGCATGGGTATGCCCGAATATGAGGCCAAGAGGTATGAAGGACGCGTCAAGAACGGCGGAATTCTTCTGTCAGTTCACTGCGACGATTCGTCCTGGACCAAGAGAGCCAAAGAGATTCTGGAGCGTACTGGCGCCGAAGATGTCGCTTCGACGGGAGAGGCTGGTGCTGACTTTGCCAAAAGCGATCGACCCGTTGCACGAAAACAGACGCTGTAGTTACCACTAGGAAACAGGATCTGTAAAGACCTTCGGATGTATGAACTGGGCGAGCCCGAAATGGTGAAAACCCTTGAATGGACAATCCCTGCTTAAAGTCGCGGCTCGGCAACGCGCTAAAAATTCAAGCTGCGCGCGCAAGCAACCGATCAAAATCACCAACAGTTTGTTCACGGCTCGCCTGTTTCTACTAATCACGGTAATGAATACCAGCAGCGACAACCAAAACTGAAAAAATGAAAGGATGATATGAACAAGAATCTAGTGTTGTTAGTGTTGTCTGCCTTCTTGCTCATGGGGGTCGGTTGTGCCTCCAAGACTGAACAAGTGAACGCAGACAAGAAATCTCCTGCCACCACGGACGTAGATAACACGGCCCGCAACAGCCGTGACCGCGATGGAGCGACTCAGACGGCGGGGGATCAAGCGGAAAACGAAACGGATCGGCAGATCTCAGCAAATGTGCGCCAGGCCGTGGTTGGAGATAGTTCGTTGTCCATGAATGCCCACAACGTGAAGATCATTACTTCAGGTGGGACGGTTACGTTACGAGGTCCTGTCAAAAGTACGGAGGAGAAAGCAGCCATTGAATCCAAAGCGAAACAAGTGGCCGGGGTCACCCGAGTGGACAACCTCTTGGAGATTGAAATGAATCGGTAAACGGTGGAAGAAAGCGGGTTCGTCCCATTTTGTTTGAACCGCCAAGAACGATAAGATCAGATCTCCGTCACCAGAGCGTATCCGAAACCGGGTGATGGTCGGCTTGATAATCGTTGCCTCTGATCTTGGCGTTCTTGGCGGTTCAAACTTGACCGTCTCGTGAGCTGCGCCACCCAGTGAACCGAACCTTTGTAGCCCCACCTTGCCCTTCCACGCGTCAGTATGACATTCCCTCACCCGGCCGCCAATTTCTTCACGCCCCTGGATGCTATTAACGGTTCTGGTCATTGCTGCGCTCTCATGCGGCAGAAATCCAACGAGCAGATCGAAAGAGCCGGAGCCAATAAGAGTGTCACCACGTTCGCTCAAGGTCTGGAGCACTTGCGACGGTTGGAGCACTCGTTTTCTTCAGCGGCGTCAACGGCCGAAGACGCCATGTCCGTAACTCTTTGAAATCCAATCACTATTAACCGAAAAAGGAGAAAACAATGTCAATTATCTGGATGCTGATCGTGGGTCTGATCGTGGGCGCCGTTGCCAAGTTACTCATGCCTGGCAAAGATCCAGGGGGAATTTTCGTGACCATGCTGCTGGGCATCGCTGGGGCTTTGGTAGTGGGCTTCCTCGGCCGAAGTTTGGGGTGGTATCGAGAAGGCGATCCCGTGGGCCTCTTCGCCTCCATCATCGGCGCAATTGTTTTGCTTGGGCTTTATCGCGTGGTAGCGGCTCGCCGCGCCTAATTTCGGCCGATGGGAGGCTGAGCAAGGAAAGGTGCCTCAACCTTGCGAGGTATCGGTATCGAGCCGTTGATGAAGCAAACGGCCCGGAGACGGCTCGTTCAGGCCGAGCATTCAAGAAAAGGAGAAGTTGTCATGAACTGGGACCAAATCGAAGGTAATTGGAAGCAGGTTAAAGGCAGGGTGAAGGAGAAGTGGGGACAATTTACTGATGACGATTTGGATGTCCTAGCCGGCAAGCGCGACCAACTCGTAGGAAAGCTACAAGAGAGATACGGTATCGCTAAGGCGGAAGCTGAAAGACAGGTTGTAGAATTTCGCACGGCTTACGAGGCTGAGTACGAGAAATCTAAAGGGGCAAGATCCCCTAGCTGCCGAGACACCGCGAGTTGGAACTCATGGCGCTCAGGCTTCACGAGCAGGACGACACTTGTGAACTCTTCGTGACCCATTCTCTTTTGCGCAGTATCCGATTCGAGGGGGATACTGTTTCCAGATTTCCAACTCCAGCGAGAAGGGTCTGGCTCGACTCCTGCTGCTGGCGCATTTTTCCAAGGAGAGCAGACACCACTACCCGTATCGATCCCCCCTATAATCCCACCTAAACTATCCGGCCGGGGCCTCAGCTTTGCGCCCGAGGCCCTACTTCTCCTGGAGTTCCCTACTCATAAACTACGATGAGCAATATTGATCACCCTTGTATTCAATATTGAACTGACACGTGAAGTCGTCAAAGAGACAATCCCGTTCTGTCACGTTCGAAGAAGCAGATCTCACGTCTCGCTAGAGAGGGGACCATCCAGATGCTTGCACAAACTAGCAGGCTTGATGCCGCAGATAAGAAAACCCCGAACCAACAGCCACGCGACCAAGCGACCATGTTGGCACTCATGGCAGGAGTCCTGTGGGGCCTGGGCCTCCTGCAATATGCGTTGTGGCAGGTCCTCGAGAGATAATGAAAACAAAAAATGCAGAAGCAATTTATCGTGGGATCTGGCCGGGCCTTGGAAGGATGTACAACATCAAGGTTGCGACCGGTCAGACAACGATCATCGTCAGGCCAGGCGAAGACCTTGAGCAACGAGTAAGACAGACTCAAGAAAACTTTGCGCGCAAGAACATTTCTATTCCTGCTTCGGCACGAAGAGTTTGATGGCCCACAACCCGGGCTCGAATCAGTCAATCCATGAATAACTGCAGATAGGTCGTTCCATCGCTTCCAGCCACATCGCTCGGTGACGGCCCGTTGGCGGCCTCCACAATGTGGTCCTTCATGACCAGTAGCGATGTCCAACCACAAGCCAGGCCATCTCGTAGTGCCCCGACGACTGCAGTTCCCCTCTTGCAAACCGCAATGAGCAGTTTTGATCGGACGTGTGAGCCGAAGCGAACTGACACGCAGATCAGCCAAAGATATAAATGAACGTGTGAGATGAGGGAGCCCGTCACCCAGTGACGTCCTCGTTTCCCCGAATGAATTCTGGCGGCACCGCCAGGTTCTGGCTCGTGGAGACGGATGACAGGAGGTTCTGCATTGATGCAAGAAGCTCTTGAGACTTGGGAAGGCGAAGGTGGGGGGGTGAGGCAAATCGCCGACGAGGCGGTCGTGCCCAAGCTTGTATTTTCCCGAAAGTGGCCGGTTGCTGTGGAGAAAAAGATCATCGGCACGGCAAATCAGGCGGACTGGGCGGAGCGGATCAAAAGAGAGGTCACTGCAGAGTTTGATCGCGTGGCCAGAACGCTCGAGTCAGCCGCTGGCAAGCAGGCCGGTCACAAGCGACTGGAGACGCTGTCCGTGATCGCCATCCTCGAAGAGAAAAGAGCCGAAGTGATGGCACAAGATCGCGCCGGCTATTTCATTCGTGAGTGGCACGAGTTGCGCGATCAGGTGCGACAGATGATCACGCAGGATTCCCGATACCAGGCAATCCGGGCGAATAGGGCGGCGCGATGACATTGAAAGTGCACAGCCGTTTCCTTCGGAGCGAAGAAGACCGATCGGGCGCGCCGGAGACTCACCCACCCACTCGACGGGACTGGACGCAGTTCATCCCAAGTGGGTTCAAACGGCTCTGGGTGGGTGCGTTGGGGGCGGCTCGGAGAATCCGGAGTACTCGCTTAGGCAGACTGCATTGGCTGAGGGGCAGCCTCTACCTATTCATTTGCGCAACAATCATTACCGCCGCTCTCATTGCAGCTGGAGTCGTTCACGTCTATTTTGACCGAACCAACCTGCCCGACATAGAACCATTCACCCGCTTTGAGTTTCCTACGATCGGCTACATCTACGATGCCAACGGCCAGCCGCTCATTGAGCTGGCAAGAGAGTATCGGCAGATTGCCAAGTATGAGGACATCCCGCCCATTGTTCGCGATGCGATCCTCGCCACCGAGGACAGGAATTTCTTCTCACATGGCGGAGTGGACTACTCCAGAATCCCTCGGGTGTTGGGTAAAGTCAGGATTGGATCTGTGCTGGCCCGAGTTATCGGGCTAGGTGGGCAAGACAAGGGGAATAGTCCGCCGATTTTCCCGCAAGGCGGATCGACAATCACTCAACAGCTGGTGCGGGGTCATTTTCTCCAGAACCTCACGGTTTTTCAAAATCTGACAGCTCGCGAAAACAGCAACCAGCTCCGGCAAGGCGTACTCTTGCCCCGCGTGCTTTCTTCCCTGATTGGCGGACGAAGCGCCAACATGGTCGTTCGGAAGCTGGAGGAGATTCGACTGTCGTTGTGGGTCGAAACCGAGATGCATGCGCGTTTCGGTTCGAAACGGCGTGCTAAGGAAGAAATCCTGGCCCGATACGCCAGCTTCATTTACATGGGCAACGGTCAGTATGGGTTTGCGCGGGCGGCCGAATACTATTTTGGACGGCCCCTCGCCACGTTCACCGAGGAGGATGCGGACAAGGCGGCGGTGCTGGCAGGCATCTCAAAATCGCCTCGTGACTATGCGCCGAGTGCGAAGAACTCCGATAGAATCTTGCGCCGCAGAAACCAGACTCTGGCGCTCATGGTAGCGAACGGTTTTATCTCCGTCGACAGTGAAAAGCGAGCCCAGCAGTGCCCCATTCTGGTAGTCCCGGGAAGCAAGGGTCAGGGTGTCCAAGTGGCGGCCGCCGTTGACAATGTTCTTAAGGATCTCAGAGACCTCGGCGCTGATCTTAGCATTAACGACCTTCTCCAGGGACGTATCCAAGTTTACTCGACGGTAGACGTCCGGGTGCAGCACATCGTGAACGAAGCACTCGAGCACGGCCTCGAACTTTATGAGAAGCGGCACCCGAGGGCCAGGGGCCTGGTTCAGGGCTCGGTCGTCGTCCTGGGAAACCGCGATGCGAGGATCCTTGCCGAGGCCGGTGGCCGTCAGTTCTACGCAGACCGCTCCGCGTCCTACAGCGACTATAACCGCGTCACAGAGTCCCTGCGGCAGCCTGGGTCCGCAATGAAACCCATTGTCTACCTCGCTGCCTTTCGTCGGGGAATACTCAATCTTGAGAGCATGGTTCCCGACGAACCGATCAGCGTGCCCGATGGAGCGAAGACAAAATGGATTTCGAACTACGATGGTCAATTCAAGGGCATGATCCCCCTGCGGCAAGCACTGGCGGAATCCAGAAACGCCGTAGCGATTTGGATCACAAAGCAAATTGGGATCGCCAGCATCCTGCGGACGTCGCAGATTCTGGGAGTCCAGACACCCTTGCAGCCCTACGCTACGACAGCGCTGGGAGCGTCCGAAGTGAATCTGCTGGAGCTGGCCAATGCGTACCGCACCATCGCATCGGGCATCCTCGCCCAGCCGTACGTGATACGGAAGATTGTCCGCAATTCAAGCCAAGTGGCGGTTGGTAACGAACACGGAGGGTCTCCAGTCTCTATCGACGACTCTGCGCTCTCACTGATTCAGGAGGGCCTGCGCGGTGTTGTGCGCCTGCCCACCGGCACGGCTCATGCACTAAACTCGAGCGCTTTCCCGGTTGCTGTCATGGGAAAGACAGGAACAACCAATGAGTTCAGGGATGCGCTGTTCGTGGGATCCACGTATGGCCCTGAAGGAATAACGATTGCCGTCCGTATAGGTTTTGACGACAACCGTTCCCTCGGACCGAAGGAAACCGGCGGCAGAGTTGCGCTCCCGGTGTTCAAAGAAATCATGCTCAAGGTGTACCGTGAAAAGCTAACTGGGCCTGTCCCTAGGTTTCCGGCCGGCATGGAACAGAGCATTAACGCTTTCCTGGTAGAACCGCCGGATAGCTCAGTCACGCCGGTGTTGAGCTCATCTGCGATCAGGCATTGACCCTCGACCCACCTTGTTCGAACCCGCCGAAGACGCTACTCACTGAGCAATTTTGACCAGACGTGCGAGCCGTACTGAACTGACACTCGAACTTCCCCAAGGTATAAACGAAGCGTGCCTCCAGGTTCCAGCCAGATCTGGCAGGAGGGGAATACTAGAAGGGAAAATCAACCTGTCCGCGTCCAGAGGTAGTTAATAAGGAGTAGCATCCCGACTCTCGTGCGGATGGCTAATGCCTGGCAGTGAGAGCCAACGCCTTAACAATCTGTTAATAAGGAGGAAAAAGTGAATCGATTCAGAGTAGTGGCAACAATCATTTGTTTAACCTTGGGGGCGTTCGCGCTTCCATGCCGAGTCAACGCAGACACGTGGGACAAGAAAACGATTGTGACATTCAGCCAGCCGGTCGAGATCCCCGGTGTGGGCGCCCAAGTTTTGCCGGCGGGTACGTATGTGTTCAAGCTGTTGCACTCGTCATCCAACCGAAACATCGTTCAGATCTTCAATAAGGACCAAAACCACGTCTACGCAACGATCCTCGCGATCCCGAACTTCCGTTTGCAGGCGACTGACAAAACGGTCATCACTTTTGGGGAAAGGGCCGCCGGAACGCCGGAAGCCATCAGGGCGTGGTTCTATCCAGGGGCGAATTGGGGCCAGGAATTTGTCTATCCAAAGACAAGAGCCATTGAGCTGGCGAAGATAACCCATCAGCCCGTTCTCGCGATGCCAGCCGAACTGGCGCCGAACCTAGTCACTTCAGCCAAATCGGTGGACGAACCGCCGGTAGTCGCGTTGAAGGAGGCTCCTGTCACGGCCGTGAAACCCACTGGGGATGAGGTTGCGATCGCAGAGGTCGTGGAACTTCCGCCAATGCAGACAGCCTCTGCAGTAAAGCCAGAGGTTGCCAAGCAATTACCCAAAACGGCCAGTCCATTGCCGCTGATGGGATTAATTGGCCTGCTGTCGCTAGGTGCGAGCTTTGCTCTTTCGGTCATTCGGAAGCGATCTGTTTGAGACCAAAGAGTGCGAAAGAACGCTTAGGGCACAGGTTTTCCTGACCCGGACGACTCTGCCGGCCTTTCAGTCCCTGCAAGGGAGGGTAGGTGCGTATGACCTGCCCTCAAGATCGGCAGAGTCCGCTTCCACTTGGTCGGGTAAACTCCTTGGTTGTCGATCAAAATTCCACAAAACAACACTCAGAAATAAAGGAGAACGTAATGAAGAAGATATGCTTCTCGATGGGCTTGGTTTTGATGCTTATGCCGCTCACCAGCCTGGCTGCAGAGCAGACCTGGACTGGGAAGATCAGCGACAGCATGTGCGGAGTCTCGCATAAGGCGATGGAACACGGTGGCAAGAAGACTGATGCTCATGATTGTACCGTGGCTTGTGTCAAGGGCGGATCTAAGTATGTCTTTGTCAGCAAAGGCAAAGTGTTTGGCATTGAGAATCAGGACCTGGCTGGACTTGAGGAACATGCCGGGCACACCGTCAAACTAACGGGCGACCTGCAAGCGGACATGAAAACCATCAAGGCCTCTAAACTTGTCATGGCTAGTGCCGCCAAAAAGGGCAAGCCGGCCTGAGGAAGGATCGTCACACAACGAAAAAATCCATTGTGGCAGCGCAGCCAGCGATGCTGGCGCCTGCTCAGGGCTCGTCGTGTGCGTGTCCCGTTGTTGGCAGCCACGGTCAGCCCTTCTTGCTGGTCGCAGGCTCTTGATCTTTTGCCCGTCACTCCCGCCGCTAGGCGGTGATCGCACGCCTGCCGCTGCCCCGGATATCAAGGGCAAATTTCTGGTCTAGTTAGTTTCTGTCGCTAAACTCGGAAAGTCCTGCGGTGTGGGGCTTTGAGCCGACCTCTCTAACAATGTCGGCTCCCCTCGCCCCAACGAGGGAAGCTGTGAACAAATCGATTTTCCGGCACCCTAGCTTTCGTTTCGACCGGTTTTTTTAAGAACCGGTCAGGTCAAACCAAATTGTGGCGGGTTCAGAGCATGTTTTTGGCTTTCCTGGCGCCCGTTGGGCCCC
>Ga0163150_10000598_pt1 | contig 66323 bp, 47 predicted proteins | sample OliLakLV19P2IB_FD_148628 | JGI IMG/M metagenome (GOLD analysis project Ga0163150, IMG submission 148628) | Freshwater microbial mat bacterial communities from Lake Vanda, McMurdo Dry Valleys, Antarctica - Oligotrophic Lake LV.19.P2.IB | ecosystem: Environmental > Aquatic > Freshwater > Lake >...
CCTTCCCCTGTTTGGCCCGCCTTTACATTCGCCGCCCATGTCGACTCAGATTCTCTCAATCTAGAAGATCGAAAGATCTGAGTCTTGGGTTCCTGTCCTCCGAAGAAACTGTGAACAGGCAGGCTTATTTCACGATATTGCCTGCTCGGTCGATGGTCACCCACCTGGAGTCCGAGTCAGCAAGCTTGACTTGGGCGTGTGCTTGAAAGAAGGGTTCAGCGGCAGCATAACGAGGTGGAATCACGAAAGTGCCATGAACATTGATGTACCCACACTTCAATTCAAGGCACGCGACAGCCAGGCCCTCCTCAAAATCCCCCAAGCGATGATACTTCGCTTCGATCACAAGTTTCCCTGTGGTATTGATAGCTCCCTGCTTCCCCTGAATCTCTATGCGCGCCAGACCCTGCCTAAAGGACCAGGCTCTCTCAAATAGGGGTTCGATGACAAATCTGCCCGTTCGATCAATGAATCCTGCTTTTTTGAACTCGATCAGTCTTCCTTTTACGCCCTCGGAACTGCGTTCGGCATGGACCGACGCGAGGCCTTCTTGAAACGGATGGACAGCGGCAAATCTCGACGAAATTACGTATTGGCCAGTCTTATCGATATACCCCCAGCTCTCTGCCACTCGGACCGCAGCTATCCCTTCGCTGAACTCTTGCGCCCAGTCAAATCTCAGGTCAATGGCGATTTTTCCCGTTTTGTCGATATATCCCCATTTTCGGTCGACCATCACGCACGCCAGTCCCTCACGAAAGCCTTGGGCTTCCTTGAACCCTGGCTCAATTACCATTTTGCCGGTTGCGTCGATGAATCCTACCTTGGCAGTATCTTTCGAGAACTCGACTTGCGCCAAAGCCAAGCCTTCTGAAAAGTTCCCCACGTATCGAAACTGTGGTGGGATGAGAACCCTTTTGTCTTCGTTAATATATCCCCATCTCCCATTGATTAGTACTGGAGCGAGGCCATAGCTGAATGTGCCTACTTCCTGGAATTCCGGCGGAAGAATCCACAGGACAAATCCGACCAGTCCAATCAGCATTAAGCCTGCGGAGAAGAACACTTTCTTGCGTCTCGAATACATTGGTTTGCCTACTCAAAGAGCTAATCGATTAGTAGCTCTCTCACAATCCTTTCTCGGAAGCGATGGTGCGACCCAGCCTTACGCCGCATCTGGTCGGGGCCCCTGACTAGCCTAAGGCCTAGGGAAACAATGCCCCTGAATTGCCCTGGTGATGTTGTTTGTGTCCCCACGATTTGTGCTGCCAAAAAATTTACTTTGAATATCGTTGTCACTGAAACCCATGTAGTGGAGAGCCTCGTGGAGAAGCAGGCTAGCATTCGTCTGAGTGAAGTTATTGTTAATTTGTGGTGTATTGATGTAAGTAACCCCGCCGATTGTTGCCGCACCGGATTGAGGATTGCTCTTGAACTTTTCGGCTAACGTTTGCACGCCGGAAAGAAAGTCTTTGAGTTGCCCATAGAGGTCGCCAGGTCGTGCTGGTACTCGTATCTGACTCTGAGTTCCGTCGGCGATCTGAACGTTTCCTGCTATCACGAAGGCACTGACAGTCTGAAATCGAGATCCCAACTTTCCAAAAAGCTGGTTACAAGCCTCTGATGGGTCGCTAATCGCTGCAATCAAGCCTGTCGCAGCTTCGAGATTCGCTTGAGCCGTTCCGAAGGGTGTGCTTGGGGGCGGTGGTGGCGGCGCTGTGCCGCCTCCTCCTCCCCCCCCACCTCCAAATTGGGACTGCCAGAAGTAAGGGTCACCTAATGCGTAGTACGTAGGACTATTGTAGAGATACCACCATCCTGTGCCGAAAGAGAAATCACCAAAGTCAAAGGCGCTATAGTCACCCGGCAAGAGAAGTCCCGACGGATCATTCTTGTTGACCGGATCGTTTTCCACGTAGGCATATCGATTCCAGCTGTTCGGCCTTCCCAGTTTAGCGCTCCCGCCGTACGGATCGGGGGTCAGGAACCTTCCCATGGAGTTTCCGTAGTACCGATTCATGGCGTAGTCGAGGCTGGTGGAGGAATCGCGGGAGTAGGTGGCGAACTTGTCGCGGTCATTTGACGTGCTACCACCCGCTCTTCCCCGTAGGGGTAGTAGCTGGACTGTTGCACGCCAATCGACAGCGCCGCTTGGGCGCGCACGCTACCCAGCCGATCCACCAGCAGCGCTTTTTCCACCCCGCTGGCGTGATCCCGTGTCCGCGACAATTGCCCGGCAAAGTAGACATTGGTGGTTGCCGTGGTCACTACCGTCCCGGTCAGGCGGAACACTTCGATTCGCTCGCCGCTGGTGCCGTACAACGTGAACTCTTCTGTGCCGTCGGCCTTCTTGCGCCAGACCCGGCGGTTGCTGCCGTCATAACCGTACCGCTCCGTGCCAAAGCTGCCGCTACTCTTGGTGAGACGATTCTCTACATCGTAAACGTAGCTGGTCCCGGCGTACAACGTCATGTTCCCGTTCAAATCGTAGTCAGCCGTTGTCAGACGGTTGTTGCTCAAGCTATAGGTTAACGCACTGGCTGGGGCTGAGCCCTTGGTTACCGTTTGGTTCGTGCGGTTCCCGAAGCCATCATAACTCCAGCTCAACCCCCATTCCGGCCCCGTCGTGGTTGCCGCGATCAGCCGGGTCAGACTGTCGTACTGATAGGTCACTTCTTCTCCCGAGATCCAGTTCTTCTCCTGCCAGAGCTGGCCGTTGTTCTGTGCCGCTGCGAAACGATACTCCCAGTCGATGTCCGAGCCGGCGTAGGGCGTGCCCACCATCGTGGCCTGGTACCGCGTCAACTGCTGGCGGACATTGTAACTCCGAGTCACCTGATAATAGTTCGTGTTTCCGCCCGCGTAGACCCAGGCGCGCGTCTTCATCTCGGTCATTTGCCCCGCCACGTTGTAGAGCACCTCTTTCACCAGCGGGTTGGCCGAGCCATCAGTCAAGGTTGTCGGCCGCCACAGGCTGTCAAACTGATAGTTTAACTGTCGCCGCACTCCGCCACCTTCGTCCGGATACGTGACTTGCGATCTCCTTCCGTAGCTGTCGTAGGCATAGTTTAACTGGCGCACGGACCCCAGGCTGGTCGTAAAGGCTGGCCAGCTGGTGTCAGATTTCACAAACAGCTGCTTAACGGTCGGCTTTCCGCTCACCGTATAATCATACAACTCGCTCATCCGGTAGCCCACCGTGCCCGAACCATTCGAGCAGGCATCGCCGGTCTTGACAAACCACTGAGCCGCCGCCAGCCGTCCCCAGCGGTTGCCACTGTAGTCCGAGCCGTTGAAGGGGTTCTGGTCGTAGTAGAGATTCACCCGCTGGCAGACCTCTTCGACGCCCGGCGACGGAAGTCTCCGGATCTGAATGACTCGTCTGAAGGCGTCGTAGCTGTATTCGGTTCTCTGGTTCTTGGCGTCGGTCTTATAGGCGACGCTGCCGTCGGCATTGTAGGTATAGGTGATGGAGCCGCTTTCCGGGTGCGTGACGCTTTGCAGGCGCTGCTGGCTGTCATAACTGAAAGTCCGCGTCTGCGTCGTACCCGACCGGGTTTGTGAAACTCCGGCCAGCTGGTTCAGCAAGCCGTAGCCATACGAACTCACCAGATCTGCGCCGCCCGCCGGATTCGGTTCGTTCACTTGAATCAGGTTGCCCAGGCTGTCGGGGATGTATTTCTTCCACTTGCCGGCCGGGTCGGTCATGGTAGTGGCGTTGCCCGTGTAGCTGGTGGTCGAGAAGCTGCCGTCAGGCAGATCGACCCGTGTGGTCCGGCCCAGGGCGTCGTAGGTGTAAGTGGTCCAGACCGGAGTCTGCCCCGGCGCGTAGGGTTGCGAGACGCGCTTGGCCCTTCCCAGAGGCGAGCAACCACAAGGAGCGTATTCGGTGTCGACCACCGACTTCGTGCCTGTGCCATCGCCGGTCTCCACCTTCGTTGACCGTCCCAGGCCGTCCAGTGTGGTACGCGTGAAGCGCCCGCCGGTTGTCGCGGTCGTGACGTGAGGATTGTAAGAGTAGCTGTAAGTCGTCAAGACCCCGTGGGCGTCCTGGCTGTTGCTCATGCGTCCGTAGCCGTCGTAGCTGGCTTGGCTGACCGCACTATTCGGTCCCGTGTGGCTGGTGGGGGCCAGAGAAGCGTTGTAGGTAAAGCTCTGGGCAAGATTCGACTGCGAGTTGGGAGTGATGGTTTGCGGCGCGGCGTAGTTGTGGCTTGAATCGGGCGTGTAGCTTTTCGCGTGGCCGTAATTGTCGCTGGCCGTCGCCACCGTGCCGGTCATGTCGAACACAAAGTTCGTCGTCTGCGCAAAGCTCGTTGTGCTCGTGCGGTTTCCTCGAATCACAAATGATGCCGGGTAGTTGGCTGAGTCGTGCTCTCGAAGATTGGACAGGCTACCGAGGGTCCCCGTGTCATAGGTGTTGTTTCCCAAGGTTAGAGTTGCAGTGCCGTCGCTGACAGTGCTGGAGGCCAGCCGGTTGAAAATGTAGCGAGACGTGTAGTTCGAACCCGTCAGGTAGGTATGCGTGAACGTGCGGAGTGGGTTGACGAAACTGTCGAAGGCGTAAACCTTGGACTGGGTCAGATTGCCCCGGGTGTCGAGCGTCTGTTCGGTTTTCTGCTGCACCTGATTTGCTCCCGGGTTCTGAATTGTCAACACGGTCCCGATGTATGGGTTACTCACCGCGTCTTGCACCCAGGTGTATTGTTGATCTCGTAGCACGACCGAGGGAGTTCCTTCTTCGAGTCGTGAGAGTAGCCCGACCTGCCAGGCTGCTGGACCACTGGCGAAAGTCCACTTCTTGCGGGCGCTTCCTCCCGGCTCATCGAGTTGTGTCCAACTGTGGATGGTTTGACTGGAGGTCGAACCTTCGTGACTGAAGGTGTATGTCTGCTCTGTGGTCGGTCCAGCATGTGCGTAGACGCGTGTCTGTATTTCACGCTGGGTCCGGCCTGCCGAATACGTTGTATTGCCGTAGGTCCAACGCAGATAGCCCCCAGTTCGCAGGGTCACCTTCTCTAGTTCACCACTGGTGAGATACTGAAAAGTGTCCGGCTGGTTCTGGATATCCACCACCTGATACAACCGTTTGGCGCTTCCCAGCGTGGGGTTCGGCGAAAACGGAGACACCAGCGACTGGTTGACCGTGTAGTTGAACGCATAGGTCTCTGGAGTAAGAATCCAGTTGTTGATAGCTGTCAAATGGGGAAAGGCATCGGCGCTGTAGCTAAAGGTATACGTCCGGTAGGTTGAGGTACTGGCGGACCAGACGGCGCGCACATCTTCGATCTCGGTGATCCGCGCACTGGACGGCCCCCAGGGCGCGCCTTGTCCAAGCTGGTAACGCAACTTAATCTGGTTTCCGTTGCTATCTTGAATCAGCGTGGGATAACGGGTTCCCGTGTCCTGCTCGTTTCCGAGAGACACACAGTCGAAAGCCCAGAAGCTGCCATCGGGGAAATAGAGCCGTTGCTGATTACCGTCGTAGGAGAGATAGAGTGCTTCGCGCGAGGTCCAGATGTTGTTGGTGTTCACGTCCAGACGGTATTCCGCACCGGTTGCGTCGGTGAAAGTCCAATGGTGGATTTCCACCCAATTCTTGTGGTACGACCGCAGGGAACCCGCCAGCAGTTTCCAGCCGTGGCCAAATCCAACATCCGTTCCCAACTGCCAGTGTGCGCCTGAATCCATCTTCCACAACTGGGAATTGTAATTAAGACGGAAAGGCACAGCGAAGCCACGGCTCCGGGCCTGCAACAGTGGCACGCTGAAATTGAGATTGCCCGAAAGTAGATCGATCTGCTCGCCCAGCGCGCCCCAGTAGGCGCCGGTTGGGCGGACCCCCACACGTCTCGGATCCACGGCCCCGGCGGGAGGCGTCGTCACCGTGACGGCCGTGGGCGCCGATTCGTTAAAAGCGTTATCTACCGCGATGATCGTGTAACTGTAGCTGGTGCTGGGCGAAACAGCGGGATCCGTAAACACACCCCACCAGCCACCCTGCAGCGATACGCCATTGCGGAGAACTTTGTAGTATTGCAGGCCCGACCCTCCGGGGTTGTCCGTAACTCCCGTCCATTGCAGATCGACCTGGTTCGGTTGCAGCGAAGAAGAAATCGTGACCGGGTCTACGGCGTTGGGCGGCACTTCATCGAGAGCCTTCAACTCTGCGTGAGTAATCCCATAGTTGGTGGCGCGCACTCCCACTCCCGGCTGTCCACTCGCCAGAGAGTTGTCCGTCAAGTCGGCCTGTAACACACCCTGCACGTAGACCGTGAGGCGGTTGGCTTTGATTTGAGAACGCAAAGTCATGGGCGATGCGCAACCCACCAACTGTGAGGTCAACAGACTCACCACCCCGCTCACCCGTTTGTAAACGGCCAGGGTCGCCGAGCAACTGCTCCCGTTCCACGTCACTGCTTGTAATTCCGCGGCATAGTAGCCGCCCACAGCCGACTCCGGCCCATTCAAAGCATTGGAGGTCGCGCGAAGGTAATGAATGTAGCCTTGATAGGGATGCCCCGTCACGGGCGCCAGCAGTGTGGTTTGCACCTCGTAGCTATTGGAGCCGCCCGGCACCGCCAGAGACGAGATCAGCGAGCCGCCATAGATGCCGTCATTCGTGATGCCATTGGCTGAGGGGTAAACCGGATTGTTCTCGGTCCATTTCGAAAGGTCAATCGAGGGGGAAGTCGTCCACATAGTAAGGGGATTGCGCGTGCCCCAGGCAAGGTAGCAGGAGAGCGACGAACGCGACACTGACCCTGGGCAGCCATTGGAAGGTCGCTGTGTTGATCATCGGCGGCCTCCGAATGCCTCTGACGAGAATCCCTGCTTGTGCTTCCGAAACTCCTGCTCGATGTCGGAGGCCTTGGCCTTGCCGATTTCAAAGACCTTCAAATCATATCCACCGTCCAAAGCATTGCGATTCGCGCCGGACTCGCGGGCGGCTTGAAGAGTACGGGCCGCCTGCAGGAGGGGCTGGAAGGCGGCGCGATGGCTGGCCTCGAACTCAACCAGCGCAAATTGCCCGTCATCGCTGAGTTCGTAGCGAAACCCGACTATCGCTCGCGGCACCTCGCCTGTGGCCTGAGCCTCCGCCAGCGGCGACGGCGCCGCACCTGGTTTCCTCCGCTGGCCTTCAACCAGGTAGTCGGGCACATAGGCCGGACGCGTTGGATCCTCAAAGGTGCCCGCTCCAACCATCGGTACCACCGCCAACAATCGCTCATAGCCGGCGCGTCCGTCTGCCCGCTGCTGGGCGAGCACTGCCTGCCCGAGAACAAAACTGGCACACACCATCCCAAAGATGCTTCGCCATCGCAGACGCATAACGCCTCCTGGTCACGCCAGCCCAAAAAGAAGTCCATGGACCTGAAAACACTTGTCCAGAGCTGCTTTCAACAGGCAGAGCACAATCTCTTGAAGATCCACGCGTGAATGCTTAGAGAAGACAACGAGAATTTCAGGAAGTCAATTGCAGCAAACTCTACTCACACCCGATTTGATGTCAAGCTCTTTTTTTGGCACATGCACGCAATCAAAAATGGGGTCGCTGCCTGCCAATCCCGGATTATCCTTAAGGCAAGTGGTAGCGAGCGACCTCAGACCACCCAGAGTTGCGCCTTCGCTGGCGGCTGACCCCTCTCCCGACAAGTGGGAGAGGGAGTTGCTTCAAATTTGACCGAAGTTTGAACTTCCCTGGCAACAAGTGACACCAGGGGCAGGCCTTGAACCTTATGTTGAATACTGCCTTGGGCGAGGTGAACCGGCAGGTCACGGTTGGCGGAGGAACGCTTCGTAGTAGGTCTTTTGGTAAATCCCCAAAATCACAAAGTCGCCGCCGTTGACGTGATGCATGGAAGAGACTTCTCCGACGACGGTTCCGATTGAGATATGTGCCGGAGGGCGCGCCTGGAACTCCCCGAGCGCATTGGGCGAGGGCGGTCCTCAGCGCCCCGAGGTGCGATCCATACTTCCCGCACAGCCGTGCTTAGATTAGCGTGGGCCCTTCGCTTGGACGGGATCACTCACCGGAAACTGGAAGTCGGTGGTCGAAAGCGCTTTCGCTCACTCGAAACTCTGTCTTCAAAATCTAGCGGTGCGGTAGCGTTGCATGGGGAGACCCGTCGCGGAGCCTGTTGATTTTGGGCAGATCGTCTCTAGAAGCTGATTTCTTGCCTCTTTCCCAGCGAGCCAGAGTCGTAGGGTCCATGCCAAGGAACCGGGCCATTTGCTTTTGGGAGAGTCTGCGGAGTTTGCGAAGCCTCACCAGTTCCTCGCCTTGAAAAGTGGGTGACGAAACGGATGGAAGTCTAGAAATCGCACTATCGCTTTGAGGTGATGGTAATTTGGGTTCGTGCGGTGCAGTACCTTCCCCCAGCATTTCGGCAGCCTCGCGCTGAAGCAGTCCGAGATCTAAGCGTTTCTTTCTGATATGGTCATCGAGGGTTTTCAATAGCTTGGGGCAGGGAAGTCATCGTGGCTTGGGGGCTTGAAGACGGATATGGAAAAAAGGCACAGCCAGGCTGACAAAGTCTTGCTCGTGTGCAGCTCCACGCCCGCGAGAGTTAGGAACGCCATTGAGCGCTTTCCGAACGATGCCGTCTTTCAGCATTACGACCTGGATCTGCTGTGCACAACTGGAGATATGGCCGAGCTCGAAAAGGGGACACGAGTTCGGCAGCACTTGGTGTTCCCGAAGCGCCGCGAATACGCGGTCGCAGCCCGTCTTTGGGCTCAAGTTGTGCGCGAACGTTATGCGGTGGTGGTCGTCCTCTGGTGCCTGGAGCCGGGCCACACCCTGGCGAAGGCTTTCGCCCTGCTTTGCCTCGGCCGCCGGGTATTGGTCTTTAATGAGAACGCAGACTGTGCCTTCCTGAGCTTGCCGTTTCTGTGGTCGTTCACCAAGGCCAGAATTCAGTCTGGAGCTTGGGACAATAGTCTATGGGTCAGGGCCTTGGTAAGCCCTTTGAAACACGGAGCTTGGGGGCTGCTGCGGCTGGCGCTGTTTCCAGTAAGGCTCATGGTACTGCTCGTTTTGGTGACTCGGTTGTACCTTGGAAAAGATTCTGGCGAGCGCGGCTAACAGGATGCAACTGCAAGAAAAATCATTCCGGTTCGACTTTTTACCCTTCCTTCACATCTTTACCTAACGAGGAGACCCATTGGAGCTTGTCCGGCTGACTGACAAAGATCTGGCGCAGCGGGTGGTGCGCGGGGACGGAGAAGCATTCAATCTTCTCGTGGGGCGGTGGGAGCAAAAGCTATTCAGCTACTGCCTGCGCCTTACCGGAGACCGGGAAGATGCGTTTGATGTATGCCAGGACACTTTTGTTAAAGCCTACAAGCAGATTGGGCAGCTCCAGGATTATGACAAGTTTTCTCACTGGCTGTTCAAGATCGCGCGCAACTTCTGCATCTCTCTCTATCGAGAGAAGAAGAACTTTCCCCGCCAGGAACCCAATGCCGGCGCAGATGATGCAACGAGTCTGGAGAACCTGCTGGCGGAAGATCTCCAGGTACGGATCGACAACGCCCAGCGTTTCGAGCCGGTGGAACTGCGACTGATCATGGAGCGGGCGCTGGAGCATTTGTCCTTCGAGCAGCGTGAAACAGTCGTGCTCAAGGTTTTCGAAGGGTTGAAGTTCACTGAGATCGCCGAAATTACCAATTGTCCGGTGAGCACTGTGAAATCAAGGCTGTATTTGGGACTTAGCGAGCTGAAGAAGTTTTTGAGCAGAAATGAGCGAGGAGCATCATGAATTGCGAAAGATCTCGTGAATTGTTTGCGGATTACCTGGGTGAGGAACTGGCAAAAGGCGAAGCGCAAGAGCTTCAGTTGCACCTGAAGACCTGCCAGGGATGCCGCCAGGAACTGGCGTTGTTGGGCAGCACCAAGGCCACGTTGAAGCGGGCGCTGCCCGAAGTCGCGATACCGCAACACCTTTCATTCAATTTTTCCAAGCCTCAACCGCAGGGTTGGTTTGAATGGCTTCGGCAGCCGCGTTACGCAACTCTGGCGAGCGTTACGGCTTGCTTCGTGATCTGTGTGGCCAGCCTCGCCTTCTTCCGCGCACAACTGAAGGTCGGTTCGGAAGGATTTCAGATCTCCTTTGGCTCCTCGGCTGCAATGCCGGCGGCGCCGGCGCTGGTGGCTCCGGAAGTTACGGTCGCCGGTGTCGGGAAGGAAGAGGTTCAGCGCTTGATCGAAGCAAGGCTCACGGAGATTGAGCAGACCCAAACGGTACGCTTTGAGCTCACGTTGATGGAGGCCAAGAATCAGTGGCAAACGCAGCGCCAGCAGGATTGGCAGCAGATGTCGGCCGGGTTAAGGTACCTTGAAGCGAATCAGAAATCGATGGTGCAGGATGCGGCGCGGAACAGTACTTATATTCAATCTCTGGCAAACAACTTCTACGCAAAAGCCGAGCCGCCGGCGTCGCTACAGTAATTCTCTAACCTAAGAGTTCAAATACCTAATGAAGGAAAAACCAATGTTCAAACTCAAGAATGCAGGCGCTGTTTTGCTGGTTGCTTTGCTCACGTTCTCTTCTGCCGGATGGGCGCAGGGCGCTCCGTCGTTCACGCCCGATTTCCCGCAAATACGGCCGGAGTTGGAAGGGTTTCAGGAAATTATCCAGAAAACGCTGGTAGCCAACTTGCAAGGCCCGATTCCCGTTCTCAGCACTCCCAAGGGTACCTATTTGCCCGATTACGGAGCGATCTTTAATGTTGAAGGCAACATGTACGAAATCCGGGCCGTGTCGCCCTTTAGCCCAAAGCCGCTGACGCAGCAGGAACTGGACCAGGCCTACCATGCGATGCTCAAACGAGTGGAAGCTCTCCGCGAGCGAATGCTGCAGGCTATCGCCGATCATGGATCGTCTTTGCAGCACTTAAAGCCTGAAGAAACCCTGGCCGTCGTGGTTCATCTCTTCAACGGCTACGCCGATCCCAACAGACCATGCCCATCCCAGTTGATTTTCCGCGTCAAGAAAGCCGCCATTAGTGAGTATCAAGAGAAGAAGATCAGCTTGAGCGATCTGACAAAGCGAATTGAGATCAACCGGTTCTAGCGGTCGGGATAGAGACAATCGGATCTCGCCAACTACAACCACGCCTCGCGAACGGCTCTAAAGGAACTGCCTTGGTCAGAAAACTCATCGGCCAGCTCTTGGTTGAGAAGAATCTGCTCTCTCCTCAAGAGCTTCAGAATGGTCTCGCTTTGCAGCGGGAGCGCCGGGAAAAAATCGGGCGGATTCTACTGGATCTGGGTTATCTGGCGGAGAAGGATCTGATGACCGTCCTGTCCGACCAGCACCAGACACCTTTGATCGCAGCAGCGGAGTTTCCCACAACCCCTCTGGAAGTTGAAAAACTTTCAGGAAAATTTCTCAGGCAGTTCAACGTGCTGCCCTTGGACCTGAAAGAGAATGTCCTGACTGTGGCCATGTCTGATCCGTCGGACACCGACACGCTGGAGTCGCTGCGCTTATTCACGGGTTTTAGTTGCAAAGTGCGTTTGGGGCATGAGAGCGACATTGCGGAGGTCCTCGACCGTTTCTATGGCGGCAACGGCGCGTTAAGCAAGGTTCTGGAAGAGACTGGTGAAAGCGGAGAGTACGCTGAAGCTGGTGAAGACATTGAACACCTTCGCGACATGGCTTCGGAAGTACCGGTCATACGGCTGGTGAACAACATGGTTTCCCGCGCCGTCGAGCGGCGCGCCAGCGACATTCACATTGAACCCTTCGAGAAAGAGTTTCGGGTACGTTACCGCATAGACGGCATTTTGCAGACCATCGACGCTCCGCCCATTAATCTCAAAGCAGCCATCATTTCCCGCGTCAAGCTTATGGCAAAGCTGAACATCGCCGAGCGGCGTCTGCCTCAGGACGGACGCATCAAGCTGAAAGTCTTAGGCAAGGAAATCGACCTCCGTGTCTCGACTTTACCGACGCTTTACGGCGAGAGCGTGGTGATGCGAATCCTGGACAAGAGCGATTCCAGTGCTTTCGATCTGCGCCGCTTGGGTCTTCCTGAAAACCTGCTCGCCAAGATAGAGAAGTTGACTTCGATGCCGCACGGCATCCTGCTGGTGACCGGTCCGACTGGAAGTGGGAAGTCCACCACGCTTTACAGTGCGATGAAGCGGATCAACCTCCCGGACAAGAAGATCATCACCATCGAAGATCCAGTGGAATACCAGATGGACGGCATCAATCAGATTCACGTCAACACGCAGATTGGTTTGACCTTCGCGGCAGGGTTGCGCCACATCGTCCGCCAAGACCCTGACGTCATCATGATTGGGGAGATCCGTGACCTGGAGACAGCACAAATCGCCATTCGCTCGGCATTGACCGGCCACCTGGTCTTCAGCACCTTGCACACGAACGACGCCCCGAGCGCCATCACACGCCTGGTGGACATGGGAGTGGAGAACTATCTTCTTGCCTCCTGTCTCATCGGCGTCCTGGCGCAGCGTTTGGTGCGCATCATTTGCAAAGAGTGCCGAGTGCAATACCTGGAAGTGCCGGAAAGGCTGAAGGCCCTCGGACTGGACGTGCGAAGTGATACTCGGGAGAAAGTCTATCGCGGCCAAGGTTGTGAACACTGTGGGTCTACAGGCTACGAGTCGCGCAAGGGTATCTTTGAGCTCATGGAGCCTGACGACGAAATTCGCAGGATGATCGTTGCCAATGAATCTTCCAACATCATCGCAAGCTATGCGCGCCAAAAGGGGATGAAGACATTGCGTGAAGATGGCGTGGAGAAAGTGTTTGAGGGCGTCACAACGGTGGATGAAGTCTTGAGGGTGACTCAGGATATCTAGCCGCAGCCTTCAAGTCCCTGTGAAAAGGGGACAACTTTGCTGCGAGGGGCTGGCAGAATGTTCTGGCCTGAAATTCAGCGCTGGGGGCAAGGGCATCATGAAGAGGGTTTCGCATCCCGTCTTCATATCGAACAATCTCCTCCTCCTTGCCCCAAACGCTGAATTTCAGGCCCGTATCCGACGGCGACTAGGTGCCGTGGACACAAAACGTTCGCGGCTGGCCTTTCTGGCCCTGTTCCGATAGACGTATGGCTACATTCTTCTATAAAGCGATGGGCAAAGGGGGTGGCGTCGTTGAGGGCGTGCTCGACGACGTCTCGGACAAGTGCGTCGCGCTCAAGCTCCAGGCGATGGGCCTGATGCCGATCGAGATTGGCAAGCGGAAAGCGAGCCAGTCTTTGCAGTTGAGCTGGCGTTGGGGGGTTGGCGGCATCAGCGCCAAAGAAGTGATGTTCTTTACGCAGGAGTTGTGCACATTGGTGAACGCGGGGTTGCCGTTGGACCGCAGTCTGGCGATCTGCAAGCAACTCTCCGACCGGCCCCGGGTTCAGGGAATGGTGGACGACGTTCTGCAAGGAATCAAACAGGGGAAGACCTTTGCTGACAGTCTGGCGGCGCACCCGAAGGCTTTCTCGAAGCTCTACGTCAACATGGTGAAAGCGGGCGAGGCCAGCGGTTCGTTGCCAGTTGTGCTGGACCGCCTGGTCGAATTCCAGCAGTCCGCCGATGAACTCAAGAGCTACTTGATTTCCTCATTGATTTATCCTTCACTGCTCACGCTCGTCGGCGGAGCTTCAATCATCGTTCTGCTGAATTATGTCGTCCCGAAGTTTGCGGCCATCTTCGAGGACGCGGGGCAGTCGCTGCCGTTGCCAACCCAGATACTGCTGGCCGCCAGCAATTTCACCAAGAGCTATTGGTGGGTTTTCTTGCTGGTCGTCGCCGTGGCCACGGTAGGCTTTGCCAGATTCATCAAGACCGAGAATGGCCGGTTCGTGTGGGACCGATTGAAGCTCAGAGTCTTCCTGTTGGGTCAGGTTCTGCGAAAGATCGAAGTAGCTCGGATTTCCCGGACCTTGGGAACGCTCCTCCACAACGCAGTGCCACTTGTGCATTCATTGAACATTGTAAGAGAGATCAGCGGAAACAGCGTGATTTCGAAGGCGATCAGCGACATCGCCGATGGCGTGAAGAAGGGCGAGGGAGTAGCGAAGCCCATGCAGAAGACCGGAGTCTTTCCCCAACTGGCGGTGCATCTTGTAGAGGTGGGTGAGGAGACCGGCAGGCTGGATGCCATGTTGATTGAACTCTCCAAGGTCTACGACAAGGAAGTCCGCTCGGCCATCAAGAATTTGATCGCCCTGTTTGAACCCGTCATGATCCTTGTGATGGCCCTGGTTGTAGGTGTCATCGTGATTTCCATGATGCTGGCCATCGTCAGCATCAATGATGTACCGTTGTAGCGCGACGGCGCTAGCGATCGCTCGCTGAGCGCTACTCGACAGCCTGCATGGAGGAAATGGAACGATGGACAGCACGAAACGGACACCCGCCGGAAGGGTCACGACGGAGAACTCTCGCCCCAAGACATCAAGGGGGTTTACGCTGATTGAACTCCTGGTAGTGATGGTCATTATCGGTCTGTTGGGAGCATTGGTGGGGCCTCGGCTTTTCCGCAACGTCGGGAAGAGCAAGATTACAGCCGCCAAGGCGCAGATCAGCATGCTCATGGCAAGCTTGGGTCAATACAAGCTGGAGGTGGGCATTTTCCCGACAACTGAGGAAGGGCTTCTGGCGCTTCGGATAAAGCCAGTATCTGCCGCTCGCTGGGACGGGCCGTACCTTCAGAAGGAGATTCCGCTGGACCCTTGGGGTAATCCCTATGTTTACAAGCATCCTGGGGAGCACGGGGACGAACCCGACATCATCTCCTACGGAGGCGATGGGCGCGAAGGCGGCGAAGGGGAGAATGAAGACATCGTCAGTTGGAAGTAGAGAAGTGCGAAGGACGAAGCACGAAGGACGAAGTTCAAGCTTCGAACTTCGAACTTCGAACTTCGAACTTTATCCGGGTTTCACGCTGATTGAGGTACTCGTTGTGTTGGTGCTTTTAGCTGCTTTGACAGCAGTGGCCGCCCCTTCAATCGGACGAGGATTTGGAGCGATCGAACTGCAGACCACCGCCCGCCGGATCGCCGCGACGCTGCGCCTGGCTCGAATGAAAGCGGTGCGCGAACAACAGGTCTACCTTGTCGGATTCGACCTCGAAAAGAACGAGATCGAACTCACGCGCGAGGATCTCGGTTTCCGACGAACCTTTGAGTTGCCTGAATCGGTCACGATCCAGAAGGTGACCCGCAGAGGTGAACAGCCCATCAGTGAGGTGAGAGTGACTTGCCTCTTTGTTCCAAACGGACTCAGTGAATCGTTTGAAGTGTGGCTGCGCAATAAAAGGGGCAGGGAACTGAAGGTTGTGCAGGATTCGTTTCTCAAGTCACCTCGCATCGAGGATGTTGAAGAGCCTGCGGCAGAAGCCAGCCGCTGATGTTTATTGAGATGAGGAGACAATTGAGGCGCCTCGATCAAAGAAAGTCACAAGGGTTCAGCCTCATGGAAGTGTTGGTCGCGATGATGGTATTGGGCGTTGCCTTCTCCACACTCTTCGGACTGATCTCCGGGTCGATGCGGAATGTAGATCGGTTGCAGGAGCACGAGAAAATCACGAGTCTGGCTCAGATGAAACTGAATGAGTTGATACTGCAGATGAATCAAGGCGTGAGTCCTGGACTCTCCGGTTCGTTTGATCCCAAGTATCGCTGGCAAGGCAGGTTGGATCCCTTGTCGTTGGAAGTCGGACCCGACGTCAAGCCAGGTTATTTACTCTTTCGCCTGCGGCTTTCGGTGCTGTGGAGCGGGCGCAGCCATGAAAACGAGTTCACAGTCGAGACAATTACGTGGCAACCGCATCCGAGGGAGTCGGAGTCGTGAGATCTGCAAACGGCATAGTCTGCGATCGACGCGATAGCGGATTCACCCTAATGGAGTTGCTGGTGAGCATTACGCTGATGAGCTTGATTGCAGTGGCTATCCATTCTGGCTTCCGCCTGACTTTGAACTCGTGGGAAAAGGGCGAGAAGGCTCTCCAACGTCAGCGAACACTTCACTTCGTCCTCGACTTGATCAGCCGGCAGGTCGGCTCAATGGTGCCTTACTATTCGCGCCAGCAATTGGAGGGAACCCCAGTCGACGTTCTGCTCTTTCACGGTTCAGCCCAAGCGGTCCGCTTTGTTTCCTCATTCTCGTCGGAAGGACGCGCGGCAGACGGGCTTCGACTGGTGGAGTATTTCCTGGCGGATTCGCCCACTGGTGAAGGCAAGGCACTTCTGATCAATGAGACCGCGTTGCCGGGGAACTCAGAATTGGTCGGAACGGTTTTCACTTCATTCTCCCGTAGCGAAGACAATTATGTCGTCGCTGAATTTAGCACCTTCGTTTCCAGGCGGGATTCAACCGTATTGGTAGAGGATCTGGCCGAAGCCCATTTTGAGTTTCCCAAAAAGGACAAGGACGAAGATATTCCGCCACCCGGCGCCAACAATACTCTGATGGCGGGAAGGCAGGGAATGCTCATGGCGTTCTTCAACCGAAAAGGGAGAGCCGGCAACAAGAGAAACCAGCTACCCCTCGGCCTTCATCTCAAGCTCACTTGGCGGGAGACCGGTTTTTTCCAGACGCAGGATTTTTCGCTCGCGGTGCCGATCCAGGCAGGCATTTGAGAATGAACTGCAAAGTATTCGTAGAATCTCAATCTGCCCGAATCCCGAGCCAGCCTGGTCAAAACGGAATCATTCTCATTGCCTTGCTTTGGGTGTTGGTTGGGGTTTCCCTGCTCGCGATGAATCTGGCTTTTGTCGTGAGGGGTGAAACCAGCGTTGCTCAAGCTGGAGCTGAGGCCGAACGGTGCTACTTCTATGCCCGCGGCGTTGTCGAGGTGGCCCTTTATCGCCTCGCCTATGCCGATCGCGATCCGGAAAAAAGGAAGCATCTGTTCCCCTACGGTGGCGGCATGCATCACTTCTGGATGAATCAGGACGCAATGTTAGGCCATGTGGCCATCTTTGACGAAGCTGGCAAGATGGATCTGAATGCGGCTAACCCGGAATCGTTGCTGCGGCTCTTCGAGATTCTGGCGATCCCGGAAGAGCAGAAAACGGCTCTGATGGAAGCGATTGAGAGGAGACGCCCGACTGCGGCGCTTACGAGCGAGGACAGCGCGCAGCTTCGGCCGGGACCTTTTGCTTCAGTTGAAGAACTCTTGCAGATCAAAGGCCTCAGCCGGGCCACGCTTTATGGATCCCACCGGCAGGAAGGGGAGAAGACAGTTCACAAAAGAGGTCTGATGGATTTTGTGACCGTACACTCTGGATCCCAGCGGATCAACGTAAATTCAGCGGAAGTGGAGGTTCTGGCTTCCCTGCCGGGAATGAATTTAGGTACGGCGGCATCACTCGCCCGAGCGCGGCTGGAGAAGCCATTTGAGGCAAGTGATCTGGCTGCCCGGACCAGCGGCAGTCTGTCCGGTGAAGTCCTTTCACTGGTTAGCACCGATTTCTCTGGCACTTTCTGTCTGGTAGCGACCTCAGGAATGAAGGACTCTCTGGTTCGTCGAAGCATCAAAGTCGTCGCCAGTCTTGATCGCAAGGGGCGGTTGGGCCATCACCGGCTGGCTTGGTACGACGAACATTGGCCCCCACGTCATGTCATCCAGTGGTTGGAGTCCCAACCGGAAAACCTGACAGCGCCTCAAACCGCAATGCTGACTCCAGCATCAATCTGGAGATTCAATGATTAGAAGCAAATCCCTCGGAATCGCGATTGCGGGCGACACGATCCGTCTATCACTCGTCGAAAGGAAGCTGAATCGCTTTCAGGTTTGCGGTCTCCTACAACTCTCAGAGTGGTCATCGACGCCCGTGCCCGAATTGAAGAAGCGGATTGCCGACTTTCTGGTCCGGCACAAAGCTGCCGACTGCCCGGCGGTTTTGCTGGTTCAACGACACGAAACAGTGATGCGGCAGTTGGTTCTACCGTTGGATGCAGAAGCTAACCTTGCCAAGGTGGTCGAGTACCAACTGGTGAACCTTGTGCCTGCCGAGGATGCCGCAGTCGCCTACGATTATGCCGGGTTCCGACAGGAAGGCACTCCCGGCAGTCTGCGGGTTTCGGTCTTCTTGGTTCTCCAGGCAGTTTTGGATCGCCACCTTCGGGTTTGCGAAGATCTCGGCATTCGCCTGGCGCGCGTCGTGCCCTCAGGGGTGGCCTTTGCGAACTACTTGTCTGTTCTTGGCGAACACTTCAAAACGAAGACGGCGTTATTCCTGAGCCTTGAGAACCAGACCTGTGAAGTAGTCGGTGTCCTGGAACAGCGGGTTTTGCTGTGGCGCGAAGGTCCATTCCCGCAGGATGGACAGTTCCTGGATTTCTTGAAAACGGAGGCAGACTGCTTTCGCAGCCAGGCACGGTTGGCAGAGGACGCAACGATCGAGGTGTTTCTCTCAGGCGTATTCGAAGTGCCTGACAAGGCGAGTTCAGAATTATTGAATGCCAGGTGCCACGCCCTGGCTCAGCCTTTAAGTTTTGGGTTGGGCACTGGGGGCCGGGTCATCAGTTCCCGCGAGATGCAGGAGCATTTCGGTTCTTTGGCGGCCGGGGTATCGATTCTTAGGAAAAAGGTTCCCGAGTCGGTGAATCTGTTGCCAGCCGATAAGCGCGCACGAAAATCAACCTGGCAAGTCGTACCAGCCTACACGCTCGTGGTTGTGAATTGTCTTCTCCTCCTGGCACTGCTGTTTCGAGGGCGCATCCAGCAGAGTATATTCTCCTCTCAACTCGGTCAGGAGGTTTCCCGTATCGAGCCGGAGGTCAAAAAAGTACGCGGTGTTGAGGATGAGCTAGCCCAAATGCTGCAGCGTGCAAACGTCTTGGTCGAGTTCAAGGGGGAAAACGCTCAAGTTCTTGCAGCGCTGGTGGAACTTTCGGACATCCTGCCTAAGGATACCTTTGTAGGTGATCTGATCTTCAAGGAAGGCGTTTTCGAGATCAGTGGCCTTTCTGGACAAGCGGCCGCGCTCCCTCAGATTATTGAAAATTCCCCCTTATTTAGAGACGTAGAATTTGTCGCAGCGATTACGCGCAGTGCTGTCGCGCAAGACAAGGAAGGATACAGGGTGCGGATGAAGCTGGAAATACCGGCAAAAACGACCGGCAACCTGTCGAGTGAAACGTCAATTCAATCGGCAACCGTGGCTCCAACGACAGAATCCCAGAGCGCCCCGACCGGTCAGAGGACACCGTGATGCAGATTTCTGTGCAGGAGAAGCGATGGCTGGGTACCGGTGTGTCCGTTGCGGTGTTTTATTTCGCTTGCACTCTGCTCATCTTCCCCTATTGGGACAGATTGTCGGAGAGTGCGGAAAGAATCGACATGCAGACAAAACGGCTTGCGAATTACCGCAAGATCTTGCTGGGCCAAAACACGGTGAAGGCGGCTTTAAGCGAGGCGCAGCGGCAGGTGTCCGATGCCGAGAAAGGGTTACTAAACAATAGTAGCGACTCGCTGGCCGCGGCTGAATTTCAGGGGCTTGTCAAGCAGCTTTCAACGGCTCAGTCCCTGGCCATCTTGCGCACCGAAGCGCTGCCCGTGAAACCCATCAGCCGTGAGTACGGCAAGCTTTCAGTTCGGTTGGAAGTGTCGGGTCCCATCGACCGCTTTGTCGGCCTGATGGCGAGTTTTGATGCGAGCGAGAAAACGATGTTTGTGGAGGATATGCGAGTTTCTCCAACTCACATCAATGTGCCCAAGAAGAAGGACCTTCGCGCGACCTTGACGGTGTCTGCTCTTAAGCGGCTGGATCGTCCCGTGACACCGGCGGTGAAGAAGTCTAAGCCATGAAACGAAACTGGATACTTCTGAATCTTGCGTTGTGTGCCATTGCTTTACTTCTAACCTTTCAGCTTAAGAAGCACTGGCAGGCTTATCGAAAGAGTCACAACTCGGCGCAAATCCAGCCTCAAGCGACGCAGCCGAGCCGGCCTCCAGGATTTGTCTCAAGACAGGCGACCCCGCCGAATTATTCGGCCATCGTTGACAAGCATCTGTTCAATCTGGAACGAAACAACGTAATCCCGGTTGATGCTCCGCCTCCGTCTGAACCGAAGGTGTTAGCTCCAAAACCGATTCTGATGGGCACCATGGGATTGGCCGGCAACACTTATGCCCTGATGGTCTCTGGCTCGGGTGCAGACTCCAGCTTATATCGACGGCTGAAGGTTGGGGAGCAACTGGACGGTTATACCCTCGTCAAAGTGTTGCGTGACACCGTGGTGATGAATGCGGACGGAAAAGACCTGGACGTCCGCATTGCCGATCAGCCTCGACCACGTTCTCAACCTGCGGTTGGTGGGGCAGGGAGTGGAAGCAAAATATCGGCCGTGGGTTCGACTGGTAACTCGGCTCCTGTCGCAGGCTCGGCCTCCCCCCAAGTGCCCCCTGGGGACGCTCTTGAAGGAACCGTATTCAATGGCAAACGCAAGCGTATCGTTCCCTCACCTTTTGGCCCGACAATCGTTTGGGAAGATGTGAAATGAGGAAAGATCTCGAATCTGGCCCTTGACGCCTTTCTTGATGGGGCCAGTGGACCAACATTAGCTGGCGAGGATTGAAATTAAACAAACAATGGTGAAAAAATTGTCTTATTTCTGGCGTAAGAATTTGGGTTTGGGCGTATTGCTTTGGGTTGCTTGTGCCTTAATTCAATTAGGGCAGGAAAAGAAGGACACAGAGCAAAAACCAGCAAATCCTGCGAACACCCCGGCGTCGCAGAATGCACCCGAAAAAAAGGCTACGGAAGAATATGATGAAGTGCGCTCCCCATTTGGTATTCAACGGGTTCCGCGGAGAGCTGGCGGAAGTCCGTTCCAGCAGTCAACGATTCCCATTGCTCCAATAGCGACTACAACGACACCCCCTCCTGCTGCCGCACAAGCACCGCCTCCGGCAGCCGCCCCGGCTCCTGGCGCAGTTCAGATCCAGCCGGCTGCGTCACCCGCCCCGGCCAGCCCGGCGCCTGTACCCGGAGCCGCCGATTCCAGCCAGAGTGTAGGTTTTGCTTGTGCGAATTGCGATTTGTTGGAGTTTATTCGGAATGTTGGCACGGAGCTTAGACTGAATTACATCATTGATCCAAAGGTGAAGGGCGTTGTGACGATTCACACCTATGGCGAACTAAAGCAAGAAGACTTGCTTCCTGTGCTGGAAACGGTGCTGCGCATCAACGGCGCCGCCATGGTAAAAACTGGGAACTTCTATCAGATTGTTTTGGCCGCCGGAGCGCGGCAGCTACCCCTTGAGATTCGAAAGCCAGGGCAGGAGGGTGAGCTTCCCAAGAGTGATGCCAAAGTTCTGCAGATTGTGCCCATGCGGTTCTTGGGAGCGGCAGATATGGTCAAGATTCTCGAGCCCTATCTTTCTGAAGGTGGGCACGTGGCGTATCACGCGCAAGGAAATATCCTGATCATCACGGAGAATAGCGCCAACCTGAGAAAGCTGATTGAGCTGATTGACCTGTTTGATACGGATGTCTTCCAGAGCAAACGAGTACAGCTCCACCAAGTCAAGTACAACCGAGCCAAGGATTTGTTGCCCGATCTGGACAAGATTTTCTCTACTTACGCACTTTCAAGCAAAGATTCCGCCATTAAGTTCATCGCTATCGAGCGGTTGAACGGAATCCTGGCCGTCGCGCCGAATCCGACTTCTGCGGCCGAGGTTGAAAAATGGATTCTTAAGTTGGATCAGCCTGTTCAGAACATTGGAATTCGGAACTTTGTCTATAAGGTGGACAACTCAGAAGCTAAAAAGCTGGAGCCCATACTCCTGAAACTCTACGGACAACAGCACGGTGGTGGTTTGGGTTCTTCGCCGGCTCAACTAGGTTCTCCAATGCCGGGAGCCCCTCCCGCGCCTGCTGCTCCCGGAGCGATCCCGTCAGCTTCCGAACCCACCGGTAAAGACCTTGACACCGGTTTCGTCCAGGGGGAGATCAAGATCGTGGCTGACGAAATCAACAACGCGCTCATCGTTCGTTGCAGCTCGCAAGACTACGAAGTCATCAAGGAGACCATTCGACAGCTCGACATAGTGCCGAGACAAGTTCTCATCGATGTGAAAATCTTTGAGGTCGTGCTGACTGGGAATCTTACGATGGGGGTGTCGGCTTTCCTGCAGCAACGGTCCAATAACCCCAAACTCACGACCGCGTCTTTCTCTGCAACACAGACTGGAGCAGTGCCTGCAGGCTTGAATTTCAGCACCTTTGCCAAAATCGGAATGACCCGGGAGTTGGTTGCGTTCTTGAACGCCCAGGAGACGCGGAGCCGGTCACGCGTTCTTTCCGCGCCTTCGATCGTTGCCTCCGACAATGTGGAAGCGCACATCCAGGTTGGGCAGGAGATCCCAATTTTGACGGCGCAAGGCGTGGTGCCCGGTGGAACAGGAGGGGGTAGTCTTTTTACCAATAGCGTTCAGAATCGAAGCACCGGAATTATCTTGAATGTAACCCCGCGAATCAATCCAAACGGTTGGGTTACCTTGAAAGTGAACCAGGAAGTGAGCAGTCCCGGACCTCCGCCCGACGGATCAGCAATCCAGTCGAGTACAATTAACATTCGCTCGGTCGCGACTCAGTTGACGGTCAAGGATGGCGAGACGATTGCCATCGGGGGGATCATCTCTGAAACTAAAGGGTTGTCGAAGAATCGAGTACCGCTGCTGGGTGACATCCCAGGTATTGGGCTGCTTTTCGGCAATTCAAGTTATACCAACAACCGCACCGAGTTGATCGCGCTTATCACGCCGAGGCTCATCGAAGACATCGACGCAGCCCATGACCTGACCGAAGAGCTGAAATCCCAATTGAAGTTACTGAAAAAAGAGCTACGCAAGTTGGATCGAAAGGAGTACTAAACTAAAATCGCACTGTCCAGGATCGATTCAGGCCGGTCCAGAAATGTTTTTTCTAAAGTGTTGCAGACTTCTTCCGAAAATACCTTACAGCCTCAGAGCCGCGTTGTAATTCTCGGGTGAGGCTCCAGCTTGCAGGTACTGAATTTGAACTTGCTTTTGAGTTCAACCTTGTCATAGAGTTCACCTCGCCGTAGCGAAAAAGTGGACGGGTTGTCGCGACGCGATGTCAATCGTAACTCCAATTCTTCGATGGCGTTGCGGCAGTCAAATCTTGTGGCGAAGCACCAAAAAAACCTTGACACGACATTTTGACAGTGCTAGGTTACCGAAGATTTCCAATGTTTCTAACAAGTTAGGCCGTTCTTAAGCGCGGGAATTTCAATCCGAAGGAGGTGATAGATTAGAGTCTTTCAACATATCCGGAGTTAGGGTGTTTGAAAACGTCTAGTCTGTCACCTAATTCTCCGGTGGTCCTGAAAGCAGTTGCTAGGAGGTGAAAGCTCTCACAGAAACTAAACTTTAGGAAAACAGTCAAACACCGGAAAGTCCAATCTTAAGTTCCATCAGTAGTCGTCAAGCTTGTCGGCACCCCATCCACTAGGTTGAGCGCCGTTGCTTGGTTCGAGTATCAAATCAAACGTAGAACGTTTTAACTATCATCAAGTGAGGAGAGAAAATGCGAGCAAAAACGAAAGTAGTGTCGTTTGTGTTTTGCGCCCTCGTGCTGGCCTTTGGTGCTACAGCGCAGGCGCAAATCATTCACGACGTCACGCAGCAGAACAACGAAGTGGTCCAGTACGGACTCACGGAGTTAATGGGTGAAGTCAGATATACGGCGTCGGCAGTTTGCGGAACCAACGCAGATGGAAATTGCGTTTCGAGCGCGAGCACGATCACAGTCACCTACCAGGGTGCAGCAATCAACAACCTAAGTCTGAGTGGTGCTGTTTACTCGGGGGGTAATACGCTCACCTACGCCAACGGCCTGCAGTTGACCGTCTCGGGTCAGTACGCGACGCTCTTCGGAGTTGCTGACAGGGTCACCCTGTCCGCTATCAACACCGCGCTCGGTGGTCAGATCATCCTGACAATTCAAGGAGGATTTGACGTTGCTGCTGGCGACCAGATCCGGATCAATGGCGCCCGCACCGACGTTTCAGGCAAATCAATTGGCTCTTCGATTCTCGCGCTGATTAGTTCTTCGCCATCCAATGCCCACACGTTCAACAGCGTGAACGTCACGGTTGCGACGGTGAACAAGAGCATGACCGTTGCAGTGACGGGTGTGTCTATTCCGATTTGTATTACTCCGACGAACCCGACCATCAAAATCACAGAGGGTTTTTCAACAGCATTCGTGGAATACACGAGTCCTGGTGCCGGTGGCAGAACGCGGTTTGGTGCGACGGGTGACACTCGGGTTAGAGTTCAAGTCAATACTCTGCCGTCTGGGGTAACACTCAGTTGGCCGACGAGTGTTGCTGGGTCCTCAACGAGTGGTCTTGCCACAGGTGCAACACTTGTTCTTGAGAGCGGCTCGACTTCTACGGTCGCAGTCTACACGTTCAACACAACCAACCAGGCGACCAGCGACACCCTGCAGGAGTACTTCAATATCATTCCAATTGTGACTGTTGCGGCGACCGCTGGCTTCGGTCAGTCGACGGTTCAGGCTCAGTTGTGGCCCGATGCCACCTCTACAACCATCATCCGCTTCGCGCATCCTTTGACCAACGATCCGGCTGACAACTTCATCTCCATCAACCGGTGCGTCACGTATCTTCTTTTCCCATTCGTCACGGGCAATAAGATTCCGGGATTTACCACCGGAATGGCTATTGCCAACACCAGCTCTGACGACGCTGCGTTTGTTACTGGCGGCGGCGTGGCTGCATCCAGAACAGCGTCTCCTCAGGCCGGTGCTATCACTCTGTACGGATGGCACGGCAGCAATTTGGATGCAACTGGCAGCAGCACGACCACCTTCTCCCCGACTACCTTCACCGGTGCGGCGGTTTCTGCGGTTGTCAGCGCAAACCTCAATGCGGGTGATAGTTGGGCAGGAGTTATCGATGGAGCTGCTGGGTTCGCTGGATTCCAGGGCTACGTCATTGCGAAGTGCGACTTCCAGTTTGCTCATGGGTTCTCGTTCATTGTGGGCAAATACAATAGCGGGAGCGTCTTCGATGTGGCGCACGGTTACATTGCTCTCGTGATTCCGGACCCAGGGATTGTCCAGAGAGTCACCACGTCAGGTGAGTCTTTGGGTCTATAGTACTGACCTTGCATAATTTGGGCAGCCACTGAACAGTGGCTGCCCTTTTTTGTTTTCCTGTCAACTTTTCCAGAGGGAGGTGTGTCTTAACTGTTTGAGTAAGCCTGGAGTATTTGTTTAAAAGAAGTCAGTGACCTTTTTTCCTGGATGGAGGGATGATGATCAGTCGTCGGCGTCGCCTTGTACCCACCGGTCTTTTAGCAGCCACTCTTTTCGTGATTGCCACGTGTTGTTTGGCTAGCGAACCTTCCGGCACAACCGAAACGATCAAAGAACGTGTCACCCAATACTTCGCGGCGGTTCAATCCAACGACATTGGCAAGGCGAAGGAGTTTGTCCTGGAGAAATCGCGGAGCAGCTTCTTTCCTCAGTTTGATGGCAAGATGACTGGCGTTCGCGTGGCAGAAATCCATCTTGAAAAGGACAATACTGCCGCCGTGGTGAAGCTACTTTGCCAGGTTATGATCCCAGCGGCGATGCAACCCGTTGAGGTGCCTCAGTTGCAGCGTTGGAAGCTGGACGCTGGAAAGTGGTATTTTGATCCCGCCGATCCCCCGCCCTCTGAAGCCAGTGTCATGAAGAAATACTATTTCGAAAAGCTGCAAAGCAAACAGGGGAAGGATCCGAGCCAGTGGGATGTGCGGTTCGACAAGGAAGCCCAGAATTTTGGTGTTGCGGTGAAAGGGACGACAGTTACGCTGAGATTCCCCTTTACCAACCAGACGAAACAAGAGCTAAGGGTGGAAAAGATTCTTCTCTATCAACTCATGAAGGATCTGACGAGCACTCGCATAATCCCTGCGGGCAAGAAAGGGGAAATCGTGATCGCGCTTGATACGGCTCCGCTTTATCGTGACTTCGATCAGGACATTTTTGTCCAGTTTGAGCCGATCCAGGAAATGGTTAAGCTGAAGGTGCACGGCCGGGTTTTTACAGCCAAAGATTTGGAGGCATTTAATCCAATCACAGGTGAGAGCGGGAAGCCGCCAGCGAAGCGGTGATCAAATACTCTCCCTGAAAGACGGTTTCACTGAGACTCATTGAGTTTCAAGTTCTGAAATACTGCTCTTTGCCTCAGCCACAAACGGACTGTTTGAAGGTCCGCGCCAATGGTACAGGAACCGCTGGAACGACTGTCTTGCTTCGGCTTTCCTTCCTGCCCGACGATAAACCAAAGCGAGATTGAAATGGGCTTCAGCATAATCTGGCGAGCGGTTGGCGGCTTGGCCGTAATGAAAGATCGCCGAATCCAGAAGGCCCTTGCTGGCGAAGATTGCGCCCATGTTGTAATAGATTTCTGCTGAAAAAGTCCCGATCTTCGTTTCGCGAAAATTTTCGATCAGCGAATACGCTTCGTCGAGCCTGCCCGCATCCTTCCAAAGGATTGCAAGGTTGACCCGCGCCGGCGGATACTCCGGCTCCCTGTCGAGCGCCCTCCGGAATGCGTCGTCCGCCAGCGAGCCTTGCCCGGACTTGACGTACGCGGTTCCCAGGTTATTCCACGCCCGAAAACTGGCAGGATACTTTCCCACATTGTCCGACCACAGCGAAACCTCGTCCAGCCACACTTGATTCCGAACAGAAGACAAAACGGCTGAGCAAAGAATTAGCAAGCCGAACGCATAGTGCAGATGCCTCCTGGAGAACTGTGGCCAGCGCCTCAAAAGAGCGTCTGCGGCCTGCGCCAGCGCCAGAAATAGACCTACAGAAGGCAGATAGACCCGATGTTCGTAGATCATTTCAAGCGGCAGGAATGACGATTCAACCAATAAGTTCGAGAAGAACCACAAGATTCCGAAACAGATTAAAGGAGCTCGCCTCCTCAGCGCCAATCCCGTGAAGACGGATGTACCCAGGAATAGAATCGAAAGAATCGTCGTTGGGGGTGCGGCCCACGAAACCGACTTTTCAATCTCATGCCGCAGAGCCAGGCGGGACGGAAGAGGCAAGAGCAGCTGAGAAACGTGAAATGTCACGATCCTGGGCTGGGTGAGGAGTCGTTCCTTCATGGTGAATTCGCGCCGGGAATAGTCAATTGCTATGCGCCTCACCAAGTCGTAGCGCTCAACGATGAATCCAGCAAGACAAACGAACGCGACTGCGCCCACGGCACAATACTTTGGTCGAAGAAGCTTTCGATCGGTAAGCAGCCATTCGTACGCCAGGAAAGAGAGAGGTAGCAGGAAGGCGTTTTCCTTGCTCCCGACGGCTAAGAGCCAGGCAGCTAGGCTCAGCACTGAATACCACTTTCCTCGAGTTCCAGTTCTCCACTGAATAAAGCAGTAGAAGGACAGTAGCGAGAACAGTGATGAAAACAGAGTCATTCGCTGTACGATATAAACGACTGGCTGTGATTGGACAGGATTCACCGACCATAGGGCCGCGGCCAGACTGGACAGAAGCCGAACTTCACTTGTGTGTGCTTGAGAATTTACTTTTGCGAGGAGGGTTGAAAAGATTCTGAAGACTAGTAGCGCATTCAAACCGTGAATGAGAAAGTTGACGACATGAAACGAGAACGCATCCTCGCCCCATAGATAATAATTCACTGCGAAGCTGAGATAAGAGATGGGCCGCTTCCCCCCGGGGCTGGTGGAGGCTGCTTGCTGGAGGTTTTTCCAGGAAAGATCGGAAATCTGTATGTCGGGGTTTCCGATAATGTTGGGGCCATCATCAAAGTGCCACCCGGTCTTGAAGGAATTGGAATAAGCCGCAAGGTTGACAAGAAAAATGATGAGTCCCAGCTGCCAGTTAGCCCAGCCTTGCGCTCGCATTCGAGAAGTCTCATGCGATTTCCTGGATCTTTCTCTAATTCTCGCTTTAGCCATGCAGCCTCAGTCGTAGTGAGCGAGTCTGTGATCTGACTTGCCGGGAGCATCCCCAACAACTGCGTACAAAAAAGGCGGTTATTATACTGCCTACAGCGCGAACCGTGAGTGGCGAAATCAATCTATTCAGTCGCTGCCAGGTCTCGGAGAATCAGTGATGCAGCGAGGAAGGTCTGTCCGTGTCAGTCCATCACTGCAGGTCGCACCCCGCGCCTTGACACTCGCCAAGCCGTTTAACTATCCTGTGTTTGTGAGCTGAAAACCGTCCTTCAGTTCCCCGCTTCGATCATGCCCAAACACCGTCGTAAGACCTCGGTTGGCACTTCCTCCAAGCCAGCAGGTCTTCCGGTTCAACAAGCAGCCGTTGTCAGTCGCCGATATCATGCTGCAGCTTTCATCGTCATCGCGGTTTGCTGCGTGCTTGTATATGCCAACACCCTCACTTATGAGTTCGTTTGGGATGATAACTTCCAGATTGTTCGAAACCCCTTCCTTCACGGTGACGAACCCTTGGCGCGCTTGTTTGTGACCGACGTTTGGGGCTACACACATCCGGATCAGAAGGGTACCAGTAATTATTATCGGCCGCTTCAGATGGTGACCTACCGCCTGATTGGGCAGGTGGCTGGCTTAAACGCGTCCGCGTTTCATGCGGTCAATCTGCTGTTCCATATTCTGGCCACTCTGGCAGGCTATCTCGTCGTTTGGCAATTGACCAAGACCTATTGGATCGCGTTCTCGGCTTCAGTGCTTTTTGCTCTGCACCCAATCCACACAGAAGCCGTCGTTTGGATTGCGGCCTTGCCTGAGCTGGGCTGCTGCCTATTTTTCTTTCTGTCCTTTTGGCTCTTCCTGCGCGCAGAGGAATCTTTGCTCAGTGGTGACACCAAACCCGCGCAGACGCAAACGCTACGCTTGCGGGCCCTCTCTCTGTTGGCGTTTGCCGTTGCGCTTTTTTGGAAAGAAATGGTCTTGACGTTGCCGATTCTGATCGCAGCCTATCTGTTTATGGTGTCGCACGCCGGTCAGCCGCTGGTGTCTCGAATCGTGAAATCGGTCCGCCAAGTGCTTCCTTATCTGGCTGTGATTGGCGGCTACTTGTTGGTTCGCTATCTCGTTCTGGGTTTTATTTCCCGGGTGCAACATGTTTGGGTCATGTCGCCAGCAGAGTTGGCGATGAGCGTTATCTATTTGGCCGGAACCTATTGGCTCAAGCTCTTATTACCGCTGCATCTCAACAGTTTTCACCTGTTCGATCCCGTTCATTTACTTACGGAGGTCCGGTTCCTGGGCGCCTTGGCTTTGCTGGTGGTGGTTGGTGGCTGGATCGCCTTTGCATGGCGGCGGTTCCCTCTAGCGGCGTTTGCAGCGGCTTGGGTTTTTGTGACGCTGCTGCCGGTATTCAACATCCGCGGCGTCGGCGCCAACGTCTTTTCGGAACGGTATCTCTACATTCCTTCCCTTGGATTTTGCATGCTTGTGGCCTGGTTGGTTGTTCAGGCTTTGCAGTTGCTGCCCTCCCGTGTTCGCTCGATTGCCGGGTTCTTTATTGTAGCGCTGGTGTCCTTTCTCTATTCCGTTCAAACCATTGCGAGAAACAATGACTGGAAGGATGAGTTTCGGTTGTTTTCGAGCGCTGTGGCCGAGTCGCCGCAATCCGCTCAGATGCGGACATCGTTGGCTCAAAGTTACCTTGAGAAGGGAATGCCTGCCGAAGCGGAACGCGAGTTTTTAGAGGCGATTCGAGTGGGTTGGGAGCGAAATCCAGCCGATCGGGATCAGATTTCCAATGCCTATGGGGGATTGGGGGGAATCTATATTGGCCGAGGGGAATTCCAGAAAGGGCTGGACGCGGTCGAGACTGGGCTGAAGATTGGCAGGTTTGAAATGAAGGGTTCTGCCTACGGAATCGCTCTGCTTCGTGTGGGACGGTTAGAGGAAGGAGCCAAGGAGCTGTATGACTATCATGTGCGGAATCCGAACGACGAAATCGCGCTGGATGCGATGGGAGTCGTCGCGCTCAGTCAACGCGACCACGACAGGGCAATCGACTACTTGCAGCGAGCCGTGAAGATAGTTCCCGATTTTGGCAGCGCAAGAAACAATCTTGGAAGAACCTATCTCGAGATGGGCAAGCCCCAGGAGGCATTGCCACACTTGCAGCGCGCGGCGGCGTTGTCTCCGAACGACCCGATCGTCCAGACCAATCTCGGCACTGCATTTGCCGCGCTGGGGCGCTCTGCCGAAGCGCGCACGTTCCTGGAGCGCGCTCTGGCGCTGTCGCCCAACTATGCGCCCGCCGTAGCACAGTTGCAGTCACTGGGCCGCTAAGTAGCCCGCTGCCTTCCAATCGCGCAATACCATCAAGCTGGAGGGAGTGCGCGGAGCGGCGCTTCTTCATTTGTCTTTAAAATTCACTGCGATATGTTCCAGCGCCACCCCCTTGCCGTTGCCTTGTTGATCACTTTAGGCGCACTGGCCTATGCCAACTCACTGTCGAACCAGTTTGTTCACGACGACAACTACCAGATCGTTCGCAATCCCTACCTGCACAGTGATGAGTCCCTGACCCGGCTTCTTTTCTCCGACGTCTGGGGTTATCAGACGCCAGGGCGCACGGGCACCAGCAATTACTACCGGCCTCTCCAGATGCTGGCCTATCGCTGGATTGTGCAGGCCAGCGGGCTGAATCCATCCGCTTTTCACTGGGTGAACCTGATTCTTCACTTGATGGTAAGTGCGACTGCGTACCTGATGTTTTGGCACTTAACCCGCAACTACGGGCTAAGCCTTTCCGGAGCAGTCTTATTTGTGTTGCACCCAATCCACACGGAAGCGGTCGCCTGGATTGCCTCACTCCCAGAACTTGGTTGTGCCTTGTTCTATTTCCTAGCGTTTTGGTTTTTCGTTTTGAGTCTGCCACCGGTTTTCGCCCAAGGGAAGCGAGTCAGGAAGAAGAAGCAAACCGCAAGGTCCCAAGTACCGGGCAAAACCATCAGGTTTCCATGGCGTACCTGCTCGCTAGCTTCGTTTGCCGTAGCGTTGCTATTCAAAGAGATGGCGTTGACATTGCCGATCTTGGTCGGAGCCCATGCTTTCACTTTCGAGCCTGGAAAGTTCAGTTGGAAAGACCGGATTCGGGCGGGTGTCCAGCGAAGCTGGCCATATTTAGTGGTCGTCGCGGGTTACTTGCTGCTCCGTTATCAGGTGTTGGGCTTCATCTCAAAATCTCAACAGATATGGTCGCTGAGCGTCTCTGCGCAGTTTCTGAGTATTCTTCACCTCGCAACGCAATATTGGTACAAGCTCCTGGTACCGATGAACCTCAACGCGTTTTACACGTTTCACCCGGTGCATGGGCTTGACGACGGGCGTGCCTGGGTTGCTATTGCCTGTGTAGGAGCACTGATTGGATTCATCTGTTACGGGTTTCGGCGCGCTCCGCTCGCCAGTTTTGCGGCTGCCTGGGTCTTTCTAACGCTGCTTCCAGTGATGAACATTCGTGGTGTCGGCGTCAATGTCTTTACGGAAAGGTATTTGTACATCCCTTCTTTGGGGTTTTGTTTGGTTGTCGCTTGGCTTGCATCGCAGGGGCTGTCGAGGTTCTCTCATCCACGGCGAACCTGCGTGGCGGCGGTTGCTCTTGTGGGTATCAGCTCACTTTACGGAATACAGACTGCCCGCCGGAATCGGGACTGGAAAAACGATTTCGTGTTCTACACGCGAGCTGCCGAGGCTTCGCCAGATTCTTCATCGATGCAGAATTCCCTGGCGCACATTCTCCGAGCGGAGAAGGGTGATTTGGATGGCGCAGAGCAGCATGCCCTACAGGCACTTAAACTCTCTGAAACAGAGGTTCCTCGCGATCCGCGGCTAGAGGCTTCGGCTTACTTGAATCTGGCCAACATCTGTATTCAGCGGCAACAGTTCTCCAAGGCGCTCGAGATGGCGGAAAAGGGCTTGGCGGCCGACCGCAGCCAGCCCAATCTGCACACGGTTTATGGAGTGACACTGATGCAACTTGGAAGAACCGATCAGGCCCAACAGGTGTTCCGCTACGTGCATCAACTCTTGCCCAATGACGAGTTGGTGTTGCACTATCTGGGGGTGATTGCACTCCAGCGCCGGGAATTTGAGAAGGCGGTCAGCTACTTCCAGAAAGCTCTCAAGATTCTTCCGACCTATTCCGACGCCCATAACAATTTGGCCGCTGCCTATGTGGAAATGGGAAGACTGAAGGAAGCGTTGCCTCACCTGGAGCAGGGGGCGCGCCTGAATGCGCGCGATCCCATGGCTCATACCAACCTGGGTGCAATCCTGGCCGATCTGGGCCGTATTCCTGAAGCGCGCTCGCATCTGCAACAGGCACTTGCGCTGGTACCCAACTTTCCTGCAGCAGTGGCTGAGCTGGCAGCTCTCGAAAATGCCCAACGCCGGAGCCGCTGAGGACGAATGAGACAATCTGTGGTGCCGCTTGCCAGAACTGTCCTTATCGTCACATCCTCCTATCCAAAGCATGAGGGTGAGCCTTCTGGAATTTTTCTGCATCATTTAAGCCGGCAACTGGTGGCGGTTGGGTGGAGAGTTCTGGTTTTGGCGCCCAACTTTCCGGGAGGTCAGCCTGTCCAGGTGCTGGACGGCGTGGAGATCCGCCGCTTCAACTACTTCCTTCCCCAACGCCAGGCATTGTGCTATCGCAGCGGCATGCTACCCAATCTAAAGCAATCGCTGTTGCTCTGGTTTCAGGTGCCGTTCTATTTGGCGAACTTGTTCGTCGCTGTCCTGCATGCCATTCGCAACGAGTCCGTCGACGTCATCAACGCCCACTGGGTTGTACCGCAAGGCATCGTCGCGCGTCTCGTGCAGATTTTCTCGCCGGTACCGGTTGTGTTGACGGTGCATGGCGGAGACATCTTTGCCTTCCAAGGGCTCATGGGCCGCTTGCTCAAGAGGTCGGCGCTGAAGCGTGCCGACGCCTGCACCGCAAACAGCGCTTTCACGCGCGAGCAGGTCCTTCAGTTGTGTCCCGCCGCCAATGTGAGCATTGTTCCCATGGGTGTAGATGTTGCCGAGTTTGAGCCAGGACAACCGAATCTTTCTTTGCGGCGAAAGCTGGGCGTTGCTTCAGAGATGATTCTTTTCGTGGGCCGTCTGGTGGAGAAGAAAGGAGTCCACAATCTTTTGGCTGCGATGCAGCGGGTGCTTAAGAAGTTTCCGAAGGCCACGCTGGTGTTGGTCGGTGACGGCACTCAGCGGCTTGAACTGGAGCGAATGGCTGAACGGTTGGAGATTGCCGGGGCCGTGCGGTTCTTGGGCAAACTCCCGCATGAGCAGCTACCGGAATACTATGCAGCGGCCGACCTGTTTGTCGGCCCCTCGGTGGTCGACAGAAGCGGCGACACGGAAGGCCTGGGCGTCGTCTTCATTGAAGCCGCTTCTGCGGGTTTGGCGATTGTGGGCACTTCGGTGGGAGGTATCTCGGATGTCCTTATCCATGAAGTGACCGGAATCGCAGTTGAGCCCGATCAGCCTGAGGCTCTCGCCGCTGCCATCGAAAGGCTTCTCTGCGACGAGTCGCTCCGCCGCCGGCTCGGTGAGGCGGCCCGGCAACACGCGTTGAGTCAGTTTTCCTGGGGCCAGGTCGTCGCGCGGTTTTCGAGCATTTTTCGCAAAGTTTTGGTGCGCCAGCCGGGGCGCTGATCATGAGAGTCTTCTATCCTGCCATCAGCGGTTCGGGCGTTGAGGTCTACACTGAGCGTCTCGTCGCAGGCCTGGCGCCGCTGGGCTGGAGCGGACAGTTGCTGCGGTTTTCCCCGGCTTGGGAGTATTTTCCGTGGGGCCTGTCGTTGGCTTGGAACCAGATCACGCCTCAGACAGAGGGCTGCAGCCTCGTGCATGTCAACGCAGACTACGGCTGTTATTTTTCAGTTGCGGGCAAGCCCCTGGTGGCAACGCTGCATCACAGCGTAATTGACCCTTCTTATCTGTCCTCGTTGTCACTGCCGGTGCGCTGGCATCACCGGCTGGTTTTGAAACCCTCGATTGCAAAGACGCTGCGTCGAGCGAATGCTCTTGTGGCTGTGAGCCAGCACACCCGCGATATGATTTGCGAAGTGTTTCAACAGGAATTTCCAATTCAGGTCATCCACAACGGCATCGATACCAACCGCTTCCGTCCGGCCACGGGAGAACCGTTATCAGCCGAGGGCAGCGCCACGACGTGTGATACTTCTGACAGTGGGAGCCACTCGAGTGTCCGCCGACACCGGAGTGTCCGCCGACACCCGAGTGGTGATCATGGGAAAGAAGCCGGAGGAGAGCCCGTGGAAACCGTGGCTCCGGTTTTCAGAACACCAGCTTCAACTGAGCTAAGCAGAAAGACTGGGCCGGTTGTCTTGTTCTTTTCCGGCAATCCGTCGCATCGCAAGGGAGCCGATCTCTTCGTGCCGGTTATGATGCAGCTGGGAAGTGAGTATGAACTGCGTGCAACCGGAGGATTGCGCGGTGCTTCGGCATCTCTATTTGACGCGCCCAACATCCGCTGTCTCGGACGCCTAAGCGAAGACGAATTGATCCGGCAGATCAACCAGGCCGACATATCCTTTCAACCCTCGCGTCGCGAAGGCTTCGGACTGTCGATTCTCGAAGCGATGGCCTGCGGCAAGCCCGTGGTCTCGAGCAACATCTCGGCTATTCCCGAGGTGCTTGAGCACGAGAAAGGCGGCTACTTGTGCGAGCCTGGTTCGGTCGATCAACTGGTGAATGCGATTCGCAAACTCGCTCAATCTGAGACGCTCCGTCATCAAATGGGCCGGTTCAACCGCCGCGTTGTCGAAGAAACGTTCACTCTCGACCGGATGGCGTGTGCCTACCACGCGCTCTATCAGACTGTGACAACGTGAAGCGGGGTAGCGCAGACCCGCTTTCTGGGTCTGCGGCTTGAAAGAGGACGTGGGCGCAAGCCTCAACTTTCAAAGCTGCAGACCTTGAGAAACAGGTCTGCTCTGCAGGCCGTGCCATCGGATAAGGCTCGGGAGTGAATCTCAATGAACATTGGCGTCGATGCCCGCTCCTTGGGCCCGCTGAAGACCGGCGTCGGCACCTACGTCTCAGAGGTGCTGCGCCACTGGCCTGCCAGCCAGAACCAGGACTCTTTTGATCTATTCTCTCACCAAGCCATTGGTTATCCCGAAACTGCTGCTGTACGGCACTACGTAGCCCATACCCGCTGGGGGCTGCCCTGGTATCTTCTCCAGTCGCACCGCCTCATTTCGCGAACCCCGCTCTCCTTGTTCTGGGGAACACAAGGTCTCTTGCCGCTTCGGCTTCCAAAGCTCATTCCCGCGGTCATCACCATTCACGACTGCATTCACCAACAGGGTATCCGCTATGCGCCCTCGCTTCCATACAACTGGGCGCACCGCTGTCTTCTCCCTTCAGCCGTTCAGAGGGCCCGTAGAATTCTGGTTGTATCCCGGTTTGTTGCCGATGAGGTGATGCGTTATCTTCGTGTGCCAGCCTCCAAGATTGAGGTGACGCCGCTGGGAGTACGAGCCGAGTTCTTTGGCGTGGCTGCCAAGGCGGACGACTCAGACGGCACGCGCGAAGCTGACGACCTTGGCCGGCAGAAGGCCGCAGTGCTGGCGAAGTACCAGATTACGCCGCCCTTCATTCTGGGAGTTGGCACTCTTGAGCCACGCAAAAATCTCAAAGCATTGCTTGAAGCCTTTGCTCGGTTGCCTTCCCGCTGGCAAACCCAGTTTCAACTCGTGCTCGCCGGAAAGCCAGGATGGGGAACGGCAAATCTGGAGAAGTATTTGCAAAGCTACGCGCAACGCTCCCGCGTAGTTCTGACCGGATACGTTCCTGAAGATGACTTGCGTGCTCTATACGCTTCAGCCGAAATGTTCGTCTTTCCATCATTTTATGAGGGCTTCGGATTGCCGGTTGCAGAGGCCCTGGCATCGAGCTGCGCCGTCATCGCCTCCACTGCGGCGTCCGTCAAAGAAGTCGCCGGATCGGCGGCGATTTTCGTCGATCCGAGCAGCCCCCCGGAAGAGTGGAGCCGGGCCATCGTTCGTGTTGCTGAATCGGCTGAGCTCAGGCATTCTCTCGCTGTTGCTGGCTGGAAGCAGGCGCGTCAGTTTTCCTGGGAATCCTGCGCTCAACGGACTTCCGAAGTTCTCAGGAGCTGCCACACCGCTGGCGGGCGCGGTGTGATGTAGAGAAGCAAATGTGGTTCAACTGTGTAGCCGCCGAGGTGACGAGGCGGAAGCTGGCGGACCCGCCTCCTTGCGTCGGCGGCTACGGGCAGGATTTAACGGGGAGTTAGGTCATTTTCTTAGAAGCTGCCACACCGCACAGAACGCGGTGTGATGTGGGGAAGAAAATGTAGGGTGCGTCGCGCTTTCCGACGCACCATCCGCTTTAGCATTGGGAATACTTGCGGTTGTGGTGCGTTCAAAAAGCGAACGCACCCTACGACTCTCACTTGTGAAATCAAAGGGCTTACAGTGTCATTTTCTTAAGAGTGTTGCCGAGGGCAGGGCATGAGAAAGCGGCGCTTCTGCCGGATCGATAGAAACGGATGTGTCGGCTGCAGTGGGCGGATTTTCGAACAGCGTTCGGTCATCAACGATGCGCTGGCATCAGCGTGGGGGCTGTCCGCGCGGGAGCGCACGGAGTTTGATGAGCGCGAAGGGCACACCTGCACCACTTGCCAGATGTCGAAACGAGTCCGGATGATTTTATGGAGCATTCGAAGACTCTTTCGGGCTCCAAGCGGCCTTCGCGTTCTGCACTTCAATCAGATCAATCACCTCGGTGCTGCCTTGCGCGCGCTTGGAGATGTCACCGAGACTTGCTATCAACACGGGCTGGAGCTCGGTGCCAAATTGGGTGAGCTTGTGAACGAAGACATTTGCAAGCTGACATTTCCGAGCAATCATTTCGACCTGGCCATTCATTCAGAAACGCTCGAACACCTCTTTGACTTTGACAAGGGCCTAAGCGAGGTTGCGCGCGTGCTCAAGCCAGGCGGGGTTCAAATCTACACGGTGCCGGTTCTACACAGCCGTTCTACACGCCGGCGCATGCAACTGGCGGCGGATGGCCGCATGCTTGACCTTCTTCCAGCCAGCTACCATGGGAATGAAGGAGAATTTCCGGTCGTGTGGGAATTTGGAATTGACTTCTTCGAGCAGCGCAAACCCAGGATCAGCGAACTGCATTACGACAACTATTGGCAGAACAAAACAGTCTTCACTGTCGTTGAAAGAAAGCTTTAACGCCACGAGAACGCACCTTCGGCGCAACCAGGAGGCTCTCATTCTCATGAACACCCTCTTGAAAGTTGGACTATGGTTTCTCATGTCCATCACGGTGGGCAGCTATCCTTGTGTCCTGTCTGCCCAGGCGCCAGCTCAAGCCGAGGAGTACAAGAGCCCGCCACCCCACCTGCATGCCAACCTCTGGATGCAGACTTCCGCCGAATACCAGGCGCTTTGCCGGCAAGCGTTTAACGCCGCGTTGAAGGAGGTGAAGCAAGCCGTTAAGTCGTCGAAGCGCCTTCAGGGTCGTCCCGTCGGTCCAGGCAAAAAGGCGTTGGCCGTGGTTGCGGACCTCGACGAAACAATCCTGGACAACTCCAGGTTTCAGAGCGAAATGGATGCAGCCGTATGGGCGGATGGAATGGACATAGGCTACACCCCCGACCGCTGGAAACAATGGGAGCGGGACAATGCCGAGGAAGTCGAGCTGGTTCCCGGTGCTGGACCCTTCATTTCTGAAGTTGAAAAGCTGAAGGTTGTCATGGTCTATATTTCGAACCGTCTGGAAGGCTTGAAGGACAACACCATTCGAGCCTTAGCTCACAACGGGATCAACACGCAAGAACTGCCAGGGGGTACGGAGCTTCGGCTGTTGCTGAAGCCAGAAACGTCGACGTCGAACAAGCAAGACAGAATCCGGCAGGTAGAAGAGAAGTATCACGTGGTCGCTTATCTGGGGGACAATCTCGGAGATTTTCCGGGAGAGACAGAGCAACCGAAGGACGTTGTGGAACACCTCGCCGCCCGTCGCAAGAAAGTGGAGTCGGCTGCAGAGCTGTGGGGCACTCGCTGGTTCATGCTCCCCAACGCAGTTTACGGCAGTTGGGATCAGGTAGTGCCCAAGACTGTCCAGGAGCGCGTGGACCTCCTCAAGCGTGCCAACAACCCATCCTTCGTTGAGGCGAAGTGAGGAACTAGTTCGCAATGCTGTGATCGATGCTGCCGCGGATTGAGCCTGTCCCCTACTGTGGCAGCAGTGTTTAAGGATCGTTCGTCATTGTCAATCAGCGCCGCATAGGCCAGCGAACGCATCGCGATAGGTGGGTGTTGAAAGAACGAGCCGTCCCGACGCCAGATCTCCATTCACGCCCAGTTCCCGCGCCACGCGGTTCAATTGCGTCATTCCTGGCGGCAGCAGCGTCACGTGCTTGGCAGTGCCAAGCTGTGCTCCCGAAGCTGCCACCAAGGTCACGTCAACATTCACCTGACCCTCGGCCGTATTGGCCAGGATCAAGTTCGTCCGAGAACGCACTAGGCGCACCCATTGTGTCAACTGGATCATGCCCAGAGGAGGAAGGAAGCTCCCCCAGGGGTATTGGCAGAATTGCCGGGACAGCCGGTTCCTCATAGCGGAGTGCTGGCTCGCACAGCGTCCCGCCGAGACTGCTTCGAGGGACGCGTGGCAACCAGAGCTGCGGCGACGACCGCCAGAGTTGCCAGAGAGATTGCGGCGCCTGGCAGGAGCAGCCGCGGCCAAAATCGGAACTCGATGCGGTGCACTCCTGCCGGTGCCCAAACAGCTCGAAACAGTCCGTCGGCGCGGAGAATCCCTGTGGGCTGGCCATCGATCGTGGCTTGCCAGCCCGGATAGTCGATCTCGTTGAGCAGGACATAGCCGTCGTCGTTCAGCCTGGCTTCGAACGCGATCCGGTTAGCCGAAACCTCGAACTTCTGAAACGAAAACTCGCGAGCTTGCTTGGGTGTTGTGTCTGGCAGCCGCACCAGCCAGAGCGAGTAAGGATCCACGGCCAGATCCCGTGCCAGCGACAGTGTGATCTGGCCGGCGCCGGGTTCGATCTCGAACTCTCCCAGTTCAGCCGATCGCGTGGTGCGGCAGTTCCACGACCAGGTTCGCAGCAAGTCTATGGGCCCAGCTGCCTGCCGACGGCCCCCTTGTGTGACTTCCACCGCCACCGCAGGATCTGGAAACGCTCCCGCATACTCCAAAAACAGGAGGTAGCGCCCCCTCACTTCGGGTCCTTTGAAATCGAATCGAACCCAGTTCCCCTTTCCAACCCAGTAGGCAAACTTCCGCCGCGGTTCCGCGCAATCGGGATCGATGATGGCTTCGCCTACCGGAGCGGCAACCCGGTCAGGAACGATGCTGATCGTGTGGAGTTCTGCGGCCCCACGCACCTCGGCGCCGGCCAAATCGGATTTCGCGAACAACAGCGAGTGGCGCGCCTCGAACCAGCGCGAGTTCATCAGCGCCAGCAGCGGACCCGGCTCGGGCAGTAAATAGGCTGCCGGATAAAACCAAGCGCGTGATAGGTAGTCCTTGTTTCGATAGACCTTCCACCAATCCTGATCAGAGAACACTTTTTCGTACTTCGTTGACTGGGCCAGCCGCTGTTCCTTCTCGACGGAGGCGACGGCCACCAGGTACTTCACTCCCAGCAGATCAAGCATGGGCGAGTAAAGGTTGTGGTCGGGCCCGCCATTCGGCTGTGCGAAGAAGCTATAGTGGGTAAACTCGCGGATGTACTCCTGGTACCGGCGCAGCATGATGGGATTCCAGCCGTAAATGCCGGGAATGCGCCAGACACTCCATCCGTTGCTCCACTGGGCCTCGGCGAATCCTGCGACGCGGAAATCGCCGCCAGTGTCGGAGCGCAGAAAGTCGAGGGTCTCTCTGCGTCCGGAGACATGGTCATGGGCTTGAGTCTTGCCAGGGTCCTCAAGAGCCTGGTTGAACGTCTGGTTCATGCCGTAAAAAAAAAGTTCAAACACCACCAGCACAATCACGGCACATTGAGTGAGTGCTGGCGGGAACGGGCCGTGCATCATGCCAGCGACCAGCGCGGCAAAAATGGCCATCACCAGGAGCATGTGATTCCATCCCGGAATGCTCTGGAGCTGAAAGGCCCACCCCAGCAGGATCGCCAGCCCTGCCAGGGCGATGAGCGCTTTGGGAAGCAGTTCCCGATAGAGCGCCTGTTCGGTCTTGTCCCAGAGGGCCCGCATGCCAACCGCCGCCATGAGGCAGAGCCCGAAATTAGCGAGATCGAAATACATGTCAGCATGGCGAAAGAGGTTCAGGATGGGGATGTAGTAGAGGCCCTCGGCAAGAGTCCCTGCCTTCCCAATGGAAATCAGGGAACACACCACGATCAGCCCCAACCAGAAGAAGTTCCGCCGTCGCGCCATTTGAATGAGTCCCAACAACGCGAACAGGCAGCCTGGCGCGGTCAAAAAAATAAAACTGAAGGTGGGCTCAAGCTCGCGCAGGTAAGGAACGCCGTTCATTCCTCCCAGATAGTTGGGCAAAAAGAGCGTCCAGAGATAGGCCGGATCACTTCCTTGGGCAGCTTCCCAAGCTGTGACTTTGGCTCGGATGGAAAGCGGGCTGAGTTCGGAGGTCGGAAGGATCTGGACCATTGCCAGGCCCGCGCCAATGGCCGCGATCAAGACCAGTTGGACCATCCAGCGCGGCCACAGTCGGGCGCGCAGCGGCCCGGCACACGCTTCATGGGCGAAATAAAGAAACAGTAACAGCCCTAGAAACACGGAGTGTTGGAAGTGCCCGGTGAGGTTTTCGATTCCGAAGAAGAATCCGGCGGCCAGCGTCCAGTAAGGCCGGTTTTCCAGCAAGCCGCGGCGCGCCAGCAGGAAGACCAGCGGATACCAGGCGTTCGCGTCGATGATGGCCAGATGTGAGGCATGCGCCACCATTGCCCCGCTGAACATGAACAAGATCCCGCCAAACAGCGCTGACGTCGTGTCGCGCGTGAAGTCTTTCGCCAGAGTGAACATGAACAGCCCGGCTAGGAAGAAGTGCGCGATTACCTGGATCTCAACGAGCCTCAGCGGCAGGGGCGCAAGGAAATAGCACAGCGTCATCAGCCAATTCGGCGGATAGAAGATCTGGGCTTCGGGATCGGCGATGATGGGGAACCCGGAAAAGGCATAGGGCAGCCAAAGCGGCAGCCGGAAGTGCCGGAGCTCTTCATGAACGAAGGCGAAGAGTGGATAGTGAAAGTCTATCAGGTCCCATGGAAATATCGCCTGGCTGGTAAACAGGACTTTCCAATAAAAGATAATTGTCAGGGCCAGGAGGGCGATGGCAATTCGCACGCCAGGCGCAGGCATCCAACGAAACATGGCATTCCTTTCACGACTGAGCGGGGGGATTCTCGTGCACCCCTGGCTTTGCCGCAGAAAAAATGAAACAGTCGCCTCCGAGGTAGGCAAACCGCCGCGACCAGTAGAAGACGGCAGAGACGTTCTCGAAGCCGATGCCACGGACTTCATCCAGCAATTCCCACCCGAAGTTTGTGTAACACAAGCAACCCTCTTTTTTGATCGGATCATCGTGATACTCGGGAGTCATCAGATGATGCACTTCTCCGTCGGGAGTAACACGCGCCCTGATCAGATTCGGATAGGATGTCAGATTAAACGGCACACTGAAGAGCAGGGTCCCACCCGGTCTCAGGCAACGGAAGCACTCTTGCAGGGCCATCAAGTAGTCTGGCGTATGCTCAAAGACGTCGAACGAGAGAATGAAATCGAATGCCTGAGTTCTGAATGACAAGCAAGCAAGGTTCTCATTTCTCACCCGCCTCCAGCTGACTCTTGCGATTCTCTTCCAGGTGCTCTTGCCCTTGGGCAAGAAATCACCCAAGAACTCGCTGCCAACCAGATTTGCGAATCGCGAACGCAAAACGCCATACGCGGGAGTGACCTGTTCGGTCAGGTAAATCGGGCTTGTTTTCCGTGGCTGATGCTCTGCCTCGAGAATGTGGATCGAAGCGCGAAGCCGATTGTTGAGATGGCACCGTCGGCAGACCAGCTGCTCGCGCCAATTCGGAACACCCTCCAGAGAATCCTCGCCCGGGCTGATCACAAAAAATCGTTCCTCAGATCTGCATGCCCAGTAGAAACCGTGAATATCAAAAGGAGAATAGGGTGCGACGAGCCTTCTTTCTTCCTCTCTCCTCGCAAGATTTGTCTCCTCCATGGAGCAATGATAGTGGGCATAGTCCTCGTAAGACGCAATGCTCGCGATTTCAAGTTTGAGGCGGCTTTCCAAATCGATGCCCTCACCTTTTTGGCCAGTCTTCTCGTGAATAGACAAGTGGTCTTCCTGCCGAGACTCTCACTGCAGATCCATCCAAATCACCAGGCACCCGAATCCTTGCAACAGCCAGGTAACTTCGAATCCAATCCAGTTCCTTCAAGACAGCTGCTCAGGGCGAACTTGCAATGAACGCTCCGTCACCGGTCCGCTCGCCGGGAGTGGCGCCGTCGTTGATCACCGCGTAGGTGACGAAAGGAATGTCTTCGCGAATCGGAGTGATTCTGACGTAGCCCTGCTGGACGCCCGGGGCATAGTCGGCCAGGATGCTATTGATTTGACGCCAACCGGCCCCGCCGCCGTTGAGATTCTCGAGCGTTCGGACTCTTTGACCGCTATCGCCATCGAAAATCTCAATCCGAAAAACGCTAGGGTTCTCGCCCGCCCCAAGTAGTGGGTTGACGAGCGCCAGATTGCTTCGGGCTTCTCCGTTTTGTTGGAGACCGAAGAGCCACGAACTAGCCGAAGATCCTGAGGGGAGCCCGACACCTCCGACGAAGAGCCCGATGCGGCCACCGGCCCCGGGAGTGGAGATGCGAACCGCCGTGAAAACGCCGTAGGGTTCGAACGATTCGAATTTGCTTCCAGGGACGAGCGGCTCTACGAACAGACTTCCCGCGTAGGTTGGTCCGACAGCCTGAACTCCTTCGACCCCGTTCTGACGCAGAAAGTTGATGAAATCCGGGATGATGATCTGCTGGCCGGCTTTAATCGGAAGCCGATAACTCGCGCTGTTGTCGGGAGCCTGAACCGCTCCAGCTCGGAAGGTAAATCGAAGGGTCTCGTCGGCAGTACTGGTATTGGCAACCACGACTTCGCTGCTATAGAGAGACGTCTCGACAACCGCAGGAAGAAAAAGAGGAAAGTCTTCAGTTCTCTGTGGAGCAACAAAGGAGCCGTCTGAATTGTGTTGGTCGTTAATGATCCCGTAGGAGTAATAGGGAGCGCTACCGCTAACCCGCTCCACCTTTACGTAACCGCTAGACAGTGTCAGACCACCCGACTCCAGAATGCCAGAGATCTGTCGGAACTCACCCGGGCCCAACCGGAGTTCAGGAAGCGCCTGCTGCACGGGTGTCCCGGGACCTCCGGAGAACACCGTCAGGCTCAGGACAATTTCCCCATCGAGCGAGGTACCCGCATTCTGAACCGCTAGATTCGACCTGTCCGCGCTATTTTGTCTGAGGCCGCATATGAAGGAAGTACCCGTGAGTGCCTTTGAGGACGGAATACCAGCATAAGCCAAGCCCACACGGCCTGCGGCCACAGGCGTGGTCGCGCGGATCAAGGCCGCTATTTCAGATGTGAGCACGCCAGAAACCCGGATGCGCAGCGTCCCGAGCCGACTTCCGGAGTCGGGAATCGGAATACCCAGCGTGCGTAAATAGGCGATGGCGTCGGGGATGATTCGTTGGTGACCAGCCGCAAGCGTGTCCATGCCCGTTCCACTTCCTCCGCCCATATCTGAGGTCGCGGTGTAGGTAAATAGTAACGTGGCAGGCTGGTTCCCACGATTAGCAAGAGTGAGCTCGGAGGTGAAGAAGGAATTGCTCAACCCAGCCACGGAAAAAACTGCTGGCACAAAGAGATCGTCAGCTTCCTGCCTGACTCTGAAGACTTTGCCAGCCACGACTAAAGTGCCGGTCCTCGGGCTAGAATTCAATGGCAGCGGCGTTACATCGTAGGTCACAGTGCCGCTTCCTACAGCGCTGCTGCCGGAAGTGATTGTGATCCACTCAACCTGGCTTGCAGCCGTCCAGGTAAATCCAGCTGGAGCGGAGACCGCGATGCTGCCATTACCTCCTTCAGCATTGAAGGGCGCTGCTATGGAGGAGATCAACACGGATGGAGATGTGTCGATCTTTGCCAGGAACAGGTCCCCGGCATAGATGAAGTAAGGCGGGCCAGGATCTGCAATGAGAGTCGAGCGCAAAGCGCGATAGGTAGGGAAGTCAGCGGAGCGCGTGACTCCAGCCACATAGACGTTTCCGGAGGAATCAAGGGCCACTGCGTTGCCGAGATCTCGTCGGCTGCCTCCTAAGAACGTGGAATAGATGGCAGCCGTGCCACTGGAATTCAGCCTAACGACAAAAGCGTCAAAGTCTTCGAGTTGCCCTCCATCTACTGAGAAGTCGATTTTGCCCGCATAATAAGGTTGAATAGCATCTTTGACCGGGAAGTCCGGGTTGCTCGTCGATGCGACAATCGTGGCTTGACCCATCGCATCCACCGCAATCCCACAAAGAGCGCCGCCAATGGGATGTTTGGACAGAAGATAGGTTGAATAGACTAAAGTCGTTCCAGAGCTGCTGATCTTGGCAACGAAGTGGTTGCCTGTCTCTTCTGCCAAAGACGGTTGATACAACGAGAAGGCACCAGGCGATGTCGGAAAATCTGAAGACTTCGTCGCTCCTGCAACGTATGCGTTCTGTGCTGGATCTAATGCAATGCTGAACACGGAGTCCACGCTGCCCCCGCCAAGATAGGTGGAGTAAACAAGCGACGTTCCTGTCGGGTCAATCTTCGTGACGAAGGCATCGCCGAAGTAACCGACGGAGCCTCCTCCCGCGCTGCCACCGAAAGTGGGCTGGAGGGCATTGACCGTGGGGAATCCTGTTTCGTCAACATGACCGGCAAGATAAGCAGCTCCGGTAGAGTCCACCGCGATGGCATTGGCTGTGGTAGCACCAATCACGACCGAATACGACAATGCCGTACCGGAGGGGTTTAGTTTCAAAACCAGCGTCCCTTTGTTATCGCCAAACACCCGATGTGAAGAGGGAGAGGTCGGCAAACTTGCCGGGCCATTATTACCGAGCGCCACGTAACTATTGCCCGAAGGATCGATCGCCAGCGCCGAAGCCCACTCGGAGTCCGTGCCCCCGAGATAGGTTGAAAAGACAAGCCCTGAACCGGCTGAATTGAGTTTAGTTAGAAAACCATCCACAAGCCCCTTGCTGCTGGGTTGGAGGGCGGCGAATGTGGGGAAATCGGTCGAATTGGTCCAGCCGGCGACGAATGCATTGCCTTGGCTGTCAACTGCGATGGCGGATGCCCTGTCTCCTCCCTGATTTTCCTCGACCGGACCTCGTCCGCCCAGGTAAGTGGAATACAGCAATGCCGTTCCCGTGGCATTGATCTTGGAAACGAAGACCTGGTCGCAGGGAGCCGTGAAGACACTCCCCCCACAAGACGTACCGGGGTGGCTTGGCTGAAATGCCCCCGGAGCCACTGGGAAATTCGTCGACTTCGTGTACCCAGTTACATACAAAGCGCCGCTGGAATCGACGGCAATAGCACTCGGCACGTCTGCAAGGTCGCCTCCAAGATAGGTAGCGTAGCTGAGAACCGGATCAATCGTGAGTGCCTGAGTCCGGTCAAAGGCACTAAGAGCAAACCCAATCTCGCTCTCGCCTCGTAGGATGAAACTTCCAGCGACTTCTTTCTGAGTACCACCAATCTTTTGATACATGTGCGGACGATGGAGCCGCATCTCGGCGGTTGCCGTGTGGATGATTAGATGGCCTCCTAAATCGGCACGAACCGATTCTCCACCGTCGAAGGCGATCCGTATTGAATCCGGGTTGGCACCGGGAGCCGCTACAAGATCGAACTCCAGTGATTGACCCTTGCCGTAATAAATCAGATCAATGCCGGGATAAACATCGAGATACCGGACTTTGGCATAGTGCGGAATATTGGTCCGCCACTTCGCGGGATCGTTGCCGATGAAGTAGTTGCTGATGCCGGGCATTTGATCGAGCCCTTCGATCTGGGACTTCGGATTGGCACCGACGAGCTTCATGCGGATTGCCGATTGGCGATTTGCGATTGTTGATTGAGGACTATGGATCGCTAGACGAAACCGGCTGGAATCCATGACGCCAAGGCCAAGACCTCGACTGAGGCGTTCAAATCCGACGACGGGCATCCCGGTTACTTCCTCGTCGGTTGGAATTGTTAGGGGACCTGGATTCCCGTTGTCACGGGAATGACGGGCCGCGGATAACAAGAAGACTGCTTCGGTTGCTGTGAGAAACGTCGTCGCTCCACTGCCGCGCGCAATGAACTTCACCTGTGAATCTGTCTGTCCGAGGTTGGGCTCGAAGTAGATGGGTAGCTTGCCGTAGTCGGTGTTCGCGGTTTGACGGACTTCAGAATCTTTCTCCTTCGTCCCCAACGGAGAACCCAACGCTGGAATTGTTCCAACGGCCAACTTGCTACTTCGATTGAGAACCGCGGTCAGCAGGGGTCGAGAGACAACCGCCAGAACCAAGAAACCACCGAGTAAAGTGACAAACGCTCGAATTCGGAACATGAGTGATTCCTTTAAAATGCCGGGTAACATCGGATCTTCCTATCCTGTCGAGAACCTTCAAGACACCCTCACGGCGAACTCACAATCATGCCCCGTTGTCCGTGTCTTAACCGGGAGTGTAAGGGGCCCAACTCGTTGATGGGTTTCAGTGTAGACGCATCGATGAGAGCGGCTAGGTCTCTCCAGTTCGACTTGAGGCGGGCTCGGAAGTCATGGCTCCGGCTGTGGGATCTTCGTAGTTGCCCATCCACGACGGAATTAGTGGGAGGGTATCCCGCGCTTCGCTTTCAGGCACCGCAGGGTCCTCAATCGGCTGAGTGAAATCGGGGATTGAGTTGCGACGATGGATTTCGAGTATCCACTCCAAGGTGGCAACTTCGGCCTGAGCGAGCGAGAGCCGGACGTAGTTTTGACGGGCTTCCTGGCGTATTTGTCGCATGTGGTAGACCAGCGTGGCCAAAGACCCAAGAAACGTTCCGAGGAGGACGCCTACACAGAAATCGAATGTGTCGTACATAGGAGATCCTTGCAGGAAACAAGTTCGAGAACGTGGGAACTGGACTCCGGTTGACGGTTACTGCCGGGCAGGTCGTTGTTCGGAGGCCGGCTTCCAGATTCAGAGTGGTTGGAATCTGAGACGCTTGAGTGTCAGGGCCACGTTGCATGGGCATCTTGCTCGCGCGGACCGTCATTCTGGCGAAAGCCGGAATCCATCAGCTCAATGACCAGAAAACCTGGATTCCGGCTTTCGCCGGAATGACGGCAACTCGTCGTTGAGGGTCGCCCGCCTGCGGACGGAAATCTGAGAGCTCGTGAGCCTCAGGCTGCCAGTTGGAAGCCTGACATGGCTTGCTGCTCAGGTGTTAGCGGAATGCGGGTGAACAGGGTGCTGCGGTCCAACCATTTCACGAGTATTGGCTCTGAAGTGGTTCTCGCAGGCGCGCAGCAGCCGCCATAGACATTCAGCTATTAGAGTATGCCGCTGAGAAGCTCATTTTGTGTCAACCCAGGCAAATTTCTTTTGAGCTGAAAATCGGAACAAATGAATGGGGAGTGAAAGGCAAAAGGGAGGTAATGGGTCGGAGTCCAAAGAAGGACAGGCGAACTAGGTGAAGACCCCCTCTTGGTCTCCCCCTTTGGCGCTTCGCAAGGGGGAGAGAACTGCAGACGATTACTTTGCGGCGTGTTCGTTGCCTGTGATTTGGAACTGTATCGGCGCCGACGGGTGCTCGGTGGGCACCAGTGCCTCGACGATGCCGACGGCGTAAATGGGTTTGGTGACCGGCTTCACCCACGGACGTGAATCCAGCGTGAAGGTTCGCTCCGTTTCGTTCTCGGCAATCATGATGCCGTTCAAGCCTACGTTCACGGGCCGGACGCCAAACGGAAGATCGTTCAAACGAAAGAGGACGCGCCCCTTGAAACCGTTGTGTCGCTCCACAGCCAGAGTGATCTTGGTTTCTCCGCCGGCTGTCATCTGAAGCGTCGGCGTCTTCACGGTGACCTGGATGTCGGGCTTGGACATGAGGGCGATCACCTTCAGGTAGTCACCACCGTTGGCAACGCGGAAGGCTGTGTCGCTTCCAATCTGCGCTTTCCCCGTGATGCGATAACGCGTGAAATCTCCGGCGAGCTGGGTGCCTGCCTTGTGCGAAAGGATGAGGGTGACTGAGTTTTCGCCAGCAGGCAGGGTGGCTTGAGTGCTAGTAATGTTCTCTGCCAGTCCCTCGACCTTCAAGTCAATGGGGCCTTCAAAGCCTTCCGTTCGCAGAGCGGTGACCTCCACGGCCACGCTCGACCCTTCCGCGATGTTCGGGTTGGTTGGGCTGGCGGTGATGAGGAAGTCAGGCTGCGGATCTCGAATCGTGAATCGGTAGGCGTAGTCATCACCACTGAATCCGCGAATATCGGCGACCCTGGCGATATAAGTGCCGTCGGCGGGCGCAGTGAAAGCGACGCGGGAGTCTTTACCATAGCCCGGGCCGCCATCGTCGTTGCGCATGTTGAAGCGGAAGACGGGCATGCCGTTCGGCGGAAACTGCGCTCCAGCCGGATGCAGTTCCACTTTGTAAATCGCTTCGTCAAGAGCGTGGGCTTCGGGCGTGGTATCTTCGAAAGCCAGGCGCTGCCCGCCGAAGTTTTCGAACAGGATGTCCTCGTCGGCTGTCGGAGCCGAGGTCAGACGAACGATCCTCAGCAGTTCGGCACCAACGACCATGTAGTCATTGAGTTCAAGACCGGTAGGTTGGAACAGCCGCAAGCCGACATCACGTGAGCTACGGTCGCGCAGTGTCAATGGCGTTTTCCAGACAGCTCGAGCTGTGATGCGAGGCACAATCTTGCCTGTCGAATCGAGGACCTCAATGATCGAGTCGAGCGGCGAACCCAGCCGGCTGGCGGCCGTCTCGAGGATGAGCTTCTGGCCTTTCTTCGCTGTGAACCGATAAAAGTCTGAGGTTGCTTTGCCGCTGGAGTCCAATGTCAGGCGGCCATTTACGGTGACTGGATAGTGTAATTCCTGAGCCGTCTGCCAACTGGCGCTGGAGCCCGATTCGTCGACTTCATCAAAGCGGCCGATGCCCAGAGGCAGGGAGTTCACCGTTTCGCCCAGCTTGGTTTGCGCCACCAGAGCGCCAGTGTCCATTGCCTTGCCGGCCATCATGCCAAAGGGCTCAGGCGCTGCTGTCTTCGTCTCACCCAGGTTGTAGCCCCAGACTTTGAAGTCGCGCGTGGTGCCTGCTTTGAGCCCCAACGGATAGCGGCCTTTGAGCAAGGGCAACTGTCCTACGGTGAGCCGGTAGAAGTGACGGATGGTGCCACCCTGCTGATAGTCGCTGACGCGGGCTGCATAGACTCCATCCACCGGGATTTTTGCACCCAGCGAAGTGCGGTCGCGCTCCTGTTGGTTGGAAGCGATCACCTTTCCATTGGCGTCTACGAGTTCCATAACGGGATCGAGCCGCGATCCCAGCCCACCCGCATTGACGAGGCAGATCACTTCCTGGCCGGCTTTGGCTTGAAAGCGGTAAGCATCGGTGTCGCCCGGTCTGGGCAGCAAGCCGTGCACCGTCATGGGCAGCGCGAGTTCTTGGGCTTCGCGAAAACTGTCGTTTGGCTCGCGCTCCTGTGTTTCCGGATAAGGGGAAACGACAATGCGTCCAGGCGTTGAGCTCCCGTTGGGGGTGATGATCCGAAACTGGTGCGTGCCAGGTGCCATCCACGATTCCGCGGAAATTTCGACGCGCGCTTGCACGGCCGGCGGATCGTCGAAGTAGGGACGGCTTGAGCGGACAACTTTGGGCTCCAGCGCGGACATGCTGGTGGGGACCGGAGAGACTTCAAGCACTTTGCCCGACAAGCCCGGTTCGGAGAAGACCAGCGTCCTGGCGCCTTTGAGGCCGGTGCCTTCCACGACGAACGTGGCGGTAGCGCCGCGTTGAATGCCCGAGGGCGTGGTGAAGTTGACGGTCGGCGGAGTGGTCTGCGCCCATGCCTGGAATGGAATTGCGATCAGGGCAATGGAGAAACGTTGAAGAAGGCGCTTCATAGTCAGGACCTCCGAAAGCATTTGATATTGGTCATCGGTCAGTTCTCATTGGTCATCGGCGTCAAAGTCCCCCTTAAAAAAAGGGGGACAGCGGCTTCGCAGAAACCGCGTGGGGTTGTCTTACAGACGGCGATGCATCCATCAAGACAACCCCCAAGGCCTGCGGCCTTTGCCACCTGAAGCTGTGAAAAAATTCAACGCTAGGGACACGCTGCCGCGCGTCCACAACCGGAAACCCAATCCGGACGCGGGGCACCGCGTCCCTACCGGATCAGGTTCATGCGGCAAACGCTATTTTTTCACAGCTCCCCTTTTTTAAGGGGGACTTGCTGGATTCCCGCCCCGGCTTACTACCCCGTTGGGGTGACGTTCTTTAGCGGGAATGACTGGACAAACGACAAATGCAATACTACTTGCCGGCCTGCTGGGCTGGTTGCATATCCAGCAGGTTGCCGATCAGCTGGTAGTTTGCGGTTTCGTAGACCGACACCGAGCCATCGTAGCGCGCGAACAGCAACTGCTTGCCGTTGGGCGAAAAACACATCGACAGCACCCAGTCGCTTTGACCCGGAATGACTCGAACCTGCTCCATCGTTTTCGTATCCCAGATTTTAACCAGCTTGTCCCAACCCGTGGTTGCCATCCAGCGGCCATCGGGAGAATACGCCAGGCGCAGGATGGCTTCTTCATGCGCGATGACGGAATGAATTTCTACGGGATCGCCACTGACGCTGATCTCCCAAACCCGGATGGTACGGTCGAATCCGCTGGCGGCTACATATTTCCCGTTCGGATGAAACGCTACCGTGTTGACGCCTTCGGTTGAACTTCCCAGCGTATGGATGCGCTTCCCTGAGGCTACGTCCCAAAGTTTGACGGTGCGGTCGGCCCCGCCGGAGGCCAGCCATTTGCCGTCTGGAGAAAATGCCAGGTCAAACACCGAGTCAGTATGCTCTTTCAGCGGCTTGACCTGCTTTCCGGTAGCGGGATCCCACAGGTAGATCATGTGATCGTAGCTGGTAGAGGCCAGCAGTTTGCTGTCGGGCGAAAAGGCCAGCGCGTAAACACAGTCACGATGCGCTTTGACCGTTTGGGCGGCGGGCCGGCTCCAGAAGGTTTCACCGGTCTGCCAGATCTTGATCTCGCCTTCCTGGGCCGGACGCCCGGCGCCGACTGCAAAATATTTGCCGTCGGGCGAAAAGGCCACGGTGCGCACCGCTTCTGTAATGCCCGTCAGTTTTCCCAAACGCTTCCGGGTTGAGGCCGAGGAGAAGCTGACCTCCCCATAGCCGCCGGCAGCCACGATCGAGCCATCTGGAGAGAAGGCGATTGCACCGATCTGCTGCGGCACAGGCGCCGCCTTGATGTTCGGGATTGTAGGTTCATGGAGTGCCTGCAGCTGACCGACGTCTTGATCCAGCTTGGCACCCTGATCGATCCAAAGTTTGATGCTTGCGATTTCCTGCGGCTCCAGTTCGCCGCTCATCGGCATGCGAGGCTGCACTGTGCCTTCGACCATCTGCAGCAAACGGCTTTCTTTGCTCTTCCCAGGAAGGATGGCTTTGCCGTGGCTGCCGCCCTTCATGAGCGATTCGAAATCGGAGAGAACGAAGCCCCCCATGTTGGCTGTTTTGGAGTGGCACGTGACGCATTTGGCTTGAAAGATGGGCGCCACTTGTTTGGAGAAACTAATCTGCATCCCCGGATTCAGGTCGTGGTAGTTTTTCGTAGCGTCTGTGGTGTTCTGGGCCAAGAGACGATAGCCACGGAGTTGAGGCTGTGAGACAGCCTCAAGAGACACGGAGAAAAGTGCGAGAACCAGAATGACTTGTTTGATGGTCCTAACCATTTAGACTTCCTCTAATAGAAAACCTCAGGTAAACGCATGAACCCCCTCTTGGTCTCCCCCTTATTCGCTTCGCAAGGGGGAGAAAGGGTTCAATGATTGAAAATAAATTCCTTCCCCGTGAGCGCGGCCCAAGTAAAGTCTTCCAGTGCTTCGCGCCGTGCTTGCGGGTTTGTGCCGCAGGCTTCATCGAGCGACTTCAGGGCGGCCGTCCTTTCTTCGCCGGTGGGGCGTCGGCTAAAGGCGGAGAGGTACAGATGCTCGATGAACCTTTCGTTTGAGAGGCCCAGTTTCAACGCCATATCCGTGAGGCTTCCCGCGGCGGCGAGCTTCTTGTTGATCGTGTCGCCGTTGATCATGTGGAGAGCCTGCCGCAGGTTTGGTTGGGGATCGCGTTCACAATCGCAGGTGGCGGCGCGGTCGGGTCTTCCGAACGCATCCAGAAAGTAAGATTCCGTCGCAGTATCTGGAAGCTGCAGCGCCCGTGTGCCGAGAGGGAAATCTTCAAACGCCGTTGGAACGCTGGTGACCTGGGAAATCGCATCCAGCATGACCTCGGCCGGCAGTCGCTTGATGAGGTAGTGCGAGTAGTAGCGGTCGTCGTTCAGGTTGGTTGCATTGGTCTGCCAGGAGCGTTGATATGCAGCCGAGTTCATAATGACGCTGGCCAAGTGTTTGAGATCGTACCCATGCTTGACGAAGTCGTCCACCAGTGCATCCATCAATGGAGCGTTCGAGGGAGGGTTGGTGGATCGCAAGTCGTCCACCGGATCCACCAGGCCGCGGCCCATAAAATTGGCCCACACCCGGTTGACGATGGTCCGCGAGAACTGTTTGTTTTCCGGAGAGGTCAGCCAGTCGGCCAGCAGCTCGCGCCGTCCGCCGGCATCCAGGGGAATTTCCTTGGCTTCCAGTGGCGCAGGCGGTAGCGGCTTGTTCAGACGCGGATGCGGAATGTCTCCAGAGTCCGCGTTATAGACAACGATCTCGCCGGCCGAATCGCCCGCTTTCTGTTTCACACGCGCAAACAGATTCGCCATCTTGTAATAGTCCACCTGGGTGTACTTTTCCAGGGGGTGGTTGTGGCAGCGGGCGCACGTGAGCCGGAGACCCATGAACGCCACGGTGGTGTTTTCGGTGAGGCGGATGGGATCTTTGTGAAGCTGATAGAAATTCAACGCGCCGTTTTCGCGGCTGCTGCCGGTGGCGGTGTACATCTCCCGCACCATCTGGTTCCAGGGCCGGTTCTGGGCCACCGACTGGCGAATCCAGTTGTGGAAGGAACGCACTGCCGGCGCGGTGAGCTTGTTGCCTCCCGGGTTGTCAGCATTGCCCACCGTGACCAGGAGCAGGTCGGACCATTTGTAGGTCCAGTAGTCCACGTAGGTTTCACTCGACAGCAGCCGGTCGATCAGCGCCTTCCGCTTATCAGGTGCGGTACTGGAGAGAAATTCCTCGGTCTCTGCCGCGGCCGGCAGCGCGCCGGTGCTGTCGAGATAGGTGCGGCGAATGAAGTCGCTGTCGCTCGCCAGTTCCGAGGGCTCAATGTTCAACGCCCGCAGCTTGTCGAGCACCAGCGCATCCACATAGTTGTTCTTCCGGGCATTCAGGAACGCTGCTTCACGCACCTTGTTGGGGAAGGGAACAGCCACGGTGGCCACGTCCACCTTGCTGAGATACATGGTGGTGATGCCCGCTTCACCCGAGCCCTTCAATTCTACGAGGCCCCGCTCATTCACGCCGGCCGTGCCCGAGTTCGTGGATTCAAATCGTACCCAGCCGGTGACGTCTTCGCGGTAACCGTCGTTAAAATGCGCCGTCACCAGCAACTGCTGCTTGGAGCCGGGACGCAACTTCAGCGCGCGGGGTTCCACGGTGATTTGTTGGATGCGCCGGTCTGCCGCGGATGGCGGCGTTGTTCCTTCGGAAATCCACTCGGCCAGTACCTTGTACTCGAGCGAGTCAACGCCGAAACGCCGCCCACCCGCATGAGGAATGAGCAGCGCTGGCTTCAGCAGCACGAGGCTGCGGCCGGGGTCCTGGGGAGCGATGCGCCGCCCAATCGCTTCGCGCGTGAGAACGTTGTAATCCGCTTCCGGGTCGTAGCCACGGAGGGTCAGCTTGAAACCGTTCTTGCCGGCCGCCGCGCCGTGGCAGGCGCCCAGGTTGCAGCCCGTCTTCGTCAAGACTGGGATGACGTGATTTCGGAAACTCCATTTCGGAGTTTGGTCGATATTTCGGGCAGACACGGGAGCTGATGCGCTCAGACCGCCGAGAGTTGCGGTGACGGTCGTTGATCCGTTAGCCAGCGGCGCGACGACGCCAGAAGTGACCTGAGCGATCTTGCCGTCGCCAACCGCTAGCTTGGCCTTGGCGGTGATCTCTTCGGAGTAGCCGTCAGGATAGAACCCCTGCACCACGATTCGCTGGCTGCTGCTGCGGCTACCCAGAACAATCTCTGAGGGAAAAATCTTGATCGCTTGAAAGGGCCTTTGAACGGAGGGTTTAGCGGACGGCGCTGGAGCCGCTATCAATGGAAGGCCAACAAGAAAGACTAGGGAACCAGCCAGGAGTTTCTGCAGAAGCATTGGAATTCTTCGTCTCCGTCATAGTGTAGCGCAGCCCTCGCCTTGTGAGGGTGTGCGGCAGTTGTTTGCGAAGCGGCCAAGGAATTGCAGACTTCCTGTGGCGGCCTTCTCCCCTCTTATGCGTGCTGCGCGCAAGGGGGAGAGACCCGTAATCACGAAACACGTATCATGAACGTAATACGGCCTAGGCCAGCCTACGCCAGCAATTCCTTGATGGGCTGGGCGTTGTTGTCAACCAGAGGCACGATGCGGCCGAGTTGAGCAGGTAGAAACGTTTCCAGGTCAAGACCCATCAGGTGATACACGGTGGCCGCAATCTCAGCTGGAGTGACGGGCCGATCTTTAGGTGCGCCGCCGATCTCATCGGATGCGCCCACAACCTGACCGCCTTGCACGCCACCGCCCGCGAAAATGGACGTCCAGCAAGCCGGCCAGTGGTCACGTCCACCCGCAGGATTGACCTTCGGCGTTCTTCCGAACTCGCCTGTGGCCATCACCAGCGTATTCTCCAGCAGGCCGCGCTGTGACAGATCTTCCAGCAGGCTGCTGAAAGCATTGTCGAACATGGGGCCCACCAGGTCGCGGTAACAACTGATCGGGCTGAACGGGCGCGAACCGTGGATGTCCCAGGTGATTTCGTCAAACACGGTTTCGAACATGTTGACTGTGACGTAACGCACACCCGCTTCAATAAGCCGGCGAGCCAGCAGGCAACTTTGGCCGAAGCGGTTGCGCCCGTAAGTGTCGCGCATCTTGTCGGACTCTCGCTCCAGCTCAAACGCTTCGCGAGCTTTCACCGAGGACATCAAGCCGTAAGCCTGATTGAAATTCGTATCAAAGAGCTTCGCGTCCGGGGTGGATTCGAACGCTTTCACCGATTGGTCCACCAGATTACGCCAATGACGCCGCCGGTCGGTTCGCAGCGACGAAATGTAATCGGGCGGCAGCATGTCGGGCACTCTGAAACCGGGATCCGATGGGTCTGAACCCAGTACAAACGGATCGAAGCTTTTCCCCAGGAACCCGGCTTCTTGGCCGTGCGGCAGTCCCCCTCCGGTATTACCGATGGGGCGCGGCAGCAAAACGTGCGGGGGCACCGCGCCGCGGCCACCCTTCTTGTAGGCCATGACCGAACCGAAGTTCGGGGAAACAATGCCGCCCTGAAATAGGCGGCCCGTCTGCATCATCTGGTGCCCGGTGTCATGCACGGCAGCGGCGGTGTGATAGAGGCTTCGAATCAGCGCATACTTGTCGGCCATCCTGGCCATGCGCGGAAAAATCTCGCAGATCTCAATGCCCGGTACGTTCGTCTTGATGGGCTTGTAGGGGCCGCGGATCTCGGCTGGTGCATCGGGCTTCATATCCCAGGTATCCAACTGGCTCGGACCGCCCACGAGAAACAACTGAATAACATTCAGGTCCTTGTCCTGGGGCACGGCGCCCTGGGCCTTTAGCGAGAAGAGGTTTGTCAGTCCAAACCCCGTCAGCGCCAGCGTGCCTGCGTGCAGAAAGTCGCGGCGGCTGAAGCCATCGCAAAAATGCACTGATTTGTCTGCGTCCAGTTGAATCACGTCGTTTCCTCCAAAATCCCCCTTTCAAAAAGGGGGGAGAGAAGGCGCAGCCTTCAGGGGATTGCCTTGGCGGTCTGGGAAAACCGGACGGACAACCCCCTGGCGCGTTGGTGAAGGCTTCTCAAGCCTTCACCCCCCTTTGTTAAGGGGGAATGCATTCTCTGGCGTGCCGCCACAAGGCTTAACGCCCAGCCAGCCCCAACTACTCGGCCTTTGCAGCTGAGGTCACCTTGATCGTTTCACCGTCGAGGGCGCCTTCCAGGACCACTTTATCGCCAATCAACGATTTCACTTTCTCGGCGCCATCCAACTTGAACACTTTCTTGTCGCTGTCCTGAACAAACACCACCGGCTGTCCACCTTCGACGCATTTGATCGAACAGCCTTTGTGGGCTGCCTTGGCCCCGTTGGCAGCGCACTTGGCATCGGAAAGCCAGCCTGTCCACTTGCCGTTCTCTCCAGCAACCAGGCTCAAACTTGACATCAAGATTGTGGCTAAGGCAAAAGCAGAGAACCTCTTCATGTTGTCTCCTCAAATGTTAAGTGTAGGTGTTGCGTCTATGGCGGCTAACCTGAATCTATAACTATATCTAGAGAATAGAGAGAGGGCAGTATTCTGTCAAGGTGAAAGGCTCACCGCTCGGACATGAGACCGGATTGCGGAATAAGCATATCTCGAAGTCAATGGGCTCTGCATTGCGGCACCGCGCTAGATGAAAAGTGGGAGCCGCGCTCCGAGCGGCGATTGGTCGTTTCACTGGAGGTCTGAGATCGCCGTTGGGGACAGCGGCACCCAGTTTCAAGTCCCGCCTTCATGAGTTGAATCTAACGACAGGCGAACCCTGTACCTTAAGCTGGTTTCTTGTCTTCTGTTTTCAGCGGGTGCAGCACCTTGCCTAATTGGTCGAGACTGCCTGCAATGTCCTTCTTGCCCATTTTCAACGCCATGGTTTCCAAAAATTCGAATTGATCGAGAACAGAAGCAAACTCGCGCCGGCTGGCGCGACGCCGCGAGTCCCGATAGCGTTCCGCCAAGGCTTGCATCGTTTGGCCCTTTAGACTGCCGCCTGACAGTGCCAGAACCAGTTGGCCATCGTAAAGCATGACCTCATCCCAGAAGGAATCCTTCGTGCGGTTATGCTGTACCAGTTCCAATCCTAGGCGCTCCAGATCTTTGCGGACCTCCGGTTTGGTTCGATGACGTTTTCTTTTGCTATCCCAACCCAGAATGACTTCAGCAAACAACTGGTTGAGTTTGGGATAGAGGGTTGAACTCTTCTGTCTCTCAGCCAGGTGCCACGCTTTCTCATAAGCTTGCTTCATCTGCTCGAGCGCGGGCCCGGGATTGTTGCTGATCCATGCTTTGCGCTTGTAAGCACTTCCCAGCAATGAAAGACGTTCGACGGTCTTGCCCGGTGCTTCCTGAGCAGATGCACCTTTCTTACTTCCGATAGTGTTCTTCCGCCAGCTTGGGGCGTCCATGAGCCATTTCAAGAGGCCTATGGCTTCGTTGATATCCGCCTCGGCAGCCAACAATCGAGTTTTGGAGTCCTTGTCCTGACCTGTTTTCCTGGCATCATCTCGGGCTTCTTGATGGTTGGTGAGAGCCTGACGACCCAGCAGGTTTGCGAGTTGCTCGATGTCCTTTAAGGTAATCGCCGACGGATCCAAACCGATCGCAGTCCGGAAATGTTCAATGGCAACGCTGAATTGTTGTGCCTCGCTGTAAACACCGGCAAGTGCGGCCCAAATTTTTCCATTCTTGCTGTTCTTCTCCAGCCATTTCTTTTCTTCCAAAGCCTTGAGGATCGCGGCCAGCCATTCGAGCTCTGTCTGCTGGGCCTCGCCTGCCTTGGTGGAGAGACGGGCCGCCAAGTTGGAAATTTCGACCAAAGCCTCCTGACGCGATACAAACGAAATTGCCTTCTGTGTCACTCTCACCGCTTCGCTCGTGCGAACCAGGCGGTAGTCCGGATCGCCATAGCATTGATATGCCCCCCATGTGTTGGTCTGAGGATGGAGATCGAAGGTAGTCCTGCGAGCTTCCTTTACCGCCTGACCGAACGGAATGCTCTCGAGCATTCGATCGTAAAATGCCGTCGCGAATGTCAGAGCGGCCCCATCGTCCACGGCCCAGCCGGCTGCGACAACGGCATGCACGCCCATTCGGATGAACTCGGTCGCCACGTTTGCAGCGATCAAGTTTTGGTCCCGCTGATTTTGGCGAGATCCACCATCGGTTCCCTCAATGTGACCCAAGTGGCAGCAGTTGATGAAAACCAACTCGGGGACTTGCCGCATTTGTCGGATCTCGGCGGGAGTGAGGTAGATGCCGTCTCCGATAACCATACCAGTGACGGGTTTCAGAGAGGGCTGTCCGGGCCCGCCGACCTGCCCACTCTCACCAGGCTGGGACGCAGACACGGGCAAGTATTTGTAAACTCCGTGGCCGGCAAGATGCAGTACCCGGTACGGCATTGCGCACAGCATCTGGATTACTTCGCCGCCGTCAGGACGTTTCCGGAATTCGACGTGAAAACGTCCGCTGGTTTCAAGGCTGCGCGAAACGGCATCAGCCTCGGCCTGAGCTCCTTTGAGTTCGACAAAGGGACTGACTGGGTCTCCAATCACAAGAGCATTCCTTTCGACAACGGGTCGCACCGATTCCCTGAACTGCAGTGTCTCCAACTGACGAAGCACACCGTGCTCGATCACAAATGGATTGCGGCCCGATCCGCCTGGATCTTCGAGCAATTCCCAAGGATAACGCGCAGCCTCTTCGTCGAGCATCAGCACGATGTCATCCTGATCGGGCGCCTGCTCCTTGAGTTCGTTGGGCAGGAGCATCTCGAAGAGTGTTCGCGAAACGCTGCGGTTGTCATGGGTGGTGCGAATGGCTTCTTCGACGAATCGATCGACCAGCGCGCGTTGCGTGGGCAGCAAACGCACTTCGTTGCGGGCACGACGCGTGGTCGCCGTGAATCGGAGTGTGCAATAAGTGGAATCGTTGCTGCCTCCTCCCAGAATCTGTACCCTGTGCCACCAACCCGAGGGATCTTCATAGCTAATGCGTCGCAAACCACCTTTTTTTGCGTCCAGTTCGGGATGGAGCGCAAAGGCGCCGCGCAGCTCAGGATTGGATTCAATGTTCTGGCAAGCTCTCACCGCTTGAATCGCCCGATCCTCCCAAAGTTCAATGAATTCCAATTCGCGGATCCGCTGAGGCTGGCGTGCCGCAGCCAGCGCCTGATTGGCACGCACTGCGCTCTGGAGTGTGGCATGAACGCTGTCAGGCACACTCACACCCCCGGCGCCGGTCCCCACCAGCAGCGTGGTGAGCCCAAGGTCATTGGAGGCTACCCTGCCCCGGCTCGCAGCGAGGCTGCGTTGGTGATTGTTCCATTCGATAACGTAGTCCAGCATGGCCCGCGACAACGCCCGTGACAGAGTGCCGGCATTTAATGCTCCCGGAGTTCCCAGTCCCACAACGATGGCGCCGAGCGGCGACGGCGGAGGATCCTGGTGGAGATTTGGGTTAATGAAGAGAGCTGAGGTGCCGACGGCGCCCGGGTAAAGGCCAAGGACATGACGCCGGCTCAATTCGCCGTCGAGGGCGCGGTCCAAATGCGCTTCGGCGCTGATGATCGAATCTCCCGTGTAATGTCCCACGGCAACTGGGTGGCGTGCCAAGGCCAGATTTGCATGCACGACACGGATGCGGACCGGTGCTTCACGAGGTTTGGCAGCTTTTCGCCTGCGGCGCCCGGCGCCGAGCGCCGACGCCTCCAGTTCCTCTGCATTCGGATAGATTTCGTCGATGGCTCGCGGAGCAACAAAGAGCTCGGCTGCCGCCCGTGAGACTGGCGCAGTCTGGCTCAGCAAGTTCGTGGTTCCGCTCTGAAGCAATTGCAGGAATGCCTGATAGGAGGGCGGGTGTGCGGGCATGTCGCCATGTTCCACATCCATGTACCAGGTGGGAACCCCAGCCGGAATTCCGCTATCCCAGGTGACGCGTCCGTCGCCGCGCGCGGTCGCCATAAACTGGATTTGCTCGCCGTGGCGGGCTTCCGGATTGAAAGACATGCCGGCCAGGGTGATATCCGCCCGGCCGGCTACGTAAACGGTCGAAGTCGGATCGAGTGGTGTGCGGTCAAGGAGCTGCCGGAAGCGGCGTGCCTGTGCCAGGTCCTGATCCTGGGGAAGAATCCAGCCGGCACCAGCCCGTTCGTGGTAGCTACGCCAGGTTTGCGCCGTAAAGTAATCCTCGCGCGCATCCAGCGGCAGCATCGCGAGCACGCCCGGGAAGCGCGAGATGATTTCGAGCAGTTCTTGCTGGGAGTGCCGAAGATCGACAAGCGCCAACTTCCTCAGCGTTGCTGAAGTGCCTACCAGCAACTCGGTGATGGAGTGTGAACCACCGTTAGGCGTGCCCAGCATCAACAGCCGGGCCCCGGGTTGGGCGCAAACCTCACGCCAGAGGGCGCTGTGACGCGCGATCATGGTGCGAGTGACCAGGCCTCCCATCGAATGGGCCAGCACGCGCACCGGTTGTTTTTGCTGCCTGGCTTGCTCGAACTGGCGGCGTATTTCCTGCGCCAGCCGGTCGGCTTCCTGCTCAACCGGCAAGCGCCAGTCGTAAGCGAAGGGAACGACGTTGTGTGTTTGCGCCAGGAACTGTATCAGCTCTCCGTAGAATCGCGCAATGGGCTGCGTGGGTTTCACATTCTTGGCGTCGATGCGCAGCTTGCCAAGCCCGCCAAAGACCAGGTCGGGAACCTTTGCCCATACTGCGTCTCTTCCGACAGACAGTTCGCTGCCCATGATGCCTGGCAAGACAAAAACTACGGGTCGGGGCTCGGCGGATCGAGCGACGACAGCCCGTGCGATGTCTACCGTCGGTTTCTCCAGGAGCTCAAATCCCGTCTGGTCTTCTGCGTCGCGCGTTAACGCGCGCACCAACTGCTTCACACTTTCACTGTTGCTGAAGTAGGTGAAGTGATTCACGCCGGGACCTTTGTGAAAGCTCACCAGCGCAGCCGGTTCACGCCGCACGCCGCCATACATGGAGGCCGTGTTGACGACCAAATCGTGGTCGCCGTCATAAAATCGATCGGTTCCGAAGACCAACAGCTTCGCCCACCAGGCATCGGGCTCGATGTCTCCAGCGATGACGGTCAGTTGGCCCGAGAGTATTGTGGACGGCCAGTTCACCAATTTGATGAGCACCGAATCCGGCATCATGGCTTCTAACCCAGGGAGCGCCGATGGGTTGGTGCGTTCCTTGATGACGGCAGCCGCAAAGTCTCCCAGGTCGTTGAAGGCGTCAAAGAGCGGCGTGTCAGGCATCGCGGTCGCCACGCTGCCGATCATTGAAAGCCAGCGATCGAGCCGGCCGGAGGCCAGCGTGGTGCCCAGTGTTGGGCAGGCGACCCGCACGAAGCGGTCCACTTGAAACCGTTTCTGTTGCAAAGTCAGTCCCAACTTGCTGAGGTCTCGCAATGCGGTCGGATGCGCGTCATTGCCTTCGAACAGCTGCAATTCTGCCGGGGTGAACGGTCGCAACCCATCGGCCCTTGCCCCACCAGTCTTCGTGGTGGTTCGAATCGTGTCGACGACATTGGCCCGGCAGAGTAACTCGCCTACCAACCCTCCACGCGAATGGGAGACCAGGTGCAGCTTGGTTCCGGACGGCAATAGGCGAGCCACGAGATCGGCCAGTTCCGAGGCATTCTCAATCGGGCTCTTCGAGAGGGTGGCATGCTCGAAGGCCAACACCCGATCGCCGTAGAGCTGGCGGAGAACCTCCAGCTCTTGAGACCGGCCTGCCGACCAAAGTCCACCGAAGCTGCTCCAGGTGCTGGAAGCTGTTCCGTGAATCAAGACAAGGAAGGGCTGGTTTGCCGAGAGCTTGAGTGGCTGCAACGGCGTGAGGCCGAACTTGCCGGTGTTCATCGAGCAGCGGTACAGCCCCACTCCAGGGCGTTGGGGTGAGGTGCGTCCGTCAACGAGCTTGCCGATCTGGACCGCAGTCTTCTGTTCCAGATCGACACCCAGGACTTTGAGCGATTTCACAGCCCACTCCACGGGCCCGCGACTCTGCATACCGCGCGGCAGCATATCGAGGCTCTCTGGCACCGCCTGGACTTCTTCGCCCGTGACATCGCGCGACGGCGTGGCCGCGAACTGCCGGCGGTAGTCGTCACCACGAAGCCACAGACGCGGTCCGTCCGCGAACTCGACTTCGACCACGTCGTCGCTGTTGACCAAAATCGTCTCGGCCTGCTGGACGCCCCGGGCCTGGCCCGTGCGAAACTCTGCTTTGACAGTGACGAACTTGGACTTCAAGCCTGACTGGGCAGGAAACGGTTCTCGGAATCCACGTAACTTCAAAGGTGGCTGAACAGGGGGATTGGGTTCATTTGCCATGGGTTGCTCTCCCGTCAGTAGGGGTTGATACGCTGGATGCCTAACGGCGCGGCCGTTTGCGAGAACCGGGATGAGACTACGCTTGTCAGGACTCCTGAGGTACATCCCACGGTTGATGCCTGAATTGTCACAAGCCTAGCGACCGTGTTATGGCTTGTCAATGGCCGCGGCGGAAACATATCCGTCGACGGGAGCCTGCATTCACGCTCACAAAGAAATGCAGGTTATAATCCCGGCCACGAACGCCCCTTCGACCTTGTGCGTCATCCCAGATTTCGAGGTTCTGAATGAAGCGGTTCACTTCTCTAGTCTGTTTGATGGTGTCAGGCTATCTGACATCGGCTGTCATGTTGCAACCGGCTGCGGAAAGGGTGAAGGACCGAAGCGTCGCGCTGATTGCTAACCTAGGTATTTGACCACGGAATACACGGAAAGGAGATCTGAGACGGAGCGGATGCCGAGTTTGGTTATTCTGGATCAGGTTAAGGAATCTCTTAACTCTTTCCGTGTATTCCGTGTTTCCCGTGGTCATTTGAGGTTTCTGAGAAAGGAATCCGAAGATGAAACTGCTGTTTGAGGAAGAGAGCTATCGGATTCTGGGTGCCTGCTTTGAGGTCTACAAGGAGAAGGGTTGAGGCTTTCTCGAACCAGTCTATCAGGAGTGTCTCGCTGTCGAGTTGGACGTTCAGAGCATTCCCTTTCAACAGCAATTCGATGTGGTACTGAACTACAAAGGGCGGCAGTTAGCACAGCGTTCCAAACCCGACTTCATTTGCTTTGGTAGGATGCTAGTCGAAATCAAAGCAGTTTCTGCGTTCACCGACCAGCATCGAGCTCAGCTTCATAATTATCTCAAGGCAACGGCTCTTCAGTTGGGACTGCTGGTACACTTCGGGCACTTCCCGAAACTAGAGCACGAACGCATTCGTGAGATGAACGAGGCCAGCCTGCATTGAGCCCGGCCCTTGACGACCACGGAAGACACGGAAAGAAACCGGAGAGAAAGGCTGTTTTGAGGTGGGCGACTTTAGCAAGAATGTGAATGCGTATCAGGAAAATACCTTTCAACTACTTCCGTGTTTTCCGTGGTCTGTCGGCCCGAGGGGACAAGGAGAATCCAAGCGAGTGTTTGTGAGGAAACCATGAAGCGACTATTGTTGCTTAGCAATTCGACGAATTTTGGTGAGCCGTTTCTACAATACCCAATCAGGACAATTCAGCAGTTTCTGGGCTCGGCCGTTGTAGAGGTGCTTTTCGTCCCTTATGCTGGCGTCCGGCTCTCCTTTTCGGATTATGCGGCCCGTGTGCGGGAACGGTTTCGCGAGATTGGGATCGCCGTGACTTCGGTGCATGAAACCGCAAATCCGGCAGCGGCTGTGGAGAGAGCGGCCGCCATCGTGGTGGGCGGAGGAAACACCTTTTGCCTGCTCGATCGGCTGTACACGCATGGATTGGTGGAGCTAATCCGTGAGCAGGTGTTGCGAGGTGTCCCGTATGTGGGCTGGAGTGCAGGATCAAATGTGGCGTGTCCCACTATCAAGACCACCAACGATATGCCGATTGTGGAACCACGCAGCCTGAGTGCCTTGAACCTGGTGCCCTTCCAGATCAATCCGCACTATACCGACGCGACGCTGCCGAATCACGGCGGCGAAACACGAGCGGAGCGCTTGATGGAATTTCTGGAAGTGAATTCTCCGGTCAGTGTCATTGGATTACGCGAAGGCACGATGCTTCGAGTGGAGGGTGAAAAGATTGAGTTGCTGGGAGACAAACCAGCACGAGTCTTCCGCAAAGGGCAGGAAGTCATCGAGCCGGCTCCAGGAGACTCGCTCCAGTTCCTGCTCGAGAGAAAATAAGGTGACAGGTGACAGCCTGAACTTCTGTCCCCTGTAACCTGTGACCTATGGCAACCTTTCAACCCGCAATTCGACGCCCCGAGACGGACGAAGAGGTTCCGTCGCTTTGGTTTGCCTTCCGGCGGAACCGGCTGCTGCTGTACCAAGACGGCCCAGAGCTTGGTGTGCCGCGCTCGGAGCAGTGGCGTGAGCTGGGACTTCAGCATTCGGCCACGCACTACCTGGGTGTCATGGGTGAGGCGCACTGTTATGCCGTGCAACTCGCCGACGAACCGGCAGAACCTGAGGGCGTCGTGTTTAAGGACCTACGCTCCGTGCTGCTGACCATGGACGAACGTATTACCGGCGTGGCCGGCGTGGCATTTCAGATTGTCCACTGGGATCGCACCCATCGGTTCTGCGGTCAGTGTGGCCAACTCATGGAGCCGATGCCTGAAGAACGCGCCCGGAAGTGTCCTCGGTGCGACCTGGTTTTTTTCCCGCGGCTCTCTCCGGTGATCATCGTCCGCGTGCGCCGAGGCGAGCAGTTGCTGCTGGCGCGCTCGCCTCACACACCGCCTGGCATGTACAGCGTCCTGGCCGGCTTTGTGGAGCCGGGTGAGACGCTCGAAGAGGCAGTGGCGCGCGAAGTGATGGAAGAAGTGGGGATCTCGCTCCGGAACATTCGCTACTTTGGAAGCCAACCCTGGCCCTTTCCGCATTCATTGATGATCGGATTCACCGCAGAACATGCGGGCGGAGAGATCCGGATCGACGGAAAGGAGATCGAAGACGCCAGTTGGTACTCCATTGGCAATCTGCCGACGCTGCCTTCGCCCATCAGCATTGCCCGCAGGTTAGTCGACGATTTTCTGAGAAACTTTGAATCCCCCACACCACGGTGAAGTCAGACTCAGAACGCTGCACAGAACATGAAAAGTTTAGAAAAATCGATGAAGCTTTTCGCATCGGTGACCTGGCGGCCTTGCGGGCCGCGGTGGAGGATCCGGACAGCGTGCCGAACGGGCCAATGCCGCTCGCGATTGGGCCCTGCCTGGAGTACGCGATCTATCACAGCTCGTTGCCCTTCATTCGCACTCTGCTTGAGAACGGCGCTGATCCCAACCCGGCAGATCACGCCGGGTTCCCGCCGCTCATCGCGGCACTGTCGTGCAGCCACCCACAGCCGGGTTCTCCTGGACGCCCGGACGTCGCTGAGATTATCCACCTGTTGCTTTCGTTCGGAGCGGATCCGAATCAACGCGGTCTCAACGACGACACACCCCTGCACCTGGCTGCTGGTGAACGGAACTTGCGTGCAGTCGAGATCCTGCTCGAAGCAGGGGCTGACCCTCGGCTGCGAACGCGGATCGATGATTACGAAACGCCGCGCGAGATGGCAGAGAAGGCCGGCCTTCGGGAGATCGCGGAGTTGTTGTCAGCCGGGGAGGCGCGATTCGTAAAGTGACTGGCAGGCCCTGCTGTGATGTCCCAAGGTTAGTGTCGTGAAACTATCAAGATGATACCTACTCGTCATTCCCGCGAAAGCGGGAATCGTGCGCCTGAAAGCGCATTTGGTCAGAGAGGTGGAAGTCCTCTTCAGGTACGCCCTCTCCGGCCTGTAACCGACTGCAACTGCATCCGTGCGTGAGGCGGGGTGGGGAGCAGCAGGAGGTGAACGATCAGTCCGTAGGATAACGAACGCGATTCGGCCTGAAAGCTGGCGAGCCTGCGATTCAGTGGCGAAGCCCGGACTCACGCAAGTGAGAAGCCCGACACGCTGAGGGGTAGGGTGAGAAAGCGATGGCGGGAGCCCAA